>Ga0160454_100023_pt1 | contig 304777 bp, 243 predicted proteins | sample HID1971M_E6MG_FD_108218 | JGI IMG/M metagenome (GOLD analysis project Ga0160454, IMG submission 108218) | Enriched millipede-associated microbial communities from UW Madison campus, WI, USA - HID1971M_E6 MG | ecosystem: Host-associated > Arthropoda: Insects > Digestive system > Unclassified ...
GTCCCTCCCAGACACCTATACGTCTGGCATCGACTCGGATGGATCGAATAAGTCCCTCCCAGACACCTATACGTCTGGCATCGACTCGGATGGATCGAATAAGTCCCTCCCAGGCACCTATACGTCTGGCATCGACTCGGATGGATCGAATAAGTCCCCCTCACGTACCTACTCCTTTACTCCTTCAACATTAGCCTGGGTAGATCGTTTAAGACTGCCCCACTCGCCAAGTCGCATCATACGATTTCCGTATCAACCAAATTTCCGCGATAATTCCGGACTCTTCTGAGTTGCCGGCTCGACAGTCGAGCCTTTCGCAATCTATGCACTCCCCGTACCCAATGAACTCCCCATACCCACTGCACTCCGCCCCCACTGCACTCTCCTCGCTCTCCATCCTTCTAGCGCCCCACTACAGCCCCACCTTCATCCCCACCGCCCAAAAAAGTCGTATCGGATTATTGAATCGATCGATAGAAGATCTCTATTATCAAATCCATTGACGGCAAAATAGCTCAGGTGCTATTGTTAATTCCAACAATAATTCTTACTTATCGGGTAGGAATTATAAGGTTAACAAAACAAAGAAAAGCGGAGGGAACCTTACTATGAAAAAAACCAGTCTAGCCATCGTTATTCTTACATTCTCGCTCGCCTTAACCGCCTGCGGAGCGAAAGGCAACAATGCGGCCAACTCCTTGTCGCCCTCGCCCGAAGCGCCGGCAGCAAGCCTGTCGTCCTCGCCGAGCCAGTCGGCTGGCACCGAAGCGGAGCCGGCAAAAGTGACGAAGATCATCGTCGGCACGGGCACGCAGTTTCCGAAAGTGTGCTTCATCGACGAGAACGGCAAGCTGACCGGCTTCGATGTCGAGCTCGTTAGAGAGATCGACAAGCGGCTACCCCAATACGAATTCGAGCTGCAGACGCAGGAATTCAAAAGCCTGCTGCTCAGCCTCGAAACGAAGAAAATCGACTTCGTCGCCCACGAGATGGAGAAAAACCCCGAACGCGAAGAAAAGTATTTGTTCAACAAAGAGCCATACGCGCACTGGAGAAACAAAATCGTCGTCGCCAAGGACAACGACTCCGTTCAGACGCTGGACGACTTGAAGGGCAAGAAGGTGCTGGTAGGCGCGACGAGCGCCCAAGCGCAAATATTGGATAACTATAACAAAGCGAACGACAACGCCATCAAAGTCGTATTCAGCAACGGAGGCGCCAACGACACGGTCGAGCAGATCGTTAGCGGTCGGGTGGACGCGACGCTGGCCGCCGATTTCGCGCTGTCGCTCATCGATCCGGAAGCCAAGCTGAAGGCGACCGGCCCGGCGCTCTCCGAAGCCGACATCCTGTTCATGTTCCGCAAGAACGACGCGGAATCGCAGCAGCTGTCAGACGCCATCGACGGTGCAATCAAGGAACTGAAAGCCGACGGCACGCTCGGCAAGCTGAGCACGGAATGGCTGGGCGGAGATTTTACCGCCGAAGAATAAACAGCCGCAGAAATAAAAAGGCGAGAGGATGAACCCCCGCATGGGTGCCCAATTCGATATTCAGTATGTGTTCGAATATTTCGTGAAGCTGCTGCCCTTCATTCAAATCTCTCTATTTATCGTAGCTTCATCGATCGTGCTGGGTCTTCTGTTCGGCCTGCTGGCCGCGCTCCCTCGCTTGTATCGCGTTCCCGTGCTGCAGCGGCTATCCCAGCTTTACGCGTCCTTTTTCCGGGGCACGCCGATTTTGATCCAGCTGTTCCTGCTCTACTACGGGCTTCCGGAAGTGCTAAAGCTGGTCCACATCGACATTACGCGGCTACCCGTGCTCGTGTTCGTCATTCTCGTCTATGGACTGCATAGCGGAGCCTACGTATCGGAAGGCATCCGGGCGGCGGTAAGCGCGGTGGATCGCGGTCAGGTCGAAGCCGCGTACGCGGTCGGGATGAACGGGTTTCAGGCGTTTACCCGTATCGTTTTTCCGCAGGCGATCGCGATTGCGGTGCCGATTCTCGCGAATCTCGTCATAGCCACGCTGAAGGACACGTCGCTGGCATTTACGCTTGGCGTAATGGAACTGACGGGCAAATCGCAGACGCTGGCGACGATGTCCCGGCATTTTATTGAGTCGTATATTGCGCTGGCGGCGGTTTACTTCCTTCTCAGCATCGCTCTAGAGAGGCTGTTCCTGCTCGCCGAGCGCCGCATGCTGAAGCATGAACGCGACACCGGCAAGACGGAGAAAGTCCCACTCGGGAAAAAGTGGCTGAAAAAACGCACGAACGCCGCAATCGCGTTGAGCAAAGGGGGCACGGGCGCATGAGTCTGGATTTCTCGTTTATTTGGACGGCGTTCGTCAGCCTGCTGACTGCCGTGCCGACAACGCTCAAAATTACGGCCGTATCGGTGCTGTGCGGCTTTGCGATCGGCACCGCTATCGCGCTGTGCCGCATGTACAGAGTTCCCGTGCTGCACCGGATCGCCGCCGCTTATGTGACGGTTATCCGCGGCACGCCGATGCTGACGCACCTGCTGATCCTATACTTTGCGATTCCGCTAATCGTAGACGGTTTGGCGGAGCGGTTCGATTGGCCGATCCGGTCGGCGCAAATTCCGATGATCGGGTTCGCGTACTTGTCCTTCTCGATTACCGCGGGGGCTTATCTGTCCGAGGTCGTTCGCTCCGGCTTGCTGGCGGTCAGCAAGGGCCAGATGGAAGCCGCGCACGCGGTCGGCATGACGACGCCGCAGGCGCTGCGACGGATCGTGTTTCCGCAGGCGTTCGCGGCGGCATTGCCCAACCTGACGAACAGCGTGATCGGCATGCTGCATGGCTCCACGCTCGCCTTTACGGTGTCGGTCGTCGACATCAACGCCCAGGCGGAGATCGTGGCGACGACGAACTGGAAGTTTTTCGAGGCGTATTTGGCTGCGGCGCTCCTGTTCTGGGGAATGACGGTACTGATCGAACGGCTGTCGGCGCTGCTGGAAAGAAGAGTCACCCGATACAGTCGAGGAGGTGTCGCATGATCAAGCTGACCGGAATCCGCAAAGCGTTCGGCAAAAACGAAGTGCTGAAGGGAATCGATCTGACCGTGGACAAAGGCGAGGTCGTCGCAATTCTCGGGCCGAGCGGTTCGGGCAAGACAACTCTGCTCCGCTGCATCAACTATTTGGAGAGGCCGAGCGATGGGGAGATCTCGATCGACGAATTCGCCGTCAACTGCCGCAAGCCTGCCAAGAAGGACATTCACGCGCTTAGACGCAAAACGGCGATGGTGTTCCAGCAGTACAATTTGTTCCGCCACAAAACCGCGCTTGAGAACGTGATGGAGGGGCTCGTCATCGTCAAAAAGCTGGCGAAGGAGGAGGCGCGCAGGAGGAGCGTAGAGTTGCTGGAGAAAGTCGGACTCAGCGACAAACTGGACGCTTATCCGAGTCAATTGTCCGGAGGGCAGCAGCAGCGCGTCGGCATTGCCCGGGCGCTAGCGCTGAACCCCAAAGTCATTTTGTTCGACGAGCCGACCTCGGCGCTTGATCCAGAGCTGGTGGGGGAAGTGCTTTCCGTTATTCGCAAAATCGCCAAAGAAGGCATTACGATGATTATCGTCACGCATGAGATGGGCTTCGCCCAAGAGGTGGCAAACCACATCGTGTTTATGGAGGGTGGCTCGATCGTCGAGGAAGGGCCGCCGAAGAACATTTTTCAATCGCCCAAGGAGGAGAGGACACGGCAATTTCTGGCCAGGTTCACTTCGGAAAGCAGCTACTCGATTTAACCTCCTGAGATGCATTGCGATAAAAGAGGGCTTTTGAACAACTACGGAACGGAGAGATAGAGATGACGCTTAAACTCGGTATTTTGGATCAAAGCATCGTATTCCCGGGCCAGACGCCGTCCGAGGCGCTGGGCAATACCGTTCGTCTCGCGCAGCTTGCGGAAGAGCTTGGCTTCGAACGGTTTTGGGTGTCCGAGCATCACGACTCCCCGCAGATGGCCGGCGCTTCCCCGGAGGTGCTGATTTCCCACCTGCTGGCCCGCACGGACAAAATCCGCATCGGCTCCGGAGGGGTGATGCTTCAGCATTACAGCCCGTACAAGGTGGCGGAAAATTTCAACGTGCTCGCCTCGCTTGCTCCGGGAAGAGTCGATCTCGGCATCGGACGCGCTCCCGGCGGGCTGCCGCGTTCGACAAGGGCGCTGCAGGAGGGCGTCTCCGAGCCTGAGTCGCTGGAGGTGAAGCTGGCTCAGCTTGAGCAATATTTGCGCGGACCCGTCTCCGACGATGAACCGCTCGCCGGCTTGCAGGCGAATCCGCTGCCGGTGCAGCCCGCCGACGTTTATCTGCTCGGAACGAGCGTGTCCAGCGCCAGGCTGGCGGCGGAGCGAGGATTTCCTTACGCGTTCGCGCTGTTCATCAACAATGACCCGGCTGCCGCAAAAGAAGCGTTCGACGCGTACCGAGCCGGCTTTAACCGGGCCAAGGGAGGGGAGCCGCGCACGCTGCTTGCCTTGTCCGTCATCGCGGCGGACACGGAGGAAGAGGCGGCTGAGCTTGCCGGCCAGTTCAAGAACGTACGCGTGACGCTGGCCAGCGGCAAAACCGTTAACGTAGGCTCGCTTGAGCAGGCGGAGGAGTTCGCCCGCCAGGCTGGCGAGACGTATACGGCAGAGGTGCGGGACGCCGACATCACGCAAGGTACGAAAGAGACGGTGCGCCGTCGATTGCTGGAGCTGCAGCAAACCTATGGCGCGGACGAATTAATCTTCACGACGATCATCCCCGATTTTGAGAAACGGGTGCGCTCGTTCCGGCTGCTGAAGGAGGCGTTCGAGGAACAGGAGCAATTCAAGGAACAGCCTGCCTAGGGGCTATTGGTCCGCTTTTGTCCCAAAACTGAAGCAAGGAGGTGCAAGATAGAGATGACTACATTCGCGGCTGAGCCGCTATACGAGCAATTAGTCGCCATCAGGCGCCAGCTTCATGCCCATCCGGAGCTGTCCCATGAAGAGTTCGAGACGACTGCGGCGATTCGAGGTTGGCTGGACGAAGCGGGGATTCGCATCGCCGACTATCCGCTGCGCACCGGCGTCGTTGCCGAAGTCGGCGGCTTGCTCGGGGGACCGGTCATCGCCATTCGCGCCGACATCGACGCGCTTCCCGTGCAGGAAGAGACCGGACTGCAGTTCGCTTCTCGGGTTCCGGGCAAAATGCACGCCTGCGGGCACGATTTCCATACGGCCGCCGTTCTCGGAGCCGCCCTGCTGCTGAAGAAACGGGAGGCCGAGCTGGAAGGCACGGTTCGCTTTCTGTTCCAGCCGGCCGAGGAGAAGGCGAAGGGCGCAGCGCAGGTGATTGCAAGCGGCGCATTGGAAGGCGTTAAAGCCGTGTTCGGACTGCACAACAAGCCGGACCTGCCGGTCGGCACGATCGGTATTAAAGCCGGTCCGCTGATGGCCGCGGCCGACGGCTTTATCGTCGAGGTGAAGGGGCTCGGCACGCATGCCGCAGTACCCGAGGCGGGCATCGATCCGATCGTCGCCTCCGCGCACATCATAACCGCGCTGCAGTCGATCGTCAGCCGCAACATCGGCGCTCTGGACGGAGCGGTCGTCAGCGTGACGCGGCTGAACAGCGGCACGGCTTGGAACGTTATCGCTGAACAAGCCGTGTTCGACGGCACGCTGCGGACGTTCGACGAGAAGGTGCGAACGAAGGTGCGCGAGCGCTTCGAGCAGATCGTCACCGGCGTCGGCGCGGCGCTTGGGGCACAAGCCTCAGTCCGCTGGCTAGACGGCCCGCCCGCCGTCGTCAACGATCGCCGCTGGGCCGAGGCGGCAGCGACTGTCGCCAATTCGATCGGCTTGCATGTCGTCGAGCCGTTGCCTTCCCCTGCGGGAGAGGATTTTTCCTTCTACTTGCAGCATGTTCCGGGCAGCTTCTTCTTCCTCGGCACTTCGGGACCGCAGGAATGGCACCATCCGGCTTTCGATGTCGACGAGCGCGCGCTGCCGATTGGGGCTTCATTTTTCGCTGCGCTCGCCGTCGACGCCTTTGCGCGGCTGTCGGATTCGTCGCTGAAATAAAAGGAGGGAGCGCCATGCGCAAACTATACGACGTGATTATCGTAGGCGCCGGATCGATGGGGATGAGCGCGGGCTACGAGCTGTCCCGCCGGGGGCTTAAGACACTGCTGATCGACGCCTTCGATCCGCCCCACGCACAGGGCAGCCATCACGGAGATACGCGCCTCATTCGGCACGTCTACAGCGGCGGGCCGGACTATGTGAAGCTTGCGCTTCGAGCCGACGAGCTGTGGCAGGAGCTGGAGGGCGTTTCCGGGGAGAAGCTATTGGAAAGAACGGGGGTGCTAAACCTGTTCGATCCTTCCGTCTATTCCTACGCGGACAGATTCCAATACTCGGCGGAGCTTGGCGTTCCGTTCGAAGAGCTGAGCACGGAGCAGGTGCGGGATCGTTGGCCAAGCTTGCGCGTTCCCGATTCCTATCGGGCCATGTATGAACCGAACGCGGGTTTGCTGTATAGCGACAAATGCGTGACCGCCTTCCGAAAGCTGGCTTTACAGACCGGAGCCAGGCTGCTGACGGACACGTTCGTCACGCGCATCGAGCCGTCCGCCTCGTTCGTGACCGTGCATACGGACAAGGGCGTATATGCGGCGAGCAGCGTGATCTTGAGCGCCGGGGCATGGTTCCGGACGCTGGAGCCGTTCGTCCGCCTGCCGATTCGCGCCGTGCGCAAAGTCGTCGGCTGGTTTGAGCCGGGGACGACTGCATACGACGCGGACCGATTCCCCGGATTTACGTTCGGAGACGAGACGGGAGGCTACTACGGTTTTCCGAGCGTTGGAAGCTCCGGAGTCAAAATCGGCCGCCACGACACCGGCGGAAAATGGAAGCCCGGCGAGGAGCTTGCGCCGTTCGGGACCGCCCCGGAGGATGAGGAAGATTTGCGACGGGCACTCGACGCTTTCCTTCCAGGAGCGGCGGGCAGGCTGCTGCGCGGCTCCGTCTGCAAGTACGAGCATACGCCGGACGAACATTTTATTATCGATAGGCATCCCGAGCATGCAAACATTTTGCTGGCAGGCGGATTTTCCGGTCACGGATTCAAATTTGCCAGCGTTGTCGGCGAGCTTCTCGCCAACCGGATTGAGCTGGGCAGGTGGGGGCGGGAGATTGAACGTTTTTCCGTCTCGCGTTTCTCCGCTTCCGGCATCTCTCATTCTCAAGGAGGCGTACCGTCATGAGTCAAACCCCAATCTCGATAGAAAGTTACGTTCGTACCTACGACCAGTTGCAGGAGGCCATTGCCGGCTTATCCGACGAGCAGCTCGTCTGGAAGGCGTCGGAGAAGTCCTGGAGCGTAACCGAGGTGCTGACGCATCTGGCCGATCACAATCTCGTCGTTTCCTTCCGCATTCGCGAGGTGCTGGCCGGTTCGGAGGTTCGCCTGCCGGCGTTTGCCCAGGACGAATGGGTCGCCGGTCAGCGGGCGAACGCCGCCAAAGCCGCCGACGTGCTGGCCGCTTTCCGCGCGCTGCTGCTCTACAACAGCCTGTTGTTTCAGCGATTAACCGCCGAGGACTGGAATAAGTCGGGTGTGAACTTCAAGGGACAGACGGTGACGGTAGAGGCTATCGCGCAGTCGTTCATCAACCATGCGCACCATCATTTGGGGCAGATCGATCGCATCAAGCAAGCGGGAGAAAGCAGGTGGGGACAATGCCAAGCGGCCAAGTGATCGTTCGGTATGCGGAGGAGCGGGATCGCGCCGCGATCTTGAACGTGCTTCTTGGAGCATACAGCCAGTATGAGGCCGCGTTGTCGCTCGAACGGTGGACGCAGTACAAGGAAAGCATCGCGGAAGCTGTCCATTCGCCGACGACGAAGGCGAGACTGGCGGCCGAACTGAACGGAGAGCTTGTCGGCAGCGTATTTATTTACGATTCGGCGGAAACCGCCTACGGCTCGCCGCAGCTCGAAATCCACAACCCGATCATCCGGCTGCTGGGCGTTCTGCCGAGTGCGCGCGGCCACGGAATCGCCACGGAGTTGATCCGGGCCAGCGTTCGTCTGATCCGGGAATGGGGAGCGGATACGCTGCATCTGCATACGTCGGACATGATGGAATCGGCGGTCAGGCTGTACGAACGGCTCGGCTTCGAGCGGGCTTACGACAAGGAGTTTCACAACGGGGCCGTGCTGGTCAAGAGCTATCGGCTGAAGCTGGCGGACACGGCGCTGCTTAACGTATAAGAAGTATAAATCGAGGGAGGAACCGGACATGGCGCAACGCAAAAAAATCAAATTCGGAGCGATTATTCACGGAGTGGGAGGCAATATCGCGGGGTGGAGGCATCCGGAGGTTCCGGCGGACGCCAGCGTAAGCTTTCCGTTCTACCAGCGGCAAGCGCAAATTGCCGAGGCCGGCAAAATTGATCTTGTCTTTATCGCGGACGGTCTCTATATTACCGAGAAATCGATCCCGCATTTTCTGAACCGTTTCGAGCCGCTAACGCTGCTTTCCGCGCTAGCCTCGGTTACGAGCCGCATCGGGCTCGTCGGCACCTTGTCGACTTCGTATAGCGAGCCGTTCACGGTGGCGCGCCAATTTGCCTCGCTCGATCATCTAAGCGGAGGCCGCGCAGGCTGGAACCTCGTCACTTCTCCTCTGGAAGGCTCGGCCCGCAACTACGGGAAGCCGGAGCATCCGACGCACGACGAGCGGTACAAAATCGCCGAAGAGCATCTTGAGGTGACGAGAGGGCTGTGGGATTCTTGGGAGGACGACGCGTTCGTTCGCGACAAACAATCCGGTGTGTTTTTCGATCCGACGAAGCTGCATCGGCTTAATCACAAGGGGGAGCATTTCAGCGTGGAAGGGCCGCTGAACATCGCACGTTCCAAGCAGGGACAGCCGGTCGTGTTCCAGGCCGGATCCTCGGAGAGCGGCAAAAACCTTGCGGCCAAAGGCGCCGACGCCGTCTTTACCGGACATGAGACGCTGGAGGAAGCTCAGGCTTTCTACAAAGATGTAAAAACGCGGACGATCGGTTACGGCCGCGAGGCGGACGACATCGTCATCCTGCCGGGGATTTCGCCGATCATCGGCCGGACGCAGGAGGAGGCCGATCGCAAATACGAGGAGATCGCCAGCCTTGTCAGTATCGAGAAGGCGCTCGACTATCTCGGCCGCTTTTTCGAGCATCACGATTTCTCGCAATATCCGCTCGACGAGCCGTTCCCGGACATCGGCGACTTGGGCAGCAACAGCTTCCGCAGCGGCACGGACAAAATCAAGCAGCAGGCTCGCGAACAAGGGTTGACGCTGCGTCAGGTGGCGCTGCGCTCGGCAACGCCTCGCGGACAGTTTGTCGGCACACCGGAGCATATTGCGAATCTAATTCAGAAATGGTACGAGGAGGAAGGAGCGGACGGCTTCATTATCCATTCCCAGCTTCCGAGCGGTCTGCGCGACTTCGTCGAGCTGGTGATCCCGATCCTTCAGGAGCGCGGTATCTATCGGACCGAATACGAAGCGGACACGCTGCGCGGCAACCTGGGCCTGAAAATTCCGGCCAACTGCTACTCCGCTGCCGAAGTGAATAGTTGAGTGCGTTTCGGCGCGACCCGACGGGGCTAGAGTGTCAAACCGCAGTACGACGGAGTTGCAAGCCGACGGACTTAGGTTAGAATCAAACTGCCTCTGAATATGGGCTCCCCGCCTCCTTCAGGAGAGAGCTAATTGAACGAGCTACCGCAGGCTGGGAGGCTTATCGGACTTTACTTGCGAGCGCGCGTCTGCTACAATAAATCTACAAATTAAGGAATTTCGGTGAGTGAAGCACACTCCAATGCGCGCTTGAAGCGCTCGGGGGTGTGCTTTTTTTTGTGCCATGAAGCCGGAAAGGAAGTGTAGTATAATGAAGCCATCGGATCGCGGCAATAAGGAAAGACTTAAGCTCGATCAAATGCTGCGCGTTCTGTTCCGCCTATCGAAGCGGCTGACCGTGCAGCTCGTCAACGGCTTGTTCGGAGAGCAGTTCGACAGCGAGGAAGTTCAATCGATTCACTATGGCAACTCGGAGTTTGTGATGGACGCGTACGATCGCATTGTCGGCGATCTATTTTTGAAGCTGACGACCGTTCGCGGCACTTATCATTATCATGTCGAGTTTCAGACGTTAAACGATCAGTCGATGATCATTCGAATGTTTAGATACGGCTTTGAAAAAGCGGTGGAATTGGCGGCCGGGGTTGAGGAAGACAACGAACCGCAGTTGCTGGCGTTTCCCCGTCAAATCGTCATTTTCCTGGAGGAAAACGAAGCGATCGGCGACGAGCTGGCATTTCGCTTGCGTCTGCCGAACGGCTCGGAGACGGTCTACACGGTTCCGACGCTGCGCTACTGGACGCTAACCCCTCGCGATTTGCAGGAGCGCCGCTTGATCGCTTTGCTCCCCTTGCAGGTGTTTCGTTCACGGAAAAGCATGCGCGGCATCGCGTCAAGCGGTCGATCGGACGAAGAGAAGAGGCGGTTGTTCGCCCAGGAGTTCGAGCGGCTTAAGGCCGTTGTCGGACAGACGCTGGACACGATTCGGGATTTGCACCAGCAACGCCTGCTGCGGCTTGGCGACATCGACAGGCTGCTTCGGGTTCTCGACAGCATATTAAAATATTTGTACAACAGCTACGGCGACGATCAACAAACCGAGGAGGTTAGCCAAATGATCAAGACGTTCATAGACCCCGAAGTGTTGAAGAGGGGGAGAAAAGAAGGCATCCAGCAAGAGAAAATCGCGGTGGCTCGCAAGCTACTGAAGCTCGGAGTCGATATCGGCACAATCGTAGAAGCGACGGAGCTGGGCGAGGAAGAAGTTCTGAAGCTGGGTAAGGAAAAATGAAGTGATAACATCATGGCTGAATCGATCGAACTGGAAGATGCAAGCGACAAAATCGTTTTTGTCGAAGTATACCTTCCTCCCTACCGGGATGAAGCTGCAAACAAGTCGGTTACGAAAAACTGTACATTGCCGAAATGGCTTAGAGATGCCGGTGATGAGGCTGGGCTTAACTATTCTTTAATCCTTCAGAATGGGTTAAAAGAAGCGCTCGGGATAAACAACCAGCAATAAAATCAGATAATCGCGGACTTTTTGGATACAGGAATTAAAAACGCCCGCAAACATGGGGAGACCAACACGAATGAAACTGACAACGGAGAAAATATTTACGCACCCGCTCGGCATACTGGCCGCAGCGACGGGTGCTACTTTTTTGTGGGGAAGCGCGTTTCCGGTTATCAAGCTGAGCTACGCCGAACTGGAGATCGGGAAGGGGCAGGTGTACGAGCAAATCTTATTCGCGGGATTCCGGTTTACGCTGGCGGCGCTGCTGATATTGGCGCTCATGAAGCTGATGGGCAGAAGCGTCGGCTATCAACGCGGCTCATGGCAGGGCGTAGCGAAGATCGGGCTTTCCCAGACGCTGCTGCAATATGTGTTTTTCTACTATGGCATGAGCGGCTCGACTGGGGTGCAGGGCTCGATCTTGGCCGGGACAACCTCCTTCTTCCAAATTCTCATCGCCCATCGGATGTATGCGGACGACCGGATTACGTCGCGCAAGCTGACCGGACTTGTCGTCGGCTTCGCCGGAGTTGTCGTAGTCGGTTTGTCGGGCGGGGCGACCGGCGTTCATTTTGGCTTGGCCGAAGTGTGTTTGCTAGCGGCGATGTTTTTTGGAGGCTTGGGGAATGTCCTCTCGAAAAAAGAGTCCGAGCGCCTCGATATTCTGTATATGACCTCGTACCAGATGCTGCTCGGCGGTCTTGCGCTGAGCGCGATCGGCGCAGCAGGCGCGGGCGTTATGCCTTTTGAGTTTACTTGGCGCGCCATCGGCATGCTGCTGTATCTTGCAGTATTGTCGGCGCTCGGCTTCGTGTTGTGGAATACGGTCATGAAATACAACCAGGTGGGCAGCATCTCCATGTATCTGTTCCTGATTCCCGTATTCGGCGTATTCCTGTCGGCATGGCTGCTGTCCGAGCCGCTGCACTTGACCGTTTGGCTGGCGCTTGCGCTGGTCGCGGGCGGAATCGTTATCGTTAACCGATCGAAGGACCGCCAAGCCGATAGCGCTCGATAATCCGGTAAGAAGCAGAATAGCCGTTGCTTAGGGTCGCAGTTCATACCCTGGCGGCGGTTTTTCATTTAGCCAGATGATGTTAAAACATCGCCGAAACTTGAAATCCTTCGTTGTCGTTTTGTATTAGAATACAGGAATGACAATTTCGCCGAACGCATGTCCCACCTGGATTGCTTAGGCATAAAAACGCGGGCATGCGTGAGCGGCCGCTGTCAGCTACTACATCAATCTACTGGAGGAACACGACTTGATTACCTTTCCGAAACTACAGCCCGAACGGCTCTTACAGCGTCTCGCAAACCCGAAAGGCCGAATTCGCATTGTGCTGGATACGGATACCTACAATGAAATCGATGACCAATTCACGGTTGTCTACGCTATGAAGTCGCCGGAAAGATTAAAGGTCGAAGCTTTCTACGCCGCTCCTTTTCATAACGAGCGGTCAAGCGGTCCAAAGGACGGCATGGAGAAGAGTTACGAGGAACTACGGAAGATTGCGGGGCTCTTGCCGGAAATGCAGGGAATTCCGATTTTGCGCGGTTCGGAAAGCTATTTATCCGATTTGGCGAATCCGGTCGAGAGCGAGGCGGCCAGAGATCTGGTCGAAAGAGCGATGGCCTGCGATGAAGACGATCCGCTGTACATCGTATCGATCGCCGCCATTACAAACGTCGCTTCCGCCATGTTGCTCGAGCCGAGAATCGTCGACAAGATCGTCATCGTATGGCTGGGTGGGCATTCCCTTGATTGGCGGGACACGAACGAATTCAACTTGCGGCAGGATTACTTCGCATCCAAGCTTGTCCTGGACAGCGGCGTGCCACTTATTCTGATTCCTTGCATGGGCGTTAGCTCGCACCTGCAGACGACGCTGTCCGAAATGGAGGATTACGTAAAGGACGAGGGGCCGATCGGCAGATACTTGTACGATACGTACCGAGATTGCAACGACGATCACTTCGCCTATTCCCGAGTGATATGGGATATCGCGACGATCGGGTTTCTCAATGACGAGGCTTGGATGCCGAGCGCGCTCGTGCACAGTCCGGTTCTGTCCCCCGATTTCCGTTGGAGCAGGGACACCGATCGTCATTGGATTCGCTACGTTCATTACATACATCGGGATCTCGTCTTTCGCGATTTGTTTACCAAGCTGCGAGAAAGATAAATCCGAAAAAAAGGCAATCAATCAGAAGTTCGTATCGTTGTTAGTCTTCGGGGGCGAATGTATACTGAAGTCACTCCAAGAGAAGGGTGATTCCAATGCCTGCCGGACATGCGATCAAGAAACAAATGCTAGCTTACGCAATGATCTTTCCCGCGATGTTTTTCTTTACGCTCTACCTCGTGTTCCCTTTCGCGAAATCTTTGCAAATGAGTCTCTACGATTATGACGGAGTAGGGAAGTTGGAGAGATTCGTCGGTTTTGGCAATTTCGCGAAGGGATTCGGGGATCTCCGATTCTACGAGGCGATGTCCAACAATCTGATTCTCATGATCGCCGAGATGACGATTTCGATGAGCATCGCCTTTCTTCTGGCTTATTTTCTGTTCCGCGGCGTATTTGCCTGGAAGTGGTTCAATGTCGTCCTGTTCCTTCCCTATATTATTCCTCTTGCGGTATCCGCGGTAATCTGGACGCTTATCTTCGAGCCGACGATCGGAATGCTAAATCAGTTGCTCGAAGCCGCGGGTTTGGCTTCTTGGCGGCAAGTGTGGCTGGGAGACCCGCACACGTCTCTCTTCTCCGTGATCTTGGTTTGGATATGGAGAACGATCCCGTTTAATATGCTGATCTTGCTGGGCAGCCTGCTGAAAATTCCCAAAGATTTGATAGAGGCCTCCAAGATAGACGGATGCACCGGTATTCGAACGGTTTGGCATATTATTCTGCCACTCATGCTTCCGACAATTATGCTATTGTCTATCATATCGATCGCCAACGACTTCCGTTCTTTCGACATCGTATGGATCATGACTCAGGGAGGGCCGATCGGCTCGACGGAAATCGCCTCGACCCTCGTTTATAAAATCGGATTCCAGGAAAATCACTACGGCTATGCCAACGCGATCGCGATCATGGTGTTTGTCGTCGTAACCGCGTTAGTCGGGGCGATTGGCTTGATTATCCGGAGAGCGAACGGTCAAAACGAAAGGTCGGAAAGGTGAGAATACGTATGGCGAAACGATCGATCATGACGCTTGTCGTTGCTTTATTTGCTCTGACGTCTTTGTATCCGCTAATATGGGTCGTATTGCAATCGCTCAAGACGGATGCGGATTTTTTCGCGAACCAATGGTCGCTGCCCGAGATCTTCATATGGGACAACTACCGTACTGCATGGGAGCAGGCAAACTTCGCTACCTACTACAAGAATACGCTGATGGTGACCTTGATCAGCCTCGTCGGGGGCGTAGCCGTCTGCGTCGTTGCGGGATACGCATTCGGCAAAATGGATTTTGTGGGCAGAAAGACGTTGCAGGTGATGTTCGCGCTCGTCCTATTCGTCCCTTCCCCCGTGCTCTTGCTGCCCGTTTTCTTCATTAATCGGGACCTTGGTTTGCTGAATACTTACGCAGGGATGATTGGTCCCTATATTTGTTCGATCGTGCCGATGGGCGTCCTGCTCATGCGATCTTCCTTCGCGTCGCTGCCTAACGAGCTCGGCGAATCGGCGAAGATCGACGGGTGCGGGGAGCTGCGAACCTTCTATAATATCCTGCTTCCGTTAACCTTGCCGACAATCGCGACGTTGTGCATTCTTCAATTTATCGGGGTATGGTCGGAATATATGTGGGCCTTCATCTCGAATTCAAGTCCCCATATGTATACAATTGCGGTCGGAATGGCCCAAATGGCTTCGAAAAAATACGCGTACGGCTTCGGTCCGGTATTCGCCGGCATGGTCATCACTTCGGTCGTCGTGATTGCGGTGTATGTGTTGCTGCAAAAGTACTTTGTGCAAGCGTTATCCGAAGGAGCCGTCAAAGGATAGACGATTCATCGCCTAGGAGGGAGAAGTTTGGTTAAGAGGCTTCTCAGCACATACATTTTGTTAATCGTTCTTCCTATCGTCATAGTAACCTTCGTTTCTTACCATCTCTATAAACAAAGCATGGAAAAGGAAGTGTCGGAGTCCGTCGAAAGGACGATTCGCCTTCTTCATACGGAAGTGAACGGATATTTCGACGACATGGTTCGCTTGTCGACGACTGTCATGACCGAAACTACGCTCCTCAACGACGACCGCAATCTGCTTCGCATTATCAAGGAAAGAAACCGGGCCGAGTTTCCCCCCAATTCCATAGAAGGCTACGAGAAGGTTCAACGATTGAATTACTTTCTGGACGATATGCTGAATCGGAAGCGGGATCTGGATTCCGTCTATCTCTATACGAAGTCCGGGGCCATCTATGCCAGCCATCGCTCTACGGACAGAATTGCCGCAGATCTACTGAGAGGGTACGAGAACCGGCTTCTGGAGTCGGGCAGGGAGTGGATCGTTGAGAAGGACCCGGGCAAGGGAGAGATTTATTTAATCAGGCGGATCAACGATCCCTCTCATCAATATTTAGGTTGTATCGTACTCAGCATAGGCGAGGCCGGCATCCAGCAGTTGATCCGGAAAGCCCGATTGCCCAAGCAGGATATTCTGATTCTCTGGAACCGTCAGCTGCCGGTACTCGATCCCGCGAATAAGTGGGCGGAAGATCCGGTCGATTTATCCCCGGCTCGGGTGAAATCCTTGAATCGCGTTTTTCCTTCGGGAAGCGCCTTGGTCACGTACGCTTCTCCGAATCAATCGGAGTGGTCGCTCGTGGCTTACTTGCCGTATAAGGCGCTAACGGAGGAAATCCGATCCGTTCGTTTCTGGATCATGATCGCGGTCGCAGCGTGCGTCTTGATGTCCATTCTCGTTGCCGCATTGCTGGCCATGGGCATCGTGAAGCCGGTCAAAATCGTTCGCAACGCGATGAGAAAGATGGAGAAGGGATTCCTCAATACGCGGGTTAGGGTTCGAGGTAAGGACGAGGTGGCGGAGCTGGCCGCCGGATTCAACTCGATGTCGGAGAAATTGCAGGAGCTGATCGACCGTATTTATCTCGCCGACCTGGCTCATAAGGAAGCCGAGCTTCGGGCGCTGCAGGCCCAGATCAATCCGCATTTTCTATACAATACGCTGGAAGCGATCACGATGGTTGCCGAGATGCAGCGATCTGCGGAAGCGGCTGGGATGGCTAGGGCGCTGGGGCTTTTGTTCCGGGCGTCTACGGAATACGATACGATGGTTCCCGTTCGTACGGAGATCATGCTGCTCAAGCAGTATTTGCTGCTGCAGGAAATCCGGTTCGACGGTACGCTCAGAATCGATTACGACATCGCTCCCGAAGCGGAGCCTTGCCCGATCCCGAAGCTGTCATTGCAGACGATCGCGGAAAATTGCTTTAAACATGGATTCGCCGCGCTAAGACCGCCAAGGAAGGCCTCGCTTAAAATAAGCGCGATCGTCGGAGAGAACGACGTATCGATCGAGATTACGGATAACGGAATCGGCATGGAATCGGAGCGATTAAGCGAAATTTCCCAGCAATTGCAGCTAAATTCGGGCGAAGGGACTCGCGTCGGCTTACTTAACGTTCATAAGCGTATCCGATACCTGTGGGGCAAGGACTACGGGTTGCGGATCGCCAGTCTTCCGGGTATCGGAACAACCGTGACGCTAATCATTCCTTACGTAAAGGCGGGCTATTCAGAGTGAACATCGTGATCGTGGACGACGAGAAGCTGATCCGGGAAGGCATGTCCTACATTATCAGGCAGATGAATGCCGACGATGTCGTCGTCGCGTTACTCGCGGACGGCGAAGAGGCGCTGAACTTCTGCCTTCGGGAAGGAGCGCGAATAGATGTCCTGCTTACGGACGTCTGCATGCCCAACATGGACGGGTTGGATCTCATTGCCGAACTTTCCCGATCATGCCCTCACATTCAGTCAATCGTCATGAGCGGATTCGGGGAGTTCGATTACGTCAGAAGGGCGATGAGGGATGGGGCGTCCGATTACCTGTTAAAGCCCGTGATTCCCAACGAGCTGAAGGCGGTCATGGATCGAATACGCAATCGCCAAGCTTCGGCCGCTCTCGCGGGGGATCCTGTTAACCGCGAGGTCTCGCTCGGATCGGAAGCCTACCGGGATAATCTGCTGAACGCGTTATTTCACGTAAATCCGGGACTCGCCGGGGATGCGCGCCGCTATCTGGAGGAGCGTTGCGGAATCGGCGAAAGCCGGCACTCGTTTCTTGCCGCGGGGGTCGCGATCGACGCTTTGCCCGGTCATTCCTTTCAGCAGGCTGATCGGATGCTGTTTCGATATTTTATTCGCAAGATGGCGGAGGAAGCGTTATTCGAATCAGGGCGGGAGTCCGGGCTCACCTGGCAGGGACAGAACGATATTGTCGTACTGCTCTTCTTCGTCCACAAAGGGATGGACAATCGGGAAGTCGTCGCCAGTCTGAACGGGTTGCTGTTCCAGCTTGCCTCTCAGGTCCAATATCCCGTTACGATCGGGCTAAGCTCGGAAGCGGATACGTTCTCCGAATTTCCGCGATTGCTGATGGAGGCGAAGGAGTCGCTTCGGGCGAGATTGACGTTGGGCACCGATCAAGTGATCCGTCATGAAGATTGCCTGAACTTGCAGCGCCAATGGTCCGTTCAGCCGGATGGCTTCGACAAGGTGGTGACCGCAACCGTTATCGGCGATACGGAAATGATCAAGAGGGAACTGAACGTATTGCTGGCCGATATGCATCAAGCGAGCATCGATCCGGAAGTACTGCTGGACGTGCTGCTCAGGCTCTTCTTACGCGTGGAGAATGTAATGAAATCAAGCAAGGTCAACCCGGGAGAAGCGGCGGGAACGGATCTGAGCAAGCTTATCGGGGATTTGAGACGCTGTCCCACATGGAGCTCGCTGGAGAGCGAGGTGCTGGACAAGCTAACTGCATGGTCGGAGATGATTCGGGAACAGACGATGCAAACGAAACCCGCATTCATCAACGATGCCGTGAATTATATTCACGCTCACTTCGCGAGCGACTTGACGCTGGCCGAGGCGGCCGAAGTGGTCGGCATGTACCCGACCTACCTCAGCGAACAATTCAAGCTGCACATGGGCGTCAAATTCGTCGATTACGTGATCCAAGTGCGAATGGACAAAGCGAAAAAGCTGCTTCGGGAAACGACCAAGCCGTCATTCGAAATTAGCGAAAAAGTCGGTTATGCAACCCCGGCCCACTTCGCAAAAGTGTTCAAGAGCAAAGTCGGCTGCACGCCGTCGGAATATCGCGAAGGCTGGAAAGGGCTCCGGAAGCAGGGAGAGAGAACCGAAAAATAAGCAATCATTCCGAATTCACTCGAGTTCTCGTACGGAGTCCGCAATGCTACGATATGGACGTATTCAGATGACTGTGGAGGAGATCACATCATGAAAAAGAGGAACGTTCTTATCGTCCTGTCGCTTCTCGTCGGCTTAATGGCCGCGTTAACGGGCTGCGGCGAAGACAAAGGCAACAAAGCGGCTCAATCGGCATCCGAAGCAAATTCAAGTCAAGCGGCCGACTCCGAAGAAGACATTACGTTAAAGTTCATATCCTGGTGGTCGTACTTGAAACCGGAGCTGCTTAGGAAATTCGAAGACGAAAATCCGGGAATCAAAGTCGATTACGAGTACGTGGCCGCAGGCGATGCGTACAACAACAAGATCAAAACGCTGACGGCATCGAACGAGCTGCCCGACGTATTCGGAATTCAAGGCGTGACATTCGAATCCCTGATTAAGTCGCAGGATATTATGGATCTAAAACAGGCGTTCGCGACTCCGGCGTACGACAAAGCCGAGGCATGGGGAGACACGATTAATCCGGTTCTGATCGCCAACATGAATTCAGGCTTGACCTCCGAAGCGGATGCGGACAGCCACGTATGGGGCGTTCCTTTCGGGGCGGTGAGCGTTGTCGTCGTATTCAATCGGACGTTATTCGACCAATTGGGACTGAAAGCGCCGACGACTTGGGCCGAATTCGAATCGAACAACAAGATCATCAAGGAAGCGGGCTTGATCCCGATGTCCTACGCGAACAAAGTCGGCTGGGGAGACTGGTGGGTTCGCTTCCTGCTGGATCAATCGACCAGGGACGTGACGACGGACGATTTCCTGACCGGTAAAGCGAAAGTCACGGACCCGGGATTCGTCGAGGCCGTACAGAAGCTGAAGGAGATGTGGGACGCGGGAACTTTCGATCCGGCGGGAATGACTAACGGCATCGACGAGACCCAGGCCTTGTTCGTCCAGCAGAAGATGGCTCAATACATGGTCGTACCGGAAAACTTCGTTCAGTATTTGCAGGAAAACATGCCTAAGAATGTAGAGCTTGGCGCTTATGCGTTGCCGGCTTGGAAAGGCATCGAGCCTAGCAGGACGCTGGGCGGCGCTGCGAATATCGTGGCGGTGTCCGCGAAGACCGTACACGAGGAAGCCGCGATCAAGCTGGCCAAGTTCCTGACTTCCGAGGCGACCTTCCAAAGCTTGGCATCGAGCAACGTCGTTCCTAGCACGAAAGGATATACGCCGCCGGAAGGAGACAAGATCATGGGGGCTTATGCCAAAGCGGCAGAGAACGGTTTCATAATGGAGCATACGCCGGGCGGCGAAGCCGGGCTCAAGCTGTTCCAGGACGCGCTTCCGAAGATTCTGTTGGGCAACAAGCCGATCGACAAGGCGTTGGGAGAAGTACAGGAGCTCATCGACACGAGCAAAAAATAAGGATTCTTCGCTTGCCAAAGCCTTCTCGGCATTCGCGAGAAGGCTTTGGCACCCTATGCGAACAATAAACCATGAGCAGAGGATGAGGAAGAGATGAAATGGAACTCGGGGGTAAGAACGAGCTTGTTTTCGTTGGTTTTCGCTCTCGTTTTAACGGTCGGGATTCTGGGCGTGTCACAGACGGAAGCTAATGCAGCAACCGCTTATTATATTGACAATCAAAATGGAAGCGGTTGCAGCAATGCGGGGGCGGGAACGTCGCAGATCGCCCCGTGGTGCGGCTTTACGCCGGTGAACGGCCACGGCGCGTTTGCTCCGGGAGACAAGATTCTTCTGGCAAGGGGAGCAATCTGGAACGAGCACATGATCGTTTCTGGAGAAGGAAATCCGGGTGCCCCGATCACGCTTGGCGCTTACGGAACCGGGGACAGGCCGAAGATTATCCGTAACGGTTTGGAATCCGAAAGGGCGGTATCGTTATCGAATCCGAGTCATTGGATTATCGAGAATTTGGAGATCGGCAGCGCGGGATCGGGCGTCGTAGTCAATTTCTCCACTGAGGGACATGAAGGTTTAACGTTCAAAAACCTCTTTTTTCACGATATTAGAGGTATTCATCAGGGTTCCAGAAGCGGCAATGACGCGACCGGAGACGCGGTTTGGAATTCGGCGGGAATCGAGATCACCTCCAAAACGTTCGACGATTCGAATAGCGCAGGCTCCTACATCGTCAAGGACGTGTTGTTCGAGGACATCGAGGGCATGCGCAATCTGGATACGATATCAATCGATTGGTTCAACGGGACTTACTCTTCTACGCCGCCGGGTTATAAAGCAGCGGAAAACATCGTGATGAGAAATTTGAATTTCCACGACAACGATGCGGGCGGCGGCGCGGCAACCGGATGCGACGACGGGATGCGAATAACAGACGTTCGTTACTTGACGCTGATCGATTCCAAGGTTCGGGGCGATGCCGCGTGTCATTCCGCAACCGGGACCGCGGCGATTTATTTGGCGGGCGTATACGATGCCAACATTTTCAATAGCTTGTTTACGAATGTGCCCAATACCGGCTCGCCGGACATGGTCGCCTTCGACTTCGAGTGCTGCACGGACAACGTCAACATCAGCGAGAACTATTTTGCCGGCAATGCGGGGGCAGGAATCTCGTTCCTGGCCATTCATCCGGGATTGGGCTATGAATTAAATACGATGGCGTCGGGAAATACTTTCGTGCAGAACGGGGAAGGCTCGTTCCGAAGAGCCGGTACTTCGGATACGCCGACGGGAACGATCAAGGACAATCTCTACCATGAATCCGGAAGCTTCCTATACGAGGACGGAGCGGACTTCAGCGGTTTCGCAGTGATGAACAACAGGTTCGTGAAATCCGTTTCGGCAATCTCCCATGCAGCCAGTCAATTCGGTCCTTCGCAGGGATTGAACAATTGGTATTACAGCTTTTACGACGGCTCGGCGTGGTCGAATCTGTCCTATTACGACAACGCGGTGCAGAGATGGCAGCCTTCTTCTTCGGTCAGCGTTCCCAGCGTTACGCAATTCAACCAAAAACCGGCCGCATGCGCGAGTTGCTGGGTAGCGAAAGCTTGGAAGGCGCCTATTCAAGGAACGATCAGTTTGCGCGCTAGAGCCTTAAAGGCGGAGACGGGCGGAGATGGGGTCGCCGTTCGGATCACGAAGAACGGAACCCGCATCTGGCCATCATCCGGCGAACAAGCGATCGGCCCGAACGATAGGGTAGGATATGAAGCGATATTGGATGGAATCGCCGTAAGTGCCGGGGACGAGATCCGCTTCGAGGTTTCCGGCGGGGCGTCGGGTAATAACGCGGACGACTTGGTAAGCTGGGCGCCGTCTATCGCCTATACGAATTATGGCCTGCAATGGGATTTCAATGCGAACGGCAACCTGGAAGGTTGGACGATGGCTAACCAAATCGGCGGATCGGTCATGAACGGCATCCTGACGTTAACGAGCGGAGGAACGGACCCGTATGCTGTATCGCCGGACAATTTGAACAGCCCCGATTCCAATCGGTACCTCCGAATCCGTTTGAAGAACAACGCGAACGATCCTATGGCGCAGATTTTCTTCACGACTACCGCGGATACGTCATGGAACGCGGCCAAGTCGGTAGCGTTCGCAACCCGGGAGAACGATTCGGGTTATACGGATTACGTCGTGGATATGGGCGTTAATGCCCACTGGTCGGGAACAATTAAGCAGCTAAGGTTCGACCCGATGTCCAAAGCCGGAAGCATGGACGTGGATTACATCCAGCTTACTGCACTAGGCTATACTCCGATTCGCAATTGGGAGTTCGATCTGTCCGGGAATCTGGAAGGTTGGACAACGGGCAACCAGATCTCCGCGATGACCGTATCCGGGGGAAGCCTGAGCTTGACATCGAACGGATCCGACCCGTATATTTTTTCTCCCGATATGTTGGCCATCTCCGATCCGCTCATTAATCGCTATGTACACATTCGTTTGGAGAATTTGTCCAGCAACGCGACGGCGCAGATTTTCTTCACGACCGAGGCGGATACAGCTTGGGATGCGGCGAAATCGGTGACCCTGCCTTTGCTGGCCACAAGCGGCTATATGGATTACTTGGTCGATATGGGGTCTATCCCGAAATGGACCGGAACGATCAAGCAGCTCCGATTCGATCCGTTGACGGCGGCTGGAACGGTAAATATCGATTACATTAGAATAATGGATTAGCAAGCGCCACTTATTAAATAGTATTGGCCTCCTTGGGACGCATCGGTTCATTCCGCCAAGGAGGCTTTTCGGCTTTATTTTTTGGTCCTTTTACGAAACTCGCTGGGCGTAAGCCCCGTCCCTCTCTTAAACGCCATGCTGAAATAATTCGCATTTTCATACCCGATCCGGCCGGCGATTTCCTGTACAGTCAGAGACGTGGTCAGCAGCAGCGTCTTGGCCTCGCCGATTCTTCTCTGGATCAAATAATTGATCGGGGAGTTGCCGGTCTCCTCCTTGAAAACATGGGATAAATAATGGGGGCTGAGATAAAGACGGCTCGCAATTTCGGATAAAGGCAGATCGCGCGTATAGTTCAAATCGATGAATGCTTTGGCCATTGCCCCGATCGTATGCGAAGAGCTGCCCGCACTTGAGGAGCCATGACCGTCCGCGATTCGCAGAATCAGGATCAGAATGCAGTTAAGCATGTGCTGGCAGATCATTTCGTGCCCCCACGTCTGGGATCGCAGCTCGTTCAGGAGCACGGAGAAGCATTGTTCGATTTGAGGCCCGCAGCTCTCGGTCCGGATAACGGGTTCCGCTTGTTCGGAGAGCAGCCATCCCGGCTTCGCGCCGGCGAGATTTAACCCGCTTACGGCGCAGAAATAAGTGCGCAGCGGCCGCGCCGGGTCGGACTTCTCCTCGTGCAGCACGCCCGGATGATAGATCAGGAGATCACCCTTGCGCGCATGGTACGGCCGGTCGTTAATCCGAAAATCCCCCTCGCCATCGCAGATGTAGATAATTTCGGTGAAGTGGTCGTGTTTATGGCTCTCGAACGCCCAGTCCGGCTCGTCGCCGATTTGTCCGGCATACACGAGAAGCGGCCGCGCGTCGTCAGCGAAGAGGGGGTATTCCCGGTGCTCGAACGGAATCTGAAACATCTCGGAACCTCCTGGCTCGCATCGTTTGTTTTGTACACAGTATACCTGCCGTAAAGTCAAATCGACAAGAAAGCTGAGATGAATCGCAAGATATGGAATTCCTTCAGGCGGCATGACGGTGTAGATTGGACGAAGAGGGATTCATCCGTCTACACTATATAAGGAGGGACCGACAACGTGTCCAACCACTCGATCATTCAAGAAACTTACGATAAGGGACAAGGGATTTTGCGCTTGAAGCCGGTGTTCGTGCCGCGGCGCTTCGCGCTAGCGGGCCGGAGATTGCGGCTGCACCCCGACGACTATTACGCGCTCGGAACCGAACGGGGGTCCATTAAAGAACGGTGGTTCTCTTCGGTCATCCCTGCCATGAACGGACCGCTGGCGCCTCCAGACGAAGGGATGAGCTACGTCACCGCCGACGAGGACGGCTCTGTCGTCTTTTTGTTCAAGGATGCGGTAGAACAATTGGGAAGCCGTTTGATCGGCGAAACGCTCTATGAACGTTACGGCACTTGGCCGATGTACGCCAAGTTTTTCGATTACGAGACGCCGTTGTTCCACCATCTCCATCTGGACGACGCGGCCGCGAGCCTGGTCGGGCGGATGGGCAAGCCCGAGGCTTATTATTTTCCGCCGCAGCTGAACAACCATCTGGGGATATTCCCGGTCACCTATTTCGGCTACGATCCGGATACGACCTTGGACGAAGTCAGGGAAAGATTGCTGCAGTACGAAGAAGCGGATAACCGCATCACCGAGCTGTCGCGGGCTTATCGCATTCAGTTGGGGACGGGCTGGTATACGCCTCCTGGCGTGGTGCATGCTCCGGGATCGGTGCTTACCTACGAGCCTCAGTGGAACAGCGACGTGAACTCCGTGCACGAGAACATCGTAAGCGGCGAAACGTATCCGTACGAGTTTTTGACGGAAAATTGCCCGGAGGACCGGAAGCGCGATATCGAGTATATTCTGAGTTTGATGGATTGGGAGAAAAATACGGACCCGCACTATAAGCGGCATTATTATCGTCCGCCCCTCCTTTGCGGGCATTCCGACGAACGGCATGCGGAGAAGTGGATTACTTACGGCAATCCGTACATCGGCGCCAAGGAGCTGACTGTAAATCCCGGACAGAGCGTAATCGTTCGCGATTCGGCGGCGTACGGCACGGTGCTCGTTCAGGGGCACGGCCGGTTCGGTCTCCATCAAGCCGAGGCGGCCAATATGCTGCGGTTCGGCCAAATGAGCGGAGACGAGTTTTTCGTTAGCGAGACGGCCGCCCGGGAGGGCGTGCTCATCGTCAACGACAGCAAGTGGGAGCCTATGGTGTTTCTCAAGCATTTCGGACCTAATCATCCGGAGATGCCATAAAGAGGTTGTTCATAGAAAGAATCGGAGATAAAAGGAGACTGCGAGAAATGACCAAGCAACGTTACGAAGAGAAAAACGAGCGAATCAGGAGCGCCTTCCTTGCGTTGAAAAAGGAACGGCCGGAAAGGTTGCGCGACAGGCTGAACCTATCGTGGAGCAACTGGGGCTTCGGTATGGAAAGCTTGGAGACGTCCGCGAAAAGACTGCAACGAGCAGGCATCGGCTACATCGAGCTTCACGGCAACCATTACGGACCCGATCTGGGCTACCGGGTGAAGGAAACGATCGACATCCTTGAAGCGCATGGCATCAAGACGTCGGGGGTATGCGGCATGTTCTCAGCCGACAATGATCTGTCGAGCAGCCGAGCGCCGCATCGCCAGGCGGCGCTCGACTATCTGAAGCGGGAAATCGAATTTACCGCCGAGATGGGAGGCTCTTATCTGTTGGTCGTGCCCGGAGCGGTAGGCAGACCGCAAGCCTACGACGATATGGAGTTTCAGCGCAGCGTGGACACTTTGGGCATCGTTGCGGATCGATTCGTCGAGTACGGAGTGAAGGCTGCCATCGAGCCGATCCGCGCGGCGGAAGTCAGTCTGGTCCGCACGATAGCCGATGCCAAGGCTTACATCGCGGCGGTCGATCATCCGGGAGTTCAACATATCAATGCGGACGTGTACCACATGCAAGCGGAGGAGGCTCATATTGGCGAAGCGTTGCTAGAGGCGGGAGAGCGGCTCGTCAACCTGCACATGGCCGACAGCAATCGGGGGGCGCTCGGAGACGGCTTCATGGATGTGGATACGATCATTATGGCTTTGTACGTACTCGGATTTAACCGCGAAGGCCGATTTGTGACCCCGGAACCGCTGGGCCCGGGAGGCGATCCCTATCCTGCGATGTACGGCAAGCCGGATGCGGCCAAGCTGGACGACTTGGTCGCGAGAACCGCAGCTTACTTCCGGGAAAGAGAAGCATTTTTGGTCGGGTGACGGTTTACCCGGATCGAAGAACGAATGGAGGGAGTGACGGAGATGTGGAAAAAGAACGACGACGGCGCGATCCATGCGTTAGGCAACGGACGGTTTCTCGTATATGGGCGGGGGAACGACATCGCCGAGATTTACGGACCTCCGTATAGCTCGCCGTCGATGCTGCACGGAAAATGGGCGCTTGCCGACGGCGCGGAGCCTTGCTACGAATCGTGCCGGGACAAGGGAACGAATCGCTGGCGGCATAAATTTCTGAACAAAGCGGGTCGTGAAGTCGCCTTGGCCGAAGCTTTCGTCGCAAGCGAGCTGCCGACCTATCTATGTCGGCTGCATGCCGACGAACCTTTGCGTCTCGAGCTAACGCTTGGGGAAGATTACGAATGCTATCCGGGAAGCGAGGATTTGACTTCCGCGGAGGCGACCGTCAAGTCGATTCTCGTGAAAGCGCCCGACACGGCCCGCATCTACCGCTATCCGATGGGCGAGGAGACGTTCCTTGCCGCAGTCTTCTGGGGACAGGAAGTCCGGATCGAGTTCGCATCGGGTACGGGGAAAGTCGGCATTGCGGTGCCCGCGGGAGAATCGTATTTCGCGCTGGTCGGTGGCCCCTCTTATCCGGAAGCCGAGGGGCACGCCCGCGCGATGCTGGAGCTAGGCTACGAGCGGCTTAAAGCGCAATCCGAGGAGGCGGATCTCCGGTTCTCTTCGCGCATCGCTCCGCTTGAATACGGCGATCGGATCGGGGAAGGAATGAGGAAGCGCATCGACGAGCTGTCCGAGAGCGTCGCGTTCCTGATTGCCGCGCAGCAGTCGCGGGACGGCGGCATCATGGCCGGCCACAACTACGCGCTGGCCTACGTGCGGGATCAATACGGCGCGTCGAGGGGCTTGCTCTCGCTCGGCCTGTACGAGGAAGCAAGAAGGAATCTGGCTTTTCGCTACGGGAAATGGACAAGGCTCGGCGGGATTCGCAACGCGGAGAGCATGGGGCACGATCGCGCCCGCCATGTGCACGAGAACGACGACGTAGAGATTACCGCCTATATGATTGTGCAGGCTTTCGATTACGGGCAGGCCACGGGAGACTGGGATTACGTCGCCTCTCTGTTCCCGATGCTCGACGACTGCTGGCAGGTCCAATTGCCGCATTTGCACGACGGCATGCTGCCCTTTAACGGAGACGAGACTTACGTCGCGGGAGGCTTCCTGCCCCGCACGTCCCTGAACGATGGCTCTATGGAGGCGACGCTGCTGTTTCTGGAAGCCGGCAGAAGGCTGCTGACGTTCGCGATCGGCCGCGGCCTATGGAACGAAGAGCGAGCCGCAGCTTGCGAAAGCTTGCTGGAGCGAACGGAGGCGGTGTTCCGAACGCGCTTCCGGAAGGATGGACGCTTCTTCGCCAATGCGCCCGAAAGGGCGGTAACGGCTGAGCTGCCAGCTTACCGTCACGGCGTCTGCGAAAGCTGTCACCCGGGCGGTGTTCATGCGTTAAAATGGACGCGAAAAACGGCCGCGGGCCGTTACGTTTGCCCGGCCTGTCTGGCGAACGAGCCGCCGCTTGAGGCGGTCGCGCCTCAAGTCGTCGCGGTTCAATCTGCGGGGCTGCTTCCCTCCTTTGTACATGCTGGATTGCTGACGGAAGAGGAGAAGGCGGAGGAGCTTCGCCGAGCTTACGATATATTCGAGCGACACGGCTATTTGCCTACCGTTCCGGGGTCCTCCTATTTCGTCGGTTATGACGAAAGCTTGCTGCTGTACGGACTGACCCTTTTGCGGCATCCCGGTGCCGAAGCGGTTCTGGCGCATGTCGTGAGCATCGCCGATTCGACGGATGCATGGGTGGAATATTACGACGCGGGACGGCCCTTCAATACAAGGTGCCGACCGTGGGAGAGCGGCATGAACATCGCGGCCGTACGCCACTACGCCGAATATCGCTCGTAGAAGTCCGCGGCGAAATTCGGAACCGTTCGAGCTTCAAGTAGAGCTGACCTGTAAGCCAACCTATAGGCACACCTATGAGCCAACCTATAAGCCAACCTAGTTGCATTAGGCGATCATTTGCTTCCGGCAGGCTTAAATTCATAGCCCGGTTGCGTGAGATAAGGCCGCCAGGCGGTCTTATTGGCCTGGTCTGGGCTCGGCTGCGGGAGATAAGGCCGCCAGGCGGTCTTATTGGCCTGGTCTCGGCTCGGATGCGGTAGATAGGGCCGCCAGGCGGTCCTTATTGGCCTGGTCTGGACCCGGATGCGGGAGATAAAGGCCGCCAGACGGTCTTATTGGGCAAGGAACAACCAGGTTCGCCTATGGGAATAGCCCTCCCCCCTCCATATATCCGCTTGAGCCGGACTCAATCGTCTTGTAGCTCCGCCCCCCCTCTATTTATCCACTCCAGCCAACTCAGTCTGCTTACAGTTTCCGCCAACCCTCCGTTTACCCGCTCCATCCACCCAATCGGCTTGCAGCCCCGCCAACCCTCCATTTATCCACTAGAGCCCGACTAAGTCGCCTTACAGCCCCACAATTTCGCCTAGACCCGACCATACGAATAGGAAGTAGAAATCGGAACAGAAAGTAGAAGTTTTAGCCTATCTCGCGCGTATAGGCCAAGCTACAATGGAGGGAGGAAACCGGAAAATCGCGCCAAGCGAGATGTAAGCGCATTCCGGATACGGGCGGAAGGCGAGGCCGGTTCGCTCGGACAATCAGGGAGGAATGCCGAATGATGGGAAGAAAATGGACTGTGCTCGCTTTGGTGTTGACGCTCATAATCGGAACGTGGACGGTTGCAGGGGGAGCGTCCTCAGTCTCTGCCGCGTCGGCGCCGGTCAGGCATTACGACGGCATCCATTACGCCTCGGTGACGATCGGGGCAGGGGACGAGGCCGGCCAGAAGTTCGCGGCGAGCGGTCCGTTCTATAGCGTCGCCGTGCGAGCTCCAAGCTACGGGGACAATAACGGAAGCTTGACGATGAAGCTGTATGCCTGGAATACGGATTACGCGACGACGGTCGCGGCCGCTCCGGTCGCGAGCCGGACGTTCGTCGATTTCGGCGACAACGAATGGCTGCGCCTGAACTTTCCCGAACAGCCGGCCGGCCAATACGTGTGGACGCTGTCCGAAGCGGTCGGCTGGGTCGGCGTCTGGAAGCTGACGGACAGCGCAAATCCGGCGGAGGCGTTCTGGAACGGGACTCTGACGTCCGGCGATTATGAAGGCCGGATTTACTACGCGGATGCGGACCCTTATTTGTACGATGGGAACGCTTATCAGGACGTGACGATCGGCGCGTCCGATACGGCGGGCTCGCGCTTTGCGGCTCACGACCGCTTTTATAGCCTGGCGGTTCGAACGCCGAGCTACTCGGACAACGACGGCAGCCTGACGCTGAAGCTGTACGCCTGGAATACCGACTACGCGACCTCAGTCGGAGGAACGCCGCTCGTCAGCAAAACGTTTACGGATTTCGCCGACAACGCTTGGCTTCGCATTCAATTTCCAGAAAAGTCCGCGGGACAATACGTATGGACGCTATCCGGCGCTTCGGGCTGGGTCGGCGTATGGAAGCTGACGGACAGCGGTTATCCGGCAACCGCATACTTCAACGGGAGCGAAACGTCGGGAGATTACCAGGCTCGCCTGTATTACGGTGAATACGGCACGGAGCCGCAGGAAATGTACAGCCACGTCGATACGACGGTCCGCGACGTGCCGATCTCGGGAGCGGGCTCCGCCGGAGAGAGATTCCAGGCCGTGTGGCCGTTTACGAGAATCGAGACGAATACGCCTAGCTACGGCGACGATCAAGGCAGTCTGACGCTTTCCCTGTACGCCTGGAACACCGATTACGCGACGACGGTTGCGGGCGCCCCGATCGCCGGGAAGACGTTCGTCGACTTCGAGGACAATGCCTGGCTTGCCTTGGACGTTCCCGAGCAGCCGGCGGGAGAATATTTGTGGGTGCTGAGCGGAGGAACGAACGGGGTCGGCGTCTGGCAGACGTCGGGCAACAACTTTTTCCCCGGCACTCCCTACATCGACGGAGCGGTCGCTTCCGCCTACGGGGACTTCAAGTCGCGGATCACGTATACGCCGAGCAAGGTGCTTCCCGACCTTCCTGTCTTCTCTTCGTCCGATGCGGCGACCGCGGAGACGGTCAACCGGATGTTCAAATCGCTGTACACGCTGAAATTCGGCCCGAGTCCCGTCGACGGCAATCCGCAGACCAACTGGATGCAGTGGGACGCCATGACGACGGCCTGGATGAATACCGGGCTCAACAAGGGAAAATACGGCGCAGACTATAACGAGGTGCTTCGGGAGCATCTGCTCAACGACGTGCGAATGACGGACGATGGCTACGTCTACGTCCTGAACCCGACCAACTGGTGGGGAGAAGGGACAAGTCTCGTCGGATGGCCGTTTCCTTCGACGTCAAGTCCGGACGATCCCGCGGTGCGCAAGTATGCGTTCGGGACAAGCGTCTCGGGATGGACGACAAGCGTCGCCTCCCACGCGATCTCCGGCGGCAAATGGGTGCTGCAGACGACCGGAGCCGATCCTTTCGTCGTGTCGCCCGTGCAGAACACTCCGGCTTCCCATATGCCGTATCTTTACGTGCAGATGAGCAGTACGAACGCCGACTCGTCGGGCAAAATTTATTTTACGACGGATGCCGACCCGACCTGGAACGAAGCGAAAAGCGTCGCCTTTACCGTCGACACGACGGGAGCGAGCAAGGGCTACCAAATTCCGATGTTTAAAAATCCGCACTGGACCGGCACGATCAAGCAGTACCGGATCGATCCGGCGGACAGCGGGCAGCCCGGCGGCCAGGTCGGGCTCGAGAGAGTGGCGGGAGAATACGATACCCGGCACGTTCAGACGAACACCGCATTCGTGCTCGGAAGCGCCGAGCTGTTCCTGTGGAATCCGAGCGATGTCGCGTTCCTGCAAGGCAACATTTCGCGGATGAGATCCGCTCTTCAGTTTCTGAAAACGGAGTTCGATTCCGGCTCGAATCATTATTTGACGATTCCGTGGGTCGGCCACGAAGGAACGAGCGGCGTGGACATGACGAAGCCGAACGTTGCCGACCGCTACGTTCACGGGAAGGGCGTCGGTTCGAATTACTGGGACATTTTGCCGATCGGATACAAGGATTTCTATGATACCATTTACTACTATGAAGCGCTGAAAACGATGGCGCAGATCGAGAAGCTGATCGAGGATAATGCCGGCTGGTCGATCGCGGCAAATCCGTACGGCGACGATTCGGCGTCTCTGAGCGCGAAGGCGGCGAACGTGGCGGCGGCGATGACCGGAAGCTCCTCCCCGTTCTGGAATGCGGCGACCGGCAGATACGTGCCGAGCGTCGATACGAACGGAGCGATGCACGATTACGGGTATACGTTCGTCAATCTCGAGGCGCTGGCCCAGGGATTGGCCGACTCGACCCGGGCGGCGAGTATTTTCTCTTGGCTGGACGGCACGCGTACGGTCGCCGGGGATACGTCGACGGGGGCGGACATCTATGCGCCCAAATTCGCGGCAAGGGCTTCGACGAAGCGCAATACCGAATGGTACAACATCATCTGGACGCAGTCCGACAGCCATCCTTTCGGCACACAGGTTCAGGACGGCGGAGCCATTATGTACGTCAGCTATTACGACGTGATGGCCAGGCTGAAATACAAGTCCGCGGACGACGCGTGGAACCGCTTCGCGGCGATCTTGGAGCATTACGAGGAAGCGCAGGAAGAAGGCGGCTATCGGTCCTACTATGGCATCCGCGGCATCGGAATGCAGGGAGACGGTTCGGCGGGAGGTATCGGCATCGATGCCGAGTTTACCGAATCGGCGCTGGTTCCGCTCGCGTTCCTCTATGGATTCCTTGGCATTGATACGGAGAAGGACGGACTTTCCGTCGCGCCGCGCCGGCCTTCCGCGCTTGGCTGGATGAAGGTCGAGAAGCTGGTGTACGACGGGGCGGAAGCATCCGTATATGCGTCCGCGACCGAGACGGCCGTAACGATCGATTCGTCGTCCGGAGCGAAGAAGCTCAAAATCGGAAGCCTGACGCCCGGGACAGCGTATCAGGTGAATCGGGACGGCGCGGCATGGGACACGTTCACCGCCGACGCCGACGGATTTATCCGCTTCTCGGCTACGGGAGCGGGAGCTCACGTCTACCGAGTGGAGCTGTAACAAAGGAGGAAACGCAACTTGATCAACCTGCTCATCGTCGACGACGAGGCGATTATATTGGACGGTCTGACGGAGCTGTTCCATACGGCCGGCATTCCGGACTTGGAAGTTCACCGCGCCAACTCGGGCATCCAAGCGCTAAAAATCATGGAACGAAGCCGCATCGACATCGTTCTGACCGATATCCGCATGCCCGAGATGACGGGGCTGGAGCTGTTCGACCGGGTTCGCGAGCGCTGGAAGCGCTGCAAGGTCGTGTTCCTGACCGGCTACAGCGACTTCGGGTACGTTCAGGAGGTGCTGCGCAAGGGCGGCGCGGACTATGTGCTGAAAATGGAGGGAGACGAGGACATCGTAGCGGCCGTCCGCAAGGCGATCGCCGACCTTCATGAGGAGCTGGACGTCGAGCGGTTCGTCGCGGAGGCCAAGTCGAAAATGAAGCAGCTGCAGCCGCTGGCGCAGCGAGAGTACATCGGCAATCTGCTGCTAGGAGAGCCGTTCGCCTCGGCGGGCCTGAAGGCCCGCTTAGAGGAGCTGGACATTCCTTTCTCGGAAGCGGCGCCGATATACATGCTGCTCGGCAAGGCGGATTCGTGGGAAGGCATCGATCGCCCTTCCGATCGTACCTTGCTGCTCTATGCGCTCCAAAATATCGCGGGGGAGCTTCTTCCCCCCTCTTGCGCCACTCTGTCGCTTTCTCTGGACGGAGCGGCGCTTCTCTGGCTCATTCAGCCTAGGGGCGAAGACGAAGTCGACGCCGAACTGCAGCTTAGCCTCGACCGGATTCAGCAGGCCGCGGTCCGATTTCTGAGCTTGCGCTTCTCCTTTGCCTGCAGCGGCCTGTTCGAATGGACGGACATCGGCCGGGTGTACGACCGGCTTCGCGATCTGCTGCATCAGGGAGCGGGCATCGGCGAGGAAATCTCCTATCTGGGCAGCGGAAGCGGGGCCGGCATGGACGAGCGCCGGACGGACGAGTTGCGTGCCGAACTGAAGCGGTTCGTGTTTCTGGAGGCGCATCTGGAGAACGGCAAAGCGGAGGAGTTCGACCGCGACCTGGTTCGGCTTCTGAACGCCGCGGACCGCAATCGTGTGCCGTTGGCGCTGTCGCTCGAAGCCTTTAACCGAATTTCGAGTCTCCTGCTGTCCCAGCTTAACCGCAGCGGCCTACAGGAAATTTCGGAGGACTCGGATCGGCTGCACAGGCTGACGAGATACGATGCGTTTCCGTCGTGGGTGGATACGATCGCTTTTTTCCGGGAGACGGCAGCCGCCTTGTTCGCCCATCGGAGAAAAATGCAGGCCGACCGAGGCCTGGAAATCGTCGGCAAGGTCGAGGACTTCGTCGCCCGGCACTTGAGCGAGGATTTGTCGCTGAACCGGCTTGGGCAGGCCGTTTACTTGAATCCCGCCTATCTGTCCCGGCTGTACAAGCAGCTCACGGGAGTCGGGCTATCGGATTACGTAACGGACCGGAGAATCCGCAAGGCCAAGGAGCTTCTGCGCTCCACGGACATGAAGATTCAAGAGATTACCGTCGCCGTCGGGCTGGAATCTCCCTCGTATTTTGCCCGCTTGTTCAAAAGATTGATCGGCAAGTCCCCTCAAGAATACAGAGAAAGCTGACGGACATCACCAGAAAGGGGAAATTCGCTTGCCTCTCGGCTCCCTCTTCCAATCCATCTATACGAAAATGGTCGTCACCCTGCTCGTGGCGGTCCTTCCGTTTTATTTGATCGTACTGCAGATCAACCGCTCCGACGCGACGGGCGTGCGGGACGGCGTCGCCGAATCCGTGCGCTCGCAGGCGCATTATTATTTGAGCAGCCTCGAGACCGAGCTGTCGCAGGTCATCAAGTTCCAGCAGCAGCTGTCGGCTTCCCCGGAGCTGGACACGCTCTCCAATGCCTCGGAAATCATGACCAACGAAGAGAAGCGGCAAGCCGTTCTGGCGATTCAACGCCAGCTCATTCAGCTCCAATCGATGAGCCAATATATTGCCGATACGACCGCTTACCTGCCGGACCTGGGCACGATGATTACGGCCAACCAGACGTACCGCGATATCTCGGAATCCGAGCGGGAATCGCTCCAGCGGTTCGTCCGGCCGTCCGCTGCGGCACTGATCGAGGAGAAGGGCCGCCTTTATATCTGTTATTCCAATTCGTATCTGTTCGGCGTGGCGATTCCGTCCTTCGTGCTGACGATCGAGCTCGACCGGGAGCGTCTGGCGGCGGCCATGGACAGATTCAAGTACAACGGCGTCGGCATTGCCGCGCTGTTTGGCTCCGAGGGTGGCTGGCGAGTCGCATCGGACGGAAGCGGGGAGGAGCGCGAGAGCCTGCTGCGGGCGGCGGATGCCGCGGGGGGCATCGGGCCGACCGCCGTCGAGACGCTGCACACCGAACAGGGAGACTATCTTCATTACAGCGAACGCTCGGCGTTTCTGGGCGCGACGTTCGCCGTGTTCGTCCCGGAGAAGGAAGTGCTGGGCAAGCTCAAAGCGAACCGGGACCGTATCCGCTACGTTTCCCTCGTCTCCCTGCTAATTATCGCTGTAGTTTCTTATGTCGTTTACCGGCTTGTCCATCATCCCCTGCGCAAAATGATCGTCGCTTTCCGCCAGGTCGGCAACGGCAACTTTGACGTATCGATCGAACGGAGCAGCAAGGACGAATTCGCTTATTTGTACCGCCATTTCAATCAGACGATCCGCAAGCTGCAGGAGCTTGTATACGAAGTGTACGAGCAGAAATACCGGACCCAGACCGCGGAGCTGAAGCAGCTGCAATCGCAGATCAACCCGCACTTCCTTTACAACAGCTTTTTTACGATCTACCGGATGGCGAAATTCGGAGAGAACGACAACGTCGCTCAATTCTCGAAGTATTTGGGCGAATATTATCGCTTCATTACGCGCGACGGCGCGGAGGAGGTGACCGTGCAGGATGAGGTCGTTCATGCGCGGACGTATACGGATATCCAGTTATTCCGGTTCCACGACCGGATTTTCGTGCGTTTCGAGGACGTGCCGGAAGCCCTCGCGCGGATGTCCGTTCCGCGGCTGACCCTTCAGCCGGTCATCGAGAATGCGTTCGTGCATGCCTTGGAAAAACGGGCCGAAGGCGGGCTGTTGGATGTGTCGTTCTTGCTGACGGAGGAGGAGGCGGTCATCGCGGTCGAGGACAACGGAACGGGACTGGACGATACCGTCCTGGAGGCGCTGCGGCGCAAGCTGCAGACGGCGGGACAAAGCGGGGAAACGACGGGTCTCGGCAACGTTCACCGCCGCTTGCGATTGCGCTTCGGCGAGAAGGCCGGGCTTCGTCTCTCGCGCGGCGCTCTCGGAGGCCTGAGGGTGGAAGTTGCGTTCCCGTCGTCGTCGAACAGGTAGAGATCGGAACAGAAAGTAGAAAGATTACGATTTAACGGCGTCCGCCGCGATTCTACAATAGAAACAGATGATCATCTAGACCATAACGCAATCGAGGGGGACGCACTATGAAACGCAAAATGGGATACGGTCTGATCGCCGTCATGCTGCTGCTGAGCGCTTGCAGCTCTAACGGCGGCGGAGGTGAGGCGACGGGAAGCGCGACGCCGTCCGGCTCCGAAGCTTCGGCTCCGAGCGAATCCGGCTCGCCGGCCGCGACGGGAGGAACGCAGGATCCGCTGGGCAAATACGAAACGCCAATCGAGGTGACGACGGCCCGAAGCCTCGGGAGCACCGTAACGTTCGCCGAAGGCGAATCGCTGGACAACAACGTATGGTATCGAGGCTATCAGGAAGATCTCGGTATCGTGCTGAAAAACGAATGGACCGTGCCGGAAGGTCAGTACGGGCAGAAAATGAACGTCTCCATCGCATCGGGCAACATTCCCGACATCGTGACGGTCGATCTGACCCAACTGCAGAAGCTGATCGAGTCGGACATGATTATGGATTTGACCGACGTCTTCGAGCAATACGCATCCGAGCTGACGAAGACGACGCTGTCGATGGACGGCGGCGTCGGCTGGACGGCCGCGACGTTCGGCGGCAAGAAGATGGCGCTGCCCTCTACGGCTTCCGTCATCGACGGCGCCCAGATGATCTGGATTCGCGAGGATTGGCTGAAGAAGGTCGGCATGGACGCGCCGAAAACGATCGACGACGTTTGGAACATCGCCGAAGCGTTCGTCAAGCAAAAGCCGGGCGGCCAGGCGAAAACGTACGGTCTCGGACTGGGCAAGGACATTTATTCCGGGTACGGCGGCATCGGCGGGTTGGCGTACGGCTTCAAGGCGTATCCGAAGGCGTGGGTGGCCGGAGCGGACGGCAAGCTGGCGTACGGCTCCGTCCAGCCGGAGATGAAGGCGGCGCTGGCCAAGCTGCAGGAGATGTTCAAGGCCGGGCTGATCGATCCCGAGTTCGGCGTCTACGACGCGAACAAGGTGAACGAGCTGATCACCTCCGGACAGATCGGCATGTTCTACGGTCAGCACTGGAATGCGTTCTGGCCGCTACCGGACGGCTTCAAGAACGACCCGGAGGCGAACTGGATGCCTTATCCGATCGTTTCCGCCGACGGCTCGTCGGCCAGCTCGCTCGCGGGCAACGGCGCCGTCTTCTTCTACGCGGTGAAGAAAGGGGCCAAAAACCCCGAAGCGCTCGTCAAGCTGCTGAACTACAGCCTGGAGAAGCAGTACGGCCCGAACGGACGCGACAAGCGGTTTTTCAATAACGAGGACACAAATATGAACTTGTACGCTTATGCTGCGGTTACGGCTCAAGATCCGCTGCAGAACATCAACATCTACCGCGGGGTCAAGCAGGCGATGGAAAGCAAGAGCGATGCCGGCCTGTCGTTCGACGCCAAGGACAACTACGAGAGCATTAACAAGTACCTTGCCGGAGACGAAGCGTTCTGGGGCAGCTACAAATGGTCGGGACCGGAAGGGGCGCTCAGCGTGGAGGACGGTTACGACAACAACGGGCAGGTGACGTTGAACGGCTTCCTGGGCGCGCCGACGGAGACGATGCTGAAGAAGGGCTCCACGCTCGATACGCTCGAGCTGGAGACATTCACCAAAATCATTTTGAACGCCGCATCGATCGATACGTTCGATACGTTTGTCGCCAACTGGAACAAGCTCGGCGGGGAAGAGATCACCAACGAAGTAAACGAGTGGGCGGCATCCAAATAAGCCGAAGGGAGGGGGCGATCCCCTCCTTTTCTTTCCCGCGCAACGATAGGAGGTACGGAATTTGAAGATCCGCGAAAAGCAAGGCGGCGAAGCTTCGCTGCACCTGATGCTGCTGCCCGGCGTCCTGTTCGTGCTTGCGTTCTGCTATTACCCGATGACGGGCATCGCGATCGCCTTCGAGCATTTTATTCCGACCAAGGGTTTCTTCCGTTCGGAATGGGTCGGTCTGGAGCATTTCCACTATTTGTTTCAACTGCCGAACTTCGGGTCGGTGCTGCGCAACACCGTCTGGATCGCGACGATGAAAATCGTCCTGGGGCTGGTCGTGCCGATTCTCTTCGCGCTGCTGCTGAACGAAGTGCGCCGGACGGCATTTAAGCGTTCGGTCCAAACGATGGTCTACTTGCCCCATTTCCTATCGTGGGTCATTCTGGGCGGCGTGCTGATCGATATTTTGTCGCCGTCCTCGGGCATCGTCAATTCCTTTCTCGGGTATTTCGGCCTTGGGCCCGTTTTTTTCCTGGGGGATGAGAAATGGTTCCCTTACGTGCTGGTCGTCTCCGACATCTGGAAGGAGTTCGGCTTCTCGACGATCGTGTTTCTGGCCGCCATCACCTCGATCAATCCGACCTTGTACGAAGCCGCGGTCATGGATGGAGCGGGCCGGATCAAGCAGACGATCCACGTCACGCTGCCGGGAATGATGCCGATCATCGTGCTGATGCTGACGCTTAGCCTCGGCAACGTTCTGAACGCGGGCTTCGACCAGGTGTTCAATTTGTACAGTCCTCAAGTGTACAGCACGGGGGATATTATCGACACGCTCGTCTATCGAATCGGGCTCGTCGACGCGCAGTACAGTCTGGCAACCGCAGTCGGTCTGTTCAAATCGGTCATTTCGTTGATCCTGATTACGATTTCCTACACGCTTGCCTACCGGCTGGCGAACTACCGAATTTTCTAAACGAAGAAGGGATACGGATGATCTACAAAAACGCATTCGGAAGACGAGCGTTCGATTGGGCGAACTACGTCTTCCTTGGCGGAGCCGCGCTGCTGTGCCTGCTGCCGCTCATCCACGTGCTCGCGGTCTCGTTCAGCGCCAGCTCCGCCGCCACGGCCGGCTTCGTGAAGCTGTGGCCCGTCGATTTTACGTTGGCCTCGTACAAGTACGCCCTGAACAAGCCGCAGTTCATCGACAGCTTCCTCGTATCGCTAGAGAGGGTTGCGCTGGGAGCGCTTATCAATATGACGCTGACGGTGCTCATCGCTTATCCGCTGTCCAAGGAAAGGCGTCAGTTCCGGTGGCGTTCGGTATACGCCTGGTTTTTCGTCGTGACGATTCTGTTCTCCGGCGGTCTGATCCCTGTGTTCATGGTCGTCAAGCAGCTCGGCTTGCTCGATTCGATCTGGGCGCTCGTTCTGCCGGGAGCCGTTCCCGTCTTTAACGTCATTCTGCTGCTTAACTTTATGCGCTCGCAGCCGAAGGAGCTGTACGAGGCGGCCTTCGTGGACGGAGCCGGACATTGGTCGGTGCTGTGGCGGATTGCCGTTCCGCTCGCGAAGCCCGCGCTGGCCACGCTGCTGCTGTTCATCTGCGTCGGCCATTGGAATTCCTGGTTCGACGGTTTGATCTATATGAACAAGCCGGAGCATTTTCCGCTGCAGACGTATTTGCAGTCGGTCGTCATTAATCGCGATCCAAGCCTGATGACGACGACCGAGGAATTGAAGACACTGTCGCAAATCTCCGACCAGACGACGAAGGCGGCGCAGATTTTCCTAGCTGCGCTGCCGATTCTGCTGCTGTATCCGTTTCTTCAGAAGCATTTTATTCAGGGGATTACGCTGGGCAGCGTGAAGGAGTAGGATTGGAAGGCAATAGGGCTGGGCGAGAAATAGTTAATCTAGAAAGGGGTATCAATCCCGAGTGAAAACGAAAACGGAAGTGGCCGTATATTATTTTCCGAACTATCACCCCGATGTGCGCAACGACAAGTGGCATGGCCGAGGATGGACCGAATGGGAGCTGGTGAAGCGGGCGGAGCCCCGGTTCACAGGCCATGCGCAGCCTAAGGTACCGCTCTGGGGTTACGAGGACGAATCCGATCCGCAGGCGATGGCGCGCAAAATCGACGCCGCGGCGGACCACGGCATCGATTGCTTTATTTTCGACTGGTATTGGTACGAGGACGGTCCATACTTGCATAGGGGGCTGGAGGATGGATTTCTGCAGGCGGGCAACGCGGACCGACTGAAGTTTTCGCTCATGTGGGCGAATCACGACTGGATCGACATTCACCCGCTGACCCGGGCGCTGCAGCCGGCGACGCTCGCCTCCGGCAAGGTGTCGGAGCAGGCGTTCGTCGCGGCGACCGAGCATATGATCGAGCGTTATTTTCGCCATCCGTCCTACTGGAGGGTTGGGGGCGGACTGTACTTCTCGATCTACGAGCTAATGAACCTCGTCGAAGGCTTGGGCGGCCTGGACGAGACGAAGCGGATTCTGGGCGAATTCCGCGAACGTGTGCGCCAAGCGGGCTTGGGCGAGCTGCATCTGAACGCGGTCGTCTGGGGCGTGCAGATTTTGCCGGGGGAGAAGCGCATCGACAATCCGAACGAGCTGCTCGACCTACTCGGCTTCGATTCGGTCACCTCGTACGTATGGCTTCATCACGTCGGACTTCCGGAGTTTCCGCAATCGGACTATGGAGCATGGCGGGACGAAGCCGTCGTCAAAATGTCCGACCTGGCGGACGAGTTTCAGCTTCCTTATTTTCCGAACGTCACAATGGGGTGGGATACGAGTCCGCGCACGGTGCAGTCGGACAAGTACGAGCCGATCGGCTACCAGTACATGGCCACGGTCGGCGGCAATACGCCTGCGGAATTCGAAACGGCGCTCCGACAGACCAAAGCGCTGGCGGAACAGAAAAGCGGCGGCTTGAACATCGTCACGATCAACGCCTGGAACGAATGGACGGAGGGCAGTTATCTGGAGCCGGACACGGTTCACGGTTTTGGTTATTTGGAGGCGGTTAGAAGGATTTTTGGACCCTCTAAGGGATAAAACAGCTGTTCTTTCTTAACGAATTTGTTTCCGGTACTCCCTCTCTTCATGCCGCAATAGCATTCGTTGTTGGAGGAAATTCCCATAGAACGTCGAATTACATCCGAATGCGTCGAACTATTGCGGATGAAGAGGTTAGAGAAATGTGGAAGCGGACTCGTTTGGATGATGATTTGAAGTCGATGTCGGAGTATGGGAGCGACTGGGGGGCGCTTCTTGCTCTGCAGATTGGTTTAATTGTGGTGTTTGTGTATCTGTCTATTCTAGACCTTAGAGGCTCTTTAACAAGCGATCTACAAAATTTGCTTTCATTGAATCAGGTGAAAGATCCTCTGGACCTCATGTCGGCAACAATGTCGGTTCTCTACTTTTATTTGCTGATAATGTTTCTGAATGTGCTACTGTTTCAAACACTAAACATTGAAGATATACAACTTAAGATTAAGTTGTTTTTTAATTGGGATTTATTTTTTTGGAGCGGGATTTTTCTGTATTTGGGGACACGAGTTTATTTTTCGGAAATTCCAATGCTTATAGAATCAAGGGGAATATATCCCATATTGATTTTCCTACTAGTTTCCTTTTTCTTCTTTTATCGGTATACCCTCCGAGTAGGTAGGAAGTATCGGTACATCGCTATGGTCGTTTCCACCCTCGTTTTAATTTGTTTTCTATTCATTTATAGCCTTGAAAGCAAAGAGAGCTGGCCGATTTCAACCGGTTTTCAAATCATTGTGCAAAGCTTGTTTTGGGTGTTTATCGCCCATGCCTTTATGATATTTACCTATTTGTTTATTGGAATGATTATCTCTGCTGCAACAAATGAGTATCACTCTGCACAACTGGGGAAAGAGATTCAATATCGTAGATTGATAGTTAAAGACTTTCGTAATTATTTTGGAAAGCGTAGTATGCAGCTAGTAGGAAAATTAACGGGAAAGCCTTTTTCGATTCAATTGCTGCAGGATGTGCTCAAAGAAATTGTCGATCTCAAAGGTAGAACTTTCCACGAAAGATTAACTCTCATAAAAGAAATGGTGCAAATAGACGTATCAGCGGATTTTCCTGCAGTCAAAGCCAAATATCTTAAGTTCAGAAATACGATCAACGTTCGGACCTCGATTGTTTTTTTGCTTAATATCATTGTAATCGTATTGTTTGTGTTGCCTTATCTGGATCGGAAAGACGAAGCTTTACTTATTATGTTGATTCTAATTACAATCAGATTATTTCAACGTATGATCGAAATAGGTTGGGCTTTTTATCAAGATATTACCTCGACGAATCCAAAGAGCTCTACGCTTACAGGCTCTGATCGTCTGATTTTAGCTGTGAAAAGCATTTTCGAAATGATGATCACTTCTGCTTTGTTTTATTTTTTGTTTGATTCTTTGGGAGATATAGCGACCGTGAAGCCGTTCAAAGAAGGGTATGTCCAATACTTCCAAGAGACGTTCGAAAAGCTATTGAAAACAGTTGTAGGGAGCGTGTCGGTTTCATTTTTTAATGTATCTTTGCCTTTGGGTTATCACGATTCGTTTACGTTTAAGACAGTTATTCACCTCTTTCAGGTCGGTATTAGCATTATTCTGATTACGCTTTCGATTGCCAATTACTTAAATATGAAGAAAAATGCTTATCAATATTCGGTCATTCGAGAGGAAGACGACTACGCCGCCTATTATTATCTTCAGTTGTCTGGCGAGGAGCCGCTTAAACGGGAAATTGCGAGAGGAACCAGTAAAGAGGGACTCAAAGAAAAAGTTAAAGCGATGTGGCAGGAGCAGCAGATCGACGATGCGGAGTTTGCGAGCGTGATCGCTTGTCTAGACATTGAAAAAAACGAATTAGAAAGCGGCAAGATCGAGATCGAGAAGCTGCGAGAAATGAATTTTCAGCAATTGAGCGATTACGTGAGACAGATGCTGAGGGACAATCCGCACAAGTCCAATAAATCGATTAAGCTAATAAAAGTTCAGAAGCAGGAAGGGAAAAAAGAAAATGGTTTTTTCCGTTTTCTGAAGCGGACCAAACAATCATTTTTTAAATGGTATTCCCGATTCTCACACTTATCGAAAAATTCGCGAAAAGTTCGCCGGCTCTATTGAAAAACAACCGATTTCGGTGCAAGATGAAGCAAGATCACATCTGGCGATACGAGGAGCTGACTGCGGTTGTTTTTGCATTTTTTACAGGGAAGAGAGCATCGGGAAATTTTCATGGAGCTGGCTCATGCCGTCGCCAATGCGGACGGTTTTGTCAGCGGCAACGAGAAGAGGTATTTGCAGTCTGTAGGCTTCGAGCTGGGGCTCGAGGATTTGCGAATCGTTAAGCCGACGAGAGCGCTGAAGGAAGTATTGTCCGAGATTACGGACCGGCAGGTTCAGCATCTCTTTTTTCTGGAAATTCTGCTGCTTGCTTATGCGGACGGAGACTATTGCGACGAGGAAAAACAGATCGTAATGGACATGAAAGAGGCGTTCGGAATCTCGGAAGAGACGTATGAAGAGTTCAGAGAGTGGGCGATTTCGTACGATCGACTCAGAGCTCAGGGCATGCAGCTCATATTAAATCAATAGACAAGTTAAGAGGCTGTTCCGTAAGCGCGTCGTACAAGATTATCAAGAAGCGAAAAAAGCATCGGAGGGAGATAGATGCATACAACGCTCATTCTCGATAAACAATTCGTACAGCTGTGCTACACTTGCGGAACAGCCTCTTAGATTTCAAGGAACAGCCGGTCTAATCGCGCGATTTGCCGACATGCGAATTCCGATGAGCAGACTGCGGGAGATCAGGCCGGACATGCTCATCACCAGATGCAGCCGAGTGCTCTGCAAGGCTTGATACCCGAGCAGCCCACCGATGTTCACGATGCCGGATACGTGAATGTCGCCAACCGGAGGCAGCTGTTTATTGACGCCTGCACCCGGTCGCAGCGGGCCGTCTCCAACCATTACGGCGCCAATGCTGGAAGCTTGTCCGAGACAGGCGTCGACGCCGATGACGAACGGATCGTCGAACAGCATTTGCAGCTTGTCCATCGTATCCGCGAGATTCATCGCATGAACGGGATTTTCCAACGTGCCGAAAATATCGAATTCCGAAGAGCGGTACTTACCGAGCATGGTGCCCGTCAGAGGGCCTAGCGAATCTCCCGTGCAGCGATCGGTGCCGATACAGACGACAACGATGCGCCTATGCCTCGGAAGCTTTCCGAAATACGCGCCGAACTTGTTCGCGAGCCGCATCGTAGCAGCCGAATCGTTATGGAAGACATAGCAGGGCATAGATGTAATGGACATTGCTTCACCTCGTTAAACAGGGATGATAAGCTCGAATCGCTATTTCTAAATGAATGATACATTATGTATCGGAAAAAGACTGTCACATTTTCGCCTGCCTCCGACGCAAGTTGCGAGAAGGTTCGACAGCCACGGAGGAGAACAATGAATAGAAAACGAGTATTTACAGGGTCGCCATGGGAGCCGCTTGTAGGGTACTGCCGAGCCATACGGATCGGGGACAGAATCGAGGTTGCGGGAACGACGGCGATGAAAGACGGCGAAGTTGTAGGCGTCGGCAATCCTTATGAACAAACGAAGTTCATCCTGCAAACGATAGAACAGGCTCTCATCGAATTAGGCTCCGGCATGTCGGACGTTGTCAGGACGAGAATGTTTGTCACGGATATTTCCAAGTGGGAAGAAATCGGCAAGGCGCACGGCGAGTTTTTCAAGGAGGTTCAACCTGCCGCGACAATGGTTGAGGTGCAAGCGCTAATCGACCCTCGGCTCCTTGTCGAGATTGAAGTGTACGCAATTTTGCGATAAACCCGATTAAAATCAAGGGAATCTCGAAGCTGTCTCCCCAATTGGCACTCTTGATCGGTTAGGCGAATCCCCTGCTATCAGTTCGATAGATGGAGGGTTATTCGATGGTTCCCGGATATCCGTATTACGGGCAAGGAACGAAGTGCCGGCAGGTGCCGATCACATTCCTCAGCCGAATACGTGAAGACGTTCGGGCTCGAGACGCCGATGAAGCGCGCCGGACAGCCGTTCGAGCTGGCTCCGACGTACGTCTATTTAGCCTCCGACGATTCCTCCTACGTCACCGGACAAGTGCTTCATGTCAACAGCGGGGTGATGACGGAGACGTAATAGCCGCGACATTCGTTTTTCTTCCGCCTGCCGGGCTTCCGGCGGGCTTTTGTCGTTCCGCCAATCTCTTATGCGCGAGTTTTTTTATCTTTTTTCATCCGACAGCAAACTTTCCGCTTTTTCGCCGGGTAATACTTATAGAACAGCAGGAAAGAGGGGATTCGAGTGGACAATCAGTTGATCGAACGCATTCTCCAAGGAGATCGCAGCGCGTTTCGGTCGCTGTACGACGAATATTTCGACTATGCGATGCGCACCGCCAAGCTCGTGACGAAACACGAGGAGTGGGCGAAGGACGCGGTGCAGGAAACGTTCCTTCGGATATATCGGAACATCTGGCAGTACGACAGGAGCAAGCCGTTTAAGCCATGGTTCTATTGTATTTTGCTCCGCGAGTGCTACAGGGTGATGGAACGGGAGAAAAAGGTCGTGCCGCTAAGCGAACAGCTTGAGAAAATCGGCGTGGAACAGAAGCTGCCCGACGTAACGGTGGATGTGTACGAGGCGCTGCAGTCGCTGGACGATCTGTATCGCATTCCGCTGATTTTGAAATATTTGCACGACTACAGCGAGAAGGAAATCGCCGACATATTGGACGTGAACTTGAATACGCTGAAATCGCGCTTGCTTAAGGGACGGGAAAAGATGAAGAAAGGGCTGGGAGGCGAACGCTATGGAACGGAATCTTAAAGACACGCTGCTCGAGAAGAGCCGTTACGCCGAGGAGACGAAGCAGGAGCTATGGGACCGGATCGAAGCAAGGCTGGACGATGAGCCGGCGACGCCGTCGAGAACGGAAACGAGAGCGCGGGCACCGAGACATTACACCGGGGAGGGCAAACGATCGATGAGAAAATTGCAAATTGCAATGGGGGTCGCCGTCGCTTTTATGGCTTTCGGGATCTTCCTGGCGATGCCGGCCGGAACGGCTTTTATGAAAGACGTCAAACAGTGGTTCGCGCCGGAGAAGAAAGTCGAGGTCGAAGTGGAGGGCCAGAAGGAAGAGACGGACCAGAAGCTCCATCAGAACGAGGAGAGCAAGTACGTCATCTACTACGATCAGGAGCGTTACAAGCTCGTTCAAGAGGGCGGCAAGGACGTCATTACGACGAAGGAGCCGCTGCCCGAGCGATATCCAGAAGTGTCGATGACGATCGAGCAGGTTAAGGACGTGAAGCCTGAAGACCTGATCAAACGCTTGAGCGGGGAATTGTCCGGCAAGTACGAGGACGTGCGCAAAGTCGAGAAGGTATCGGAGCCGGTACAGGGCTACATGGTCCGGGCGCTGGCCGGAAAGGAATGGGACAGCGAGGTTGTCGTCATCTACGCCGTAGACAATGGAAAGAACGGCAGCTTCGCGATTACGGAGAAGTATTTCTTCGAAGCGTCCGAAGGGCACGGCGCCCGGTTCTATCAGATGCTGAAGGAGTTCGAGGTGCTGAAACAATAAACGTATTCGAAGAAACGGCGATACGGGTCATGCCGACCCGAATATCGCCGTTTCTTTGTTCAAAATACAATTTGCCGCTTAGATCGATTTGCGGCGGATGCTGCGGTTAAATCCAAGCCATAACCCAGCCGCGATTAGAGCGGCTCCCGCCGCATAATACGGAAGCGGACTCGATTCGCCGGTCTTCGGAAGGACGCCTGACCCTCCGGGATTATTCGATCCCGGTTCCGTCTCGGGCTCTTTGCCGCCGAGCGGGATGTCGTCGTCCGGAACTTCCACAAGCTCCTCGCCCGGGTTCTCGGGCTCCTCTGGATTAACGGGATCGACCGGATCGGTCGGAGCTACAGGTATTTCTTCCGTCGGCTCGCCGGGATCGACCGGTTCAACCGGTTTTACAGGATCTACAGGGTCGACCGGTTCTACTGGCTCGCCGGGATTGCCTGGATTGCCCGGGTCGACCGGAGTCGACGTTCTATTGTTCTTTACCGTAATGACGACTGTCTTCGTATGGTCGACTGTCGTGCTGTCTATGGTCACGTCGTAAAGCGTTCGATCGATGGAATAACCTTCCGGCGCCTTGGTTTCTTCCAGGACATAGTCGCCGAACAACAGGTTGGCGAAGCGCAGTTCGCCCTTCTCGTCGGTCGTGCCAGTGCGCGGCGCGCGATTGCCCGACTTGTCGATCAGCTTGAATTCCGCTCCCGCAAGCACAGTGGAGGGATTAGCCGCGTCAACCTTGACGACTTGCAGCGTTCCGGTCTCGCCGCTTCCCGAGCCCGAACCGGACGAGGTGCGCACGACGATTTCCTCCATTTTCTCCCGAAGTTCCGTCGTCAGTCCATCGCCTTCCAAATAGACGGTGTTGCCGACTTTCTCTTTATCGTTCGCCTTAATTACGGAACTGTACTTCAAAATGTACGGCTTGTCGATCGCGTCCTTGAAAACCAGCTCGAACGATTGCGCACCGTCCGTATCGGTTCGGATCTGAAGCGTGAAAGCTTCGTCCTTCTTCAGCTCTTCAGCCTCGGAGATCGATCCGTCGGCCTTGACGGACGTCGCGTACAGACGGAAGGAATCCGCCTCCAGCTCCTGGTTCGGCGTCGGCACGTCGATGACTTTCACATTGGTCAGATAGGACTGTCCCTCGTTGATCCGAATCGTCCAGTCGATCGATTTGCCGTTCTGAACACCGTACTTGCCTACATACTGGCCGCCGTTCGGTACGTTTACTTTAGCGTCCCATGTCGTCTTTTTTACGCCGCCGATCAGAAAATCCGCATAGTTAAAAATTTCGCGTTCGATCAGCGAGCCTTCCAGCGTAGTCTTGAACGAGAGCCAGTACGGGGAAGAGATTTCTTCATTAAACCGGACGGTCAAGACGTTGTCGTTGTCCGCATTCGGAAGAACAACCTCATATTCGTCCTGGGACACCTCGTCTTTTCCTTGCTGTACGCCTCCGTCGGGCTTTATCGTCATCGGGTACATTTTCACGGAGTCGGTCACCAGCTTCTGGCCTTGCAGCAGCTTGTCGGAGATGCTGACCCCGCCAAGCTTGTCGCGGTTGTAGTTGATGAGAACGGTCCAGGTGATTTCCTTAGTCTCCGCATTATACGAGCCGGATTTGCCGCCGTTGTTTTTCGTGTGGCGGTTCAAGTCGAAGTCGACTTCCGCAACCGCCTCTTGCTCTTTGCCGTTCTCATCCGTCCAGGTGACGACGGCTCTGTTGTAAATTCGTTTGTCGGCATCCTTTAACCATTGCGCATCGAATTTCGTCTCGTAGCTGATCGTGTAGGTGTCGACGACATCGGCATTAAAGACGATTTCGAAGCCGTCTTTCAGGTCCGTATAAGCAAGCGAGTAATCGATTCCGCGATCCAGCTCCTGGCCTAGCGAATTTCTAATCTTCAGGCTGTCCTGAATCAGTTCGAGACCGCCGTTCGTGAACGTATCCGCAATTTTAACATTTTTCATGACGTAACGGCTGCCGTCGGGCTTCGAATCGGTATTGATTTTGATTTCCCACTTCGCCGTTTTCTCTTTGTAATCCGCCGACTTATGCGACTTGACGATCGCGCCCTGCTTATGCCGCTGGCTGGCTTCGGCTTTGCCGCCAAGTCCGTCCGTCACGACGTTTTTGATCGTGTCCCCGATTGTAGGACGTTCCGAGGGCTTTGTCCGATATTTGATCGTATACGACGATGTCACTTCGCTCAGGAATTGCAGTTCGAAGCCGTGAGCGGTTTCCGTGATTTCGTACAGGTTCGATCCAAGCGCTTCTTCGGTATCGCCCTTGAACACTTGGAACGAACCCGACACGAGCGTCTGCGCGCTGCCGAACTCGTCCTTCAGCCAGGCTTGAGCTTGAGGAATCGAATCGCCGCTAAAGTTGTAGCGAATAATCCAGTCGATGACGCCCGAAGACGAATCGTAGCGCCCGACCGCTTTGTCCAGACGTTTGCCGCGCTCTATCGTTACGCTGGCCGTTGCCTGAACGCTCTCGATATTTGTTCCCGACAGCGTAGCCGTGTTAACGAACTTGCTCTGACCGCCCTCGATGTCCGTGGAATATTCGATCCGGTACGCTCGGTCGATCGGATCGGCGAACTTCAGCTCGAATCGGTCATCGAACGCCTCCAACGAATAAGCGTTCGGATCCACCGCCGCTCCCTTTGCCGTCGAGCCGTCCGCATTCACCTGCAGCCGGTACACCTTGACGGAATCGGCGATCAGCTTCAGCCCTTCAGGCAGCGGGTCGGCAACGGTCGCCTGTTCGATTTTTTCCAGCTTCTTATTGATGTCGATCGTCCAGTCGATTCGGCTGTTGTCGGCCGCCGGACGACCCTGCTTGTCGACCGTCGTTTCAACGTCCGGCTTCAGTACGACAACAAGGGTCTGCAAGCCGTCTCGAATCGGCACGGGGATGACGACCTCCTCGCTGCCCTTGACGATTTCCACGCTTAACTCGGTAACGATTTTCAATCCGCCTTTAACGTTGGAATGGTTCTCCACATAATCGTTGAAGGTCATGACGACTCGTCCGCCGCGGTCAACCGTGAAGGAGCCGACGGTGCTGTCGCCATTGGCGAGCGGCCCTTCAATCTCCGTATAGATGGCGAACTCCGGCGGCAGGTCGAACGAGAACGTATCCCCCGACTTGTAGCCGTGACCGTTCGGCAGCTCCCATTCGAATTCCAGATGGACCGCGGAGCCGATCTCGAAGCGGTAATCCGGATTGTAGACCGCATCGACGACCGAGCCGTACGCATCCTTCAGGATCACCTTAGTCAGAATGTTTTCTTCGATTGCCGTCGCGGGCGTTCCGACGGGTTCTTCTCCCTCCGCGGCATATATCGCCGAGCCTCCGACAAATACATTAACGATTAACAGCCATACGATTCCCAATGCGGACATTCGTTTTTTCATTTCGGTACAGGTCTCCTTTTCTCTCCTTTTCTCTCAGCGGTTCTTGTATTGGTGCATTCGAAATCGTTTTATCCGGTCTCAAGTGTGCGGGTCGTTATGCCCCAAGCACCGCTGTTAGGGCGATTATAAGGAAACCATCTGAATAAAAAATGAACAACATCCAAATCTTGATCTTAATAGATCGAGATGGATGCTGTTCTGGCTGTATAGATGAGGTTAAATCAGTCTGCGCGCTGTCACGAATCTTTTTTTCCACTTCTCGTCGAAGTCGCCGAAGTGAACGCCCTTGTCCTTGGAAAAGGTATGCAAAATGCGATTGTCGCCCGCATAGATGCCGACGTGCCCGATCTCAAGCCCGCGCGCTCCGAAAAATAGCAGATCCCCCACGCGAAGCTCGTCCAATCCGACCTCGCGGCCTTCCTTGGCCTGATTGTACGAGACGCGCGGCAAGTCGAGCGACAACACTTCCTCGAAGACGTGATGAACGAAGGAGGAGCAGTCGAACGTATCGGTCTGATCAAGCGCGGCGCCGAATTCGTAAGGCGTGCCTATGTATTGCGTGCCGAAGGCGATCAGCTCTTCGCCCTGAAGCTTGGCAAGCTCGGGACTTGTATAATCGGTGTACAGCGGCTTGGCAGAGACAAAACCGATCCGATCGTCCTGAGTGCGAACCTCCAGCCACTTCGCGTCGACCTCGCGGAGCACCTGAATTTTCTCGCCCTTGGCCAGCATGCCGCGAATCGGAGTATCGGGGCCGTTGTCCGGCTCGGTTCGCAGATTCACGCCGTAAGCGACGGAATTGCGGAATTCTCGAAGGGTGGAGATCGAAATGTCGTTAAGCGCAGGGTGCCACTGCACGACATTGCCTAACGATTCTCCGACAAAGCGCAGCGGCAGCATGACCGTTCCGTTTATCAGGGATCCCGGCTGCGGCATCGGGATCGTTTTGCCGTTCAGTTTAGCCGTTTTTTCCCCGATACGATAGGTGAGAAGAATGTCGTCCTTCACCGCGTTTACCGTCTGAGTGGCGTTCGACCACCGAACCTCGGCTCTCTGCGACTGGAAGACCGCCCGCATCGGGACAAGCGTAGTTCCTCTCGCGATGACCGGGTCGACAGGCAGAACGAGCTTCTTTCCGTCTATGTAGATATCCGGCGCGGCGCCCGTCTGCGCGTGCGCAGGCAGCGCTTGTCCGAGCAGCAGGCCCAATAAGGCCATGGATCCGATTCTCTTTAGCATCTTGCCGTGATCATCCTTTCTATGTATGCCTTATTAGGTTTGACGAGAGGAAAGGACGGTTTGTTGTGTGGAAAATGATGGGTGCGGCAGCGCGCGGCTCCTAAAGCGGTTCCGCTCCTTTCCTGACGAATCGTCAAAACGGTAAACAGATGTACCCGAAAGTAAAGACAAGTGTATAGAACGGGCTCCCCCTCGCCCGTATAATTTTCGACAAAGGAGGAGGAGCGAGTGTGACAACGCGTACGTTCGGCGCAACAATTACGGAAGGGCCGCAGCATTGGGCGATCGTCCAGAGGCAACGGGAGAGCGGAACGATCGCCTTGGCGGGCGAATGGTCGACCCGTGACGGAAGCCGGCCCGATCAGCCTACGGTCCACGCGCGCGTAGTCCACGAGGACGGGAGAGGCGCCGTAGTTCCCTGGATTCGTTGCGCGACGGGAGAAGACGGAACGTGGTCCGTCCGCCTTGAGGTGCCGGAGGGCGGGCTCTACCGCATCGAAACCTGCCTTCGCCTGAATGATCTTCAGCCTATGGAATTGGCTGCGAGGGGAGATATGATCCATCATATCGGAATCGGAGATATCTGGGTTATCGCCGGGCAGAGCAATGCGACAGGTTACGGGAGGGGAGCGGTCTCCGATTCGCCGGAGACGGGCGTTCATCTGCTACGCCATAACGGTCGCTGGGATTTGGCGACTCATCCGTTCAACGAGTCGACCGATACCGTCCAGCCTTTGAACGGAGAGCCGGTTAACCCCGGGCACTCGCCCTATCTGGCGTTCGCCAAAGAGCTGAAGAAGGCGACCGGCATCCCGATCGGCCTGCTGCAGACGGCTCTGGGCGGATCGCCCCTCTCGCGTTGGAATCCGAACGAAGACGGGGATTTGTACCGGAATATGATGGAGGTCGTCGGGGCGGCCGGGGGAGAGATTAAAGGCGTGTTATGGTATCAAGGCTGCAGCGATTGCGACTCGGAGAACGCTCCGTCTTACTATCGCCGGTTCGCGTTGATGGTGGAGCGCTGGCGCCAGGACACGGGCGACGACAAGCTGCCCTTTCTCTCCGTACAGTTGAACCGGAACGCTGCCTATTCCGAAGGAATTGAAGGAGATCGCTGCTGGGGCCTGGTCCGCGAAGCGCAGCGTCGCGCCGCGGAACGGATCGAGGGAGTTGAGATTGTTCCTTCTCTCGATAGCCCCCTCTCCGATATTATTCATAACGGGCCTGCGGGCAATCTGATGATCGGATGGCGATTGGCGAACACGGCGCTGGGGGCCGTTTACGGCAAAGCGATCCCCCATCGGGCCCCCAATCTGGCTCTTGCGGTGCGCGGCGAAGCCGAGCAGACCGTATTGCTCCAATTCGATGACATTCATGGACAGTTATTCGCGGTAGGGCCTGGGGAAAGGATTTTTTCCATAGAAGACGAGAAAGGCTTCCATGTTGTAGACCGATGGCAAGTCCGCGAAGGAAGCCGGATAGAATTGATCTTGTCTCGTCCGCTTGAAGGTAAAGCCTTCGTTCATGGTGCGTTCGAAGCCAATCCGTCCGCGTTCCCGCTGCTCGATACCGGTACCCAGCTTCCGATGCTTTCGTTCTACGGCGTCGAGATCGAATAGAAAACAGGTGAATAGCAATGTCCGATTACGCTTATATGCTGCGTTTTACCCTTCATCCGGGCCATTTCGAAGAGGAACGTTTGGAGGAACTGGTCCGCTTCTGCCGACAAAGCCGGGTCGACGATGTTATGTTTTTTATCGCGCCGCTTAATCTCAATCATATTTCCGAGAGGGAGGCGGACGAATGGTTGAGCGCGATCCGCCGAGCCAAGCATGCGCTTGCCGCCAATGGCGTGACGACGTCGATCAATCCGCTGAACACGCTGACGCACGACTCCGCCGGCGGCGTTCTGCCGGAGGGGCTCGATTTCCGCATGATGGTCGATCCCTACGGCAATGAGTCCGCCGTTACGCCCTGCCCGCTCTGTTCGAAGTGGCGGGCATACATCGTCGATATGTATTCCCGGTATGCAGCGCTGCAACCTTACTCGTTATGGATAGAGGACGACTTCCGGTTTCACAATCACGGACCGCTTGCATGGGGAGGCTGTTTCTGCGAGGAGCACATACGCCTGTTCGCCCGCGAGGCGGGCTCGGATTCAATTGGCCGAGAGGAGTTCGTCCGCGGCTTATTGGCGGCCGGAGAGCCGCACGAATATCGGCGAATATGGCTGGACTCGTGCCGACAGACGATGGTAGAATTGGCGAATGCCATCGGCCGAGCCGTTCACCGCGTCTCTCCGGAAACCCGCATCGGGCTCATGACGAGCCATCCTGCCGCTCACGCCGCGGAAGGGCGGGATTGGCACGGAATCCTGGGCGCTGTCGACGGCGACAGAAGGGCGATCGTCCGGCCGCATCTGCCGGCATACATGGAGACGAGCGGTATGAGCTACGCTTGGGAATTCAATGCGGTATCGCGCTTGACGGCGGCGCTGCTGCCGGAGACGACGGCCAGGTATCCCGAGCTGGAGAACGTTCCTTACACCCGCTTCGCCAAGTCGGAGAAGTTTCAGAGATATCAGTTGGAGACAAGTCTGCTGCTCGGCAGCAAAGGAATTACGTTAAACGTTGTCGACATGGTCGGCAACGGGGTGTATCCGGAAGAGGGCGCGGAACGATGGTTGAATGAGGCTAAGGATTTCCTGAATTCGGTTGCGTCGTTGCAGCTTCGTTCCGGGCGGATGCAGGGCGTGCGGGTACTCGTGGACGAGCGGTCCTCTTATTCTCTTCATTCGGACGGTCAGCTTGTGATGGAAGCGCTTTATCCGAGTGAGACGTTCTGGGCGGGGCTGTTGTCGGCGTACGGCATCGCGAACGCCGTCTCGGTCGATTCGCCTGCTGAACCGGGAATCGTCGCGGTGTCCGGCCAGCTCCTTCGCGGCCGAGGCGAAGCCGCAATTCGCGAGCTGTTCGCCAAGCATGCCGTACTGTTGGACGGAGGAGCGGTCGACACGCTTGTCGGGCTGGGACTCGGTGAACTGTGCGGCATCCGGGAAGCGATATGGCGGGAGGCGCAGACGATCGAGCGGATCTACAATGGTCGAACGTACGCCGGGATTAAAGAGGGCAGGATGAGGCCTTATTTGGCGGTTGCGCGTTATTTGGACATCCGCTACGATCCCGGCGCAGTGGAGTGCTTCTCCCGCATCGTCCGGCCGGACGGGACGGATTTATGTCCCGGCATGGCGATCGCAGGAGGAAAAGTTTTTATTATGCCATACGGGCAAGAGGGGCATCACGGCTTGTTTAATCCGATCCGCCGGGCGGTCGTTCACGAGGCGGTCGAGAACATTGCGGGAGCGGGAGGCGAGCCGCTGCGGATTGCCAGCTATGCGCCTCATGCCGCCGTGTATGAATACGAGACGGACGACGGCGCCGTTATTGCTGTGGCCAATCACTCTTTGGACGACATCGAGGGCATAACGCTCGCGGGGCCGGTCCTTGCTAACGGAGACTGGGTACTATATAGCAGAAATGAGCCTTTGGGAAACAAGCAGGCATTTTTAGAAATCGATGGAACAATCGCCTTGAACGCGAGGGTGCCGGGGTTGTCGATGATCGTTCTGCACCGTCGCGCCCGGGATTCCGCAAGGAAGTAAACGAAAGTGTACGAATGTAAAATCTAGTGTATAGAGGCCGCCCAAGAGGGTCGATATAATGAGGTCACGAGATATAAGCGTTAAATAAAATGACCTCTAAAGTTATTTTTGTGTCACTTATTCTCGAGTATGGCTTGCACATCCGGTTCGCGACAACACATTAACAAGGGGGATTTCTGGATGAAACGCATGGGCAGAATCGTGCTGTTAAGCTTGCTAGCCGCAACAATGGCATTCGCGGCGGCATGCAGCAAGGGGAACGAGTCGAACGAAGGGAGTCAGAAGCCATCCGCCGGCAGCGCTTCGTCGACCGCATCGGGAGAGGCGGAGGGACCCATCGAGCTTACGATGGCCCGCGAGAATGAGGCGGACATTAAGTTTCTCGCCGGGGAGACGATGGACCAGAACTCGGTGACCGAGGCGCTGGAGCGGGATACCGGCATCAAGATCAAAAACATGTGGGTGGCGGAAACCGCCCAATACGAGCAGAAGGTGCAGATGAGCATCTCCTCGAACGACATTCCCGACCTGATGGCCGTCACGATGGCTCAGCTTCAACAGCTCATCGAAGCGGATATGATTGCGGATTTGACGGAGCTGTACGAGCAGCATGCTTCGCCCGAGACTAAAGCCTACTTAACCGGAGACGGCGGCAAGCAGCTCGATTCGGCCAAGCATGCGGGCAAATTGATGGCGATTCCGCAGACGAACGGTCCCTACGGAGCTTCTACGCAAGTGTGGATTCGCCGGGATTGGCTGAAGCAGCTGAACCTGCCGGAGCCGAAGACGATGCAGGACGTGCTTGCGATCATCGACGCGTTCGCCAAGCAGGACCCGGGGGGCACGGGCAAGGCCTACGGCTTGCCGCTGACCAAGGATTTGTTCAAGGATGTCACGTTCGATATCCGCGGCTTCTTTAACGGCTATCACGCTTATCCGACGCAATGGGTCAAGGACGCTTCGGGCCAACTCGTCAGCGGCGACATCCAACCGGAGATGAAAGCGGCGCTGAAGCAGCTTCAGGATATGTACAAGGCCGGCCAGATCGATCCGGAATTCGCGGTCAAAGATCTGGTCAAGGAGAACGAACTGCTCGCTTCCGACAAGATCGGAGTCGTATACGGACCGTTCTGGCTTAGCGCTTACCCGCTGAACGGCAACGCCGTGAAGGACGGCAAGCTCGTTCAGGACTGGTGGCCGTACCCGATCGCCTCGATCGACGACAAGCCGGCCAAATCGCAGATCGAGCTGGGAGTGGCCAAATACTACGTCGTTTCCAAGAAAGCCAAGCATCCCGAAGCGGCCATCAAGCTGCTTAACAAATGGGTTCAAGCGTATACAATGCCTACGGATTCGGACAGCGTGTATTTCCTGCAGAACGACGAGGCGGCAAGCTACTGGAAGCTGAGTCCGATCAAGGTGTTCTCGCAGACCGAGCATCTCATGCTGGGAGAGATGGTCCCGAAAGCGGTGGAGGCGAAGGATCCATCCTCGCTTACCGGTCTGGAAGCCCCTAACCGTTACGGTAAAATCGTCAAATATTTGGACGGGGACGTCGGGGAGTGGGCCGAATATCCGATCTCCGGACCGGGCGGCGCGTTCTCGATCATGTTCGATTATTCCAAGGCGGACCGCTATCACTTCAACGAATTTTACGGTGCGCCGGGCTCGGCCATGCTGGAGAAGAAGCCGGTCCTCGACGCGAAGATGAGCGAAACGTTCATCAAAATCATCATGAATCAAGTATCGATCGACGAATTCGACAAGTTCGTGGAAGAGTGGAAAAGGCTCGGAGGAGACGAGATTGCTGCGGAAGTGAACGAGTGGTACGCCAGCGCAGTTCAATAACCGCCGTTTAGTCACCGATTAAGAAGGAATCGGACGTTCCGCCGCGAAGCCGCGGCGGAGCCGTTCGGCACGGGAGGCGTCTTGCCATGATCATCAAGAGGTTCGCCAAGGAATGGCCTCTTCATCTATTGCTGTTGCCCGCGATTATTCTGGTTATCGTGTTCAGCTACGTTCCGATGGCGGGCATTGCCATCGCCTTCGAGAAGTTCATTCCCAGCAAGGGCATTTTTCGCTCCGAATGGGTCGGATGGGCCAACTTCCAATATATGCTGGAATATCCCGGCATCGGCAGAATCGTGTACAACACCCTTTTCATCGCCGTGATGAAGATCGTCGGCGGCCTGCTGGTGCCGATTACGATAGCTATTTTGCTCAACGAGGTGCGCAAAGAAGTGTTTAAGCGCACCGTTCAGACGCTCGTCTATTTGCCGCATTTTCTGTCCTGGGTGTTGCTTGGCGGCATTCTCGTCGACATTTTGTCCCCGTCCTCGGGCATTGTAAACCGACTGCTCGGCACGTTCGGCATTGAACTGGTATTTTTCCTCGGCAGCAACGATTGGTTTCCTTATACGCTCGTGATCTCGGACATCTGGAAGGAGTTCGGCTTCAGCACGATCGTGTACTTGGCCGCGCTGACCGCCATTAACCCCGCGCTCTACGAAGCGGCCGAAGTGGACGGGGCCGGCCGGCTGAAAATGACTTGGCATATTACGCTGCCGGGCATGCTGCCGATTATCGTCCTGATGGCGACGCTGAGCGTCGGCAACATTTTGAACGCCGGCTTCGAGCAAATCTTTAATCTTTACGGACCTGCCGTCTACGAGAGCGGCGACATCATTGATACGTTTGTCTATCGCATGGGATTCGAACAGGTGCACTACGGATTGGCTACGGCGGTCGGACTGCTGAAATCCGTCGTCTCGCTCGTTCTCCTGTCGGTTTCTTACGGCATGGCGTACCGTTTCGCGGGATACCGGATTTTCTAGAGAGGAGTTGGCGTATATGCGTATGTCCGCCAGCCGCAAAAGCTTCATTGCCTTCAATTATATTTTTCTGGCGCTGCTGTCCCTGCTCTGCTTGTTTCCGTTGATCCATATGCTGGCCTTGTCGTTTAGCTCGGGAGCCGCGGCGGCAGCGGGCAAAGTGGGATTGTGGCCCGTAGAGTTCACGACGGCGGCGTACAAGAACATTATGAACAAACCCCAGTATTTGACGGCGTTCGGAGTGTCGGTGCAGAGATTGGCGCTCGGCACTTTGATCGGGATGGTTCTGACGATTATTACGGCCTATCCGTTGTCCAAGGAGAACCACAGCTTTCAGTTCCGTACCGTCTATGCCTGGTTTTTCGTCTTTACGATTTTGTTCGGCGGCGGTCTTGTGCCCTGGTTTATGACGATTCGACAGCTTGGCCTGATGGATTCAATCTGGGCGCTCGTCCTTCCGGGAGCGGTATCGGTATTCAACGTCATTCTTCTGCTCAACTTCTATCGGGGACTGCCCAAGGAGCTGGACGAATCCGCGAGAATGGACGGAGCGGGCCATTTCCGCACGCTGTGGAGCATTATCGTTCCGCTGTCCAAGCCGGCGCTGGCTACGGTAGGCCTGTTTACGATGGTGCTGCACTGGAACAGCTGGTTCGACGGACTTATTCTGATGAATCGCCCCGAGCATTATCCGCTTCAATCGTTTCTGCAGACGATCGTCATTCAGAGGGACATGAGATTTATTGGCGCGGACGACGTGGAGCTGCTGAAGCAAATTTCGGACCGCACGAGCTCCGCTGCGCAAATTTTCGTCGCCTCCGTACCGATTCTGCTCGTTTATCCGTTCCTGCAGCGCTTTTTCATCAAGGGGATCGTCATGGGTAGCGTGAAGGAATAACAAGCTCGATTCCGGCTTGCCGGACGTCCCGGTCTCTGTGGTACAGTGTGAATACGACACGCGAACGCATTCGTCGACCGGGAGGCAGCCATGGATATTCAGAAGAGCACGAGGAAAAACCGCTTAACGATTTTCGCGAAGCTGATGCTCACATTCGTCGCCGTATTAGCCCCTCTGTACGCCCTCACGCTGATCATTAACGAGAAGGGGGCGCAGAGCATCCGCGGCGAAATCGCCCAATCGATCGGAAGCCGCAACGATTCGTATTTGGCGGTGCTGGAGATGGAGGTCGAGAGAGTGGCCCGAATGCTGCCCGAGTACGTTGCGGACAACGACCTGATGGCGCTCAGTACGACCGGGAGCGCGATGAACGATTACGAGAAAATCGACAATATCCGGGCTATTCAGAGACGAATCAATCTGATTAAATACAACAGCACGTACATCAATGAAGTCAGAGCGTACATCCCGCTGCTGAAGCGCACCATTCTGAGCTCCAAGTTCGATACCGACGTGAATATGGAGGAGTTCGAGGCTTTGCAGCTCAGAAACGTTCCCGAGCCGGAGCTGCTGACGTTCTGGAACGACCGGCTGTTCGTCGCCATGCAATATCCGACGATTCCCGATCGGAGAGCGACATTCGTCGTGGGCGTGGAGTTCTCGACGGATAAGCTCAGACGGTCGCTTGGCGGAACGATTGGCATTCCGGAGGGCCATGCCGCTCTTCTGAACGTGAATCGGAATTGGACGATCGCCAGCGAGAGCGACCCGGGCAAAATCGAGCAGCTGCGCGCCTACATGGTCGAACGAATGCAAAGAGGCGTATATACGGGGTACGAGAAGCTGGCGGTGAACGGAATTCCTTATATGGTTTCCTACAAATATTCCGAGCTGTTGTCGTCCTATCTTGTCAGCTATGTGCCGGAGAGCTATGTGACCGGTCCGCTCGATAAATACCAGTATTGGATTCTGGGAGTATCCGTGCTGTCCGTCTTTATCGTGCTGTTCTTCTCGATGTCCATCTATCGCATGATCCACCGTCCGATGAAGGAGCTGATCGTCTCCTTCAAACGGATGAGAATCGGGGAGATCATGCCGATGGCGTCGCCTTCGCGGCACGACGAATTCGACTACTTGTACAAGGCGTACAACGAGACCGCCGTTCATCTCAAGACGCTAATCCAGGAAAATTACGAGCAGAAAATCCACAGCCAGCGCTCCGAGCTAAAAAGGCTGCAATCGCAGATCAATCCCCATTTTCTGTACAACTGCTTCTTCGTTCTGTGCCGGCTGATCAAGTCGGAGGATCTGGAGCTGGCGTACCGCTTCTGTCTATATGTCGGCGATTATTTTCAGTTCATTACCCGCGACGATTCCGACGAGGTGACGCTGGAGACGGAGATGAAGCACGTCCGGACGTACGTCGACATCCAGATCGTCTGTTACGGCGATAGAATTCAAGTGAGGTTCGACGAATTGGATCGCGATATCGCGGATCGCTATGTACCGCGCCTGATCATGCAGCCGATTGTGGAAAACGTATACAAGCACGCGATCCGGGCGATGGTGTCGGGCGGACGCGTCGCGATTCATATGGAGCGGCGGGAGAGCGATTTGTTCGTATACGTGGAAGACAGCGGCGACGGGCTGACGGATCGGGACATCGAGCTTCTGAACCGCAGGTTGACACTGTCGGCGCACCATATCGAGGATACGACGGGCATCATTAACGTCCATCGACGCATTCAGATTATGTACGGCGCCGATTACGGCCTGGCGATGTCCAGATCGAAGCTCGGAGGCTTGAAGGTGACGATGCGGCTGGCGCTGACGGAAGGGGAGGATTGAACGTGTACCGATTGCTGATCGTTGACGATATGCCGATCATTACGGACGGCTTGGCCAAGCTGTTTCGCCAAGAGCTCGGAGAGGAATTGGATATCGTCACGGCCTATTCCGGAATCGAAGCTCTGGACCTTCTGGAGCGGGAGCGCATCGATATCGTATTATCCGACATTCTGATGCCGGGGCTGGACGGAATCGAGCTGCTGAAGGAGATTCACGATCGCTGGTCGGCATGCAAGGTCATTCTGCTGACGAGCCACAGCGATTTCAATTACGTTCAGAGCGCGCTGTCGCTCGGCGGGCTGGAGTACATTCTGAAGACGGAGAGCGACGATAAGATCGTACTGGCTGTGAGGAAAGCGATTCAGGCGCTGGATAAGGACGCGGACGCCACGAGGCTGATCCGCAAAGCCGAAGAGCATATGAGATTGGCTCTGCCGACTCTGCAGAAGGAGTATCTGAGCGCGTTGATCCAGGGGAAGAAGGTCGGCCAAGAGCTTCTGGCCGAGCATTTCGCGAATTTGCGCCTTTCCCTCCGGGCCGAGCAATCCGTACTGCTGCTCGTCGGCCGGATCGACGATTGGAACGAGATTATGAAGGCTCCCGACAAATCGTTGATCGTGTATGCGGTTCAGAACATCGTCGAGGAGCTGCTTGCGGAGTCCGTCCTGTCGATCTCTCTCGTCTACGAATCCTCCAAGATCATCTGGCTCATTCAGTCCCGGGAGACGGAGAAGAGCGACCGGGAGGCGGCCTTCCGCGGCGTTAACGGCATGCTGGAGCACATTCAGGGCAAATGCGCGGAGCTGCTCAAGCAGTCGGTGTCGTTCGTGCTGGCCAGAGAAGAGACGCCGTGGAATGAAGCATCCGACCGGTTCCATGAGTTGACCGTTCTTCTCGCGCGAGGACTGGGCGGCCGCAAGGGCGCGCTGCTGACGGAACCGGGCGCAACGGAAGGCAAGGCCGCAGGGGGGCTGTCCGAAGGAGCTGAAGGTCGCGGGTCCGCGGCCGCAAAGCAAGGCATCCGGCAGTTAACCGGCAAAATTCCGCTGCTGCTGAGCTTCCTGGAAAGCGGCAACGAGGAGGAGTTCGCGCGGACGTACGAGGAGCTGGCCCCGGTGTTCGCGGACGAAAGCTTCCCGGGCATGCGCAAAATCGAGCTGTACCACGCGTTATCCTACGTGTTCCTGACCTTCGTTAACAAATACGGCCTGGAGAACGAGCTGAGCGCGCAAACGGATTGGAACAAGCTCGTCCGGTACGACGACGGCGTGTCGTGGCATCAATGGTACGCTTTCTTCGGCCAGCTGGCATCGTTGATTTTCGCCGCGAACCGGGAGGACCAGGAGCAAAGCACTCACGACGTCGTGCGCAAGGTGCATGAATTCATCGAGACGAATTTGTCGGCCGACCTGTCGCTCATTCAGTTGGCGGACCACGTTCACTTGAATCCTTCCTACCTGTCCCGGCTTTACAAGCAAATGACCGGAACGGGTCTGTCGGAGTATATGTCCGATTTTCGCGACCGCAAAGCCAAGGAGCTGCTGACGGCCGGCCATCTGAAGGTGCATGAGATCGCCGCGAAGCTGGGCTACAACTCTTCGCATGCGTTTATCCGGTTTTTCAAAAAGCAGAACGGTATGACGCCTCAGGAATACAAGGAGCTGCAAGGAATCTGACGGTTTTTGAAGGGGGAATGGCGAATGGCGGCCCGGAAATCTGCAGTAATTTATATCCTCTCGACCGGAAGGGAGGAGCCTGTCGCATATGCGGCGGAGGAGCTGCGAAAATATTTGTCCGCAATGTCCGCAGTGGAGATCGAGATTCGCAGTGAGGATCGTTTAGGCCGGGACGTACCAGGTATACGAGTCGGGTTGTTCGAGCCGGGAGGATCGAGTCCGCCCGGAATGGGCGGCTCAGGGGATCGCAAGGATGAGATTCGCATCCGCGTGGCGAACGGGAGCGGCGTTATTCTGGGCTCGAACCCTGGCAGCGCGTTGATCGCGGTCTACCGTTATTTGCGCGAATTGGGCTGCAGGTGGGTAAGACCGGGCATCGAGGGCGAAGTCGTGCCGCGAATTGACTTTCTGTCCGAATCGGTCGAAGTGTCGGAGGCGGCATCTTATCGCTTCCGGGGAATTTGCATAGAGGGCGCGAATCGTCTCGAGAACGTCGTCGATCTGATCGAATGGATGCCCAAAGTCGGCTTTAACGGGTATTTCGTTCAGTTCAGGGAAGCTCACGTTTTTTTCGAACGATGGTACGACCATGCGAACAACCCGTTGAAGCAAAGCGATTCGAAGCTGCCGGTAGAGACTTCGCATTCATTCGTGCAAGCGATTGCAACGGAACTGAAGAGGCGCGGCATGGAGTATCACGCCGTCGGACACGGATGGACGTGCACCGCATTCGGTATTCCGGGATTGGGCTGGGAGAAAGCGGCCCAAGCGGAGGAAGCGGAAGTTACGCCGTATTTGGCGGAGGTGAACGGAACGCGGGGATTATGGAAGGGGGTGGCGCTGGACACGGAGCTTTGTTATTCCAATCCGGAAGCGAGAAGGAGGATGATCGGCGAGATTGTACAGTACGCCTCGGAGCATGCGGAGGTCGACGTTCTTCACGTCTGGCTGTCCGACGGGCACAACAACCAGTGCGAGTGCTCGTCCTGCGTCGGGGCTACGCCGTCGGACTGGTATGTGCTTCTGCTGAACGAGCTGGATGCGGCATTAACCGAAAAGGGCTTGGGAATCCGCATCGCGTTCCTGCTTTATCAGGAGCTGCTGTGGGCGCCGCTCAAGGAGCGGTTTAGGCATTCGGAACGGTTCGTCATGATGTTCGCTCCGATTACCCGTTCGTACCGCCATACGTTCGCCGAAGCTTCAGTGTTGCCGAAGATGGCCCCGCTGACAAGAAACCGCATCGTTTTTCCGCTTACGGTGGAAGAGAACGTCGCTTTTCTGAAGCAGTGGCAGGAATCGTTCGTCGGGGAAGCCTTTGATTTCGATTACCACTTTATGTGGGCGCATCAACGGGACCCGGGACAGACGACGATCGCGAAAATATTGCACGAGGACATTCGCCACCTGCGCCGAATGGGATTGGACGGATACTTCAGCTGCCAGGTTCAGAGGGCTTTTTTCCCGAACGGTCTCGGGTTGACGGTGATGGGCATGACGCTATGGGACGAGACGACGGACTATGAACGGCTGATCGAGGAGTATTTCATAAGCGCATACGGTCCGGATGGTTTAAATTGTCGGAATTATTTGACTATTTTGTCCGAGCGTTACGAACAAATCGGCTTGGAGCGTTGGGCCGAACGAGACCGGAAGGACCCGACTGCGCTTAAAGCGGCTTTTACGGCTATCCGCGAGCTGCTTGTCCAGTTTTGGCCCGTGATCGAGAAGAATTTGTCCGCCGAGCAAGCCTGCCATTCCGTCTCCTGGCGCTACTTAAGCAAGCATCGGGAAATCTGGCTGGAAATGACGCGCATTCTCCAACTGTTTTACGAACAAAAGCTCGACGAAGCCCGCGAGAATTGGGCCGCATTTAAGCTCAAGCTGTGGGAGATGGAGGACGAGGTTCAGCCCGTTCTGGACGTGCACAACTTCGTTATCGTCTTCGATTGGATCATTCTCGACACCGCTTCATAATCCATTCTACGTATGGGGGCGTTCCTATGATCAGGTACAGGCATAGAAGTAGAGGTTCCTTCCTGGCAAGAACCGGTATGGCGCTTATCGCCGCTCTGACGATGCTGATGTCCTGCGTTCAGCCCGCGGCTTACGGTGCGGAGAAAGGCGAGGACGGAGAACGGGCCGTTGTCGGCTCGGCTCCGCGTGATCTTTCCGGGTATTGGGCGGCGGAGCAGCTATTGCAATGGTTGGACAACGGCTGGATTCAAGGCTACCCCGACGGGACCGTTCGGCCCGACGCGACGGTTACAAGGGGGGAGATGGCCGCGCTGGTGAACCGTACGTTCGGTTTCGACGTCGGGGAAGAGAACGATCAGGCATTTAAGGATCTGACGGCTGCGAATTGGGCCTATAAGGAGCTATCCGCAGCAGTGAGCGCAGGTTATTTGCAGGGATACGGAAGCGGCGAGATCGGAGCGCTGCGGAACGTGACCCGGCAAGAGACGGCCGTCGCGATCGCTCGGCTGCTCCGATTGGCCCCGGGCGCGCACCAAGGCTCCGCAGCTCAATTCGCGGATGCGGAGCGAATCGCCAAGTGGAGCAAGGACGCGGTCGACGCCGTTGCCGGAGCCGGCATCATGAAGGGCTATGCGGACGCTCGCTTTAAACCCGAAGCGTACATAACCCGGGCGGAGCTTGTTGTCCTGTTGGATCGGGCGCTGGCAGAGGAGAGCCGCTCGTTCGGACGGGCGGGATCGTACGGGCCGTCCATGGGAGCTCGCGCGGTGCAGGGCGACGTCGCGATTAATGTGGCGGGCGTTACGTTGCGCAACATGGTCATCTCCGGCGATCTGATTGTCGGGGAAGATGTGGGCGAAGGAGACGTTGTTCTGGACAACGTTACCGTTCAAGGCGAGACGGCGATTCAGGGAGGCGGACCGAACAGCGTTCATCTCCGCAATGCGACGCTGAACGTCGTGCGGATCGAGAAGGCCGGCGGAGGCGTCCGCATCGTGCTGGAAGGGACGACCAAGGTGCTTAGGCTGATCGTTCCGGCAGGGCTGGGCGCAGACGTAACGCTTGTCATAGAGGAAGGAGCGAGCGTGGCCGAACTGAGTCTAAACGAGGCGATCCGAGTGCTCGGAAAGGGCAAGATCGGCAAAGCCGTCTACGGAGAAAAAGGGAGAGATACCGTGTTCGAACGTAAGCCGGACAGCGAGGAGGGCGGAGGGGTTTCGTCAGGCGGCGGCACCGCTGGAACGGGTGCTTCGGGATCGTCGGGAGGAACGCCATCTCCATCCCCGTCCCCATCCCCATCACCAAGCCCCGAGCCTACGCCATCGCCGACTCCGGAGCCTACAGCCCCGACCATTGTCGCCGACGGAGTGTCTCAAGCGGACATCTTCGTCTCCTCGTCGGCCGACGAGATGGAGATGCTTGCGGCGGAAGAGCTCAGAGATACGTTGAAGAAGGTGAGCGGAGCCAAGCTTTCGATCTACAAGGGGGACCTGGATGGCGAATCGGTCAGTGCGACGCTGTGGAGCGATACGCTGAACGTGAGCAAGTCGGGCGCGTATCCGATCCGGATTTCCCTGATTAATAACGGGAACGAGCCTGTGACGATCGACTTCGCGCAGACGGAGGGCGACCCGATTACCGTCACGTGGGGCGGAGAGACAACGCTTGCCGCCAAACGAAGCGCCATCGTCGAAGGAACCGTAACCGTTCCGGAGGCGGCCCCGGAAGGAACGCACACCGTCGTTCTGCAGGCAAGCGCCGGCGGCGTTCCATTCTCCGATCTGACGCTGACGGTTAACGTCGACCGCAATTTGATCCGCAACGGCGGATTCGAGCTGGGCGGAAGCTTGCCGCAAGGCTGGATCGTGCCCTCGGGGGCCAGGGACCGGCAAGTGGCGCGAACCGGACAAAGCTCTCTGCGCATCGATCTCGGAACGCATCCTTACATTAACGCAACCACTGAATTCAAGGTCATGCTGGAGCGCGGCAAGGAGTACACGCTTCGAGCATGGGTGAAGGGAACCGCCCCCGCCGGGCAGAAAATCGTTACGCAGTTCATGCGCATGAAGAACGACGGAGGCTACGAAGACGGCTCGGGACAGCAAGTAAACGATATTACGGACGAATGGAGCCAAATCGAGCTTAAATACACGCCGAGCGCCAACGCCGCATTCGATTTTCACTGGGTCTATTTCTACGCCGTTCAAGGAACCGATCAATTGTGGATCGACGATGTTACGCTGATGGAGACCGTTCCGGCAGAGGAGCCCGAGCCGGACGGCAATTTGATCGACAATGCGGGATTCGAGACGGCGTCGCAGGACGGCCTGCTCCCGACGGGCTGGGACGTGCCTTCGGGTGCGCGCGACGACCAGGTGGCAAAAACGGGAACAAGCTCGCTTCGCATCGATCTCGGGGGACGGGAGTATATTTACGCCCGTACGGATCAGCGGCTTCAGCTTCAGGCCGGGACGGAATATACGCTCGAAGCTTGGGTGAAAGGCGAGGAGCCGTCGGGACAGAAGGTGATCGTGCAATACTCGGAGATGGGCAACGACGGATCAACCCAAGCCGGCACGCCGCAAACGGTTTTCGACGTCGACGACGAGTGGACGAGAATAGAATTGAAGTATACGCCCGTTGCGGAAAATCAATTGGATTACGTCTGGATTTTCTTCTTTACGGTAACGGGAACGGAGCGGCTGTGGATCGACGACGTGAAGCTGACGCCAACAGGTGGAAATCCGAGCGCGTACCGAACCGGCCCTACGGTCGCCAAGGATACGGCCGAGGTTCAGGCCTTGAGCCTCGAAGGCGGCGAAGGAGCGGAAGAAGAGCGGCTGCAGATCGTGTTGGCGACCCCGGATTCTTATCCGGGCCTGGCTAATCTCTTCGCGGACGACATCGCTTATCTTGCGGATTCCGACGGCTTCGCGATCCGCAAAGTCGGCAACCGGATTTACGTGTTCGGGACGGAGCCTAAGGGCGTTCTGAACGGCGTCTACGATTTCCTGAACGAGAACGCCGGGGTATTATGGACGCGATCAAGCACGACGGACATCGGTACCTTGTTCGACCCTCAGAGCACGATTGCCGCGACGAAGATCGACTACCGCGAACGTTCTCCTTTTGCGCTGCGAGGGTTTAACTTAATCGGTTACGGCGCCAATGGAGAATACCACGAGGATCCCGGCACGGAAGCGATGATCGCGCGCAATAAAATGAACGCTAAGCTGGCCGAATTTGCCAACCAATCTCTCTGGAGCCGTCACGAGAGAGTCGGAGTCAAGTCCGTCACCTTGGGTCATAACCTAGGCTACTGGCTGCCGAATGAAGAGTATTTTGCCGAGCATCCGGACTATTACAATATGGACGTGAACGGGGAGCACTACATTCCCGTAGCCGACGATACGCAGATCAACTTCTACCATCCCGACGTTCCCGGGGTGATAGCAGGGCGCGTGCAGCAGTTTCTGCTAGAAAATCCGATCGACTACGTCGGTATCGGCATCAACGATACGCATTATTTTCAACAAGGCTCGCTCAGCTCGTCTCCGTTCGTTACGGAGGACGGCGCGACCGTGTACCCGAACGAGCCGGATTACAAGTCGACGGTGTTCTTCGCTTTCCTGAACAAAATCGCCAGGCAAGTGAAATCGACCAATCCGGGCGTACAAATCGTGACGTTCGCCTACTTCTTCACGGACGTTCCGCCGCGTTTGCAGCTTGAGGACAATATCGTCGTCGTCCTGGCTCCGCTGTCCGGGGACGATCGCGTGCCGTTCAATACGGAGGACATCGGCAATCCGAACTACCCGCACAGGCTGAAGCTTGAGGGCTGGCTGCAAAAAACGCAGAACGTCATCATGTACAAATACTACGGTTCGTTCTTGTCCGGCGTATACGAAAGGCCGATCGCCGCCAAGGTTCAAGCGGATATGCGGTATTACAGCGATGTCGGGGTAATGGGAGTGATGCCGGAAATCGCCATGGACGCCCGCATTCCCGACTGGTCGATCAACGCTCTGCAATATTGGCTGTTCCAGCAGCTCATGTGGGACCCCGAGGCCGATCTGGAGCAATTGAAGGCGGATTATATTCGCAAAGCCTACGGAGCGGCCGCCGCCGCGATGACGACGTATTACGATCTGATCGAGCAAGGCTGGAATCAATACGACGATCCGATCGCGTACAATACGAGCGCGAACACCTATATCGGCAAATACGTCATCGAAGCGGGCATCAAGGACGCGGCCCAAGCCGCCTTGGACGAGGCATGGGCGCTTGCGGACGACGACGGCAAAGCCAGGATTGAACCGATCAAGACGACGTTCGAGCGAGTTGTAAGAGAGCAGCTCGACATTCCGTATCTGGAGGCGAAGGCGGCCAGAACGAACGCCGACAAGGCCGACATCGTCGGCGCGACCGATTTCGAGCAGGGGCCGTGGGCCGCAGCCGAGCCGGTAACGGAGTTTTACGTCATGAACACGCAGAATCCGGCACCCGTGCAGACAAAAGTACGCCTGCTCTGGGACGATGAGAACCTGTACGTCGGCTACGAGAATTTTGACGCCGATCCGGCCGCGATCGTGGCTAGCGATACGGCGCCCGGCGAATGGTGGGCAAGCGGGTCGGACGACGATAACGAGACGTTCATTACCGGCCACCCGGCAGCCGCGTCGTATTATGTTTTCTTCAACAACGCCAAAGCGCTGAAGCTGGAATACAGCGGTCCGGTCCAGAACAGCGGCTATAACGGGCAATGGGAAGCTTATGCCGCCATCGGAACGGATCGCTGGAACTCGATTCAGGTCATTCCGTTCTCCAGCATCCAAGTCGACCCGACCGTAACGAAGGATCTGCAGGGCTACTTCTTCCGCACTTACCGCGGAAACGGGTTTTACGGTTGGGGCGTCGGAGCGGTGTGGAGCTCCTCCAGCTTTCATCCGATCGTTCTGGAGGAATAGGCTTATCGAAACCCTTGATTTTGGACGATTTGTACTATTTTCCCTACAAATGCTCGTCGTTTAAGCCTGAATTGAACTGCTTTGTACGATTTTCCGAACAAACGTCCGCATATCAGCCTGGTTTGAGCTGCTTTGTACGATTTTCCGACTAACTTTCCTCGCGGAGGTCTCTTCGTAGGGCATAAACTCAAATGGGCAATAGGGCGGCAGTAACTAGTTCGATCATTCAAAAACTAAAAACGGCGGAGCAGGGAGAATCTCCTTGTTCCGCCATTCTTTTGTATGATCATAGCAAACTATTCTGTTTGTCGTTCTTCAAAGCTTCGTTTCAAACGGCGCTTGTCAGGGAAAAGGTGCTGCAAGGCAGACGCCGCTCCAGCGATTGGCTGAGCACGTGCGCGAATGCCGGCTCTCCGACGGTCGGGATAACCCATACCGGCATATCCGACAGCTTCGAGCCGGGAAGGCGATATTCGCTGGACGGCGGAAGCGGCAGTGGGATTGCGGCGCTCCGCTCAGGAACGATTGCGAGCCGGATTTGGCCGTGTACCTGGAACTGGTGGCTGAAGCCGGTCGAGACGACGGCCGTCCAACGGATCGCTTCGATTCTTTCCACCGCGAACCAGATATTTTTGCCTTGCTCGTCGGTTAACCGGATGCGGTCCAGGCTCAGATTTCTTTCGCTCAATTGGCACATGGCAGACTCGAAAGCTTTTGCTTTACTGGCGGCTTTGATCCGCAGCGCGAACACGACATTCAAAACGGCAGGCTCCAAATACGTGTGTCTCATCATTTTTACGGCTTCTTGCTCCTTCTGCAAATGAATTTTCATAACGATTTTCATCATACAGAGTTACCGAAGAAAAGGATGTTGGATCGTCGGGGGAAAAGAGTACTATTTTGCTCGAATGAAGACGGAAAGGATCGATTGGAGGAAAAAGCGGCTCGATCCTTAGCTTTCGCCTACTTCGATAAAGCTTCTCTAAGCACATGCTCGACTTTGCTCAGATGCGCGGAGACAAGCTCGGTCGCCCGCTGCTTGTCGCCTTTTTCGATCGCTTCGAAGATGGAGCGATGCTCGTCCAGCAGGCGCGAGGCGGTCGCCTTCTCCCGATAAAACCACAGCTCGCGCGTCTGACGGATCGATCCGGCGAAGCGGTCGGACAGCGATTCCATCAGTTGTACGAACAAGGAGTTGCCGGATGCAGCCGCGATCGCCATATGGAATTCCGCGTCGGCGCGCTCGCCTTCGGCCGTGTCGTTGCGCTCGAGGCACGATTCCATCGTCTCGATCAGCTTGCGCAGCTTGGCCACGTCTGCGGACGTCCGTCTTTCCGCGGCCAGCGAAGCCGCTCCGATCTCCAGCGTGCGGCGAACCTCAAGCAGCTCGATCAGCGAATCGGCTCCTTGAAACAGCCGTTCCGCTCCGCTTTTCGTTTCGTTCGGAAGCTCCTCCTTAACGAATGTGCCGCCCCCGTGTCTTACGTCCAGCCAGCCCATCGCCTTAAGCGCGCTGGCCGCCTCCCTTATCGTGGATCGGCCGACGCCGTAAGCCTCCGCCAGCTCGACCACCGAAGGAAGGCGCAGCCCCGGCTGCCACTCTCCTTCTCGAATGCGGCGCAAAATATCCTCCGCAACCAGTTCATGCCCCTTGGGCGTTTCTATTTTCATCTGCCGCATGCTCAAGTCTCCTCTATCGCCGCAAATTGATCTCTCTTGGATATGGGATGATCGGGCCACGGTCTCGCCCAACGAAACTTCAATGCTCTACAGTCTATACAATACTACAAAATTGAAATATAATGAACACAAAGTCATCAGATGACCTGACTAATTTTCGATCATTTAAGGAGGATTCCCGCATGCTGGATGCTGCCGTTACCCGACGTTTGAGGCAGATCGTAGGGGACCAACATTTCAAAGACGACCGGCAATCGCTCGTAGCCCACTCCTACGACGGAACGCCGATGCTGCAAAGCTTGCCCGACGGCGTTATTTATCCCGAAAGCACGAAGCAAGTGTCCGAAATTATGAAGGTGCTGGCCGAATATCGCATTCCCATCGTCTCTCGGGGATCCGGCTCCAATTTGTGCGGAGGCACAGTGCCCGTTGAGGGCGGAATCGTCATGGTTATGCACCGGATGAATCGCATTCTGGAAGTCGACATGGAAAATTTGACGGCGACTGCGCAGACGGGCATCATTACGGCGGAATTTACCGCGCATATCGAATCGCTCGGACTGTTCTACCCGCCCGATCCGAGCAGCATGAAAATTTCGACGCTCGGCGGCAATATCGCCGAATGCTCGGGAGGGCTGCGCGGACTGAAATACGGGACGACCAAGGATTACGTCATCGGACTGGAAGCGGTGCTCGCTAACGGCGAGATCATCCGCACCGGAGGCAAGTTGATGAAGGACGTCGCCGGCTACGATCTGACCAAGCTGCTTGTCGGCTCGGAAGGCACGCTGGCGATCATTACCGAAGCGACGCTGAAGCTTGTCCCGCCGCCGAAAAGCAAAAAAACGATGCTGGCGATGTACAAGGACCTGTACGGAGCGGCAAGAACGGTGTCCCGAATCATCGAGGCGAAGATCATCCCCGCGACGCTGGAGTTTATGGACAATCCGACGATTCGCGTCGTCGACGATTTCGCCAAGCTGGGACTGCCGAGAGATATGGAAGCGATATTGCTGATCGAACAGGACGGAGATCCGGAGGCAGTGGAACGCGACATCGAGCTGATCAGGGAAATTTGCGTATCGGAGCAGGCGGACCGGCTTGAAGTGGCGGAGACGAGGGAGCAGGCGGAGAAGCTGCTGACGGCGCGCCGCAGCGCCTTCACCGCGCTCGCGCGACTTCGGCCAACGACGATATTGGAGGACGCGACCGTACCGCGCTCGCGCATCGCCGACATGGTGCTGCGAATCAACGATATCGCCCGCAAATACAATGTTTCGATCGCCACGTTCGGCCATGCCGGAGACGGCAATCTGCACCCTACGGCGACGACGGACGCCAGGGATCAGGAAGAGGTTCATCGCGTGGAGCAGGCGTTCGAGGAAATTTTCGAGGCGGCGATCGATCTGGGCGGCACGATTACCGGCGAGCACGGCGTCGGGCTGGTCAAGGCGCCGTTCCTGGAATGGAAGATCGGCAGTGCGGGCATCGAGGTTATGAAAGGCATCAAGCGGGCGTTCGATCCGGACAATCTGCTCAATCCGGGCAAAGTTTTCGCCAAGGAAACGAGAAAAAGGGTGGTCATTCAGCATGGCTAATCCAGGCGCATCTACGACAATTAAGCGGAAGCCGGACATTCAGCATACCAACCCGATGGCGCAGACGCTGCTCGCCAAGCTGGATTACGACCAACTGACGAACTGCATGCGCTGCGGGTTCTGTTTGCCCGCCTGTCCGACATTCCGGGAGACAGGACTGGAGCCGGAATCGCCGCGCGGCCGCATCGCGCTCATGAAAGCGGTGGCCGACGGGCTGATGGACCCCGATCAGGCGTTCCAGGACCAGATGAACCACTGCCTCGGCTGCCGGGCCTGCGAGCCGGCGTGTCCGGCGGACGTGAAATACGGCCAACTGATCGAACAGGCCCGCGACGCGATCGAGGACCATGCCGAACACAGCGCGCCGATCAAAGGTATTCGCAAGCTGATGTTCAAAGGCGTGTTCCCTCATCAGAACAGGCTCAAGTGGTTGGGGCGATCTCTTGCACTCTATCAGAAGTCCGGCCTGCGCAAGATCGCCCGGGGAACCGGCATCATGAAGCTGTTTCCGAAGCATCTGCGCGAGATGGAGCAAATTTTGCCCGACGCCACCGGCAAAGGCGTCGTCGAGCGGCTCGGCACAGTCTATCCGGCGAAGGGGGAGAAGGTCGCTCGCGTTGCGCTGTTCCGCGGCTGCATTATGGACGTCATGTTCGCGGACACGAACGTCAATACGGTTAAGCTGCTGTCCGAGGCCGGCTTCGAGGTCGTGATCCCCGAGACTCAGGTGTGCTGCGGCGCTCTTCATGCCCATAGCGGCGAGATGGATCAAGCGAGAGATTTGGCCCGCGTCAACGTCAAGGCGTTTCGCGAGGCGGGCGTCGAGTACATCGTCTCCAATGCCGGCGGGTGCGGAGCTCTGCTCGTCGAATACGATCATCTGCTAAGCGGAGACCCGGAATATCGCGAGCTTGGCGAATGGTTCGCTCCGCGCGTCGTCGACGTCAGCAAGCTGCTTGTGGAGAAAGGCCGCATTCCCGAGTTTGCCGAAGCGGATGCCGCCGCGGCCGCGGCTCCGGTGACGATCACCTACCAGGACTCTTGTCATCTGCGCAACGTCATGAAGAGCTCGACTGCGCCGAGAGAACTGATGAACCAAGTGACGGGCGCCCATTTCTGCGAGATGAAGGATTCGGACCGCTGCTGCGGCTCGGCGGGCATCTACAACGTTACCCAGCCGGAGATGGCGGGGCAAATTCTCGAGCATAAAATGGAGCACGCCAATGCGACGAACGCCCGTTACCTGTTGACGAGCAATCCGGGCTGCCTGCTGCAGATGAAACACGGAATCGAGAAGCACGGCGCGAAAGACCGGATGGAAGCGATGCATATCGTAGACTATCTGTATGAAAGAATCGGAGAAAAGGACGGCCGTTAACGAGGGGCTTCGAGGAATTTCCCATCGTGATCGCCGTTCCCTCGTTTAACGATAGGACCGCCTGAATTCGGAAGGCGTCATTCCGTACTGGCGGACGAATAGCCGCGCGAAATACGTATTGCTCCCGTATCCGACCCGTTCGGAGATGCCGTCGATCGATTCGTCCGTCGCCATCAATAGCCTTTGGGCATTGCGAAGCCTGACCTGCTTGACATAGTCGAGAGGGGTCAGGCCGTATGTCGTTTTCATGCATCTGGCAACGTATGCAGGGTGAAAATTAAGCGCCTTGCCGATTGAGGCGGCCGTCAGCGGCAGCGAATAATGCTCCTCGATCCAATTCGCGGCGTTGGCGGCTACTCGCTGCGCTTGCAATGGCGATTGATCCTCAAGGCCGGCCGGCTCGAAAAGCATCAGCATCTCTTGAAACGCGTGCTGTCGGCGCAGCGTTCTGCGCAGTCTTTCCCCCCGATGCTGCAGCTCGTCGATTTCCGTTAAGGTCTCGATCGTATGCTGCAGGTTGCGAACCGTTCCTTTCTGCGGGAGGGCGAGCAGCGCGCGTTCTTCCGCCGGCAGGCGCTTCGGCATCTCGTCGTGCCATTCCCCCGCCGCGCGAAAATGCACCCAGCCGAACTCGGTTCGCTCCTCGCAGACATCGGCTCCGTAATGGTACAGATCGGGCCGCAAAATCAAATATTCGCCTGCCTCCACGGTCCAGACGGACGATTCCTCTCCCATATATAGACGCCCCCGAAATACGACGATCAGATCGAAACAATCGAGATTTCTTCTCGACAGATGACGTTCTCCGACTTCGAGCGCGGCAAATCCCGAATGCAGAACATAGGGGAAAGGCGGCGCGGGGAAAATCAGCATGGCCATGCCTCCTTGCGGCAATTGGTTCAAATCGTACGAATGAACGTCCGTTCTCGATCTTACTTCACGATTATATATGCTGTAGCGTTAAGAGTGAAGAAGCGCATGCGCAACCCGCCGAGGAGGACGAGAGGATGAACTTAACCGCAGTTACAATGAAACACGTCAAATTGACCGGAGGCCCGCTGAAAGAAGCAATGGATTTGAATGCGGAGGTATTGCTGCTGCTGGAGCCCGACAAGCTGCTGTCCCGCTTTCGCGAATACGCGGGCTTGACTCCGAAAGCGCCGATCTACGAGAAGGGCTGGGAGAACGCAGGCGTTGCCGGTCACTCGTTAGGTCATTATCTGTCCGCTTGTTCGATGATGGCGGCGTCGGGAGACGAGAGGTTTAAGCCAATCGTCGACTACATCGTGGAAGAACTGGCGGAATGTCAGAACGCGCACGGGGACGGATTCCTATCGGCAATCCCTCGCGGTAAAGAGATTTTCCAGGAAGTGAAGTCCGGCGACATCCGCACGCTGGGCTTCGATTTGAACGGCGGTTGGGCGCCGCTCTATACGATGCACAAGCTGTATGCAGGCTTGCGCGACGCCTATCGGCTAACAGGCAACGGGCAAGCGCTGGTTGTCGAGGAGAAGCTGGGAAGGTGGCTGGTCGACGTCTTCGCGGCTTTGAACGACGAACAGATGCAGCTTGTGCTGCGTTGCGAATACGGCGGCATTAACGAAGTGCTGGCGGATTTGGCCGCGGACACGGGAGACGCCGTCTTCGGCGAGCTTGCCGACAGGATGTATCACAGGCTGCTGCTCGATCCGCTTGCGGAAGGACGCGACGAGCTGAGCGGCTTTCACGCCAATACGCAAATTCCGAAAATTATCGGCGCCGCGCGGCAGTTCGAGATCGCCGGAGAACCGAAATATAAACGGATAGCCGAGCATTTCTGGGATTTTGTCGTACACGATCATTCTTATGTCATCGGCGGCAACAGCCTGAACGAGCACTTCGGCGACCCGGGGCAGCTTAATCTGTGCTTGTCCGAAGGCACCTGCGAAACGTGCAACACCTACAACATGCTAAAGCTGACCAAGCATTTGTTCGGCTGGCACGCGTTGGCGGAGCAGGCCGATTACTATGAGAAAGCGATGTACAACCATATTCTTGCTTCCCAGCATAAGCAGGACGGCCGCGTCGTTTACTGTCTCTCTCTGGAAATGGGCGGGCATAAGCGGTTCCAGACGCTGCTTGAGGATTTTACCTGCTGCTACGGCACGGGAATGGAGAACCACGCCTCTTACGGCGGAGGCATATATTACGAAGGAGAAAATGATCTGTTCGTTGCGCAATATGCGCCTTCCGAGCTGCATTGGGAGCGTCATGGAGCGACAATCGTTCAGGAAACGGCGTATCCGCTGGACGGCCGCATCCGTCTTACCGTACGCGCAGCTGCCGATGCGGAGTTTACGCTGCACGTCCGCTACCCGTATTGGGCGTCGCAAGGCATCTCCATTCGCATAAACGGAGACGAGGAAGCGGTGGCGGGACACCAACCTTCAAGCTTTGTGCCGCTGCGCAGAAAATGGAAGGACGGCGACTGCGTGGAAATCGAGCTGCCGATGTCTATCCGTACGGAAGCGATGCCCGATAATGCGAGCAGAATCGCTCTATTGCGCGGACCGCTCGTATTGGCGGGAGATTTGGGCGAGCTTGCGGCGGATGCGGGCGCGCCGACGACTGTTCTCATCAAGCAAGGGGAGAACGAGCTGCTGCAAAGCTTTCAAGAGCTGGCGGACGAACCGGGAGTTTATCGGCTGACGGGCGCGAATGAGGAGGGGGATGTCCGGCTCGTTCCGTTCTATCGGCTGTACGACCGGCGTTATACGGTTTATTGGGACCTGTTCACTCCCGAACAGTGGGATCAGGAGAAGCAGCGGTACATCGAAGCGCTTGCCACGAATCGGAAATGGGATCATCGTACGGTCGTATTCATTCAACCGGGAGAAATGCAGCCGGAGCGCGATTATGAATTCCAAGGCGAAAATAGCCATGTTGGAGAAATGTTCGGACGAAAGTTCAGGGAAGCGTGGCTGAACGGCTGGTTTTCGTGCCGAATCGACGTTCTACCCGACGAGCCGGTCGAGCTGGTTCTCACCTTGGCGACGATCATCGAGCCTGTCAACCGCTACGATGTGCTGCTGGACGGTCGCGCGCTCGGAGAGCCGATCGAGACGCTGGAGGACGAGGTCAACCGCTTCGTACAGGTGCGCTATCCGATTCCCGCGGAATGGACGGCGGGCAAGAGCCGCATGACTTTACGCTTCCAATCCAGGACGGACCGCAAAATCGCCAGAGTGTTCGGCATTCGCGTACTGCGCCCGGAAAACTAAATATTGCTGTTATCGCCGGCCGATTGCTCATCGCCGGCGATTTTTGCGTGCGATTCGGCTTATCCTTAATTTTTGACCGGAATCTCATCAGTTTTTGAATAGCTGCCGCGAACTCCTCCGACTATGATTCGAATAACAGCGAAAGGAGGAGTACAAATGAATCAGCTTCATACGAAAGCGGCAATTCAAGCGCGGCAAACGATCTGGCGAGTCGAGGAGGGATCGCGCGGCCTTCTATTGGCGTGTTATAGAGCGCTTGACGACGAGGCGGAGGAACGGCTCGGATTTCAGCCTGAGCCGCTGAGCTTATGGATCAAACGGCAGGACGATACGGCTGCGGAATTGACGGGAGGCTACGACAGAGCCGAAGCGGCGGACGGCTGTTTGCGGCTGAGCGGCACGCTGTGTTCGGATTCAGGTGCAACGTTCCGCATCGAGGATACGATCTTGCCTTTCTCCGGCGACCCGGACGGGTTGTCCTTTGAATGGAGCCGGGAGGTGCACGTGGAAACGGCGGGAGAGGATGCCGAAGGCTTTACGTCCCGGCTTTCATTCTATCCTCAATCGGAGCAGTCGCTCCACGAATACGACGCGTTCGCGCCGGGCGTATGGTACGGGGGCGGAGGCAACATCGTGGGCGGCGCCATTGCGAGCAATTACGGACATTGCGACATTCATATCCGCGAAATGCGGCTGCCGCTGCCGCTCCTGATGCTCAGGGATAAGCATACCGGGGCTGCGGTCTCCATCAGTCGCGCCGGCAGCCAACCGTCTTCGGGAGCCGACGAGACCGACCCGGAGTGGCTCGTGGACGAATCGGTCCGCTTCGGCAGCTTTGGCGTGCATAGACCGACCCCCGAGGGACGGGTGAGGCTCGACTACTTGTACCCCGGCTGGGAGGGGGAGATCAATTACGTCTCCCGCAGCGTGCCGTGGGTACGGAGAAGCCATCCGGTTCGCGCCGGTTTCTCCCACCGTTTCTCCATCGTCATTCGCTTCGACGACGGAGCGTCCACATTCTCCGAAGCGATCACGCGGGAATGGCGATCCGTATTCGCCCGATTCCGCCCGCAGGTCGAACGGCTCGACGTTCAAGCCCTATACGACAACGGACTCAAGCTGCTCGGCGATTATTGCCAAGATTATAATGGAGTCGTCGGCCTGCCGTTCAAAACCTCGCTGCCGGACGGAGAAATTACCGGCAACGCGATGGTAATGGGCTTCGTCGGCCAGCAGTTGCCGGCGGCTTACCAGATGATCCGCCACGGGCTCCGTTCAAGCGATCAAACCTTGGTCGATCAAGGAAGCGCAATCGTCGATTTCTGGGTTAACCGGTCAATGACGGATTGCGGCCTGCCGAAAACTTGGTATGAGCCGTATTGGGAAGAAACCGGCATTTTCACGAACCGCGACGTCGATCTCAGGACGATGTCGGACGGCATGGAAGGCGCGCTCGATGCCTACAACGTCCTGGCGGACGCGGGCGAGCGGCGCGACGCTTGGCTAGGCTTCGCCGTTCGCTTTGGCGACTTCTTGGCGGACAACCAGAACGAGGACGGCAGCTACTTCCGGTTGTACGATCTGGAAGGCAAGCCGGCGCACGAAGGAAAGTTCAATACGTCCAACCCGATCCGCTTCCTGCTTCGTCTGCATCGCGTAACGGGAGACGAGCGTTATTTGGCGGCGGCGGTCGCTGCTGGAGAGTTTTGCTACGAGCATGTTTACGCCAAGTTCCAGTACGTGGGCGGGACGTCGGATAACGACAACACGGTGGATAAGGAAGCGGGCACGATGGCGATGAACGCGTTCCTCGCCTTATACGAGGCGACCGGGGAACCGAAGTGGCTGGAAGCGTTCCGGGCCGCGGCGGACTACACGGAGACTTGGATATTCGCCTGGTCGTATCCGGTAGCTGTCGACCGCCAATCGGGGACGCCGCTGACCGACGGCCTGATCGGCAGAAGTCTGGTCGCGACCGGCCATTCCTACGTCGATATGTATATGGCGTACAAGCCGGCGCAGTATTATCGGCTGTACCTGTTCACGGGAGACGAGCATTATTTGCAGGTGGCGCTGCTGCTGCAGCATAACGCCAACCGGCCTGCGGACTGGGACGGCGGCAAGGACTACTCGCATCGGGGCTTTATCGAAGAAGGGGCCGGCGTCGCCGAAATGGTCTACCGTCCGATCGGCGTCTGGCTGACCTGGTGCACGGTAGCGCAGCTTGAGCCGCTATCCGAGCTGGAGGAACGTTTCGGCCGGCTTGCGATCGACGAGATCGAGCGATTGCCGCTCGCGGAGCGAATTCGCTTAAATTCTATAAATTTTTGACTACGTGAACATGAATTTATGAAATGTCCGTTTTTGGCCGCTCCGTTATGATGAATTCAAGCGAAAGTTCAAAAAGTCCGATTTTCAGCACCGAGGCTGGTCGTTCTCCTTCGGCGAACTGCTCGCCCATGCATCCTGGAAGGTTGGATGAAGACAGGGAATGAGGAGCGGAGCGTAGTGGAAGCTACGTGAGCACCGGAAGGACCGGCTGAATTCAAGATTCGATGTCGAGTATGCTTCAAGGGATACTTCGTGATCAAAGTTGGACTTTTTGAACAACCTCTGTAAGCAATCGGCCGACACGGTTGACACGGCCGGAAGACAACAAGAAGCAAGGAGCAATCGGCATGGAGCGACAGCATTATCCAAGGCCCCAATTCGTGCGGGCGGACTGGATGAATTTGAACGGGAAGTGGGATTTCGAATTCGACGACGCCCGCATAGGCTTGCGGGAGCGCTGGCAGGAAGGGGAGCGGCCGTTCGCCTTAGAGATCAACGTTCCTTTCTGTTATGAGAGCAAGCTTAGCGGCATCGCGTCCCAGGAGCGTCACGACGTTGTCTGGTATCGAAGGACGTTTCGGCTGGCTGACGCTTTTGCCGGACGCCATACGCTGCTGCATTTCGGAGCTGTCGATTATCGCGCGACGGTATGGGTGAACGGATGCAAAGTCGCCGAGCACGAAGGCGGGCATACCCCGTTCAGCGCGGACATCACGAACGAACTGATCGACGGGGATAACCTGCTTGTCGTGCGGGCTGAGGACGATTCCCGCGACATCTCGCTGCCGCGAGGCAAGCAGTATTGGAAGGACAAATCGGAATCGATTTTCTATACGCGGACGACGGGCATCTGGCAGACCGTCTGGTTGGAGCCGGTATCCGGCACAAGGCTGGACCGTGTGCTGCTTACGCCCGACATTGTGACGAACACGGTCGAGCTGAGAGCGTTCGCGAGCGGCTTGGAGACGACAGAGGGACAAGTCGAGCTGAAGGCGACGGCCCGGTTCGACGGACAGACGGTGGCGGAACAAACGTTTCGTATCGGCAAGCCGATCGAAACGTACACGCTCAGCCTGAACGACTTCAATTACCACGACAGCCCTTGGCGACGCTGGTGGACGCCGGAGCATCCGAACTTGTACGATCTGACGCTGTCGCTAACGGTGGACGGCGTAGAGACGGATCGCGCGGAAAGCTACTTCGGCATGCGCAAGATTTCCGTCGACAATGGCAAGCTCTGCCTCAACCACCGGCCTTATTTTATGAAGCTCGTGTTGGACCAGGGTTATTTTCCGGACGGACTGCTCACCGCCCCAACGGACGAAGCGCTTAAGCGGGACGTGGAATATACGAAGGCGATGGGCTTTAACGGAGCGCGCAAGCACCAGAAGCTGGAGGACCCGCTGTATCTCTACTGGTGCGATAAGCTCGGCTTGCTCGTCTGGGGAGAAGCGGCGAACGCCTACGAGATGAACGAAACTTACATCCGCAGGTTTACCGCCGAATGGCAGGAGTCGATCGCGCGGGATTACAACCATCCTTGTATCGTCGCCTGGGTGCCGCTGAACGAGAGCTGGGGTGTGCCAAACATTTTGGACGATGCGAAGGAGCAGCATCACGCGCTTGCCATGTATCATTTGGTCAAATCGCTGGATCGCACGCGGCTGGTCGTGTCGAACGACGGCTGGGAGCAGATGCGCACCGACCTGCTGACGATTCACGACTACGAATGGCAGGAAAGCGTACTGGAGCAGCGGTACTCCGACACCGCCACAGCCGTCGCCTCCCGTCCTGCGGAGCGCTGTCTGCTCGTCGGGGATACCGTATACGAAGATCAGCCGATTCTCGTCTCCGAGTTCGGAGGCATCGCGTTCAAGATGAGCGACTGGGAAGGCTGGGGATATTCGGGCGCGGAAAACGCGGACGATTTCCTCGCGAAGCTTAAAGCCGTCGTCAGACCGCTGCTGCACTCTCCGGTCGTTCAGGGCTTCTGCTACACGCAATTGACGGACGTCGAGCAGGAGATCAACGGCTTGCTCACCTACGATCGCCGTCCTAAAGCGGATTTGGATAAGATCAAGGCCGTGATGTCCGGTCAATTCGGGAAAGGCTCGTAAGCTCGCTTGGAGCCTGCCAAGGAGGGATACACCGCTATGAATCAACCAGCAGCTCAAGCGGGCGACAAGCGTCAAGTCCGAAGCCGTCCCGCCGACTGGAGCCGTTTCAGAAGCGTGAAGCTGCCGCTGATGCTGATGACCGTTCCGTTTTTCCTGCTCGTATTAGTATTTGCTTATGTTCCGATATTCGGATGGGTTATGGCCTTCCAGGACTACTTTCCCGGCAAAGGCATGCTATCGCAGTCGTTCGTCGGCTTTAAGCACTTCGAGAGAATGTTCGCGGACGACGAGTTTTATCGCGCGCTGCGCAATACGCTCGTACTTAGTTTCCTCGGTCTGCTCGTTTCACCCGCGCCTATGGCGCTGGCGCTGTTGCTGAACGAGGTTCGCAGAAAGTGGTTTCGCAAGACGATTCAGATTATAACGTCGTTCCCGAACTTCATTTCGTGGATTATCGTTTTCTCCGTTTTCTTCGCATTCTTCTCCGTGGAAGACGGCGTCATCAACAAGCTGTTTCTGGAGCTGGGCATTTGGAAAACGCCGAGCAACATTCTCGCCGATCCGAGCGCGGCCTGGGTTTTCCAGACGCTGGTCGGCATGTGGAAGGGGCTCGGCTGGGGAGCGATCATCTATTTGGCTGCATTGGCCGGCATCGACCAGGAGCTGTACGAGGCCGCCCGCGTCGACGGAGCGAACCGCTTCCGGGAAGCTTGGCACATCTCGCTTCCGGGCATGCTTCCGACGTTTGTCGTACTGTTCATATTGGGAATCGGCGGCATGCTAAGCGGCGGCGGATTCGAACAGATGTTTACGTTCAGCAATCCGATGGTCGTCGAGAAGCTGGACAACCTGGACACCTACGTCTATCGGACGGGATTGCAAGGCATTGCCTTCTCGTACGCAACGGCGGTCGGGCTGGCCAAATCGCTCGTCAGCATTTTGCTGCTGCTGGGCGCGAACGCGATCAGCAAACGTATCAACGGCAGCTCGGTGCTGTAGGCGCGGAAAGGATGGGATGACATGAGCTCGCTCTCGGAAAAAACATTTTCGGTACTCAATTACGTTTTTCTAGCGATACTAGGGATATTATGCTTTTACCCGTTCTACTTTATCATCGTATATTCGTTCTCCGATCCGAAGGCAGTGCTGAGCAGTCCCGGCTATTTGTTTCCGAAAGGATTCACGCTGGTCAATTACGAGACGATTTTTACTCAGAACGACGTGCTTCGTCCCTTCTTCATCTCGGTAGCCCGAACGGTGTCGGGAACGGCGCTGACGCTGATCGGCTGCGCAATGTTCGCTTACGGCTTGACCAAGAAGGATACGCCGATGCGCAAGTTCATGTACGTCGTGCTTGTGTTCACGATGTACATCAGCGCGGGACTGATCCCCGGCTACTTGCTCATTAAAGAGCTGCACATGCTCAATACGTTCTGGGTGTACATCATTCCGGGCATGATCAACGCGTTTTTTCTGATTTTGATCAAAACGTTTTTCGAGCAGCTTCCCGCCGAACTGGAAGAAGCGGCATTGATAGAAGGGGCCGGATACTTCCGCATTTTCTGGAGTCTGGTCGTGCCGCTGTCCAAACCGATTTTGGCTACGATCGCCATATTCGCCGCGGTCGGGCAATGGAACAACTGGATGGATAATTTGCTGTACAACAGCAGCCAGTCTCTGCTCACGCTGCAATTTATGCTGCTGAAGTTTCTGCAGACCCAGTCCTACAGCATGAAGGACGCTGCAATGATGGCTGCGCTGGGCAACGAGGCGTTCAACATTACGCCGCAGTCGATTCGGATGGCCATTACCGTCATCGTCATTTTCCCCGTGCTGGCCGTGTATCCGTTCCTGCAGCGGTATTTTGTAAAAGGCATTATGATCGGCGCGGTCAAAGGCTAAGCCATTTCGGGCTATTCCGGTCCTTGAGGCCGAATAGATAGAAGCACATCATTATTCATCATGGGAGGGTTCAGATTGAAGAAGAAACTTAGAAAATCGGTTACCGTGCTGGCGGCTTCCGCTCTCGTCTTTACCGCGGCTTGCTCGTCCGACAATTCGTCGAACGGGGGCCAAGCCTCCGCTCCGGCTTCGGGCGCAGCTTCCGGAAGCGGCGAATCGCAGGAAGTCGTCACGCTTAAAGTGTTCATCAGCACGGCCAACGTGCCGATGAACATTATCGACAATCCGCAGATGAAAGAAATCGAGAAGCGGATCGGCGTAAAGCTGGATTTCTCTCCTTATACGGGGGGCGGCGACGCCAAGCAAAAGCTCGGAACGCTGATCGCGGCCAACGAGCTTCCGGATTTGATCTACAACGACGATGCGGAGACGAACAATCTGCTGCTTAAGAACGACTTGATCCTGCCGCTTGACGAGCTGATCAAGACGCGCGGCCAGGAGCTGGATAAGAACATCAAGCAAGGTTTGGACTACAGTCGCGCCATGTTCTCCAACGACACGAAGCAAATTTATTTTGTCCCGAATATCGTCGGAGACGAGAACGTGTATCCTTCCGGCTACGATCTTGTGTTCCAGCTCCGGGGGGACCTGCTTAAGAAATCGGGACTGAGCGATCCGAAGAGCTTTGACGAGCTGCTGCAATACGGCATCGAAGCGAACAAACTGGAGCCTCAGACCGAAGACGGCCAGAAGACGTATTTGACGGGCATTCCGTTCGCCGATCTGAACGGATTCGACTATGTCGATTGGAACCAGGCGCATTATCAGGGCAAAGCGCTCGTCAAAGGCTTCAGCTATTTCGATATGGAGACGAATACGCTCAAGCCGCGGTTTTCCGATCCGGACAACGAGTTCTGGCAGTCGATGGCGTTCTACAATAAAGTGTTCCAAGCCGGCTTGCTCGACCCGGAATCCGCTACGATGAAAGGCCAGCAGGTTCAGGATAAAGGCAAAGCGCTCCGCTACCATCTCGGAATCGCCAACTGGCAGATCGGCTGGCCGAACAACGAGATCGTCGACAAGAAGGACATGGTCAGAGGCTTCATTCCGGCGATGCTGAACGTGCGCAAAGATTACGCGCAGCTGCGCTTCTCCCAGCCGGTAGGCGGCTCGATGAAAATTTCGATTCCGAAAACGTCCAAACACGCCGACAAGGCGATGGACTTCCTGAATATGGCCGCTTCGTTCGAGGGCGCAGAGCTGATGTGGAACGGGCCGGAAGGCTACACCTGGAATATGGTCGACGGCAAGCCGGTTGTGAAGGCCGAGGAGCTGACCGAGGAAGAGAAGAAAATCATCGGCAAAAACTATCTGGCGCCGCTCATGATCGTTAACGGACATCGGAAAAATCCGAACGGCTGGTTTACCCGTTACGGAGACAATTCTCCTGAACTGTGGACGAAGGGCTACAGCGAGCCGGAAAAAGAGTATATCAAAGAGAACAATCTGGAATACCCGACGCAAATCTTCGATCAAACCGAAGTCGTGATCGCCGATACGTCGCTGATCGATCCGGTCGTCATGGATTCGAGCAACAGCTTGGCAACGAACGAAACGAAAATTTCCAACTACTTGAATACGAATGTCGCCAAGGTGATTTACTCCAAGAACGACGCCGACTTCGCGGCGGCGAAGGAGAAGTTCATCGACGATCTGAAGAAGCTGGGCATCGATGAAGTCATGGAGTTCTACAAGGCGGGCATGGAAGCCAATAAAGCGAAGCTTGCCGAATTGCAGCAATAACGAAAACCGGCGCTTGCAGCCTAAGACAGGTACTGTCTCATAAGTAGAGTCATGGAAGATGATCGATGAAAAAAAGTGCGTGTATCTCCTTAAAATGCGGGATACATGCACGACAATTCTCTATCGATCATCTTTCATACGACTCTTTTTATTTATCAGACACCCCTGTTCCATTATTGGTGCGAAGGGCGCCGTGAAGGAGACGGACAGAATGACAACGACGAAGACGATGAGGCCGCCCAAAGCGCCGATGTTCCGCGATCCGATACATGACGGAGCGGCGGACCCGACGGTGATCTGGAACCGTCAGGAGCAATGCTGGTGGCTGATCTACACGAACAGGCGCGCCAATGTGGACGCGCAAGCCGTATCCTGGTGCCACGGCCTCGATATCGGGCTCGCTTCGACGCCGGACGAAGGCCGGACCTGGATCTATCGAGGAATTATGCAAGGCGTGGAGTTCGAAAAAGGAAGAAATACGTTCTGGGCGCCGGAGGTCATCTGGCACGAGGGCAAATACCATATGTATTTGACGTATATTCGCGGCGTTCCCAGCGCGTTCATCGGACCCAGCTATATCGCTCACTATACGAGCGACAATCTGTTCGATTGGACGTATCAGTCGATTCTCGATCTGGGCGTCAATTCCATCGATGCCTGCGTTCATCGGTTGCCCGGCGGAAAATGGAGAATGTGGTACAGATTCGATTCCGGAGGCGCGCATACGTATGCGGCGGACAGCGACGATCTGTACAACTGGACGCGCGTCGGTCCCGTCATTACCGATTGCCACCATGAAGGACCGAACGTGTTTCATTTTCAAGGCTCCTACTGGATGGTCACCGATCCGTGGGACGGTCTCGGCGTCTATCGCTCCGACGATCTGGAGACGTGGACGAGACAGGCGAACAACATTTTGCGCGATCGCGGCACACGCCACGAAGACGGAGCGAAGGGCGGGCATCCGAAGGTGCTCGTGCAGGGCGACGAGGCGTTTATTTTCTACTTTACGCATCCGGAGCGGGACGAGGAATATGCCGGAATCGGCTATACGTTGGAGGATATGGAGCCGTACAAATATCGCAGGACGTCGATTCAAGTGGCCAAGCTGACGGTCGAGAACGGCGAATTGGTTTGCCGGCGCAACGAACCGTTCGACTTCCGTCTGCTCCCGCCGGAGGAAGCGTCTGGGGCGAGCTAGGACGATATGTTAACATAGGAGGCATCATAGCTTGCGATGGGGGAAGGTCCGGATGAATCTGCGATCGCTGTTTCATTTCAAATCTTACAACTTGAGGGCGAAGCTCATCCTCTTATACCTGTTCGCCATTATGCTGCCTCTGCTGCTGATCGCCCAAGTGCTGCTCAAAGTATCCGAGAATCAGATTATCCGGCAGACGACGGAGCTGACGAAGGAATCGTCGCGGCAGAGCGCCAACAACGTGCAGGATTTATTGAAGCAGTACGCCGACCTGGCCACGCATTACAGCTTCGATCGGCAGCTGCAGGAATATTTGAACCCGGCGATGGACTACAGCGATTATATCGACAGTATTGAAGCTTATCAATATTATTTGAAGCCGATTACGTACAATTTTACGCTGGATGCGGCTACGGCCAAGCTGTCGATTTATTTCCTCAACGACACGCTGCTTCCCGGCTTGGGCATTTACCGCAAGGTGGACGACGTTGCCGAATTGTTTCATCCGTATCGCCGCGCCGTAGAAGCCGGCAGGGAGGTCGTGTGGGGCAAGGAAGCGGACGAGATTTACGTCAGCCGCACGATTCGCAACGCAAGCGGAGACCTCTACGGCGTCATCGAGCTGAAGTTTCCCGAGGATAGGCTGTACGCGCTCATTCGCGAGAGCGATCCCAAGGAGAAGACGATCGCTCTGGCGGACGTTAACGGAAGCATTATTTCCTCGAACGACCGCCAACTGATCGGCAAGAAAGTGCCGGATGAGTTCGGAAGCGCCGGCGGCGCTTCGAGCAGGCCGATCGTCGGCGAATCGTCCGGACAATTCAAGACGATCGCCGTTCCGATCGACGGCAAGAATATGCCTGCATGGACGCTAATTACGCAAGTGCCGATCGACAGCTTGCTGACGGAGGCGCGGTACGTCCGCAACGTCGGTCTGATCGTGCTCGGATCGACGCTGCTCGTCTCGTTCCTGCTGTTTACTCTGCTGCTCGGAAGGATCACGAGCCGGGTTCGCCAGCTCGTCAGCACGATGGGCAAAGTGAAACAGGGCTTGTTCATCCGGGCGCCCGAACGCGATTCCGGCGACGAGATCAGTCAATTGACGCGCAGCTTTAACCTGATGGTCGCCGGCCTTGAGCGTTCTATCGAAGACAATTACGTAACCGGACTCTCCTTGAAGGACGCGGAATTGAAAAAACGCGAGGCCGAGCTGTACGCGCTGCAGAGCCAGATCAACCCGCATTTTCTGTTCAACACCCTGGAGTCGATTCGCATGAAGCTGATCGCTTCGGACGATCCGCGCGAAGCGTCCGACATGGTGCTGAATTTGTCCAAAATTTTGCGGAAGTCGCTCAATTGGCACGGCAACATCGTGTCGGTTCGAGAAGAGATCGAGCTCGTACGCTGTTATCTGGATATTCAAAAATACCGCTTCCGCAACAAAATATCCGACGAGCTGGACATTCCCGAGGAGCTGGCGGAGATGAGCATCCCGAAGCTGATCATTCAACCGATCGTGGAGAATGCGATCAAGCACGGGATCGAGAACAAGAAAGGCTCCGGCAGCATCGCGCTGCGAATTCGCAGGCAAGGAGACAGGGTGCGGATCGCAGTTGAAGACGACGGCGTCGGAATCGACGAGCAGCGGCTAGCGTCCATCCGGGCGTCCTTGACGATGAAAGACGCCATCCGCGTCGAAGGCCGCTCGATCGGGCTTCGCAACGTTCACGAGCGCATCGTTCTGCAGTACGGCAAAGATTACGGACTGAGCATCGAGAGCGCGGTCAACCGGGGGACGACCGTCGTTCTGGAAATTCCGGCGGATGCGGAACGGGCGTCCGGAAAGGAGGAGCCGCATGTTTAGAGTGATCATCGCCGACGACGAATACGACATTCGCGCCGGATTGAAGCGGATTATCGATTGGAAGGAGCACGGCTTCGTGATCGTCGGGGAAGCCGGCGACGGGGAGGAAGCGCTGGAGCTGTATTTGGCCGAGAAGCCGAATCTGCTCATTACCGACATCAAGATGCCGGCCATGAACGGACTGGAGCTGACGCGAAAAGTCAAGGAGCGCAATCCGGACGCGAAAATCATTATTTTAAGCGGGTACGACGATTTCGGATATGCGCGAGACGCGATTCGTTACGGCGTGAACAGCTATTTGCTTAAACCGATCGATCCCGCCGAGTTGATCGCGGAGCTGGCCGACGTCAAAACGGATCTGCAAGAGGAGCTGAACGCCAGCTACGAGGAGCGCAAGAAGTCGGAATGGATTCACGACTATTTCTTTCGCAAGCTCGTGAAGGGCGAGTCCGTGCAGGAGGATATGTCCAAGTCGACGAGGTGGCACACTTTGCTCCAGCGCCATTATTTCGCCGTGCTGCTAGTAGAGCTGAGCGAATACGGAGAACAGCTGCTTGAGCTGCCCGAAAGCGAAATTCGGCTGAAGAAGTTTGCGGTGCGCAATATTTTGGAGGAAATGCTGCGCGATTCCGGGGTCGGGGCATTGTTCGAGGTGAGCGACGACCAGTTCGGCGTGCTGCTTGCCGGGGATGATATTCAACTGTCGGAAAAATCGGTGGAGGCGCTCTGCCGCCGTATGGTGGAATGTACGGAGCTGTATACGAAGGAATCGATCCAGATCGGCATCGGCCGGACGGTCGGACAGATTGAGCGTATTCCGCAGTCTTACGACAACGCGCGCGAAGCGCTGGGGCTGCGCTTTTTCGGCGGCGCCGAACGCATCTACTCCGGCTACGAGGTGAACGGCTCCTTGGACGCCTGGTCGCTCGAATGGAATCCGGACCGGCTGTGCGCGGCCGTCAAGGAGCTCGATAAAGCGCAGGCCGCCGCCGAGCTTGAACGCTTGCTGGCAGAACTGAGCCGTCGTTCCGCAACGCCTGCGACAGTGCGCCTGGCACTGCTTCAGGCCACGATCCGGCTGTCGGACGTCGTGGTTGAAGCGGGCGGGGATTGGAAAGGGCTGTACGGCAATCTGTTTCCCGATGCCGACTGGATCGCGCAGACTCGCAGCGAGGCCGAGCTTAGACGGAGACTGGGCGAGCTGGTCGACACGATTGCGCTGTTTCTGGAGCGAACGAGGAACGAGCCGCCCGAATCGGGCATCGAGCGCATCGTCGCTTATATTCGCGACCATTATTGGGAGGAAATCAATCTCAAGAAGCTGGCGAATTTGTTCTATATCAACTCGGGGTATTTGGGCCAGCTGTTCAAGAAAGAGACCGGCCAATATTTTAACGATTATATGAACCGGATTCGCGTGGACGAAGCGACCAGGCTGCTGAAGGACCCGCGGCTGTCGATCGCCGAAATTTCCGAGAAGGTCGGCTATAAAAATACGAACCATCTGTACTTGAATTTCAAAAACTTGACCGGGATGAATCCGGGCGACTATCGCAAAATCATGCAGGAAAAGAGGAATTCCAATGACGAATCAAGCAAATAAAGCAACGATGGCGATCGATCGCCGTTATGTGGCAGGAGAGATAGACAACAGGCTGTACGGCTCCTTCGTGGAGCATCTGGGGCGCGCGGTGTACGAGGGCATCTACGAGCCGGGGCACCCGCTGGCGGACGAGCGCGGCTTCCGCAAGGACGTCATGGAGATGGTGCGAGAGCTGCAAGTGCCGTTCATCCGTTATCCGGGCGGCAACTTCGTATCCGGCTACAATTGGGAGGACGGCGTAGGCCCCGTGTCAGAGCGTCCGCGTAAGCTGGATCTGGCCTGGCTGTCGACGGAGACGAACGAAATCGGCACGAACGAATTTATGGAATGGTGCAAAGCGGTCGGCGCGGAAGTGAACATGGCCGTTAATCTGGGCACAAGAGGCGTGGACGCGGCGCGCAATCTGGTGGAATACTGCAATCATCCCGGCGGCTCTTATTATAGCGACATGCGGATCGCTCACGGATGGAAGGAGCCGCACAAGATTAAAACGTGGTGCCTCGGCAACGAGATGGACGGACCTTGGCAGATCGGCCGTAAAACGGCGACTGAATACGGACGCATCGCAGCGGAAGCGGCGAAGGTAATGAGATGGGTCGACCCGTCGATCGAGCTGGTCGCCTGCGGCAGCTCCAGCCAGACCATGGACACGTTCGCCGACTGGGAGGCGACGGTGCTTGATCATACGTACGATTACGTGGACTACTTGTCGCTGCACAGCTATTACGGCAACCGCTCCGGGGATTCGGCGAATTTCCTGGCCAAGTCGCTCGACATGGACTCTTTCATTTCTTCCGTTATCTCGATCTGCGACTATGTTAAAGCGAAGAAGAGAAGCAAGAAGAAAATTATGCTCAGCTTCGACGAATGGAACGTCTGGTACCATACCGGCGCGGACAATCCGAACCGCTGGGCCGTCGCCCCGCACATTCTCGAGGACGTGTACAATCTCGAAGACGCGCTTGTCGTCGGCACGCTGCTCATTACGCTGCTTAAGCATGCCGACCGCGTGAAGATCGCCTGCCAGGCGCAGCTTGTTAACGTCATCGCTCCGATTATGACGGAGAAGGGCGGAGCGGCTTGGAAACAAACGATTTTCTATCCTTACATGCACGTTTCCGTCCTCGGACGAGGTACGGTGCTGCAATCGCAGGTGACGTCCGCCAAATACGACAGCAAGGATTTTACCGACGTGCCCTACCTGGAATCAGTTGCCGTGCTGAACGAGGAAGCGGGAGAAGTGACCGTCTTTGCAGTAAATCGGCACTTGGAGGAAGCGCTTGAGCTCGATTGCGATCTGCGAAGCTTCGAGGGCATTGCGCTGCTGGAATACATCGTCCTGGACCACGAGAGCTCCAAGGCGGGCAATTCGGCCGACAATCCGAACGAAGTCGTGCCGCGTCAAGCCAGCGGAGCCGCTCTATCGGACGGCAAGCTGACAGTGCGTCTGCCGAAGCATTCCTGGAACGTGCTGCGCTTCAAGCTTCCATCGTAAGCGGCTGCGGCCAAACGACGAGGTGATTTAGCGATGAGCAACGTGAATTTGAACGGTCGCCCCGATGCGGACAGGCAGTTGATTCAGGAGATTGAGAGCACGAAGGTTCCATACGGCATGCTGGCGGTGTGGAGTCTCGGACAGGCAAGCTTTATTGTCAAGGGAGGCGATACGGTCGTCTACGTCGATCCGTTCGCGCTGTCCGACGAGGAGGTGGAGAGCCGGTACGGCTTAAAGCGTCTGTTCCCGTCGCCTGTTGGGCCGGAGCAGATTACGAATGCGGATTGCTGCCTGATTACGCACGAGCACGCCGATCATCTGGACCCGGATACGATCAAGGCGATGGCCGCCGCCAATTCGCGCACGCTGTTCGTCGCCCCCAACTGCTGCCTGGACGCGATGAGGGAGTCCGGCGTATCCGAAGCGCGGCTGTACCGCGCAGAGACGGACAAAGCCGTCGTCGAAGAGGAGCGGCTGTCCGTCAAGCCGATTCCGGCGGCGCACGAGCAGCTGGAGCTGGACGACGAAGGCTTCTGCAAATATGCGGGCTACGTCGTTCGTCTCAACGGAGTGACCTGGTATCATGCGGGAGATACGATCATTTACGACGGCCTGGTCGAGAGGCTGGCCGCCGAGCGCATCGATCTGGCTTTGCTGCCCATTAACGGGCGCGACGCTTTCCGCACCGGGAGAGGCATCATCGGCAATATGGATTACCGCGAAGCGGCGGAGCTGGCCCAGCTGGCGGGCTTCGGGCTGACCGTGCCGATGCATTACGATCTGTTCGCGGGCAACACTGAACGGCCCGGTTATTTCGTGGATTATGTGTATGAGCGCTTTCCGCAGCTGCGCACGCATGTGATGGCCCGGGGAGAACGGTTCGTATTCGTGTCCGACGCCGCGCTGTGAGCGGCGTCGAGTCCGATTATGCGGCGGGTTGCGCTGCGAACGGCTTGAGAACGGTCCGGTCTTAACGAGACGCGCCGGGGATCGCTCCGGGAAGGGGCGGGCCCGCTATACGAGCCGGGCGAATCTGCGGTATTGCTGCGCGGACATCCCTTCCCATTTCTTGAATTGCCGGCTGAAATAGTGGATGTCCTCGTAGCCGACCTGCAGCGCGACCGCTTCGATTTTGTCCTCCGTCTCCCGCAGCAGACGTTTCGCGTGATGGTGGCGGATCGATTGAAGATAGCTGCCCGGACTTCGCCCGAGCAAGTCCTTGAACAGTCGGCTCATATAATCTTCGTGAACGTTCAGGTAAGCGGCCATCTCCGCGTTGGTCCATCTGCGCGCATATTGTTCCTCCAGCTGTTGGACAAGCGTCCTTAGCCGGGCTTCGTATTTCGGATGCGGAGCCCGGCTTTCCGCGTCTTTATGGCGCATCAGCAGGCCGATGGCCTGCAGCAGCAGCGATTTGCAGAGCAGCTCGTAGCCGGGCAGGCGGCCGTTCCATTCCTGAATGATGAATTCCATCAGAGACGCGACGTGTCCGGGAGCGGCGATCGCGCGATCCGACGGAAGCGCAGGGGCGCCGTCGATCAGCGGAAGGGCGCAGAATGAAGCCGATCTGACGTCCTGCTCGTCGACGATAATGTCTCTGTCCTGCCGAACCTCCAACTCGTCGAAGAAATCGAAGTGAATGCCGAGCAGCTCCGCATCGGGCTCCGAGCGCACCTGGATTTCATGATGAGAGCTGGCTTGAAGAAACAGGAAGGCGTTGGCCTGAACCGGAAACGAAATCCCTTCATCGCGCAGCGTCACGAGCAGCTCTCCCCTCACGACGAAGAGCAGCTCATAATCGTAGATGCGTCTGCGCCATTGAAACGAAGGGGAACGATAATGCCGCTGAGCCCAATGCACGCTTGGCGACAGCTCCAAAGCGGAAGCGGGCTTGCCCAGAGCAAGCGTCATATCGGATCACCGCCAATCGGAATTGTGCAAAATAAACTTATAGATATCGTATCATTCGGAGAACGCCTTATCAAATAAACTGGATAAGGCGTTTTGATTTATTTCGGAATCGTGCAACAAGTTTCTGCTTCAGGCTAAATCAATCCGCTGCGGGCGGTGCTAGAATAAGCGCATCAAACGATGGTAGGAGGCTGTACACATGAAATTCGTTCGTTACTTACATGAAGGACAAACGTTAACCGGCTTGGCGATCGATGGCAGCATTTACCCGGTCCAGGCCGACCTGGCCGAGATCATTCGCGGAGACAAGCGGATCGAGCCCGCTCAAGCTTCCGCAGAAGGCGTCAAGGAGACGGAAGTCCGCTGGCTGCCTTGCATTCCCGGGGGCGGAAAAATCATTTGCGTCGGGCTGAACTATAAAAAGCATGCGGAGGAGGCCGGGCTGCCGGTGCCGGCGACGCCGATCCTGTTCAATAAGTTCGAGAACGCGCTGGCGGCTCACGGCGAGGAAGTGACCCTTGGCACTGCGGCTGCGGAATACGATTATGAAGCGGAATTGGGCGTCGTAATCGGCAGACGGGCGAAAAACGTGTCCAAAGACGAGGCGCTTGGGTATGTCTTCGGCTACTGCAGCATTAACGATCTGTCGGCGAGAGATTTGCAGAATCGCACATCGCAGTGGATGCTCGGCAAAATCATGGACGGCTTCTGTCCCGCGGGGCCGTACCTCGTCACAGCGGACGAGGTGGGCGATCCGAACGAGTTGCAAATCAGTCTGACGCGCAACGGCGAGTTAAAGCAAAACTCCAATACGAGAGACATGATTTTTCGCGTGGACGAGATTATCGCTTATGTGTCCCGGTATATGACGCTTGAGCCGGGAGACATTTTGCTGACGGGTACGCCCGAAGGCGTTATTGCCGGATACCCGCCGGAAGAGAGAGACTGGCTTAAGCCGGGCGACCGGACGGCGGTGACGATTGAGAAGCTCGGCACTCTGGAGACTGTGTTCAAGGGGGAATAAGCATGAGGGGATTGGTCATCAGAGGGCCGGGAGAGCTTGGCATCGAGGAGCTTGAGCCGCTGGAGCCGGGCGCCGACGAGGTGAGGGTGCGGTCGATGGCCGTAGGCATCTGCGGCACGGACCTGGAAATTCTGAACGGGCAAGTATCCGAGCAATATGTCACCTATCCGGTCGTTCCGGGACACGAATGGAGCGGCGTGGTGGAAGCGGTCGGCTCGGCGGTCGCCCATGTCAAGCCGGGCGACCGGGTCATCTCCGAGGGCATCGTCGCCTGCGGACGCTGCGAATCGTGCCGGAGCGGCTTAACGAATCTATGCCTGAATTACGACCAGCTCGGCTTTACTCGCCGCGGAGGGGCGGCAGAGCAGGTCATCGCTCCCGCGTCGGGGATTCACCGGATTCCGGACTCGCTGTCCTTCGAGGCGGCGGTGCTGGTCGAGCCGGCCGCGACCGTGCTGCGCGGCGTGATGCGGACGCCGTTTAAGCCGGGTATGACGGCGGCGGTGATCGGTCCGGGCACGCTGGGTCTGCTGACCGTTCAAGTGCTTCAAGCGTTCGGAGCGGCGGAGATCATCCTGATCGGAACGCGCGACAACCAGCTGGAATTCGGCCGGACGCTCGGAGCGACCCGCTGGATCAACAACAGGACGGACGATCCGCAGGAGCGGATCAAAGCCTGGACGAACGGCCAAGGGGTAGACTTGGTCGTCGAAACGTCGGGAAGCGTCGAGGCGGTGGCAAGCTGCTTTGGGCTATGCAAGCCGGGCGGGCACGTCGTCCTGGAAGGGGTGGCCGGCTCCGACAAGCAGTTGACGCTGCCGAGCGATCTGATTATGCTGCAAGATTTGACGGTGCACGGCATTTTCTCGTATACGACGCAGAGCTGGAGCAAGGTATTGCAGCTGTTGGCGGCCGGGCTGCTCGATTTCGAATCGCTCGTTACGCACCGGTTCAAGCTGGAGGAATACGAGCAAGCCTTCGAATCGATCCGCCGCAAGAGCGGCGTTACGGCCAAAGTCGTCATGGTCCACGGGGAGGGAAAGCCCGATGAACGATTGGCATAGCGCGGAGGCGGTGCTGGAATACGCCGTTTCCCGCGGCCTTGTTCCCGGTGACGCCCCATTGGAAGCGGAAGCGCTGAGCGGAGGCGTGTCCGGCGAAGTGTGGAAGGTGAGCGGACCGCAAGGCGCCTGTGTCTTGAAGCGCGCGCTAGCCAAGCTGAAGGTGGAGGCGGATTGGTTTTCGGACGTGCGGCGCGTGGAGCGCGAGCAGGAGGCGATGGCGCTGTTGTCGCCGCTGCTGCCGGTAGGCCGGATCCCGCGTGTGCTGGATTACGACGCCGACGGCTATGCGTTCGCGATGAGTTGTGCGCCGGAAGGCAGCGAGTCTTGGAAGGATCGGCTTATGCAGGGGCAATTCGACGCGGACATCGCCGGACGGGTAGGCTTGCTGCTGCGGACGATGCATGAGGCGAGCCGAGGGATCGGCGAAGCGGAAAAGGCGCGGATGGCGGATTTGACTTTTTTTCGCGAGCTGCGCATTGAACCGTTTTATGCCGCCGTTGCCATCCGTTATCCGGAGCTGTCCGGACGTATTTGCGCCTTGGCGGACGAGTTGACCGAAGAAACGCCGGACGTGAGGAAATGTGTTGTGCATGGGGACTTTTCCCCGAAAAACATTTTGATCGATCCGGACGGCGCGCCCGTTCTGCTGGATTTCGAGGTGTGCCACTGGGGCAATCCGGTTTACGACTTGGCGTTCTGCATCGGCCATCTCGTTCTGAAGGGGCTGCATCTGGGCCGCGAGGCGGACGCTTATGCACTTGTCGAAGCCTTCTGCGCCGCGTACGGGGAAGCTCCTTCGCGCTTACTCCCGCATCTCGGATTGATGCTGATGGCCAGAGTGGACGGCAAGTCGCCGGTATCCTATATCCGCAACGAACAAACGAAAGAACGCATTCGCTCGCTGGCGTATCCGCTGATCCGGGAGGAGCTTTCCGGCGAGCCGTTGGCGGCGATCGCGGCGATGCTACAAGGAGGCCATAAGAAATGAACAAAATTGCTAAAGTCGTCGGACGGGAAATTCTCGATTCGCGAGGGTATCCGACCGTCGAGGTCGACGTCCATTTGGAATCCGGTCATATGGGCCGAATGATGGCGCCGTCTGGCGCGTCTACGGGCAAATTCGAAGCGTGGGAGCTGCGGGACGGCGATCCAGCTCGGTTCCAGGGGAAAGGTGTCAGCCGCGCGGCAGCCCAAGTCGGCGGGGAAATCGCTGGGGCGGTTACCGGGCTCGACCCGTTCGATCAGGAGAAGCTGGACGCGACGCTGCGGGAGCTGGACGGCACGGAGAACAAGTCGCGGCTCGGAGCCAACGCCATTCTCGGCGTTTCCTTCGCCGCTGCGCATGCGGCAGCGGCCGCGGCGGGCAAGCCGCTGTTCCGCTACCTTGCGGAGCGGTATGCGAACGGAGATGCCAATCTGGAAATTCCGCTGCCGATGGTGAACATCATCAGCGGAGGGCTGCACGCAGGGCGCAATCTCGATTTGCAGGATTTCCTCATCCAGCCCGTCGGAGCGAAGTCGTATCCGCAGGCGCTGGAGATGATCTCCTCCGTCTACTTCCGCACGCAGAAGGAGCTGGCCGCAAGGGGCTATCAATCGAGGCTGCTGGCCGACGAAGGCGGCTTCGGGCCGGCTCTCGGCTCCAACGAAGAGGCGTTGGACATACTGTGCGAGGCGATCGCCGGAGCCGGCTGGCGTCCGGGGGAAGATGTCACGATTGCGCTGGACGTCGCTTCCTCGCACTTCTACGACGAAGCGAGCGGACTTTATCGGCTTGGAGCGGACGAGCGGGAACTCAGCTCGGGCGATATGATCGACTTGCTCGAGAAGTGGGTAAGCAAATATCCGATTCTATCGATCGAAGACGGTCTGGCGGAGGAAGATTGGGCCGGCTGGGCCGAACTGACCCGCCGTCTCGGCAGCAAAGTACAGTTGGTCGGAGACGACCTGTTCACGACGAACGAAGGAAGAATTCGGCGCGGAATCCGGGACGGGGCGGCCAACGCCGTGCTCGTGAAGATGAATCAGATCGGCACGCTGACCGAAACCGCCGATGCGGTTAAGCTGTCCAAAGAGGCCGACCTGTTGACCGTTATCTCGGCGCGCTCCGGCGAGACCGAAGATACGACGCTGGCCGATCTTGCCGTCGGGCTGCGCGGCGGACAGATCAAGATCGGCTCGGTGGCGGGCTCGTCCCGCAACGCGAAGTACAATCAGCTATGGCGGATTCACGAAGCGCTTGAAGGCGCGTTCGGCGGCGACCGGGCGTTTGCGAGGAGGTTCGGACGATGAAGATTACCGATATGGAGCTATTTCAGGTCGCGCCGAGATGGCTGTTTCTGAAAGTGAGCACGGACGCCGGAATCGCCGGCTGGGGCGAGCCGATTCTCGAAGGCCGGGCGTCGACCGTGCGCGCGGCGGTGAACGAGCTGAAGGATTATTTGATCGGCAAGGACCCTCTGCGCATCGAGGATCATTTTCAAGTGCTGTACCGGGGCGGGTTTTACCGAGGCGGGCCGATCTTGATGAGCGCGATTTCCGGAATCGAGCAGGCGCTGTGGGACATCAAGGGCAAATATTACAATGCCCCCGTTCATGAGCTGCTGGGCGGCGCGGTGCGCAACAAGCTGCGAGTGTACGTCTGGATCGGCGGCGACCGGCCGAGCGATGTCGGCGAGCAAGCGCGAAAGCAGGTCGAAGCCGGCTTCACCGCCCTCAAAATGAACGGAACGGGCGAAATGAACTATATCGACTCGTATTCCAAGATCGACGAAGCGGTCGCCCGGATGGCGGCTGCTCGCGAGGCGGTCGGCCCAGACGTTGGCATCGCCGTCGATTTCCACGGGCGCGTGCACAAGGCGATGGCGAAAATACTCGTTAAGGAGTTGGAGCCGTTCCGGCCGATGTTTATCGAGGAGCCGGTGCTGGCCGAGCATAACGACGCGCTTCGCGAGGTGGCCAGACATACGACGGTGCCGATCGCGACGGGCGAGCGGATGTATACGCGGTGGGGCTTTAAGGAGCTGCTGCAGCAGGGATACGCGGACATTATCCAGCCGGACCTGTCCCATGCGGGCGGCATCTACGAATGCTTGAAGATCGCGGCGATGGCGGAAGCCTACGACGTCAGCATCGCGCCGCACTGTCCTCTCGGTCCGATCGCGCTCGCCTCCTGCTTCCAGCTAGACAGCTGCACGCCAAACTTCATCATTCAGGAGCAGAGCCTGGGCATTCATTACAATCAGGGCAGCGATCTGCTCGACTACTTGGCCGATCCGGGCGTGTTCGGCTATGACGGCAACGGCTATGTGGCCATTCCCAAGGGACCCGGCCTCGGCATCGAGATCAACGAGGATAAAGTCAGGGAAGCGGCGGCGATCGGACACGAATGGCACGCGCCGGTCTGGCGCAATGAGGACGGTTCGTACGCGGAATGGTAGAAGGCGGAAGTGAGGGAAATAGGTCTGCGATCGGCGAAAAAAACGGAGTGGTAAAGTGCGGGGATGAAGGGGAGGAACGCGATGGTCGGTGGAAAAGGAGGAAATGAGAGCATGATCGAAGGAAAAATGAAAGCCCTGGTGTACGAGGGACCGAAGACGATGAAGATGAGGGAAGTGGACGTTCCGCGGCCGGCGGAGGATGAAGTGCTTATACGCGTGGCCGCGGCGGGCATTTGCGGGTCCGAGCTGAGCGGGTACCTCGGCCACAATTCGCTGCGCAAGCCGCCTCTTGTGATGGGACATGAGTTTGCGGGAACGATTGCGGCGGTCGGCGCGCGGGTTAGCAAGTTCGCGGTCGGAGATCGCGTTACCGCCAACCCGCTCGTCTCGTGCGGAAGCTGTTCCGACTGCAGGGCGGGGCACGCGAACCTGTGCGCGGCGCGGTCGCTGATCGGCGCCGGCCGCCCCGGAGCGTTCGCGGAATACGTCGCCGTGCCGGAAGGGAATTTGTACGCGCTGCCCGACAGCCTGTCGTTCGAGGAGGGAGCGTTGGCCGAGCCGCTTGCTTGCGCCGTACGGATCGCCCGCTTGGCCCGGGTTTCGCCGGAGGATTCGCTGCTCGTCGTAGGGGCGGGACCGATCGGCCTGCTGACGCTGATCGCGGCTCGCATTCACGGCGTTCGCAGCGTTGCGGTCATGGATCTGAACGCGGACAGATTGTCTATCGTCGAGCAGTTGGGCGGCATCGCGATCCCCGACGCTCAGACGCTGGAGCGGTTGAAGCCTCCGCGCGGCTTCGACAAGGCGGTCGACGCCGTCGGCTTGGACGCGACGCGGCAGTCCTGTATGCTGTCGACTCGCCCCGGCGGCAGAGTCGTCCTCTCCGGTCTTCATTCGGCGGACAGCTCGCTGCCCGTCAACGCGGCGATCCGCAACGAGCTGACGCTGCTCGGTTCGTTCGGCTACAACCCGATCGACTTCGACGCAGCTCTGCAATGGCTGTCCGACGGCCTGGTCGACTTGGCTCCCTGGACGGAAATCCGTCCGCTCGATCAAGGCGGAGAATGCTTCGAAAAGCTGCTCGGCAATCCCGGTGCGATTGCGAAAATGATGCTGCAAATCTAGCGAACGAACAATCGTCTCTTGGATGGTCTTTTTGGACCTGATGGGGGGCGATTTTTTTACATTGTTTTTTCATGATGGCGGACATGGACGGGGCGGACGATCTCTGATATGGTAATTTCATTGTTTGAATTGTAATGACGGGGAGGGGCACGCCGTGATATTGGAAGTAATTGCAACAAGCGTATTGGACGCCAAGCTGGCTCAGGAACACGGCGCGGACCGAATCGAGCTGATCTCGGGCATCGTCGAAGGCGGAGTGACGCCCAGTATCGGCTTGATCGAGCAAGTCGTGAAGGCGGTGGACATTCCTGTGAACGTCATGCTGCGGCCGCATGCGAACGGCTTCCGCTACGACGAGGACGACTTGGGGGTTATGGCGCGCGACGCCGGGATCATTCGCGAGAGCGGAGCGGCGGGCATCGTCATGGGCGTGCTGGACGAGCGGGGCGAGATCGATACGTCCGCATTGGAAATGCTGCTAAACGAAACGGGGAAGCTGGCCGTCACCTTTCATCGCGCTTTCGACGAGTTGCAAGATCGTCGCTCCGCGTTGGAACTGTTAAGCCGTTATCCGGCAATCCGCAAAATTTTGACCTCTGGCGGCAAGCCCAGCGTGCTGGACGCCAAGGAGGAAATCGCGGAGCTGGCGAAGCTCAGCGAGGGCAGATCCTTGGCTCTTCTCGCCGGCAGCGGGCTCGGGGTCGAGACGCTGGACGAGTTTATTCGGCAGACGCAAGTCAGAGAAGTGCATATGGGCACCGGCGTAAGAAGGAACGGCCGGGCGCTTGAACCGATCGATCCCGACAAACTGAGGGCGGCGGCGGACATCGTAGCCCGATATAAATAACGACAGCATAGAATGACATACGGCGGAGGGATTGCGCAATGGACAAATTGCTCGTGCAGGAGCTTAGAGGCGAGCTGGTGGAATGCGAATACGAGGGACATATTTGCGGAGTCTCTTATTCGGGAGAGATCAAATACAGGTTCGGCGATCCGCGGCACGTGACATACATGCGCTCGGCCGCCAAGCCGATTCAGGCGATACCGGCGTTCCGCCACGGGATCGAGGAACGGTATCCGTTTAACGATAAAGAGCTGACGATCATGACCGCTTCGCACCGCGCCGAGCCGTTCCACGTACAAGCGCTGGAAGCGATGCTGGACAAAGTCGGCATCGGCGAGGACGAGCTCGTCTGCGGTTCGACGTACCCGCTTAACGCCGCCGCCAGACACGGACTGGTCGCGCAGGGCAAGCCGGAGCGGCGTCTCTATCACAATTGCTCCGGCAAGCATCTGGGTTTGCTGTCCTACTGCCGAAGCAAAGGCTACCCTACGGAAGGCTACGCCGATCCGGGCCATCCCGCGCAGCGGGAAGTGCTGGAGACGCTTGCCCTGCTGGCGGAGTACCCGGCTGAACGGATCGAGATCGGCATCGACGGCTGCGGTTTTCCCGTGTTCGGGCTGCCGCTGCTGCATATGGCGAAAGCTTATTTGAAATTCGCCTGTCCGGAGCTCATCGAGGACGAGCCGACGCGTCGGGCCGTCGAGCGGATCGGCAATCTGATGAACGCCAACGCCGAGATGGTGTCGGGCACGGGACTGATCTGCTCCACGCTGCTCAGGGACGACAATATCGTCGCCAAGGGCGGGGCCAAGGGCATCTACTGCTTCGGCCTGCGCAAGGAGAGACTCGCTTTCGCGCTTAAGGTAATGGACGGCTCGGAGGACAAATGGCCGATTATCGTCGCGTCCATTCTGGAGCAGATCGGCTACGACAACCAGCGGACGATCGACAGTCTATACGAGCTGTGCCCCCGCCAATTCGCTAACGGCAGCGGCACAATTGTTGGCACGAACAAGGCGGTTTTCCGGCTGGAGACGGTCGGGTAATGGTAGGAATAACCGCAGCAAAGGGGTTGTCCTATAAGCAGAGTTGCTTAAGATGATCGAGATATAAAGAAAGGGGGTATATGCCTCCCGGAGACTGCCTCATACGCTTCTGAAATCACCTTATCACGGGTTTTCCCGTTCAGATTTCGGAAAACGTATAGCAGCGGAGGGAGGCATATACGCCCTTTAAGAGATCTTAAACGGAAGAGGCTCCGGCCCTGGGAAGCCGATAGGCGACCGTAGTGCCTTGGCCCGGCTCGCTGACGACGGAGATGCCGCAATCGGCCCCGTAGTGGAGCTCCAGCCTCTCCTGAACGTTGGCCAGGCCGATATGCTCGACGGACGAAGGAGCGCCGCGCTGCCGCAATCGGCTCTGGATGTCCGCCAGCTCCTCCGGAGGAATGCCTTTGCCGTTGTCGGTCACCTCTAGAATCGTATAGTCGTCCGTCTCGCGTCCGACGATCGAGATGCGCCCTTCGCCGGGAATCATCTCCAAGCCGTGATAGATGGCGTTCTCGACGATCGGCTGCAGCGTCAGCTTCGGAATCCGGTAATCGAGCAGCCCCTCGGGAATGTCCACGACGAGACTGAATTTATCGTCGTAGCGAATCTGCTGGATTTCCACGTAACGCACGACCTGCTTTAATTCCTCGCGCAGAGGCACGATCTGTTCTCCCGACGAGATGCTGTAGCGGAACATTTCCGAGAGCATCTTCGCCATTCGGGAGAGTAAGGGAACTTCTTCGATGACGGCAATCGCGTTCATCGAATCGAGCGTGTTGTACAGAAAATGCGGATTGATCTGCGAGTGCAGCGCTTTAAGCTGTGCTTCCTTGCGCGCGAGCTCCGATTTGTACACATGGTGGACAAGCGTATGGATTTCCTCGGTCATCCGGTTAAAGCTGCGCGTCAATTGCCCGACCTCGTCCGAGCTGGCCACGTCGAGCTGGATGTTGAAGTCGCCGGCTTGCACCTTTTTCATTTTCTGCTGCAGGCTTCGCAGCGGTCTCGTAATTCTCCGGGAGACGAAGGTCGAAATGACGAGCGCGACGACAAGCGCGAATGCGCCGATGCCGAACGTAATGTCCCGGTATCGAATGGAGTTGCTCTGAATGCTGCTGAGCGGATCCAGCGTCACGAAGCGCCAGCCTGTGACGTCCGAATAGGCGGAGCCGACGAACATTCGCTCGCCCCCGATGTCCATCCACCCGGAGAAGTTAGCGCCGATCTTGCTGCCATCCTCCCAGCGCTGTCCGATCTGCTCCACGGCGCTGCTGTAGACGATCTCGTTGTCCGCGTTCAGGATGAGCACATCCTTCAGCTCCAAGCCCCCCAGCATTCTATAAATATCCATCACGCTCACGTCGACGACAAGGCCGCCGAGAGCGGCGCTTCCCGTCGTATTGTTGATTTTTCGGACCAGCGAGAACGTATAGGGAGAGGCAGCCGAAGGCGGAAGGTAATAGGACCGCTTGAACGGTCCGGCTACGCGCACTTCCCCCTGAAGGGCGAGCGTCTGCGTATACCAGGACTGGTCCGCGAAGGATTCGTCGATGTACAGCGGGTCGCGCTGAATCATCGTGCCGTCGGGCATCACGATCGTCACGTTGTGGATTTCTCCCTTGACGCCCATGTATCCGTACCATTCCGCGAACTGCTGGAATAGGCTCGTTTTCCAGCGGGTTTGCTCGATCATGTCCTCGGGCAATCCCCGGTTCAGCAATTGCTGAATTTCCCCCGTGTAGATGGCCCGGCTGTACAGCTCCAGCGAATTGAAGTACTCCTGCAAATTTTGCGACAGCACCTTCATCTCCAGCAGCCGGTTCTCCTGGGTTTGCCGCTGCGTCAGGCCGATTGTCGTCATATACAGAATGCCGCCCAGAATGAGCAGGGGAATGACGATGACGACCGCGTACGAGAAAAACAGCTTGTTGTGCAAGCTGTTGTTGAACGCCGACAGCCTCGCTCTAATCAACGCCGGTTCCCTCCTTGTACTGAAGCGGAGTTACTCCGGTATAGCGTTTGAACAGCTTGCGGAAATGCTTGAGATCCTGATAGCCGCATTGAACGGCGACATCGCCGATCTTCGCGTCCGGATCGTCCGCGATCAGCTTCTTCGCATGCTCGATCCGTAGCTGAGTCACATATTCAAGAAAGTTTCGCCCGGTATGCTGTCGGAACAGCGTGCTGAAATAACCCGGGCTCATATAGGAGGTCAGCGCCAAATCCGTCAGGTTGATCGGCAGACGATAGTTGGCGTCGATGAACGCTTTGGCGTTCTCCACCGCTTCCTTCAGCTGCTTGGTCTGCAGCCGGTTTTCCGAATCCAGACAGCGGGAGAAATAGTCCGCCACAACGTCGCGCTTGCGCTCAAGGCCGGCGATATACGGCAGCTTTCTGGCGATGACGAAAGCCTCCTCGTAGGTTTGCTCGTCAATGAGCCCGGCCTCGTACATTTCCCGTGCGCCGCGCAGCTGGAGGTAAGGATACACGCCCTCCAGCCAGTCTTGTCCGCCGGCGGACGGTTCGCCCGCGCCGCTCAGCTCGTCCAGCTTGCCGACGATTGCCTTCGCGTTGCCCTTCTTCAGCAGCAGCAGCCAATCCCGCTCCCAAGAGGAGTTAAGGGGGAAAGCTCCCATCTCGGAGGACGCTCCTTCGGCACCCGGAGATGTCAGCCGCTCTTGTCCGCCGTCCGGCAGGCTGGCCTGAAGCAGATAGGCGTCGCTGGCTTCTGTCGCCGTCCCGGCTAACGCTTCGATGCCGCGAACCGCGGCCCCGATGCCCGCGAAGCGATAGCTTCCTCTATCTTCCAGCTCGGCGCGGAGAACGGGGAGGAGCGCTTCGATCGCTTCGGCTCGCCCCATCGCGACGAGCGTATAGCAATCGCCCCTCATCCGGATAAGGAACGTCTCGCAGCCGTCCGCCAGCGTTCGGAATCTCGCTTCCAGCAACGCCTTATCCTCCGAGCAGTCGAACATGGCTGCAGCGAAAGCATCCTGGCCCTCTTCCGGACGAATGTCCGTCCAATCCTCCAGCAGCAGCTCGTTTCGATCGTAAGCGCCTTCAAGCAGCAGATGAATAAACTGCTCCCGCGTCTTGCGCAGCTGCGTCTCCGCCTTTTCCCGAGCGCTCCGCGTTTTTCCGATTAGCAGCTCCAACTGGGCGTTCAGCTCGTCCGCGTCCGCCGGCTTCAACAAATAGTCGGCCACGGCAAGCTGAATCGATTTGCGCACATAGGCGTAATCGTCGTAGCCGCTGATGACGAGAAAGGCAATATTTGGATACAGCTCCTTTGCCTGTTCGATCAGGCCGAGCCCGTCCAGAAGCGGCATCCGAACGTCGGTAATGACCAGATCGATCTCAAGCTCGTCCAGCATCCTCAGCGCCTCGTATCCGTTCGCGCATTCTCCCGCAAGGCGCAAGCCCAGCGCCTCCCACGCGATCATTTTCACAATACCCGCACGCGACAGTCTTTGATCGTCCACGATCAGCACGTTCATGTTGTCCCCACCTTTTGACCGATATTCCCCGGCGCTATTAAAGATACGGAATAGTATAGCATACATTTTCGCGGGAAAAAGCGGAGACGAAACACATCGAAAAATGACCCCCCTCATGAAAAAAGAAAGCGTCCTATACGGGTAAAGCGGTTTCAATTACAGTTTAGATTATCGATTGGAGGTCACGTTATGACAAATACGGCTAGATTTTTCCGCAGGCAGTGGAAGGGCTACATCTTTCTTATCCCCATCTTCCTCGTGCTCGGAACGTTCAAGTACATCCCGTTCTTCAATGCCGTGAAGATGTCGTTCTACAATTGGAACGGCGCGAACGTGAAAGAGTTTGTCGGCTTCGACAACTTTGTGCGCCTGTTTCAGGACGATACGTTCTATACTTCGCTGAAGAACATCGGAATTTTCACGGCGAGCGGAGTGTTGATTCAGCTTACGGTTCCGCTGCTTGCGGCCGTGCTCGTTTTTCACGTCAAGCAGCTGAAATTGCAGAACTTATTAAAAGTATGGTTCGTCGTCCCGCTCGTCATTCCAAGCATCGTCATCTACTTGACCTGGCAATGGATTTTCGCAGGGGAGTACGGAGTGCTGAACCAACTGCTTGAGCAGCTCGGACTGGAATCTTGGACGCACGCTTGGCTCGGGGAGAGCAAGACGGCGATCTGGTCGATCGTGTTCGTCAACTTTCCGTGGATCGGCGGCATTACGTTCCTGCTCTATCTGGCGGGGCTCATGTCGATCCCGAGCGAATTGTTCGAGGTGGCCAAGCTGGACGGCATGAACGCCTGGCAGCGGTTTGTTCGGCTGGAACTGCCGCTCGTGAGAAGCCAGGTTAAGCTCGTCATGGTGCTGACAATTATCAACCAGATTCAAAGCTTCGAGAACGTGCTCGTGCTGACGAACGGAGGACCGGGAGACAAGACGATTACGCCGGCGCTGTATCTGTACACCAAAGGCTTCTCTTACAGCGAGATGGGCTACGCCTCCGCCATCGGCCTTGTGCTGTTCGTCATCCTGCTGCTGCTCACTCTCATCAACAATAAGTTCGTCAAGAATACAGATAAAATCGACTAAGAAGGTGAAAATGAGATGAACAAGAAGCTGATAGCCGTTCCGCATTTCGGAACTCTGGCACTTCTGCTTGCGCTGACGCTGTTCCCGTTCTACATGCTGCTCGTCAGCTCGTTGAAATATACGGAGCAGGCGATCCATAACTTCTGGGGGCTGGCGTTCCCGCTGCACCTGGACAATTACTCGGTCGCCTTTAAGCAGATCGCGCCATTTATCGGCAATACGGTGCTGATCTCCTCGGCCATCGTCGTCGGAGTCGTTATCATCTCCTCGCTGGCCGCCTATTCGTTCGTCCGGTTCGACTATCCGGGAAAGCAGATCTTTTTCGTGCTGATCCTGTCGCTTATGATGATTCCCGGTTACTTGATTCTTATCCCTCAGTTTCTGCTCGTTCAGAAACTGGACATGTTAAATACGTATCAGGGGCAGATTTTCCCTCCGATGGCTTTCGGCGCGGCGATGGCGACGTTTCTGATGAAAACCTTTTTCGAGGGGCTGCCCAAAAGTCTGCTCGAAGCGGCCGACATGGAGGGCGCCGGAGAACGGCAAATTTTTCTCCGGATCGTTATTCCGCTGTCGCTGCCGATTATCGCCACCGTCGCGATCATCAACTTTCTCGCCGGCTGGAACAACTACATCTGGCCGCTCGTCGCTACCAACGGCGACGCCGTCAAGCCGGTCATCCTTGCGCTCAGCACGATTACGGGGAATATGGACCAGGGCGTCGGCGTCAAGCTCGCGGGCTACATCATTTCCTCGATCCCGCTGCTGCTGCTGTTCATCGTCGCTACCAAACCTTTCATCTCCGGAGTGACCTCCGGGGCCGTAAAGGGTTAGGATAGAAAAACAAAGACAAAGAGGTGGTTCGCGTGTTGAAGAACAAAAAGGCTTTATTATCCGCAGGTCTTATTTTAAGCATGGGGGTTGCGCTGCTTAGCGGCTGCGCGTCGGGAAATTCGAATTCCAAGGAAAGCCAGGGCGCGTCCGGCGAGCCGGGGGCCAAATCCGTTAGCCTGACGTTCGCGGTAGAGACGCCGAAGGACGAAGAGACGAAGCAGGTGTGGCAGGAAATCGTCGACGGCTATACGAGCAAGCACGACAACGTCAGCATCAAGCTCGATTATGCGCCTAACGACGGAGACGCGTTCCGGACCTGGCTGACGACGGGGCTGATCGGCGGCACGTCGCCCGACATCATTCCCAGCCGTTATACATGGACGCACGAGGACTTGAACAAGGATCTGCTCGTCGATCTGACGGCAGAGTACGACAAGCCGAACCCGTACGCGGGCAACAAAGTGTGGAAGGATACGTTTAATCCTTCGATTCTGAACGAAATGAAAAACCCGACCTCCGGCAGCCTCGCCGGCATTACGCTGCAAACGCTGTCCATTCGGGTGTTCTACAATCAGGACCTGTTCAAGCAGCACAATCTGTCGATTCCGAAGACGTGGACGGAATTCCTCGACGTGCAGGCGAAGCTCAAGGAAGCCGGCGTAACGCCGTTTGCTTTCGCGAACTCCAAGCCGGGCGACAACCATTACCTGTGGGCCGTCAATATGATGACCAACCAGCTTGCGGCCGAGAAGGTCAGAAGCTTCGACTTCAACGGCAACCGTCAGCTTGAGCTTAACGAGATCGCCGCTTCCGTCGACGAAGGCGCGGTCGATCTGGAGTCGCCGGATTGGACGGGTTATATGCCGATAATCAAGGATTGGTCGCAATACTGGGCGAAGGGCTACAACGCGATGAACGGCGACGCGGCCAAGGAAATGTTCCTGCGCGGCGACGCGGCGATGGTCATGGCCGGCAACTTCGAACTGAAGACGATCCAGGATTCCAAGGCTCGCAAATTCGAATACGGAACTTTTGCACTGCCTTACCTGACCAAGGAGCAAAACCCGAACGCGGCTGAGAAAAACTACGAGCTCGGCGGCTACCCTGACCTGGTCTTCGCAATTCCGAAGAAGGTGACGGGGGACAAGCTGGCGGCGGCGGTAGACTTCTTCATGTACCTGTCTTCGCCGGAGGTCGCCACGATTATGGGCAACAAGATGTACGTCGCGACAACGCTGGCCGGAGTCGACTTGCCGTCCAACCTGAGCGGCTTCCAGTTTGTGGGCGAACGGATTCTCGTTAATTTCTACGCTGCACATATCGACAAGAAGTTGAACGAGGATCTGGTGAAGATCGGCCAGCTGTATTTGGAAGGCACGATAACGGAAGAGAAGTACAGAACCGAGCTGCAGAAAACGTTAAAAGCGGATATGGGCCTGGTGTTGAAAACGAACGACTGGACCAAGGAAAACGGCTACGGAACGAAGCAGCAATAGGCTTCGCGCCGAGGGAAGGCCGGGTGATCGACAGGAGGAGCGCCCGCAAGGGCGGTTCCTCCTTCCCATATGCGGGGATTTTTCCATACGGCAACAGGAGGAGCGCAATTCATGAAAAAGAACGATCAATGGTTTCGCGAAAATATCAGACAGGTTCATATCGATTTTCACATGCCGGAATTTCCGCGCGACGCGATCCATAATTTCAACGCGCAAGAGTTTGTCGCCGAGTTTGTTCGGGCCAAGGCAAACGTTATCGGCGTATTTACGAAATGCCATTTCGGCAACGCGTTTTACGACAATACGGTCGGACACAGGCACAGCGGGCTGAAGGAGGATTTCTTCGGCGAGGTGCTCGCGGAGGCGAAGAAGCACGATATCAAAGTAATCGCCTACTATTCGCTCGGGACCGACGCGCATGCGGTGCTGAACAACCCCGACTGGTATCAAGTCGACGAATTCGGCAAGGTCCGGGGCAGCGAAGGCACCGTATGGGAGCTGCCGTGCCTCAACAGCCCCTACCGGGAAGAGCTTGTCATTCCCCAGGTGAAGGAAATTACCGAGAAATACGAGATGGACGGCTATCTGTTCGACATCCCTTATCTTCATAACCACTATTGCTTCTGCAATTATTGCAAAAAGAAATTTTACGAGGAACACGGGCAGGAGCTGACGCCGGAGCTGCTGAAGACGAACCGCGAGCTGGTCGTCGGCTTCGGCATCGATACCGCCGCCCGCTGCATGAAGGAAATTTACGACGTGATTCGGAAAATTCGTCCGGAGGTACTCGTCAATTGCAACGGAGCTTGGCGAATGGGCGAGCCTGCATCGGTTAACGCGACGAGCGACTACGGCTTGTGGGAGTCGCAGCCATCCGCGACCGGCTCGTTCCTCGGCCACTCGATCCGCGCCCGCCACATTCGCACGCTGGACGTACCGGTTCAGATCATGACGGTCCGCTTCACGGAAGGCTGGGGGCTTATGTCCTGCAAGACGGCCGAGCAGCTCAAGTTCGAGTTCGCCTGCATTATGGCCAACGGCGGCATCATCAACATCGGCGACCAGGTGCTGCCGAACGGCACGCTGCAGAGCGGCGTGTACGACATCATCGGCGAAGCGTTCTCCTTCGTGGAGGAGCGGGAGGCGTTCTGCATCGGCGCGAAGAGCGTTCGCGGCATCGCCGTAATCGCCGACAACACGAACAACTGGTATCACGACAAGGACGATGCGGCGACGTTCGGCTCGGCGAAAATGCTGATCGAGGGCCATCATCAATTCGATCTCTACTATAATAACGATTTTCCGGATTTGACGGGCTATCGAGCGGTCGTGCTGCCGGAGAACGTCAAGCTGTCGCCGGAGTCGGCCGAACGGCTGAGAGCATTCGTGCAAGGCGGCGGCTTGCTGCTGGCCGAAGGATCGGCGACATACTCCAGGGAAGCGAAAAACTTCGCGCTGGCCGACGTACTCGGCCTGGATTATTTGGAGCGCACGCCTTATTCGTTCGCTTATTTGACGGAACGCGAGGAGCTATGGAAGGGCGTTGCTCGCATTCCTCAATTGGTCGAAGGAGAATTTATCAAAACCGTCCCGACGACGGCCGAGACGCTCAGCCTGATCCAATGGCCGCTCACGGTGCCGGCGGTCAATCGCGCCTTCCGTCATCCGATGCCGCCGGCCGGGCTGGTCAGCGATTTTCCCGCGATCAGCGCTAACCGGTACGGCCAAGGCACGGCGCTCTATATCGCGGCCCCGGTGTTCCGCACGTACTGGAACAGCAATCATTTCTGGGTAAGGCGGATCGTGACGAATTTGCTGGACCTGTACGATACGGGCAAAACGTTCGAAACCGACGCCCCGGTGCACGTCGAAGCAAACCTGATGGAGAAGGACGGCAAGAAGTTTTTGCACCTGATCAATTTCCAGAACATCCATGCGGGCGAGAAGAGCAGCTCGTTCTACGACCCGATCGAGAGCATTACGCCGGTGCATGACATTGAAGTGCGCATCAACGATCCGCTCATCCGTTCGGCAACGACGCGTCCTGACGGACTGAAGCTGGAGACAGTGGCGACGGAGCGCGGCATCCGGTTTACCGTTCCTAAGGTTCATATCCACACGATCGTCGAACTGAGCGACAACGAATGATTGCAAATCCGAGGTGAACGTTCATGAACAGCATTGTTATTGTATGCGATACGTTAAGACGGGATCATTGCGGTCCTTATCATCACGGGCGTCCGCTTGACCGGGTTACGGGAGACGCGCAGCAGCCGTGGGTCGTCCCGACGCCGAATATGGACCGCCTTGCCGAGAAGGGAATCGTGTTCGACCACGCTTACTGCGGCTCGACGCCATGCATGCCGGCGCGCCGGGATATCTATACGGGAAGGTACGAATTTCTGGAGCGCGGCTGGGGCCCGCTAGAGGAGGACGACCTCGACCTGCCCCGGCAAATCTCCGGTCCGCCGAACCGTTCGTTAACCGAACAGCTGAGAGAGGGCAATCCCGTCAGCTACTTTATTACCGATCATTTTCATATGTGGGAGCAGGGAGCCGGCAACTATCATATGGGCTATACAGGCTTCGAATTCGTGCGCGGGCACGAGGCGGACGCCTGGAGAACGGACCCGGTGGAGTTTCCTTGTCCGGACTCGGAACGGGGCACGAAGCTGGAGCGGCATTTCCGCAACGTTCATCTGACGCGCAAATCGGAGGCCGATTATTTCGCCGCCCAAATTTTCACCAAAGCGGCGGAGTGGCTGGAAGCGAACCATACGCACGACAATTTCTACCTGCATCTGGACTGCTTCGATCCGCACGAGCCTTGGGATCCTCCGGAGGAATACGTCAAAATGTTCGATTCGCGGGGCTACGACGTCGAACGTTTTATCCCGCAAGCGCCTTACGACGAGTGGCGCAAGCATATGACCGAGGACCAGCTCAAGCATGTGCAGGCTTGCTACGCGGCCAACGTCGTGCTCGTCGACAAATGGCTCGGCAAGCTGCTCGACAAGATGGACGAGCTCGATCTGTGGCGCAACACGATGCTCATTTTTACGACAGACCACGGTACGTACAACGGCGACCTTGGCCGTACGGGCAAGCTGCAGACGCATCAATACGACGCCGTCTCGCATATCCCGTTTATCGTCGCTTATCCGCATGGCGGACAGGGGACCCGAAGACAGCAGCTGGCCCAGCTCGTCGACATTTATCCGACCGTTCTGCGCGCAGCGGGCAAACGCTGTCCGGACGACCGTCACGGGCTCGATCTCACACCGGTGCTGGAGAACGAGCATGCCCGATTCCGCGAATACGCGATCAGCGGGATGTTCGGCAAGAGCGTCACGATTACCGACGGCCGCTGGGCGCTGCATCAATCTCCGGTCGCGGACAATCAGCCACTGAATTGGTACGGAACCTGCTTGGCCAAGTTCATTCCCTACGACCTCGGTCCTTATGGGGACGGACGGAGAGAGGTGTTCGACTGCGCCTCTTGGCCGACGCCTACCTGGCTGAGCGACAAGGCCGACGATCCCGGCGAGCTCGTCAACCTGGCCGATCGCGAGCGCGGACAGCTCGCGAAAATGCGGCAGGCTCTCAAAGAGACGTTAACCCGGCTTCATGCGCCGTCCGAACAGCTTGAACGTTTAGGGCTGGCAGATTAGCATAACCTCTATTTTTAATGGGCCGTTTCCCGAGCAGTGATCGGGAGACGGCTTTTTTGCAATGATCAGAACTTGAGTCAAACTCTGCGGTTTTGTTGGTTGATGCGTTCTTTTTCCATTTTATCAGATTTATCGTACAAAATTGGACGTTAGAAAGGCTGGTTGGTAGATTTTGTACGATAAGTAGTACAATCTGATCTCAATTAGAGGTAGAGGGTGAAGTTTTGTACGAAATTCCATCTAAAGCTGGCATGTGGCAAATGCTCCTATCGCAGGAACGATCAGATCGCCTTTCGAATGCAATCCTCTGTCCTGGGGACGCCAAGGGCGTATTTACTTACATATAAAAAAGGTATAGTTATGCGAGAAAAATGGCCATTTCCCTGCAAATAAGATATACCATATTGATGAATTGTAGATAAAATACATGTAAATTGGCGGTTTTAGCGGTTTTTAAATAAAAAGATATAATCACTATTTACAAAAACTTCTTCAGAATATAAAATGAAAACGTAATCATCTAGGTGTGGGCATGAAAGTGAAGGATTTGGGTATACCAAATCGTTTTGAGGGTGTAATCGGACGAGGGGAGGTTGCGCGAAGCAATCGGCAGTTAAGCCAGAAGCAGTTGCGAATTTGCTGTTCATTAACTTTGAGATTCAAGGGGAGGACTCATCTACATGCAGTTCTACAATCCACGCAAATTTATGGCCGCCGCGGTGGCGGCGCTGCTAGCCGTTTCGTTGGCCGGATGCGGAGGCTCCAAATCCAATTCGGAATCGTCGCCAAGCGCATCGCCGTCTCCATCCGCAAGCCCGAGCCCTTCGGCATCGGAAACGCCGTCCGCGTCTCCGTCCGAATCCGCCGAGCCGGCTCTGGACCTGCAAGGCGCAACCGTCAAAATCGGACTATGGTGGGACGGCGCCGATCCGCGGAGCATCGCGGAAGCCGATCGCACGCCCGCGGACGACGAGGTGATCGCGTTAATCGAAGCGGCCGAGAAGAAATACAACGGCAAGATCGAATACGTCAAGTTCGGCGACTACGGCAAATACGTAGAGAACTTCACGACAACGTCGCTCGCCGGAGAGCCGTTCGCCGACATCGTCGTGCTGGAGCTGTTCTGGTCGTTCCCGCAGCTGGTGAACAAAGGGTTTATCGCTCCGTTGGACGATTATCTCGATTTGAGCGATACGAAATATATTTCCTGGATGACCAACGGAGGCAAGTTCGACGGCAAGCAGTACGGCTTTATCGATTCCCCGCCGTCTCCTTACGGCATTTTCTACAATAAGAAGCTCGTTCAGGAGATGGGGCTGGAGGATCCGTTCCAACTGCAGCAAAGCGGCTCTTGGACATGGGACAAATTCCGCGAGCTGGCGAAGAAGTCGACGCAGGATACGAGCGGCGACGGCAAAACCGACGTGTTCGGTTTCATCGGCGACATGAAAACGAGCCTTGAGCAGTTCGTGTACGGCAATAAGGGCGCGTTTGACAAAGATGAAAGCGGAAACATGAAGTTCTCGATGGACAGCGCCAACTCCATTCAAGGCTTGCAGCTCATGTACGACATGTACAACGTCGACAAGTCGATCGTGCAGCCGGCGCCGGAGGAAGGCAACGACAAAGCGTTTATCGCCGGCAGAAGCGTCATGTACGGCGGCTTTAACTGGGAGTATTCCGGGCTGAAGGACAATATGCCGGGCGTCGAGCTCGGGTACGTCTTCTTCCCGAAAGCGCCGAACGCGACCGACTACACCGCCTTTACGCCGTACGGCAACATGTATATGCTGTCGAAGTATTCCAAGCATCCGGAGATCGCGGTCAAGATCATGGACGAAATCAGCCTGCACGGCAAAAACAAAGAGCTGGCGATGGAGAGCTGGAAAAACTCCTGGCCGCCGGAAGCGTACGAGACGCGCGTGCAGATGTACGACAAAATCGATTACAGCGGCAGCTTTATCGCCGTTCCGGAAGGCGACCAATTGGTCGACCAGGTGGTTAAGGACATTACCGAGGGTAAGGTAGCTCCGGCTACAGCCGCGGAAAAAGTGAAAAATCAATTCGACGCCAACATTCAGAAGATGCTGGGCGAGTAACCAGTAAATCGGCAATTCCGGCTTTTATTCTGAACGGGTACCCCTATTTCGGGATTGGTGATTACCGGCCATGACGAGTAGGGGTACGTCTTGTGAGGGGAACTATGCGGAGAGCACAACGAAAATGGATAACGTATTCGGCCCTTGCCGCGGCTGCGGCCGTCTTGCTCGTCGTTCTATTCTCGGACGGATCCCGCGGCCGTGTGGCCGCGGAGGATCGCCCGTTCGACGTCTCGGGCCTCGGAAGCTACGTCTCTTTTAAGCAAGGCGGATATGACGAATATTTGACCAAGCACGCCGACGCCGACCGTCCGAGCGCGGACATCCGTATCTCCGGAGGCAGCTTCAGCCGGACGGAAGGAATGACCGCCAAAGTGTTGGACGAGTTCGAGGGCGTGAGCGGCCAATTGGCGCAAACCGGAGACGAGGGCTCGATGACGTGGGAGGTCGACGTCGGGCAGCCCGGCTTATATCAGATCGGTCTCAAGTATTACACGGTTAAAGGCAAAGATTCCGATATCGAGCGGGAGCTGACGATCGACGGGGAAGCTCCGTTCAGAGAAGCGAAAAGCCTCATTTTCAACCGCGTATGGAAGGATGAGAGCAGCAAGCTCGAACGCGACGGCAGGGGCAACGACCTGACGCCGAAGCAGGCGGAAGCGCCGATGTGGCGCGAAGCTTGGTTGAAGGATGCGACGGGCTATTACGAGGAGCCTTACTTATTTTATTTTTCCGCAGGCAAGCACGAGCTAACGCTCTCTTCCATTAAAGAGCCGCTTGTCATCGCCGAGCTGAAGCTGACGAATCCGGATATTGCGCCATCTTACGATGAGCTGGCGAATCGATATAAGGAACAGGGCTACCGCAACGCCGAAGGGGTGCTGATCACCGTGCAGGGCGAAGCGGCGGTCTATAAATCGGACTCGATGCTGGCGCCGTACAACGACCGCTCCAGTCCGGCCGTCGAGCCGTACCATGCGTCCAAGCTGCGTATCAACGCGGCCGGCGGCTGGGCATGGCGCATGCCCGGACAGTGGATCGAATGGGAATTCGAGACGCCAGAGGACGGGCTCTATCAGATCGCGTTCAAAAACCGGCAAAACTATTTGACCGGCATGTCGTCGCTGCGGACGCTGTACATCGACGACGAAATCCCGTTCCGCGAGGCGAAACGAATCGGTTTCGCCTTCGACAGCGCTTGGCAGACGAAGGTGCTGGGACGCGGCGAAGACGACCCTTATCTGTTCTACCTGAAGAAAGGCCGTCATTCGGTGCGCCTTGAAGTGACGCTTGGCGAGATCGCGCCCGTCGTGCGCACGGCGGAAAACAGCATTCTGGAGCTAAACTCGATTTATCGCAAAATCATTAGCTACACCGGCGTCGTGCCGGATGCATTCCGCGATTACGCGCTGGAGAAGCGCATTCCCGAGATGGCGGACGTATTTCGCGAGCACAGCGATCGCCTGCAGACGATCGCGGCGATTATCGAAGGTCCGGACGGCGGCAGCAACGACCGCTCGGCCTTGCTGAATACACTGGCTTACCAACTGAAGGACATGGCGGAACGGCCCGACACCGTTCCGAGCCGGCTCGATTCGTTCAAAAACAACGTAGGCGCGCTCGGCGCATGGCTGTTAATGATGACCGAGCAGCCGCTGGCGGTCGACTATTTGCTCGTCTCGACGCCCGGCGCGAAGCTGCCGGACCCGGACGCGACGAGATGGGAGAAGGTGCGCGCGGAGACCGCTTCGTTCGCGGCGTCGTTCTACGAAAACTATGACGATTTCGGAGGCGAGGAAGGAACCGGGCGTTCAGTGTCGGTATGGATCACGTCGGCGCGAGACCAGGCGCAGATCGTGAAGCGGCTGATCGACGACTCGTTCACGAGACAGACGGGCATTTCGGTCAATTTGAAGCTCGTATCGGCGGACATTTTGCTGCCGTCGACCGTATCCGGGGAAGGGCCCGACGTTGCGCTGCAGGTCGGCAACGAGGTGCCGGTCAACTTCGCGACGCGCAACGCGTTGCAGGATTTGTCCGTATTCCCCGATTTCGAAGAGGTGCGGACGCGGTTCGAGGATAGCGCGATGGTGCCGTTCGCTTATACCGACGGCTATTACGGGCTGCCGGAGCAGCTCAACTTTCCGGTCATGTTCTATCGCAAAGATATTATCGAAGACGAACTGAAGCTGAAGGTGCCGCAGACGTGGGAGGACGTGTACGCCCTCGTGCCGGAGCTGCAGAAGCGCAACCTGCAATTCGGACTGCCGCAGAAAGGGCTGAACGCGCAGGGCAACGACCTGGTGACGACGGACATCATTACGCTGCCTCCGAGCCCGACGTTCGCGATGCTGTTGTACCAGCACGACGGGCAGTTTTATAAGAGCGGCGACACGGCCAGCGGCCTGGATGAGGAGGTCGCCATCGGGCAGTTCAAGAAGTGGACCGATCTGTACGTCAACTACAAGCTGCCGATCCAGGTGGACTTCGCGAACCGCTTCCGCACCGGGGAGATGCCGATCGGGATTATCGATTACACGATGTACAACAAGCTGGTCGTATTCGCGCCGGAGATCAAAGGGCTGTGGGATTTCGTTCCCGTACCCGGCACGGCGACGGCGGACGGCACGATTCGCCGGGATGTCGGAGGGGGCGGCTCCGCGGCCGTCATGTTCCAGCACACCGACGACAAGGACGCGGCGTGGCAGTTTCTGAAGTGGTGGACAAGCGAAGAAACCCAGCTTGCCTTCGGGCGCGAGATGGAAGTGCGTCTCGGAGCTTCGGCCCGCTACCCGACGGCGAACGTCGCGGCGTTGACGAAGCTGCCGTGGCCAACCGCCGATCTGGCGAAGCTGATGGAGCAGATGCGCTGGGTGCGCGGCGTTCCCGAGGTTCCGGGCGGTTACTTGACCGGACGGCACATTGACAACGCTTTCCGCCGAGTTGTCGTCCAAGGCGAAGACCCGCGCGAGACGATGGCCTATTACGTCCGTTATATGAATGAAGAAATTGCCGCCAGGCGGAAAGAATTTAATCTTCCCTAGGAGAAATGAGGGTTGACCCATCTATCCGATCATTCGCAAAAAGCTAATCAATACGGCGGCGGAAGTTCGCAAGAATCGGCAAGCCTTTGTCCTGATGGCGCCCTATTTCCTGATTTTCTTTACGTTCACCGTCGTTCCCGTCCTGATGTCGCTGGCGCTTAGCTTCACCTATTTCAACATGCTGGAGCCGCCGCGCTGGGTCGGCTGGGACAATTACGCCAGACTGTTCGTTCAGGACGACGTCTTTCTGATCGCGCTCAAAAACACTTTTCTGTTCGCCTTTATCACCGGGCCGATCAGCTACGTCGCCTGCTTCCTGTTCGCCTGGCTGATCAACGAGCTGCCGCCCAAATTACGCGCGCTGCTCACGCTGATTCTGTATGCGCCGTCGATCGCCGGCAACACGTATCTGATCTGGCAGACGCTGTTCTCCAGCGATTCGTACGGCTATATGAACTCTTTCTTGATGCGCTGGGGCCTCATTATGGAGCCGATCCAATGGCTGCAGGACCCGCGTTATATGCTCGGCATTTTAATTCTGGTGCAGCTGTGGCTTAGTCTCGGCACGTCGTTCCTGGCGTTTATCGCCGGGCTGCAGAACGTCGACCGCACGCTGTACGAAGCCGGCGCGCTCGACGGCGTCCGCAACCGCTGGCAGGAGCTATGGTTTATTACGCTGCCGACGATGCGGCCGCAGCTGATGTTCGGAGCCGTCATTCAGATTACGACTGCGTTCTCGGTCGCGGAGATTTCCATCTATATGATCGGGTTCCCAAGCGTCGATTACGCGGCGCATACGATCGTCACGCATCTGGTCGACTATGGCACGATCCGTTTTCAGATGGGCTACGCCTCGGCGATTGCGACCATTCTGTTCGCGATTATGCTGGGCACGAATTTGCTGACGCAGAAATTGCTCAAAAAAGTGGGTGAGTAGAACGGTGATCAGAGTGAAGCAGCTTTTGCGCAGACGCCTTAACCGTTCCTGGTCCGTCGATATTTTGCTGTTCCTGCTGCTGGCGGGAGTGGCCGTCTTCATGTCGGCCCCGCTCGTCTACACGGTGAACAGGGCGTTCATGCCGCTGGACGAAATATTCGCGTTCCCGCCCCGGTTTATCGTTCGGAATCCGACAGTGCAGAACTTCAAGGATTTGCTCGGCATTTTCTCGGATTCATGGGTGCCGTTCTCTCGATATGTGTTCAACACGTTTTTTATCGCAATCGTCGGAACGGTCGGACATGTTATCATCGCCTCCGCGGCGGCTTATCCGCTGGCCAAGGTCAAGTTTCCGCTGCGCGGTCTGCTGTTCAATATCGTCGTGCTGTCGCTTATGTTCACCCCGTACATTACGCAGGTGCCGAACTATATGACAATTTCGTGGCTCGGCATGATCAACTCGTATTGGGCGATTCTGATTCCCGTCTTCGGCATGACGCTCGGACTGTATTTAATGAAGCAATTTATGGAGCAGATTCCGGACGCGCTGATCGAGGCGGCGAAAATAGACGGAGCGAGCGAATACCGGATTTTCTGGACCATCGTCATGCCCATCGTTAAACCCGCATGGCTGACGCTCATTATTTTCTCGCTCCAGAACCTGTGGACGAACGGCTCGGTCACGAGCCACAAATACATTTACAGCGAGCAGCTTCGTACGGTCGACGCGGTATTCGGACAGATCGCGAGCGGCGGCATCGCCAGGACGGGGCCGGTCGCGGCCGTCACGCTGCTGATGATGCTTGTGCCGATCACCGTATTTATCGTAACGCAGAGCAACATCATTCAGACGATGTCCTCGTCGGGGCTGAAGGATTAAGGGGGGCAGGACGGTGAACGTCATACGTATCGCAGTTCAACTTCTCGTTCTCGGTCTGCTCGCGCTGGCGGCTCCCGCCGCCGCTTCGGCCGACGGGTACAGCTACTCTTATTGGGGAGACGCCGTGCCTGCGCCGGACGCTTACGCTCCGGAGCGAATCGTGTATGGGAACGACCTGGGGATCGGTCCTCTGTCATCGCCTCAGGATCTATTCGTAGGTCCGGAAAATAAAGTGTACATCGCCGATACGGGCAACAACCGGATCGTCGTTCTAAGCGACGAGCTGAAGGTGGAAAAGGTGATTACGGAGTTCGAGCGCGGCGGCGAGAAGGACGCGTTCAACCAGCCGGAAGGCGTGTTCGCCACCGCCGAGGGCGGCATTTACGTCGCCGATACGCGCAATCACAGATTGGTCGAGCTCACCGCGGAAGGCGCGTTCGTGCGCGAGGTCGGCGAGCCGAAGTCGTCGCTGATTCGCGAAGGCTTCCAATACGCGCCGAGCAAGGTTGTCGTCGACCGGACGCAGCGAATTTACGTTGTCGGGCGCGGCTCGTACGAAGGCATTATGGAGTTCTCGGCCGACGGCGAGTTCACCGGGTTTCTGGGGACGAACCGGGTCAAGTTCAAGCCGATCGATCTGCTCTGGAAGCAGATTTCCACGAAAAAGCAGCGCGATCAGATGCAGCAGTTCATACCGCTGGAATTCAACAATATCGATCTGAACGAGGACGGCTTCCTGTTCACGACGACGTCCGAGGAAGGCTCGGACAGTCCGATCAAGAAGCTGAACCCGTCGGGCACGGACATTTTGCGCAGCAAGGGCTATTTCCCGCCCAAGGGAGATATCGGCACGGCGGAGACGGGCAGCGTGCGCGGGAGCTCGATCTTCGTCGACATCGCCTCCGACCGCGGCGGCATGTACAGTGCGCTCGATTCCAAGCGCGGCCGCGTCTTCTCCTACGACAAGGACGGCAACCTGCTGTATGTCTTCGGCGGGCTCGGCAGCCGGCAGGATCGGTTCCGCAACCCGTCGGCGATCGCCCTGCTTGGCGAGCGGACGCTGGTGCTCGATCAGGACTACAATCGGCTGACCGTATTCGCGCCGACGCGGTACGGGAGCCTGATCCGCGAAGCGGTAAACGCGCTGTACGACGGCCGGATGGAGGAATCGACCGCCGCCTGGCGCCAGGTGCTGCAGCTGAACGGCAACTTCGACGTCGCGTATATCGGCATCGGCAAGTCGCTGCTGCAGCAGGGAGACCACCGTGAGGCGATGAGCTACTTCAAGCTCGGCAGCAGCCGGGAGTATTATTCCGAGGCGTTTAAGCTGTACCGCAAAGACATTGTAATGGAGCATTTCGGCAAAATCGTGCTTGTGATCGCGCTGGCTCTCGGCATCGTCGTGTTTGCGGCGAAGCGGGCCGGCCGCCGCAACGCCGGCGTCCGCTACAAGGACACCGGAGCGTTGAAGCATCCGCTACACACGATGCTCCATCCGTTCGCCGGGTTTTGGGAGATGAAGTTCGAGGGCAAGGGCAGAGTATCGATTGCCGCCGCGATCGCGCTATTGTTCGTGTTGCTAACCATTGTGAAGCGACAGTTCAGCGGCTTCGTCGTCAACTACAACAACCCGACCGAGCTGAACAGCCTCGACGAGCTGAAGTTCATCGTGCTGCCGCTGCTGCTGTGGTGCGTGGCCAACTGGTCGCTGACGACGTTGATGGACGGCATCGGCAAGTTCAAGGACATCATGATGGCTGCCGGCTACTCGCTAATGCCGTTCGTCGTTTTGTACGTGCCGCAAATTTTGTACAGCAACGTCATTACGGCGGACGAAAGCTCTTTTTATTATTTGATCGACACGGTGGCGTATCTCTGGTTCGTCTGGCTGCTGTTTGTCGGGACGATGACGATTCACCAATACACGGCCGGCAAAACGATCGCGACGATGCTGTTGACGCTTGTCGTCATCGGAATCATTTTGTTCATCGGAGTGCTGCTGTTCAGCATGGTTCAACAGATGGTCAGCTTCGCCGAGTCGCTGATCCGGGAAATGTCTTTCAGATGGTAGGGAAGGAGGGGCGGCCATGAACGGAAAAAATAAAGCGCTGGCGATCGCGGTTTGCGCCGCCTTGGCGGTCGGAGGCATCATCGTCGGCTGGGGAGGCGAACGCAGCGGCGAGCAGGCGCAGGCAGGCGCCCCGGCAAGGGCCGCGGCGGCAAGCGGCGGACCTGCTGCGGCTCAAAGCGGGTCTGCGGTGCAGGCGGCTGCCGGAGGTCGGAGCGCGCTTCCGGCGGTGCTGGCGATGGGAGCGGCTCTGACGCCGAGCGCGGCCAACACGGCGGCGGAGCGTTCCGCTCTGGCCGGGATGGAGCGGGTCGCGGAGAACGAAAAGCTCATTCTGTACGTGCAGCGGGCCGGCGCGGGCATCGCCGTTCAGCAGAAACAGGGCGGCTACGTCTGGTTCTCCAATCCTGTCGAAGCCGCGAGCGATCCGATCGCCTCGCCGTTGTACAAGGCCGAGCTGCAATCGCAGCTGATTTTGTCTTATTACAATGCCAAAGGCCAGCTATCGCGGTACAACAGCTTTACCGATAGCGTACAAAAGGGGCAGTTCGACATTGCCGCAATCGATAACGGCGTTCGCATCGTCTATCGCTTCGGGAACCAGCCGGACGTCGCCTGGGCCAACATTCCGTCGGTGATCGGCAAGGAGCGCTTCGAGCAGGCGATTCTGAGCAAGCTGGCCGACGACGAGGCGCGCAAGCAGGTCACCTACAAGTACCGGCTCAATAATGAGAAGCAAATCTACGAGGTGCGCAAGCTGCAGGACAACGTCGCCGCCGAGCTGTCGGCGCTGCTCGATTCCGCAGGCTACACGGCGGAGGATGCGGAGCGGGACAACAGCGAAAACGGGGCTGGACGGCAAGAGTCGGAGGATCAGGCGCAATTCGCGGTCCCCGTCGAATATACGCTCGATGGCCAGTATTTGTCCGTCGCCGTCAAGGGCGGCGAGGTAGAGAGCCGTCCGACGTTTCCGATGGCCAGCTTGCAGGTGCTGCCGTATTTCGGCGCGGCGGGCGACGACCGGGAAGGCTACATGCTCGTTCCCGACGGCTCGGGAGCGCTGATCCGGCTGAACAACGGCAAGCTGAGCGCCGAGCCGTATCAGATGCCGATTTACGGGGAGGACGGCACGTTCGACGTACAGGAACGGATTCTGTCGAATGAGAAAGCGCGTCTGCCCGTATTCGGACTGAAGAAGAACGATCATGCGTTTATCGGCATGATGGAGGACGGAGCGGCGATGGGGAGCGTCCTGGCCGATATCGGCGGACGCTTTACGTCCTACAACAGCGTGAACGGCAGCTTCCGCTTTACGGCGATGGACTTGTATACGTTAAGCTCGGGAAGCAAGAGCAGCTCCGTGCCGATGTTCCAGACGCCGTCGTATCAAGGCGACATTCGGCTGCGATACGCTTTCCTCTCCGACGAAGCGGCCGATTACGCCGGCATGGCGGCGGCCTATCGCGATTACTTCGTCGCTAAGCACAATATGCAACGGCTGACGCCAAGAGAGAACGCGCCGTTCGTGCTTGAGGTGGAAGGCGCGTTCCAGCGCCGCAGCTCCTTCCTCGGCATTCCGTACGACTCGACGGAGGCGCTGACGACGTACGAGCAGGCGGCCGAGCTGCTTGCGCTGCTCAAGGAACGCGGCGTCGACGACATCGCGCTGCGGTATGTCGGCTGGTTTAACGGAGGCATTCGCCATAGCTCTCCGGACGACATCGGGTTCGTCAGTGCGCTCGGCGGGAAGAAGGGCTTCCGCAAGCTGGCCGAATTCGCGACGGCTGAAGGAATCCGGCTGTATCCCGACGTCGCCTTCCTGCGGAAGTTCAAGGGCTCGAGCGGCAGCGCCGACTTCCTCGACCGCCGCAATGCGGCGATCTACGAGTACGATCCGGTCACGTACCACAAGCTCGGCTCGCGTTTCTCGCATTACGTGCTGTCCGCCTCCAAGCTGCCGGACGTCGTTCGCGGCTTTCTGTCCGATTACGCCAAGCTGGGCGTGTCCGGCGTGTCGCTGCGGGATATGGGCGAGGAGGTCAACTCCGATTTCGCTCCGTCCGCTCCGCTGACCCGCGAGCAGGCGCGGGAGACGATCGCGGCGGAGACGGGCAGGCTGAAAGACGAGCTTGGCTCCGTTATGGTCAGCGGCGGCAATGCGTATGCGCTGCCATACGCTGATATTGTCGTCAACGCGCCGACATCCGCCAGCGGGATGAGCTTAACCGACGAGGACGTTCCGTTCTTCCAAATCGCCCTGCACGGCTATGTGGAATTGGCGGGCGCGCCGTTTAACGCGGATCGCGGCCAGAACCCGCGCAGGTCGATGCTCAAGGCGCTGGAAACCGGCTCCAACGTGTTCTATCAATGGTTTTACAGTCCGTCGTCGGCGGTGAAGGATACGCGGTACAACGGTCTGTACGCGCTCCATTATCAAGATTGGCTGGACGAGGCGATCGCGCTGTACAAGGAAGCGGACGAGGTGCTGAAGCAGGTTCGCGACCAGCCGATTACCGGACATCGCAAGTTGTCCGCGAACGTGACGGAAACGACGTTCGGCAACGGAACGACCGTTATCGTCAACTACGGCGACGCCGACGAGCGGGTCGACGGGCTGACGATCCCGGCAGAAAGCTACCGGATAGGCGGTGAAGCCACCAGATGAAACTTACGCTCAAACGCAAAAAGAAGCTGACCCTGAAGCAAAAAAACGCCTGGTTCGGCGTCCTGTTTGCTTCGCCGCTTATTTTCGGCATGATTATGCTGTTTATTTTGCCCTTGATCCAATCGCTGCGCTACAGTCTAAGCTCGATTCAACTCGTCGAAGGCGGGTTCTCCGTCGAATACGAAGGAATTTCCAACTTTACGAGCCTGTTTACGTCGAATCCGGATTACCCGCGAAGTCTGGCCGAGTCGATCGCGGGCATGGCCGTCAACGTGCCGCTTATTCTCGTCTTCGGTCTGTTCGCGGCGGTGCTGCTCAACCAGAGGTTCAAAGGGCGGCCGTTCGCCAGGGCGGTATTTTTTCTCCCGGTCATTCTCGCCTCCAGCGTGATCGCCAATCTCGATATTGGCAGCTTCGTCGGAAGCGGATCGCTCTCGGCCGGCGGAGGGGATGCGGAATCGAACTTACTGCAAAGCTTTGAGCTGAAGAAAATGATGCTCGAATCCGGCATCTCGCCGATTTTCGTCGACTATCTTACCGGGGCGGTGGACCGGATTTACGAGATTATCAGCTCGTCGGGCGTGCAGATTTTGATTTTCCTGGCCGGGCTGCAGTCGATTCCGCCTTCGCTCTACGAAGCGGCGAAAATCGAAGGGGCGACCGGGTACGAGAGCTTCTGGAAGGTGACGTTCCCGATGATGTCGCCGCTGATTCTAACGAATACGGTATATTCGATCATCGATTCGTTCAGCGACAGCCCGATCAACAAACTCGTATCGGAGACGGCGTTTAAGGTGTTCGACTTCGGTCTCAGCGCCGCCATGTCCTGGGTATACTTCCTGTCCGTCGCGCTTATTCTCGCCATATCCGTCGGTCTGATCTCGCACAAGGTGTTTTATTACGATTAATGGGGGTGGCGGAGCGATGAGCTCGAAGACCGCATATACGGAATTGTTCGTCAGCCGGTACCAGCCCGTGGAGAAGGGCAAGCGCTGGGCATGGGTGCTAATTCGCACCGTGCTTGTCGTCGGCTTCTGCTTCATTATTTTGTTCCCGCTGTTCCAGCGGCTGTCGATCGCCTTTCGGAGCAAGGCCGACATCTACGATCCGACGGTGCTCTGGATTCCGCGCAATTTTACGTTCGACAATCTGCGAATCGCCATCGAGACGACGAACTACTTCGAGGCGCTCGGCAATACGGCGCTTATCTCGGCGAGCACAACGCTGATTCAGCTCGTCTCGTGCGCGCTGGCGGCCTACGCCTTCGCCAGACTGCAATTCAGAGGCAGCGGGCTGCTGTTCGGCCTCGTCATTTTTACGATTATCGTGCCGCCGCAGACGATTATGATTCCTCTCTACTTGACGTACCGCTACTTCGACTTGTTCGGTCTCGTCGGCTTATTCTCAAGTAAGGACAGTCTGAACCTGATCGATACGTTCTGGCCGTTTATTCTATCGTCGAGCACGGCGATGGGACTGAAGAACGGGCTGTACATTTATATTTTCCGGCAGTTTTTCCGCGGCATTCCGAAGGAGATCGGAGAAGCCGCCCTCGTGGACGGGGCCGGCGTATTCCGAACGTTCCTGCGCATTATGGTGCCGAATGCGGTGCCCGCGATCGTCACCGTGCTGCTGTTCTCGTTCGTCTGGCAATGGAACGACAGCTACTATGTCAGCCTGTTCCTGAAGCAGGTCAAGGTGCTGTCCACCAGTCTGATGGATATGGGAGTAGGGCTGCGAGAGCCCGATCCGGTCTATACGTCGATGCTGCTCAATACCGGCGTGCTGCTGGCGATTGCGCCTCTTATTCTGATGTATCTGTTTGTTCAGCGGTATTTTGTCGAAAGCGTGGAGCGTACGGGGATCGTCGGGTAAGGACGCGGTGTGGAACAAACTATTGGATATACCAATAAACAAGGCTATAATTGTAACAGATTCGAGAATCCGGGGTGTGAGTCCATTTGTTAAGCGGAGATAAGCCGTTATATAGTCAAATCATTGAAATTTTGCGAGGTCGCATCGAACGCGGCGAATACGTGCCCGACCAGCAGCTTCCGACCGAGGTGGAGCTGGCCGAGCAATTCGGCGTCAGCCGGATTACGTCCAAGCGCGCCTTGATCGAACTGGAGCGGGAGGGCCTGATCTACCGCAGGCGCGGCAGCGGCAGCTTCGTGAAGAAGAAGGAAGGCGTCCGCAGACCGCCGGAGGAGCAGGGCGGAGCCGCTGCGAATCGCATCGTGTCGATGATTATTCCCTATGTCGCTTCCAACAACATGTTTGGCTACATTCCCGGTATCTCCGCTTATTTGGAGTCGCGCGGCTATTATTTGAGCATTCATAACAGCGACTGGAGCAGCGCGCAGGAACGGGAGCTGCTGCGCTCCCTGCCGAAGCGGGGGACGTCCGGCATTATTCTGTATCCGGTCAGCACCCAGCGCAATTTGGACATCGTTCATGCGCTGCACGCTACCGGTTATCCGATCGTAACCATTGACCAGTATTACAGCCTGCTGTCGATGGGCAGCGTCGTCTCCGACAACTTCGGCGGCGGCTATACGAGCGCGGCGCAGCTGATCGAGCTTGGACACACGCGCATCGCCTTCCTGTCGACGATCGACATTCAGTACCGCAGCACGGTTCGCGACCGCTTCTTCGGCTACTGCAAGGCGCTCAGCGACAATGGGCTTCACGTCGATATCGATCTCGTGTACAGCGGGATGACCGACCAGGCCGAGAGCGATCCGCCGAGCCGCAGGCAATTTTACAAGTCGCTGCTTGCGCAAATGCTGGAGCAGCAGGTCACCGCCATTCAGGCGGAGCACGATCTGGTCGCCTTCGAGATCGTCAAGGCGGCGGCGGACATGGGCGTGCGCGTGCCCGAGGAGCTGTCGGTCGTCGGCTTCGACAACAATCTCGACTTCGCGCTGCATTCCGATGTGCCGCCAATCACGACGGTGGAGCAGGAGTACCGCGAAATCGGCAGGAGGGCGGCGGAGATGATTGTCGATCAGCTTGAGAGCGGCGAACGGCAGACGAACCGCGTCGAGGTGCCGATTGTTTGGATCGCGCGGCAATCGACAGGCTCGGGGCCGGAGGAAGACGCCGACTCCGACGAAGAGGAGCAGGAGGCGCACTGAGCGGGGAGCCGGGGCTTGCTGTTGAAAACCATTTTACGATTGCGCATATCGTAGAATGGTTTTCTTTCTTTTGGTATACCAAATATTTTGATTATCCCTCTAAAAAGATATAACTAATATTTACCGAACTTCGATTAAGGTATATAATAGTAGAGAGAAAATAGTGGGGAGGACACGAGATGACCGGAACGAGAGGCGGGAAAACGGCCCATGTCATATCCCACTCGCATTGGGATCGGGAATGGTATTTGCCGTTCGAGAAGCATCGCTACCATCTGATCAAGCTGATAGATCGCTTGGTGGAGACGATGGAACGCGACCCTGCATACAGAAGCTTTCATCTGGACGGACAGACGATCCTTCTTGAGGATTATTTGACCGTAAGGCCGGAACGGAGAGAGAGTCTGCAGCGGCTGATTAGGGAAGGCCGTCTCCATATCGGACCTTGGTATGTGCTGCAGGACGAATTTCTGACGAGCGGCGAAGCCAACATCCGCAATTTGCTGGCCGGTTTGCGCGACGCCAGAGAGTTCGGGGCCGTCTCCAAGCTCGGCTACTTTCCCGATTCGTTCGGCCATATCGGCCAAGCTCCGCAAATCTTGCAGCAGGCGGATATCGATGTCGCGGCGTTCGGACGCGGCGTTAAGCCGACCGGATTCAACAACGAGGTCACGGAACAGGCCGCCTACGAATCCCCTTACTCCGAACTGCTCTGGGAAGCGCCGGACGGCTCGCAGGTGCTCGGCATTCTGTTTGCGAACTGGTACAGCAACGGAAACGAGGTTCCGACAGATTCGGAGCAGGCTCTGAGCTTCTGGGACGAGCGACTGGCCGCCGCGGAGAGGTACGCTTCGACGCCGCACCTGCTGTTTATGAACGGCTGCGACCATCAGCCGGTTCAGACCGATTTGCCGCAGGCTTTGCGGTCAGCCGCCGAGCTATATCCGGACATTGAGTTCATCCATTCCGATTTTAACGCTTATGTGAAAGCGCTTAAGCAATCGATGCCGGACGACCTCAGCGTTATTCGCGGCGAGCTGCGCAGCCAGCGCACGGACGGCTGGGGAACGCTCGTCAATACGGCTTCCGCCCGCATCTACTTAAAGCAGAGGAATGAGAGAGGGCAGACGCTGCTGGAGAAGGGCGCTGAACCGTTAGCCGCTTACGCGCACCTGCTTGGCCTGGACTATCCGCATCATCAGTTGCTGCATGCTTGGAAAACGCTGATGCAGAACCATCCGCACGACAGCATCTGCGGCTGCAGCGTCGACGAGGTACACCGCGAGATGGTTACTCGCTTCGAGAAGAGCAGCCAGACTGCCGAGTGCATTATCGCCGACAGCGTTGCGCACATCGTCAAGCGCGTGGATACGTCCGCATTCGGAGGTTATGGCGAGCAGGCGTTGCCTTTTATCGTATTCAATACGACAGGCTGGAAGCGCGGCGGTATCGTGTCGGCGGAGCTGGACGTCAGTCGCATCTATTTCCGCGAAGGCGTGGAGTTTGGCGAAATGAAGGCACGGTTGAAAACGCTGCCAGTGAACGGGGGTACGCTCGTGGACGTGGAAGGCCGTCAGTTGGCGTGCATTGTGACCGACTTGGGCCTGCGCTTCGGTTACGATCTTCCGGACGACCGCTTCCGCCAACCGTACTTCGCCCGTACGCTGCGCGTCGAGTTCGAAGCGGACGACGTTCCGGCTTGCGGTCATTGGGCTTTTGCCTATATCCCTTTCGGTCAGGAGTTGGGGGAACTGCCAGAGCCACGGTTTGCAAGCGAAGGCTCCTTGCTCGCGGACGATGGACGAACGCTGGAGAACGACCGGATCAAAGCTACCGTCGAAGACAACGGGTCGGTGACGCTGACCGACAAAGCCGGCGGTCGAACGTTCCGGGGATTGTGCATCTACGAGAATGCCGGGGATGTCGGCAACGAATACATGTACCGACAGCCGAACGGCGAGACGGCGCAGACGACTGAGCTTTTGCAGGCCCAGGTGAAGGTGCTGACCGATACGCCTTATGAGGCGGCGCTGGAAATCGTGCAGGAGTGGCAGATCCCGGAGGAGGCAGAGGCTTCGCTTGCGCGGGAACGCGATGAGTTGATCTGGTTCACCGGTCGCCGCTCTGTGCGCACGGAGCAAACCGTCGCGCTGCGCATCCGCACCGTCGTTCGCTTGCAGCGCGGCGGCCGCGGACTTCAAGTAAACGTCGAACTTAACAATACGGCGAGGGACCATCGCATCCGCATGCTGTTCCCGACCGATCTGCGCACTGATGTTCATTACGCCGATTCGATTTTCGAGGCGGCGCGGCGGGACAACGAGCCGGCTGCGGAATGGCGCAATCCGAGCTATTGTCATCATCAACAGGCTTTTGTCAGCCTGCACGACGAGACGGCCGGTCTGACGATCGCCAACAAAGGGTTGAACGAATACGAGGTGCTGCGCGACGGCCGCAACACGATTGCCGTTACGCTGCTGCGATCGGTCGGCGAGCTGGGCGACTGGGGCTTGTTCCCGACGCCAGAAGCCCAGTGTCCCGGTATGCATGGCGCAGAGCTGATGATTATTCCGCATGGAGGCGGAGGTCAGCGAACGGACGCTTACGCCGAAGCCTATCAGTTTCAGACGCCGCTATATGTCGGTACAACGGGCGTCCATGGCGGAGCGGTTCCGCCGAGCTATAGCTGGCTGAATTGGAGCGGCCGCGATCTGGCTCTGTCGGCGTTTAAGGTCGCCGAGGATACCGGGGACGTGATCGTCAGATGGTTTAATTGGAGCGGCGAAGCCACCGAGCTTGCCGCGATCCCGGCCTTCGCGCATGAGCGAATGGCGATGAGCGACGTGCTGGAGCGGTGCGGAGAGACGCTGGAATCGGATTCGGGCGGCGGTATTCCCGTTGGTCCGCACCGGATCGTGACGCTGGCGATTACGCCGCAACTACCCGATTAAGGAAAGGAACGTGAACGCGATGAAGCGACAATGGATTTTGGCCGGTTATGCCGGAGACGAGGCGCTGCCGACGATCACCGACGAAGATGCGAGAAAGCTAACTCACCTGAATATTGCGTTCGGTCATGTGCGAGGCGATGAAATTCGCGTCGATCATCTGCGGCATTTAGATAGGCTGCCGGAGCTGAAGGCAATGAATCCCGAGCTACTGATTCTGCTGTCCGTCGGCGGCTGGGGCGCGGGCGGGTTCTCCGAAGCGGCCGCCACGGCCGAAGGACGTGCCAGCATGGCGCAATCGGCCGTGCGCATGCTGCGCAGCTTGCCGCTGGACGGCATCGACCTCGATTGGGAGTACCCGTGTTACGCCGAAGCGGATATTGCCGCATCTCCTGCGGACAAGACGAACTTTACGCTGCTGCTGCGCGAAATGAGAGAGGCGCTTGACCTTGAGGGGGCCGAGCAAGGACGGCATTATTTACTGACGATCGCAGCGGGCGCGGATCGATATTATATCGATGGAACCGAGATGGACCGGGTGCATCCGTATTTGGATTTCGTACAGCTGATGACGTACGACATGCGCGGAGGTTTTCAGACGCTGACCGGCCACCATACGAACCTGTATACGCCGACTGGCGATTTGTTCCGAATCAGCGTGGACGCCTCCGTTCGGATGTTCCGCGATGCCGGCGTGCCGCCGGAAAAAATCGTCATCGGAGCGGCCTTCTATTCCCGCATGTGGCGGAACGTACCCAATCGCCATGCAGGGCTGCATCAGATGACCGCCTCATCGGGAGGCTACGGCCCCGATTATACCCGGCTGCATGCCGACTACATCGGTCGAAACGGTTTTGTCCGCTATTGGGACGAAGAAGCGAAGGCTCCGTACCTGTTCGACGGGGATAGCTTCATCACCTACGACGACGAGCAATCGCTCCGTCATAAGTGTGAATATATCCGCAGCGAAGGGCTGGCCGGCGTCATGTTCTGGGAATACAGCTGCGACAAGACGCACCGGCTTCTGGATGCGCTGCACGACGGTCTGGAATGAGTTTCCCTAAATTATAAAACTGCAGACAAGATTATCACTGGTTAGTAAGATAATCTCGAACAGGAAGGCGTGAAGCCGACGATAAGCCGTCGGTCCTTCACGTTTTCTTTTTTTCGTGCTTTTCCCAATATTACGTACCTTTTCCTGCGCGCAAGGGATAGCTTTTCTACCGTACCTCGTTATAATAAAGTTCTCTGGTGAAACCTTAATGAAAGCGCATACAAAAGGATGGAGAAGTCATCCCTTTCGCAATGCAATGACTTCTCGTTGGTTCAACTTATATAGAAAAAGGAGAGAGAATATGGTTCGACGGCTATTGGGATTGTCTAAAGATTTGAACTTGCGCACGAAGCTGCTGCTCCTGTTCACGCTGCTTATTTTGTTTCCGCTCAGTTTGCAGGGAATTGTCACCTACAGGCACTTCTCGGCGACCGTCGACGAGAAGACGGAGCAGTTCACCGTCGACATCGTGCGGCAGATCAACGCCAATCTCGATCGGCTATTGAAGGACTTCGAGAGGCTGTCGATGATGCCGCTGTACGATCAGGTGGTGCTGACGATATTGAGCAAGTATGACGGAGAAATGGGCACAGGCGCGTGGGCTTCGTCGGACGACTATATGAAAATGAAACTGTACACCTCGGCCAACGCCTATGATAGAGCGGAAATACGCGGTATTCATCTGATTAGCAACAGCGGCATTTTTTTCTCCAACGTCGATTCGATGGCAGTCGATTCGGTATGGGACAGCCGGCAGGACGAATGGTTCGCGGAGGTTGAACAGTCCGGCGGAGCTTGGGTGCTGATTCCGCCGCATTCGCCTTCCTATTATACCGTCAACACGGGCGACGCCTACATTTCGGTGGGCAGAACGATTCGCGACCCCGACACGCTGCGTACGCTTGGCTATATTTTGATCGATATTAAGCTGGATGCTTTCCGCAACATTTTGTCCAATTTGAATTTCGAGCAGGACGCTAACGTTATCGTGACGGACAGCAGGCGCAGATTGCTCTTCGAACGCAATTCCGCCGGCGAGCAGTCGGTATACGGCGATCTGCTGCAGCATGCCGAACCGCAGCCATACGGAAGCAATCAGAAAATCGTTCTGGGAGGCCAGTCCTATTTATACGTTCAGCACCACTCCAATTATTCGGGGCTGTCCGTCATTAGCCTGACGCCGATCAAAGTCATTCGGAAGGAATCGCGGGAGCTAGGCACGTTTACGTTGTGGTTCGCCGCGCTCTGCGTCGCCGTCGTTACGCTGCTTGCGGTTATCGTGTCCTATCGGCTTACCCGTCCATTGATTGAGCTGAAGAAAAGCATGATCCGCGTCGAGCAAGGAAATTTCGACAGGAGAATCGCGGTCTACGGCCGTGACGAGTTCGGTCAACTGGGACGGGGCTTCAACAAAATGACGGAGGAAATCGACCGGCTGTTTAATGAGGTGTTTATTCTCGGCATCCGCGAGAAGGAAGCGGAGCTGTCCGCGCTGCAGAGCCAGATCAATCCGCACTTTATCTACAATACGCTGGAATCGATCAGCATGATGGCGATTCGCGGCAACAACGCCGAGGTGTCCGACATGGTATCTGCGCTCGGCAAGCTGCTTCGATATACGATCGACAAGGTCGACCGTCTTGTGCCGCTATTTGAAGAAATTCGCTTTGTGCAATCCTACGTCCGGATTCAGCAGCTTCGTTACGGAGAACGGCTAAGGGTGGAGTATGACATTGCCGAGGAGGCCAACCTGATCGTGATTCCGAAGCTGATTCTTCAGCCGCTTGTGGAAAACGCCGTGTACCACGGCATCGACGAGGCCGAGCAGGGAGGAACGATCTGGATCTCGGCGCTGCGGTTCGAAGACGAGCTGCTGATTACGGTACGGGACGACGGCAAAGGGCTGGCGGAGCCGGAGATCGAGGCGCTGAACGAGCGGCTGCGCGAGACGCCGTCCTATCAAGGGCTGCAGAGCGGGGGCGAGCGGGGCGGATTGGGGCTGTCCAACATCGCTCAGAGGATTATGCTGATCTACGGGGATAGAGGCGAAGTGACGGTGGACGGCAGCCTCGGCCAAGGATTGGCCGTCACCATTGCGATCAAGCTTGAAGGGACAGGGGGAGACAAGCATGTATAAAGTGCTGCTCGTAGAGGATGAAAAGGTGATCCGTCAAGGGCTGAGGGAACTGATCGGCAAGTCGACCGGACATTTCGAGGTGACGGGAGAAGCGGCGAACGGCGTAGAAGCGCTGGAGTATTTGAAGTGCGAGCTGCCGGATCTGCTCATTACCGACATTCGTATGAGGGAGATGGACGGGCTGACGATGGTGGCCCGGGTTCGGGAGATTTATCCGAGCCTGCCCGTCGTCATCATTAGCGGCTACGGCGAATTCGAATATGCGAAAAAGGCGATCGCTTACGGCGTGTGCAACTATATGCTGAAGCCGATCGAGCGGCTGGAGCTGGTCGCGACGCTGGACAAAATCAAGCTGGCGCTAGATCGCGAGCGCGGCATATCCGCCGCTCCAGCTGCGGGAGGCGCAACCGAAGAGGCCCATACCGGCGGCGATGCCCGAAAGCTCATCCGCGACGTCAAGGAATTCGTCAAGCTGCACATCGACGGCGATCTCCGGCTGCAAACCGTGGCCGGCAAAGTTCATCTTAACGCGACCTATCTAAGCCAGCTGTTCAAAGCGGAAACCGGAGTGAACTATTCGGAGTACGTGTCGGATGCCCGTATGGAGCGCGCCAAATGGCTGTTGGCTCATACGCGCCTGAAAATATACGATGTAGCGCGTCTGTCCGGCCATCAAAGTCCGAAGCATTTTATGCTCGTGTTTAAACAGCAGACCGGATGGACGGCGGGGGAGTACCGGGACCGGTACGGTCAGCAGAGTTCGGCCGAGACCGACAATGTATAAAGAAAACGTACTTTTTCTTAAACGGGCGTGATTTTTGCCGAGGGGGGTCCCCCGTTATACTCATGGTGAACGATCGGTTCATTACTCATTCCAAGGGGGATTTATATGAAAAGAGCAAAGCTGCCGATTTCGTTGGCACTATTGGCTGCGTTTGCAGTCGGCTGCAGCAATTCGGGTTCGGGCACCGTCTCGGAGGGCGGAGCAAGCGGCAGTCCGGAGCAAAAAGGAGAAGTCGAGCTGAAGTTCATGATGTGGGGCAACCAGGCCCATATGGACGTATATAACAAGCTGATCGACGGCTTTCAGAAGGACAATCCGGGTATCCGCGTCACGATGGAATCGGTTCCTTTTGCCGACTATCAACAGAAAATATCGGTGCTTGCCGCAGGGAAATCGCTGCCGGACGTCGCTTGGGTGTCCGAGCGGATGGTTCCGCAATTCAAGGAAAACGGCATTCTCGGCGACGTATCGGAATTCAAGGACGACGCGGAGTTTAAGCTGGACGACTACATTCCGAGCACGCTCGATTTGTTCCGCGAAGGCGACAAGCTGCTAGGGCTGCCGTTCTCCACGCCGCCGGTCGTTATGTTCTACAACAAGACGCTGTTCGACAAGGCTGGGCTGACCGATCCGAACACGCTGGCCAAGGAAGGGAAATGGACATGGGCGGAGTTCGAGAAATCCGCGCAGGCTGTCGCCAGCAAGGACGCGCAAAACCGCGTATACGGCGCGAACTTCTTCCGCGATTGGAAAACGTGGGTGACGCTGTCCTCCTACTCCTGGTCCAACGGCAGCGGTCCGTTTAACAAAGAGATTACGGAATTCACGTGGAACGACCAATATGGGGTGGAGACGTTCCAGATGCTGGAGCGGATGATGTTTACGGACGAATCGCATCCGAAGGCGGGCGAGCAGGTCAGCTTCGACGCCGGCAACGTAGCCATGTTCTTCGACGTGTACAGCTACGTGTCCAAGGCGAGAGAGATTAAAGATTTCGAATGGAGCATCGCGCCGACGCCGTCCGGTTCGCAGGGAAGCGTGCCGATGCTGGGCCAGGCCGGCTACGCGATGTTCACGGACAGCAAGCATCCGGAGGAAGCGAAGAAGCTGCTGAAATATTTCGCCAGCCAGGAAGGCATCCAGGCGACCTCGACTTATTTCGTGCCTCCGCGCACAACGGTGCTGAACTCCGACGAGTTCATCAACCAGCCGAACAACCCGAGCAAGGAGCACATTCTTCAAGCCGTTATCGACGAGATGCCGAAGGCGCGCATTCTTCCGGGACACGTCCGCTGGACGAACATTGACAACGCGATTCTGCAGGGCTTCGATCGTCTGTTCGGCAAAGTGATGCCGGCGGAGGAGAATTTGAAGAAAATCGCCGAAGAAGTCAATGCGCTGATGGTGAATTAAAGATGGCAGGACTGCAGAACAGTTTGCAGGCGCGGAAGCTTACGCTCGTCGTAAGCCTCCCCGCCAATGACGCTAAGTTGGCCCGCGCGGCGCTGGAGGAAGGCGCCGACGGCTTGAAGGTGCATATGAACGTCGGACATCGGGCCAGCGGCAACCGCTTCGGCTCGCTGGACGAATACGAGAATACGTTTCGCGAAATTCGGTCGCTGTTCGAAGGGCCGCTCGGCATCGTCCCGGCCGGAGGCGCCGAAGAGGCGAAGCCGGAGGAGATTGGGCGACTGGCTCCGCTAGGCTTCGACTTCTATTCGATCTATGCGCACCATCTTCCGTCCTTCATGCTGCACGAAACCGGATTGGATCGGACGTTTGCGGTGAACGAGTTTTCCGATCTCGCCCTGTTGTCTTCGGCAAGCCGTTACGGCTTTACTGCGGTCGAAGCTTCGATTGTTCCGGGCGACGAGTACGGGACTCCGCTAACCTTCGCGGACGTGCTGAAATATCGGAGCGTCGTTGAGCGGGCGGGAATTCCGGTGTTGCTGCCCTCGCAGCGCAAGCTTGTTCCGGACGACGTTCTCGTGCTGGGAGACACAGGTATCAAGGCGATTATGCTCGGGGCGATCGTTGTCGGCAAGACGGAGGAAACGATGCGCAGAGCGGTGGCGGATTTCCGCGCCGCGATCGACAGATGGAACTGACAGGCGGTGAACCGATGAGCGGGAAAAAAACAAAGAAAATAAAAGGGCCGTTGGCCCGCGAAGCGCAAATTACCGGATGGCTGTTTATTTCTCCGATGGTAATCGGTTTTACGCTTCTGCTGCTGTTCCCGATGGGGCTGGCGCTGTATATGAGCTTTACGGATTGGCCGCTGCTAGGCAGCCATAACTACATCGGTATCGACAACTATCGGCACATTATGAACGACGCCCTGTTCTGGCAGGTGCTCGGCAATACCGTCTATTTTACAGTCGGACTTGTGCCGCTGAATATTGTGCTGGCGCTATTGCTCGCGCTGCTGCTGGCCAGAAGCATGCGGGGCATCGGGCTGTTCCGCACCGCGATTTTCGTGCCGGTCATGACCTCGCTGATCGTCTGGTCGATTGTGTGGAAATACATGTTCGCGACCGACTCGGGCTTGATCAACCAGCTTCTGACCGCGCTGCACATTCAAGGCCCCGCCTGGCTGTACGACACGAAGCTGGCGATGCCGGCCGTGATCGTGACAAGCGTGCTGAAAAACGTCGGCCTGAACATGGTGCTCTTCATCGCGGCGCTTCAGCAGGTGCCCGCATCGCTCTACGAAGCGGCCAAGCTGGACGGCGCAAGCCGGACGCGGTCCTTTTTCAACGTAACGCTGCCGATGATTACGCCTACGATTTTTCTTACGGTCGTGATGACCGTCATCGGCTCGCTGAAGGTGTTCGGGCAAATTTTCGTCATGACGCAGGGCGGACCGAGCAATAGCACGAAGGTGCTTGTCTACTACATTTGGGAGAAGGCGTTTAAGCTGTTCCAGCTCGGCTACGCGTCGGCGCTTGCCTTCGTCCTGTTCTTCGTCGTGCTCGTGCTGACGTTGGTGCAGTGGCAGCTTAGAAAGAGGTGGGTATTCAATGAAAGCGACGCATAACGCTTCCGCGGGCATTTGGCGCAAATCGCTCGGCACGGCGGGCATTTATGCGGCTCTCGGCGCAATCTCGCTCGTGATGATGGTCCCGTTCATATGGATGATCTCGACCTCCTTCAAGGAGCCGAATGAGGTGTTCAAATACCCGCCGCAGCTGATCCCTTCGACGTTCCGATTCGAGAACTACGCGGACGTGTTCAAGCTGATCCCGTTCGAATGGTTTTACTTCAACAGCGTCTATATCGCCGCGCTTGTCGTGGGCGGCACGGTGCTGTTTGCGTCCTTGGCAGGCTACGCTTTCGCAAGAATCCCGTTTACGGGCAGGAACGCCGTATTCCTCGTGCTGCTCAGCGCGATGATGATTCCGCACGAGGTAACGGCGATTCCGATGTTCCTGTTTATGCGCGAGATCGGGTGGATCGATACGCATTTGCCGTTGATCCTGCTGCCGATCTTCGGGGCGGGCGGAGTGTTCGGCATCTTCGTGATGCGGCAGTTTTTCATCACGGTTCCGAAGGAGCTGGAGGAAGCCGCGATGATCGACGGCTGCAGCCGGCTGCGCATTTACGCGCGGATTATGCTGCCGATCGCCAAGCCGGGACTGGCGACGCTGACGATTTTTACGTTCGTGACCAACTGGAACGAATTTTTCGATCCGCTTATCTTCATTAATACGCGCAGCCTGATGACGCTTCCGCTCGGCTTGTCGCTGTTCACGGACGAGGTTGGGACGGCGTGGCATCATCTGATGAGCGCGACGGTGATGGCGACGGTGCCGCTGCTGATTATTTTCTTCCTGGCGCAGCGTCAATTCATCGAAGGCGTAGCCATGACGGGATTAAAAGAATAGAAGGAACGGAGTTGGCATCAGGTGATGAAGAAGATTGAGGCGGACGTGATCGTCGTCGGCGGAGGACCTGCGGGAATCGTCGCGGCGATCGCCGCCGGGCGGCAAGGCGTAAAGACGGTGCTCGTGGAGAGGTACGGCTTTGTCGGCGGCATGTCCACGGCGGCGATGGTATATCCGTGGATGACGTTCCACGCGGACAGCGGGGAGCAGGTCATTCGCGGCATCGCGCAGGAGATCGTCGATCGGCTGATCGAGCGCGGCGGTTCGCCCGGCCACCTTCGGGATACGGTCGGCTTCGTGCATACGGTCACGCCGTATCATCCCGAAATCTATCAGGTCGTGGCGGTAGAGATGCTGCGGGAAGCCGGCGTCGAGCTGTATCTGCACAGCTTTGTGGACGAGGTGGAGGCAGCGGACGGCACGATCCGCTCGGTGCGGATTACGACGAAGTCGGGGAAAATAGAGCTGGCGGGACGGATATTCGTGGATGCGAGCGGAGACGCGGACGTCGCGTATTTGTCCGGCGCCGAGACGTTGAAGGGGCGCGACGGCGACTCCCAAGCGCAGCCGATGACGATGAAATTCCGCATGCGGGGCGTCGATCTGGAGCAGATCAAGGCGTATATGCTGGCGAATCCCGATAACTTCTATAAGAAGACGCCGATCGACGAGCTGCCCGGCTTGCCCTTGACGGGCATCAGCGGTTTTTACTCCGAGTGGCAGGCGTCGGGCGTCCCGATCAATCGCGATCAGGTGCTGCTGTTTACCGGTCCGGCGGACGACGAGGTGCTTGTCAACTGCACGAGAGTGCAGGGACTCGACGGCACGCAGGTGGAGGATTTGACCCGCGCGGAGGAGGAAGGGCGCAAGCAGGTGCTGCTGATGGCCGAGTTTCTGAAGCGGGACGTGCCGGGCTTCGCTCGCGCGTCCGTATCGGCCGTCGGCACGCAGATCGGCATCCGCGAGACGCGGCGCATCGTCGGTCTGTACGCGCTAACGAAGGAGGACGTCGTCGCCGGCAGGAAATTCGAGGATGCGATCGCTCGCAGCGGCTATCCGATCGACATCCACGATCCATCCGGGAAAGGCGTGACCGCCTCCTGGATCGCGGGCGACGGCACCTACGACATTCCGTACCGCTGTCTCGTGTCGCGGAACGCCAGCAATTTGCTGGCGGCGGGCAGATGCATTTCCACGACGCACGAAGCGCTTGCCACAACGCGGCTTACGCCGAGCTGCATGGCGACCGGTCAGGCTGCAGGTACGGCCGCCGCTCTGGCCGTTCTCGACGGCGTAACGCCGGCCGAAGTAAACGTCGCGCGTCTGCGAGAGGCATTGATTCAGGAGAAGGCGTATCTTTAATAGGTGAAAAATCCCCGCGAAACGCAGCGCTGCGCTTCGCGGGGATTTTTGTATGCGCGGGGACGTTTGTTGGGCGGAGCAACTCCGGCGCTTTTCTATTTGATGAATTTTTAGACGGGATTTTCGTAGATTTTGAATGGTTCCGAGAGCCGATTCGGCCTATATTCGGATACGTAAGCGAAAAATATTCCAATCGGAGGTGGCATTTACGTTGAGGAAAGGTCGTTACGTATTCAAGTCGTTAGCTTATCTGTTGATTTTCGCGCTGCTGCTAAGCCCGGTTTCTCTCTATGAAAATCGTGCCGCAGCCGCCGATCCCGAGTCTGTGGAATACGATCTGCAGTCGGGCAAGCAGGCGACCGCATCGTCGAGTCAGGCAGAGGGCGACAGCTACGCGCCGGGCAAGGCGATCGACGGAGACGCCGCGACGAGATGGGCTGCGGGCGGTCTGGACAAGCCGCAATGGCTCAAGGTCGATCTGGGGGCGCAATATGAGATTCGTTCCGTGCTGACCGCCTTCGAGTTCAACAACTCGTATTATCAATACGTTATCGAGGTATCGGATAATGACGAGGACTGGACGAAGATCGCAGACCGTTCGGCCAGTACGGAGCAGCCCGGAACGCAGGGCTACGTGGACGAAGCGGAGACGAATGCGCGATATGTGCGAATTACTGTAACCGACACGCAGTATCCGGTGTGGGTAAGCATTCGCGAGTTTCGGATCAATCCGCAGATGAACGATGTTGTAAGCGCTTCATCGGAATTCGGCCCGGCTTATGCCGCTTCCATGGCTTTCGACGGGGACCCGGCGACCCGCTGGGCGGCGGACGGAAACGAAAAACCGCAGTGGCTGATGGTGCGACTGGCCGAAGCCCAGCAAATACGGGCCATTGCCACGGCTTTCGAAGCGAATACGGCAGCGATGCAGTACTTGCTCGAAACGTCGTGGGACGGCGGCGATTGGCAGACGTTCGCGGATCGGACGGCCAATGCCGCGCCGCCAGACAGAAACGGTGCTTACTGGGATGAGGGCAACGTTATGGCGAAATATGTGCGGATTACGGTTACGGGAGCGGAAAGCCCGGAGCTGTGGGCGTCGATCTGGGAGCTGACGATCAATCCGGCTGACGGTCCTACCGCAACGGCATCTTCGGAGATGGACGCGACCCATAGCGCGGCCAAGGCGATCGACGGCAGCTCGTCGACAAGATGGTCGCCCGCGGACAGCTCCAAGCCCCAGTGGCTGCTGGTCGATCTGGGCAGCGTACAGCCGATCCGGGCGATAAATACGGAATTCGAATTCAACGACTCCTATTATCAATACCGGATAGAAGGGTCCGACGACCAAGTCGCTTGGACGACTTTTGCCGATCGTTCGACTCAGACGCAAGCGCCCGGCGTGTACGGTTATACGGATCGGGGATTCATGGACGCCAGGTATGTCAGAATTACGGTAACCGGCGTGCAGCATGAAGGAATGTGGGTAAGCATCCGGGAATTCAAGATCAATCCGGCATCGGCCGCCAAGGCGGAAAATGACGATCTTTATAACGTGGCTCTCGGTAAAACAGCCACCGCTTCGTCGACGATGAGCGAGGAGTTTGCGCCGGCTTACGCCGTGGACGGGAATACGGGCACGACCAGATGGTCTCCCGCCGACCGTGAAGGGCAGCACTGGCTGCAAGTGGATCTCGGTCGCGAATATTATATTCAGCGAACGCTTGCGATCTTCGAATGGCCGGACGTCGTCTATCAATATCGCATAGAAACGTCTCTGGACGGGGAGCAATGGTCGACGTTTGCGGACAAAACGGCGAACGCTTTATCCGGGCCGGCCGGATACATCGACGAGGGCGGAGTTTGGGCGCGGCATGTTCGCATTACCGGAACGGACGACAATTGGAAGAGCCTGTTCGAATTCCAGGTGTTCGGAACGGACAATCTGGCGGCGGGCCGACCGGCGACCGCGTCTTCGGAACAAGACGGGGGTCGTGCAGCCGCGCTTGCGTTCGACGGCAGCCGGGAAACGGGATGGAGCGTCGCGGAAGGGGAAGCCGGGCCGCAATGGCTGCAGGTCGATCTGGGCGAGAGCGCGGAGATCGGACGGATCGAAACCTATTTGGACAGCAAGGAAGAGCCTTATCGCTACCGGCTGGACGTATCCGACGACGAGACGAATTGGAGCGCATACGCCGATCGCAGCGGCAATACGGTTGCAGGCAATCCCGGATATACCGATAAAGGCATCGCAACCGCTCGCTATGTTCGACTTACGTTCGAGGAATCGGGGCAGCCTCTTGACCAGATTGGCGTGAGAGAGCTTCGCGTCTATGCGCCAGCTGCGGATTCGTATGAGGCAGCGCTGGTTTCAGGCGCTTATGAGTTAAAGGCCGAAGCTCTGCCTGGCGGAAAATTCGGAATCGGCGTTTACAAGGGCGGAGAGCGTATGTACGGGCAACGCCATCCCCAACAGCTGCTCGTTAAAGAAGAGCAGGAGCAGCCGGTTCGCTACGAGGCCGCCTATGACAGCGTCGAAGCGGTCGGAGGGGCGCTGATCCTGCGCGGCACCGTCGGCACGAACTATCGAAGCCTCGTTGCGTTCGAGGATACTTACCGACCCGGAGCTGAACCGGGGGCGTTCGACGTATCGCGCAGCGTGACCGTCGTTAAGGGCGAAGAAGGAGATCAAGGCTATAACTCGGTATTCGGCTTGATGCCGGACGCCGAGCAAAACATGGAACAATTCGATATGCTGGCTCCGGGCAACTGGTACGGCAAAAACGATAACGTCGTAAACTCCGCGATCGCTTCCGACTACAGCCACGACTACTTCTACATTCGCGAAATGCGGCTGGCGCTGCCGTTTTTTACGATGCGCAACGATCTGACCGGCGAGACGCTGTCGATTGGGCGTCCGGAAGCAAGCCCAACCTCCGGCGTGGACGAGACGGTCGGGAGCTGGCTGGTGGACGACAGCTTGAATTACGGAAGCTTGGGCATTCATAAGCAAGCTCAACCATCGCTAGATTTTGTTTTCCCTGGGCTGGAAGGAGAAATTAACTACGTCAACCACGGCAAGCCATGGGTATATCGCAGCCATCCCGTGACGACGGGAGCGGAGCAGCAGTATGAGCTGACGCTGAGATTCAGTCAGACCGACAGCTATCCGGAAGCGTTGAACAAGGAATGGCATGCTTTTCTCGAGCTTTTGAATCCGCAGCTTCAGCAGGTGAACGTGCAAGCCGTGTACGACAACGCGATCGATCTGCTTGACGAGTACGCCAGAGAGTACAACGGCATTATGGGGCTGCCGTTTAAAGCAGACGTCCCGGACGGAGAGATCGGCGGCTATGCGATGGTGATGGGTTTCGTCGGACAGCAGCTCCCGGCGGCCTACCAGATGATTCGCTATGCGTTAAACGCCGACGATGACAATCTGCTGGACAAAGGCGTTCGGATGGTCGATTTCTGGGCATCGCGCTCAATGACTCCGTCTGGATTGCCGAAAACATGGTTCGAGCCGTTCTGGGGAAGCGAAGGGACGTTTACGAGCGGCGACGCGGATATGAGAACGATGTCGGACGGCATGGAAGGCGCCGTCGACGCTTACCGGGTCATGCAGGAGCATGGGGTGACCAAGTCGGAGTGGCTCGATTTTGCAGCGAGTTTCGGGGACTGGCTCGTCGCCAATCAGAATGACGACGGTTCGTATTACCGAATCTACGGCTTTGACAGCAAGCCGGTGCACACGGGCAAATTTAATACGACGAATCCGATTCGCTTTCTGATCAAGCTATACGGAGCAACCGGGGAGCGGAAGTACCTCAATGCCGCCGAGAAGGCCGGAGACTATGCTTACGCCAACATCTACGAGCCGTCGCTGTACGTCGGGGGCACGTCGGACAACAACAATACCATCGACAAGGAAGCCGGCGTCATGGCGATGAACGCTTTTCTGGCCCTATACGATGCGACGAAAGATGCCAAATGGGTGGAAGCTCTGCGAGGGGCGGCCGATTATACCGCGACCTGGACGTTCGCTTGGACGTATGAGACGCCGGCGGGCGGTACGAGATGGGCGGCCAACGGCGATTCCAAGCCGCAGTGGCTGCAGGTCGACCTGGGCGAAGTCAAGGCGATTAGCAGCGTCGAAACTTACATGGAGTACCGGGCGATGGGCTACCAGTATACGATCGATATTTCGGAGGACGGCCATACGTGGACTCGCTATGCAGATCGGTCCAACAATGTAAGCTACGGCAATCCGAGCTACGTCGATTCCGGCAACGCGGACGCTCGTTATGTGCGGCTTAACGTAACGGGAACCGAAGCCGCCGGCGCCTGGGTCAGCGTATGGGAGTTCGTAGTCAAAGACGCGGACGGCAATAATTTGGCGCTCCATAAGCCGACGACGGCATCCTCGAGCGCCAAATCGCCGAAATTCGCCACCGACGGCAATATCGACAGCTCGCCGCTATCGCCGTTCCCGGAGGCCGGCTTGATCGGCCAGAGCTTCGTGGCGACGGGCCATTCTTATGTCGATCAATTTATGGCGTATATGGGCTCCGCCTATTACAGGCTGTATTTGCTCACGAACGACGAAGCCTACTTGCGTTTCGCCAAGCTGCTGCAGAATAACGCGAACTATACGACGGACTGGAAAGGATCGTGGGGCTACGCCTATCCGGGACTCGTCGAAGAAGGGGGCAACGTCACCGAGCTGGTCTACTCCGGTATCGGCGCATGGCTCGTATGGAACTCCGTCGCGCAGTTGGAGCCGTTGTCGCTGCTCGAGGATCGGTTCGGCTCCATGTCGATCGAAGAGATCGAACAGCTCCCGCTTGCGGAACGGCAATTGCGCAACGGGCAATCCCCAACATGCACCGCCGATTGCGGCGGCAATGGCAGCGAAAACGGGGGTAACAACGGCAATAACGGCAACAATGGAAACAACGGCAACAACGGCAATAACGGCAACAATGGAAACAACGGCAACAACGGAAACACTGGCAGCAACAGCGGAAATAACCAGGGAAATTCGGCCGGCGAGGCCGATTCCGGAGGCGACGATTTACTTGCGGCCGAACAACTACTGGACAATCTGCTTGCTTCGCCGGACGCGACAGTCTCGACGCCGATCGGTACCGATGGCGTCTTGAAGCTCCCGGTAAATGCGGGAGGTCAGTTGCAAAAAGCGAGGAAAGCGCTGCGGGTAACATCGGAAGAGGGGGGATCAGTCGTAATTCCCGCATCCGTACTGGCTCAGCTTCATGCAAGCTTAAGCGCGGAGGAGCGGGAAGGAGCGGCAATCGAAATCGTCCTGCGAGCTGCCGGACCGGAGGAGACGGGCGAAAGCAGACGTATTGCCGATGAAGCGGAAGGCTCGGTACTGCAGGGAGACGGCGCGTTGTTCGTTTTGGAATTGCGGGCCATTACCGGAGCGGGACGAATATTCAAGCTGGATCGCTTCGGCGAACCCGTCGTTTTATCGCTGCCTCTGCCGAAAGGGATCGATGCGCGAATCGCCGGCGTATATCGCTTAAACGAAGAGTTGAAAAAATGGGAGTACTCGGGCGGAGACGTCCAAAACGGGCAAATTGCAGCTCAGTTGCTACGCGGCTCTGCCTATGCGGCGCTTGGATGGAACAAAAAATATTCCGATGTGCCCGCAAGTTTCTGGGGGAATGAAGCGATTCGAATTTTGGGAGCCAAGCACATTGCGGAAGGAACGGGCGACAGCTTCGATCCGCAGCGGCCTGTCACGCGAGCAGAGTTCGCGGCGTTACTCGCCCGAGCGCTGCGTTTGCCGGAGCCTCTCGATTCCGGCAAAGTTTTCGACGATGTAGACGGAGGCGTCTGGTACGACAAAGCCGTCGCTGCGGCCATTCAAGCCGGTCTTATCCAAGGCGTTGATGATAGTCGCTTCGCGCCGGACAGGGCGATTACACGGGAAGAAATGGCCGTTATCCTCGTCCGCGCCTATGAAAGAAACGGGGGCATCGAACAGCCAGCCTCCAGCAAGACGATCCCGGTTGATGCGGCATTCGTCTCCGGGTGGGCCAAGAGCGCGGTGAACAAAGCGATCGCCTCCGGACTAATGGCCGGACGCGGCAGCGGGATCTTCGCGCCCGTAAGGCCAAGCACGAGAGCGGAAGCTGCCCAAGCGATCTTCAATTTGCTTGGAAAATGACTACTTCGACCCTCCGATAAACTTGTTTACGAGCGTGTAGATCGGAGTCGGGTCCAAATCGCTCAAGCCGCTCACGTCAGTCAGGAAGAAGACGAGCAGAAACGGCAGCAAGCCGATCGCGAACACCGCCAAGAATAGGCCGGCCGTCACGCAGCGCATGATTTTCGCCAAAGTCATCCTTACCGCCCCTTTCAGTTGGAAAGCGACCGGCCCTCCGGGAGACGATCGCTTTTTGTTGCAATTAACCCACAGTTTCCCGTTTCCGAAAAAACGTCTTGAGCGCGTTGTAAATCTCGCCCTTCTCTTTAATGATGTAATAGAAAAATTGCTGGTGCTCCAAATGCTTGTAGGCCGACATAAGCGTGCTGCTTCGATTGTACTGATTGACTTCTCCGTAGCCGAACATGTTCGACCGCTCCAGCAGCTCCTTGATCAGCCGTACGCACCGTTCATTGTCGCTCGTCAGGTTATCCCCGTCCGAGAAGTGGAACGGATAAATGTTGTACAACGAAGGAGGATAACGGCTGTCGATAATTTCCAGCGCCTTGACGTAAGCGGAAGAGCAGATCGTGCCGCCGCTCTCGCCACGGGTGAAAAACTCCTCCTCCGTTACCTCTTTCGCCTCCGTATGGTGCGCGATAAACACGATATCCACCTTCTCGTACTGGCGGCGCAGAAAGCGGGACATCCAGAAGAAGAACGACCTCGCGCAATATTTTTCGAACGAGCCCATTGAACCGGAAGTGTCCATCATCGCCAGAATGACCGCGTTGTTTTGCGGCTTAACGATTTCCTCCCATGTCTTGAACCGCAGATCGTCTGGGGAGATGCCCCCGATTTCGGCACGGCCGTCCCGCGAGTTGCGGCGCAGATTTTCGAGAATCGTCCGCTTCTTGTCGATGTTGGACATGATGCCTTTACGCCTGACGTCTGTAAACCGCACATCTTTGACCTCGATCTGCTGTTTGTCTTTTTTCTTCAGATAAGGCAGCTCCAGCTCTTCGAACAGCATCGACTCCAGCTCGGCGATGGAAATCTCCGCTTCGACGACGTCGTCTCCCGGATCGGAGCCCGCGCCTTCTCCCTTGCCGCCGGCCGGCGTCGGATCGACGCCGAGCACGTCGCCGACCTGGCTGTCCCCGTCTCCCTGTCCGACATGCTTCTTCTTGTTCGTGTTGAAGACGAAGCGGTATTCGTCCAGACTGCGAATCGGAATTTTAATAATTTGGCGCCCATCGGACATGACGATATTCTCTTCGGAGACGAGATCCGGCAAATTTTGCTTGATCGCGTCCCGAACCTTCTGCTGATGACGTGCCTGATCCTGATAGCCTTTGCGATGCAGCGACCAGTCTTCCCGGGATAAAATAAACGAGGGATGATTCATGGGCAACCCCCTATCGCTTCGTTGTTTAAGGATGTATTACTCAATATATTCAAGTTCGGCTAAACGATGTGTATGCATATCTCGGACAAGCCGATTTTGGGGCAGAAAGCTCATTTTACCAACTGCAATTGGGCCGGCGATAGATTACAATAATAGTAGCTGGCGCGACTTGTCGCGACAAAGAGGGAAATGGGAGGGATTGTGCCCCATGAAGTTCATACATACTGCCGACTGGCATTTGGGCAAGCTGGTTCAGGGCGTCTATATGACGGACGATCAACGTTACGTGCTGGAGCAATTAGTAGAAACGATAGAAAAGGAGCGCCCGGATGCGGTCGTCGTTGCCGGAGATTTGTACGATCGGGCCATTCCGCCGACCGAAGCCGTCGAACTGCTGGACGAGTTGTTCGAACGCATTGTCATCGGACTTAACACGCCGTTGCTGGCCATCGCGGGCAACCATGACAGTCCGGACAGGCTGTCGTTCGGGACGGCCATTATGGAGGCGAGAGGGCTGCATCTGATCGGCCAACTCAAAGCCGAGCATAAGCCGGTCGTGCTGAGAGACGGCGACGGGGAGGTTTATTTTCACCTTGTGCCCTACGCCGATCCCGCTCAAGTTCGTTACATACTTGGAGATGAAAATATTCGCACGCACGACGACGCGATGAAAGCGATCGTCGGCCGAATTGAAGCGGGACTGGACCGCCAAGCTCGCCACGTGTTTGTCGGACATGCGTTCGTGACGCCGGGGGCTAGGCCGGAGGAAAATACGAGCCAGTCCGAGCGCCCGCTGGCGATCGGGGGGGCGGAGCATGTGCACGCCGAATATTTTGGAGGCTTCCACTACACGGCGCTCGGCCATCTGCACCAGGCGCATCATGTGGCGGACGAACGGATTCGCTACGCCGGCTCTCCTTTGAAATATTCAATCTCCGAGGAGAATCATCGCAAAGGCTTCTTCATCGTTGAACTGGACGGAGCAGGGAACGTATCGGTGGAGAAAAGGGAGCTGAAGCCCCGTCGCGACATGCGTCGCATCGCCGCGCCGATCGAGGAGCTGGAGCGGCATCCGGTATGCGACGATTATGTGTTCGTGACGCTGCTGAACGACAATCCGGTACTATTCCCGATGGAGAAGGTTCGCGCCGTATATCCGAATGCGCTACACGTGGAACGCAAGGTGACGGTTTCTCCGCTTGCGGAGGGCGCGGATGCGGCGGCTGGCAGGTCGGCAAGACGCGAGGCCGATCCGGTGGCGCTGTTCGCAGCGTTTTATCAGGAGGTGAAAGGCGTGCCGCTGTCGTCCGACAAGCAGGAATTGTTCGCGGAAACGTACGCGGCCGTCTTGCGCGAGGAAGGAGGAGCGGGATGAAGCCGATTCGAATCAGCATGACCGCTTTCGGCCCTTATCGGGATATAGAGACGATCGATTTCGAGGCGCTCGAGGACCGGCGCTTGTTCGTCATCTCCGGCAATACCGGCGCGGGTAAGACGACCATCTTCGATGCGATCTGTTTTGCGCTGTACGGCAGTGCCAGCGGCGAGGATCGCGCGGAGCCGAGGATGCTGCGAAGCCATTTCGCAGATGACGATATACATACGTCGGTGGATTATCATTTTGCGGTCGGTGCGCGAACCTATCGCGTATTCCGGCAAATGCCTCATCGTCGAGGCGCAAACAAGAGCGAGACGGGCGGCAAAGCGGAGCTATACGAGACGACCGGAGGCGAGGAGGTTCCATGCATCGATCGCTTCACCGTCTCGGATGTGAACGTTAAGCTCGAATCGCTGCTCGGATTAACCCGGGAGCAATTTGGACAGATCGTGATGCTGCCGCAAGGGGAATTTCGTAAGCTGCTCACCTCCGATACGGAAAATAAGGAGGAAATTTTGCGACGCATTTTCCGGACTGGGCTGTATCAGAAGGTCGAAGATCGTTTTCAGCGGCAAAATCGCGAGCTCCAGGAGGCGCTTAAGCAGGCCAAGACGCAGCAGGACGTATACGCCAAGCAGGCGCAGCAGTCGCTTCCGCAGAGGGAAGGGAGTGCGCTTGCGGCAACGCTTCTGCAGGAGTATAGCAGCATGGCGCAAGTGTCGGACGGATTAACACAGGAAATCGCCTATTACGGAGCGCTTGCCAAGGAGATCGGCCGAGGCAAGGCCGATCTGGAAGGGCAGCTTCAGCAGAGCGAGCAGATTTTGCGAGAGGCGCTTACGCTGGAGGCGAGGTTTGCTCAGTTAGCGGAGAAACGCCAACAGCTTCAGCATTTGGAGGCTCGCAAAGCCGAAGCGGACGAAAGCGAGCGACGGCTGACGCTGGCCGAGAAGGCCGCGCGCCTGCTGCCTTACGAGGAGCAGTCGCTCGCAGCAGCTCGGCAGGCCGAGCAGAAGCGCGAGACGCTCGAGCGCAAGCAGCGCGATCTGGCGGAAGTAGAGCGGGCGCATGCCGATGCCGAGCTGAGCTACCGGCGGGAGGAAGCCCGGAGCGAGGAACGCAAAGAGGCTGAGCGAGAGCTGACGCGTTTGGTGGAACTGAAGCCTCTCGTACAGACGCTCGACGAGCGTCGGCTTGAGGTCGAGCGTCTGACGGCGCAGGAGAAGGCAGTAAACGAGCGGCGAACGACGGCTGAGCGACAGCTTGAATCGCAGCGCGAAGAGCGCCGAGTTTCCGCCGACCACTTAAAGCTTGCGGAGACGGAAGCGGCCCAGCTGCCGGAAATGGCGGAACGTTACGAGCGGTTAAGAAGCAAGTACAAGCTGCTTAAAGAGCTGGACGAGTTGGATAGACGATTGGAGAGTTGGACCAAGCACGAGGGGGAATTACAGAGCGCGACGGCAGAGCTTAAAAAGGAGCATGATCGGGCCGAGACGCTGTGGCTAGAGGGACAGGCGGGCCTGCTGGCCGAGCATTTGCACGACGGCAAGCCTTGTCCCGTCTGTGGAAGCGAGTCGCACCCGGCCAAAGCCGTTCCTGCTTCCAGCATCCCCACGCGCGAGCAGTTGCAGCAAGTGAAGGAGAAGCTTCGCGCTGTTGAACGAGAGCTTGGCGATGCTCAAGCACAGGCGGCGGCTGCGAGCACAGGCCGATCCGGCCGAGCGGAGCTGATTGCCGAATACGAAATTACCGACGAGCCGCTGAGCGAGCAGTTGATCCGTGCCGAAGCCGAAGGCAAGAAGGTGCGTCAGGAGACCGATCGCCTCAAGCAGCAGGCTGAAGCGGTTCGTAGCCGTCGGCTTGAAGTTGAGAAGTTGGATGTACAGCTAGAGCGGCTGCAAACCGAGCGCGAGCAATTGCTGACCGAACAGCACCGCCTGTCGATGGAGCGGAGCGCCAAGCAGTCTGTGCTGGAGAATGAGTTGGGACGAGTGCCGGAGTCATTGCGTTCGCCGGACAAGCTCGAGATTCGTAATCGAGAACAATCCGTTCTTGTCGAGCGGCTAAATGCTTTATGGGCGGAAGCGCAGCGCAGGCTGCAGAGCACTCAAAACCAACTGGTGGAAGAGAAAGCAAACTTCGTTCAGCTGTCCAATCAGCGACAGGAGTCAGAGCTTCATCGGAAACAGGCTGAGGAGCGCTTGGCCGAAGAACTGGAGAAAGCGGGCTTCGGAACGGTTGAAAGCTACCGCGCGGCCAAGATGGCCGAAGCGGACCGCGAGCGTCTCTCTGCTCTGATCGAGCAATTCAAGCTGCAAATGACGACCGTAACGCGGCATATTGCCGAACTGGAACATGAGTTAAGCGATAAGATTCGTCCGGACACGGCGGCTCTGCAAGCGGCGATGGAAGAATTAAAGGCGCGATTGGAGCAGATCGTAGCCGAATTGCACGCCGTTGGCGGACATGAACGAGAAGCCCGACGGCTGCTCGCCGCGATTGCCGAAGCTGAGACGCAATTCCGCGACCTCGAACAGCGACAGCAGCAGGTGGCGGACATCTATCAGATGCTCAAAGGCGACAACTCGCAGAAAATTTCATTCGAGCGCTACATATTGATTGAGTTCCTTGAACAAATTTTGCACGCGGCCAACGTTAGATTAACTGACTTGTCCAACGGCCAGTTCAGATTGGAACGAAGTGATCGGCTAGAATCGCGCGGCAAACAAAGCGGACTCGGACTCGATGTTTTCGACGCCTATACCGGGCAGAACCGCGACGTCAAATCGCTGTCAGGAGGCGAAAAGTTCAACGCCTCGCTCTGTCTGGCCCTCGGAATGACCGACGTCATCCAAGCTTATCAAGGCGGAGTCTCGATTGAGATGATGTTCATTGACGAAGGCTTCGGTTCGCTGGATGAGGACTCCCTAAACAAGGCCATTGCCGCGCTTGTCGATCTTCAGCGAGCTGGACGCATGATTGGCGTCATCTCGCACGTTCAGGAATTGAAGACCGCGTTCCCGGCCGTTCTGGAAGTCAGCAAAACCAAAGAAGGACACAGCCGAACGAAGTTTATCGTCAAGTAGCTTGCGACAGAATCAGATCATCGGACAGAATTTGCCATCAAGGAAACTTGGGGCAGAATCGGATCTGACGGAGTTTGCCATCAATCAATTTGCGGTAAATTCAAGCTGACAAAGGCTCCGGTGAGAGGGGCTTTCGTCTGGGCTCGCGAAATCCTCCATACTCGTTCAGAGTGTAGATAGTCGTACAGGTGTTTATGATTAGCTTCATCAGCGCCTGGGAAGGATTATGGACGTTGTTGCTGCGGAAGCGATATTCGCAATAGTAGTACGGCCGTCTCCATTTAGGCACTCGGCCGTAATGCTTGCGTACGAAAGCGCGAGCCCTTCTGAACATCAATTGCATGGCTCGTCTGACGATCGGCTGTTGGGCCGATCGTTTTTGGCGATCCCAGAAATCGAATAGCGGTCCGGACTCAATATTGTACATAGCGTATCTAATTTTGTTAAGCAGCCGTCTTGCAGTGCGGTATTGGAGCTTTAACGTATTGCCGAGCCTACGCGCCGAACACCGGCGTCCGGATGCGACCCAATACAACGCAACCATCCAATAACGAAGGGGCAGCTTGGTGCGGTGCATTAAAGTGTTGGAGGTGAGGGAGGTTTGCGTCTTGCAATTGATGCATTCGTACACGTTTCTCGTCTTGATTACGCTATATCGCATTTCGCCGCACTTCGTACAGATGAAACCGCGTGGCCAGCGGATGGAGAACAAGTAGTTGCGGCAAGTCTGCTCATCAGGAAAACAAGCCAAAAACTTACGAATAGACATCAAGTCAAACCCCTCCTTCATCCACCTTAACGAACGTTTGTTCCTATGTCAATTTTACCAAACATACGTTCTGTTGTCGATGATTAATTTTAAAAATTCACCTCTATTTTTGGATTTTTGTGGAACTCCGTTGCGATGTTGTATGTCCATTTTGACCTCCCTGAGTTAATGGCAAAGGGGGACTCGACTGTGTGTAGAGTCACTGGCAAGAAACCATGGACGGCTGGCTTAGAACAATATATTACTCAGGTTGGCCTAAAACGAGAAACTTCATCGAAACTCGGGAGATTGTCGGTAATTGTGAGGTCGAGGATGTAGAGTATGTCGAGTATGTAACTGCACATTACTCAGGTTGGGTCAAAATGAGACACATCATCGAAACTTGGGAGAGCGCCGGTAGTAGAAAGGTCGAGGAAAGTAGAAAATGTAGCTGCACATGACTCAGGTAGGAGCAAAATGAGATACATCATCGAAACTCGGGAGAGCGCCGGTAGTAGAAAGGTCAAGGAAAATAGAAAATGTAGCCGCACATGACTCAGGTTGGGCCAAAATGAGACACATCATCGAAACTCGGGAGAGCTCCGGTAGTTGAAAGGTCGAGGAAAGTAGAAAATGTAGCTGCACATGACTCAGGTTGAGCCGAAATGAGATACATCATCGAAACTCGGGAGAGCGTCGGTAAGTCGATAGGTAGAGGGAAATAGAAATGTAACTGCACATCGCTCAGGTAGAGGGCCAAAATGAGATACAGATGCGTTGCAGGAAGTGTCGCAGAGGAAGTGAGAGAGAAACAGGCATTCTCGGGATGAGAATGCCTGTGCGGAGCGGGAGAGCTTATGCGCCGGCGCCAGCGAGGCCGGCAAGGAGAAGCAGCGCGAGGAAAAGGAGCGGCAAACCGTTGAAGATAGTGCCGAGAATTGCGAACACTTTCTTGTAGCCGGGGCGCGTTAGGGCGACGATGCCCAGGATGAGCCCCACGATGGAGAGAAGGATCAGCAGCGGATAGAGGATCATGTAACCGATATACGGTTGGATTTTGTCCACGATCTCTTCGTCGCTCATCAGTCGATTGCCGTATTCGTCCACAATCTGCGTAATGTCGATAGCTTGAAACAACAAGCTAATGATGACGATTGTCAGGACGATGAAGGACAAGAAGCCGACAATCGACAACACGAAGGATGCGATCCCTAGTCCGCTATGCTTCAGCGGAGCGACGTGACCCGGAGCTGGAGAAAAGGGGCCGCGGTTCGCAAATTGTTCATCTTTTTCGAACGGTTCGTTCATGACTTTCCACCTCATTCACGATATGATAGTTGTTGGAGTGCTGTCCAAAATCTAAGGAGGATAACCTCACATGAATAAGTATACAAAAATTGGGGCCCTTGCGGCTATGTTTTCTGTTGTTCTCGGTGCATTTGGTGCGCATATGTTGGAGGATAGGCTGACGGCAGACGCGCTTGACGTATACGACACCGCGGTCCAGTACCATATGTTCCACTCCGTCGGCATTTTGCTAATCGCTTTGCTGATCGATCGTCTTCCTGCGCCCAAGATGGCGATTTGGGCAGCCAGATTGCTTCTCGTCGGTATCGTGTTGTTTTCCGGCAGCTTGTACGTTCTTGCTCTTAGCGGGGTCAAAGTGCTTGGCGCGATTACGCCGCTCGGAGGCGTCGCGTTTATCGCGGGCTGGATCTGTCTGGCTCTGGCTTCCCGAAAGAGCAAACAGTAGGAAAACAAAGGATACACATCTCTATTAATTGGTCTATAATAGATATGTTATTCATGAGTATTTGCCCATGGCGGAGGAAGGATGTAGCCTCGTGAACGGATGGTCCGACGAAGGACTTTGGCTGGCGGGTATCGCCGGCGTCGCAGCACTGACCGCAAGCGCCGCTTCATTAGGCTGGATATTTTCGCGCAAACGTTATCGGGCCAGGCAATCTGGCCCTGCTTACCAATGGGAATTGTTGAACTCGCTTTATAATCACAGCCCGATCGCTTTTGCAGTCATAGATCGGCAGGGACGATTTCTGGACATTAACCGCGATCCGTCCGATATGGTCGGATACGGCAAAGAAGAGCTCAACGGCATTTCGTTCGAGACGCTGCTGGCGGAAGAGTCCCGAGAGCAGACCAAGCTTATTTTTCAACGGACGCTTCAAGGGGAAACTTGCACGAGGGAAATCAAGGTCATACATAAACAGGGACACGCAATCGATCTCAACATCCATACTTCGCCGTTGATCAGGAGAAAAAGGCCCATCGGCCTTCTCGTATTCATTGAAGATATCAGCGACCGAAAGCGCTCTCTTGAGCGTATACGCTACATGGCCTATTACGACGATATGACGGGACTGCCGAACAGACAGTTTTTTATGAACAGGCTCGAAGAGAGGCTGCAAACCGCCAAGGAGGGCGGAAGACCTCTGGCCGTCTGTTATATTGACGTAGACCACTTCAAGCTGATCAATGCGTCGTTCGGCCGGGATTTCGGCGACATGCTGCTGCTGCAAATAGCCGAACGGCTCAGCCGCAGCTTATCCGTGCCCGGGGACCTGGCTCGTATGGAGGGAGACGAGTTCGCGGCTTGTCTGGATACGCTGGAAAGCGCGGACGAAATATCCGGACGTCTCGACGGTCTAATATCCGTTATGAAGGAGCCGTTCGAATTGAGCGGCGTTCCGGTTCACGTAACGGTAAGCATCGGCGTTGCGGTCAGCGCGGACGGGACCGGTGACGCCGCCACGATGCTTAAACGGGCGGATACCGCTCTGCACCGCGTGAAGGTTAACGGTAAGAACGACTATATGCTGCATTCCTGCGACATGGATCATATTGCGCTGGAGAAACTGACGATTCAGCACGAAATGCGCAGGGCGCTGAGAAACAAGGAATTTATTTTGCACTACCAGCCCCAATACGCCCTGGCTTCCGGTCAAATCGTCGGCATGGAGGCGCTGGTGAGATGGCGGCATCCCGAGCGCGGGCTTGTTCCTCCTGGCGAATTTATTCCAGCGGCGGAGGAAAGCGGACTGATCGTGCAGCTCGGCGAGTGGGTGATCGAGGAGGCCTGCAGACAGAATAAGGAGTGGCAGAATGAAGGTTTGCTCAACATACCGGTATCTGTCAATCTATCTCTCCGACAATTTACGCAGCGAAAGCTGACAAGCAAAATTTCCGAGATTTTGCGCAAAACCGGCTTGCATCCTCGTTATCTGGAGCTTGAAATTACGGAAAGTATGACGATGGATGTCGAGCGCGCGTCGCAATATTTGAAAGAGCTGACCGAATTGGGAGTCAGTATCAGCATTGACGATTTCGGAACGGGATACAGTTCGTTTCATTATTTGAAAAATTTGCCGATCGCGCGTCTGAAAATCGACCGATCCTTCGTTAGGGACATTGAGCAGAGATCGAGCGATGCCGCGATCGTTGCTGCAATTATATCGATGGCGCACAGCTTGCAGATGCAGGTCGTTGCCGAAGGGGTCGAGACGAAGGATCAGGCTCATTTTCTTCGTTCGTATCGCTGCGACGAAATGCAGGGTTACTATGGCAGTCCCCCCTTGCCGAGCACGGCGCTTAAAGAATTGTTGTCGGAGAAATTTAACCGTCCCGCACTGCCCAATTATCACTAGACCTCCATCCCATACACAGAGCGGAAAAGAAGCGCTTCGGCGCTTTTTTTCTTTATTTTCGAGCGTGAAAAATAGGATCCCTGGATTTGTCAATAGGTCAACTTTCACCTTGACACACACAATATCTTGATATAAATTGGATCTTGTCGCTATACATATTGTGTCGAGTTCACGGGAAGGAGAATGGATGGCATGCTGATCGCCTATGATTCGAGGACGGGTAACGTACGGAGGTTCGTAGAGAAATTAAAGCTTCCTTCGGTTCAAATCGAGGAATCTATGGCTCTCGATCAGCCCTTCGTTCTCATTACATACACGACCGGTTTCGGGCAAGTTCCGGAGAAGGTCGTCGCATTTTTGAAGAAAAACCATCAGAAGCTGCGCGGGGTATCCGCAAGCGGCAACCGTAACTGGGGAACCGGATTCGCGCTGAGCGCCGATCGCATCTCCGAGATGTACGGAGTGCCTGTTGTCAGCAAGTTCGAGCTGTCCGGGACTTCCAAAGACGTGGAAAGATTTGAAGAGGGGGTGCAAGCGGTTGCGTCATATTGAACTGAACAACTTGCTGATGCAAAGGGATACGGAAGGCTTCTTCCAACTGGATAAGGACCGAGAAGCCGTCTCGGAATTTATGGAGGATGTCTACCGCAAAAGCTTGAAGTTCGCCTCCCACCTCGAGAAAGTCCGCTACATGCTGGATAATAACTACTACGCAGATGTGTATAAGCTTTATACGGAAGAGGAAGTTAAACAAATCTACGAACTAACCCACGAGTATCGCTTTCAATTCAGATCCTATATGGCCGCCTCCAAGTTTTATACCGACTATGCCGTCAAGACGGACGACAAAACGCTATATCTTGAGCATTTCCCCGACCGGGTCTCGATTGTGGCGCTGCATTTGGCCAGAGGGGATTTCAACGTTGCTCGTTCTCTGGCGGCTTCGATGATGGAGCAGCGGCTGCAGCCGGCGACGCCGACGTTCCTGAACGCGGGCAAGAGCCGGCGCGGAGAGATGGTATCCTGCTTCTTGCTGGAAATGGACGATTCACTCAATTCGATCAACTATGTGATCGGCACATGCATGCAGCTCTCCAAAATCGGCGGAGGCGTAGCGGTGAACCTGTCGAAGATTCGCGGGCGCGGAGAGGCAATCAAAGGCGTCGAAGGCGCCGCCAAGGGCATTATGCCTGTGCTGAAGCTGATGGAGGACGCGTTTTCGTACGCCGACCAGATGGGACAGCGCAAAGGGTCGGGCGCAGGCTATTACAATATTTTCGGCTGGGACGTCATCGAGTTCCTTGACAGCAAAAAGATTAACGCGGACGAGAAAACTCGTCTGAAGACGTTGTCGATCGGTCTGATCGTGCCGGACAAGTTCTATCAGCTTGCCGAGCGTAACGAACCGCTGCACGTATTCGCGCCGTATACGGTGTTTAAGCACTACGGCAAACATCTGGACGACATGGATATGGACGAAATGTACGATGCGCTGCTTGCCGACGACCGGGTGAAGAAAAAAGCGGTCATGAGCGCGCGCGACATGCTCGTCAAAATCGCCACGACGCAGCTCGAGTCCGGTTATCCTTACATGATGAACAAGTCCAACGCCAATCGCGCTCATGCTCTTAAAGATATCGGCGACATTAAGATGTCGAATCTGTGCACGGAGATTTTCCAGCTACAGGAGACTTCGGAGATCGGCGATTATTTCGAGCCGGATACGATTCGCAGAGACATTAGCTGCAACCTGGCTTCGCTGAATATCGCCAATGTAATGGACACGCGCAAAATCAAAGAATCCGTGCATGAAGGCATTATCGGTCTAACGGCGGTAAGCGACATGACGACGGTCGCCAACGCCCCGGGCGTCGCCAAAGCCAACGCCGAGCTGCACTCCGTCGGATTGGGCGCCATGAACCTGCACGGCTACCTGGCTAAGAATAAAATCGCTTACGAAAGCAAGGAAGCCCGCGACTTCGTCCGCACGTTCTTCATGATGATGAACTTCCATTCCATCGAGAAGAGCATGGAGATTGCAAAAAGCACGGGCGTTACTTTCCATGGCTTCGAGCGTTCCGAATATGCGAAAGGCACTTATTTCGATCGTTATTTGACGACCGACTACCGTCCGACGACGGAGCGGGTGAAGCAGCTGTTTGCGGGCATCGACATTCCGTCGCCTGCGGATTGGGCGGGCCTGAAGATCGACGTGGCCGAGCACGGGCTGTACCATGCATATAGGCTGGCGATCGCGCCGACGCAGAGCATCTCGTACATTCAGAACGCGACTTCGAGCGTGATGCCGATCGTCGAACCGATCGAAACGCGCACCTACGCCAACTCGACGACGTATTACCCGATGCCGTTCCTGAGCAAAGACAATATTTTCTTCTATAAATCGGCTTATCAAATGGACCAATTCAAAGTGATCGACATGATCGCGGAAATTCAGCCCCATGTGGATCAAGGCATCTCTGCCGTTCTGCACGTCAACAGCGACGTGACGACGCGTCAGCTGTCCAGATATTACGTCTATGCGGCCAAGAAGGGCCTTAAATCGCTCTATTATACGCGTACGAACCGTCTGTCCGTAGAAGAGTGCGTAACCTGCTCGGTGTAAGTGAGCGTAAGGCAACGAGCGATAGAAACGAGGAGGACGAACGCCGATGTGCGCCTTAAAAGCTGTGAACTGGAACCGGCCTGACGACGATTTTACGATTACGTTCTGGAATCAGAACATTATGCAGTTCTGGACGGATGAGGAAATTCCGCTCTCGGACGATAAAATGGATTGGATGAACTTAAGCCCGCAAGAGCGAGATCTGTACATGAAGGTGCTGGGCGGTTTGACGCTGCTCGACACAGTGCAGGGCGGCGTCGGGATGCCTCGCATTCTGGAGCATGTCGACGGGCTGCAGCGCAAAGCCGTACTCGGCTTCATGGCGATGATGGAGCAGATTCACGCCAAATCCTACAGCAGCATCTTCACGACGCTGGCGTCCACTGAAGAGATTGACGGCGTTTTCCGCTGGATAGAAGCAAATCCGTATTTGCAGACGAAGGCCGATACGATCGTGCAATACTACAACAACATCGATTCTCAGCGCAGCCTGTTTCTGGCGATGGCCGCTTCCGTGCTGCTGGAAAGCTATTTGTTCTACAGTGGATTTTTCTATCCTTTGTACTTGGCCGGGCAAGGGAAAATGACGAGCAGCGGCGAGGTCATCGACCTTATTTTACGCGATGAGAGCATCCACGGGCTGTATGTCGGCGTGTTGGCGCAGGAAGTGTACGCCAAGCTCGACGAGAGCGAGCAGAAGGAAGTTTACGAGGTGTTGTACGGACTTCTCATGCACCTGCATCAGAATGAAGAGAACTACACCGATCAGCTCTACTCGGCGATCGGGCTCGCCGAAGAGGTTAAGAAGTTTGTGCGCTATAACGCCAACAAAGCGTTCATGAACATGGGCTTCGCCCCGGTCTTCCCGGAGGAGGACGTCAATCCGATCGTATTCAACGGCATCAGCACGAAGACGAAGCAGCATGACTTTTTCTCGAAAAAGGGCAATGGCTACGTTCGGACAATTCATGTAGAAGCGATGACGGACGACGATTTCGTGTTCGATTTCGATAAATAAGCAACGGTGCATACAAAAACTCGCACAAGGGAGAATCCCCTGTGCGAGTTTTATTTTGTGAGCCTTTTATTCTACGAAGTCGTCGATTTCGTTTAATCCCACCGTGTACACTTGCTTCTCGTCCACATGATACGCGGTGATGAGCCGCTTATCGGAGTCATAGTTGAGGATACGGCAAGGGATGCTCAGCTTCACTCCAAGACCCTTGTTAATGTTCAGCCGGATCAGCTTGCCGCTTTCGATGAAGAAGCGGATGCGCAGCTCCAGCGGGTTCGGGTCGGGAGAGTGGACGGGGGCCTTTTTCGCCGGTGGAGGCGGAGAAGGCCGCGCTTTCGCGCTGGAGGCAGACGCCGAATGGTCCGTCACAAGCCGATAGTGGTCCAGGTCAGAGCTTTTTAATTGTAAAAGCAGTTGTTTCAAAGCCTCCGCCCTGTTCGGAGAAGAGACTTTGAACTCCACGAGAAATTTATGGGAGTCATCGATATTCGTAGAATTGTCAGTCATGAAGATGCCTCCGTCGCCATGCGTAGTTCATTAAAACCATGTCCTAACTCCCAATATACCACGAGAAGGGCGCCTAATATAGGGGTGAGGGTTCAAATGCCCTGAAAAAAATTTCTATATGCGCATATGTTATCGTAAACGATCTCTTATAGCCGAACACCTATGAAAGGGGATGCAATAGGCATGGTCAACGTGATGCCGCTGCAAATCGGGGAATGGACCGCGATTGGCGTCGAGGTGCTGCTGCCGAAAACGACTCTTCTGGCGGTTACCGCAGGTCAAGGGTACATTATGTGCGGTGCGCTGGACGTCCAACTGCTCAATGAGAGGCTGAAGGATCGCGCAATTATCGCGGGCCGAGCCGTCGGGGTGAAGACGATCGAGCAGCTGCTTGACGCACCGCTCGAATCGGTGACCGACGCCGCGCAGGCGCTCGGAATTACTGTCGGCATGCGCGGGCGGGACGCGGTTAAGCTGATGGCCCAAGCTGCCGTGTAACCTCGAAACTAGAGAGTTAGTCGAACAGCTTGCGCAGGTTTTCCTCGTAAGGAGCGGTCACGATGCCCTTCTCGGTAACGATCGCCGTGACCAGCTCGGCGGGCGTGACATCGAAGGCCGGGTTGTACACGGCAATGCCTTCCGGAGCGGTGCGTTTGCCGAAGCCGACCGTGACTTCGTCGGAATGGCGCTCTTCGATCGGAATATCGGCGCCTGTGGGCGTCGATAAGTCGATAGTGGAGAGCGGACAAGCGACGTAAAACGGAATGCCGTGCGCCTTGGCGAGCACGGCTACGCTGTAAGTGCCAATCTTGTTAGCCACGTCCCCATTGGCGGCGACGCGATCCGTGCCGACGATTACCGCTTGTATCCAGCCTTTAGACATGACGTGTCCGGCCATATTGTCGCAGATCAGCGTGACGTCCACGCCTGCGCGTTGAAGCTCGAACGCGGTTAAACGCGCGCCCTGGAGTACGGGACGGGTTTCGTCCGCGAATACTTTCAGTTGAATTCCCTGTTCTAGGGCGAGGTAGAACGGAGCGAGCGCCGTTCCGTATTTCGCCGTCGCCAAGCCTCCTGCGTTGCAGTGCGTCAGCACGCCCATGCCGTCCTTGAACAGCGTCAGCGCGTGCTCGCCGATCAGCCGATTGGTCGCTTCGTCCTCGGCGTGAATCTGCTTCGCTTCATCCAGCAGCGCTTGCGTGGCCTCCGCGGAGGCCACGCCTTGCTCTGCTAGTGCCCGGGCGCGCGCCTTCATCCGATCCAGCGCCCAGAACAAGTTCACTGCAGTCGGCCGGGATGTCGCCAAATGCTCGGCCTGGCGCTCCGCTTCGGCCGCCCAGTCGGCGGTGCTGCCGATGAAGTCTTGCACGCCCAGCACAACGCCGTAGGCCGCAGCAATGCCGATGGCCGGCGCACCGCGCACCTTCAGCTCGCGGATAGCCTCCCAGACGTCCTGCGTCGTCGTCAGCCGCAGATAAACCGTCTCTTCCGGAAGCAGGCGCTGATCCAGCAGCGACAGCGCATCATTATCCCAGATGAGGGACTGAAGCACCTCAGGTGTGGGTTGTTGCGATTCCTTGGTCATTCTTTCGTTGCTCCTCTCGATTGGTATGCTCTGTGCTGTACGTCGTGCGTTATGCCCGGGAGGCGGAATCGGCGATATGGATGATTTCCTCGATAGAGGTCAATTGACGATTGCGTTTGATCAAGGTTGTGCCGATGGTCAGCGCAAGCCTTTGCGCTTTGGCGCGAACGTCGGCATCCGGAATTTTGTCAATGTAGGCGACATGAGCGAGACCGACGATGCGGCGAACGGCTTTCGCCCCGGCGAAGCCGGCGGTGTCCTGAAGCAAACGAAGCATATAGTCGTCCTGATATCCGGCCGTTCGAGCGATGCGATCCGTGCCGTGTTCGTTCCACAGCTCGCGGAATTTCCGTTCGAAACCGTGCCAGATGTCTCCGATCGTATCGGTCAAATACTGCCTGCGCGCCTTGCGGGAAGCTTCGTCCGCAGACCAATGCTCCTGCGACGCATAGTGCAGCAGCAGGTTGGCGAACACAGCGCCGATATCGAAGCCGATCGGCCCGAAGTAGGCGAACTCGGGATCGATAACTTTGGTCGACTGTTCGGTAATAAAGATGCTGCCGGTATGCAAATCGCCGTGCAGCAGCGCCTGCGCATGGGTCAGAAACTTCTCGCGCAGCCTCGCGACCTCGAAATGCAGCTCTTGATCGGACCAGAGCCGTTCGGCGTCCGCTTGCAGGTGCGAATCGAAGCTGTTCGTGTCCGCATTCGTGTACGGATGGTCGAAAATGAGGTCCTCCGTAATTTTGCACAAGTCGGGATTGACGAAGGAACGGGTCAGCAGCTTCTTCTCCTGCTGGTTCATGCCCAGGTCGGACGTGAAAAACAGCGTTCTGGCGAGGAAGTCCGAGATATGTTCGGCAAACAGCGGGTAGACGCCGCCTTCGATCAGTCCTTGGCGCATAATGACGTGGCTGCTCAGGTCCTCCATGACCGTAAGCGCCATGTCGTTATTGGAATGGTATACTTTCGGCACAAGTCCCGGAGCAAACCGCTCTTCAAGGATAAGCGCTTCACTCTCGATGCGGGCGCGGTCCAGCGACAGCGGCCAAGATTCTCCGACAACCTTGGCGTATGGCAGCGCCTGCTTCACGATTAGGCTGGCTCCTGTGGAAGCTTGGCTGATATGGAAGACCAGGTTGAGGTTGCCGTCGCCGATCTCGCGGCAGCTCAGCTCGCCTTCCGGGCCGAATATGCCGGGGACGCTTCGGGCGATCCCGATCGCTTCTTGTTCGGTTAACGGATGATAATTGCTCATGCGATATTCCCTCCATATAGTTATCCGACAGGTTCAGTTGTATTTTATAGCGGAACGGTCTGTATGTTAGTATAAATCACTTTCCGCCCGGAGGGAAGATTCGCGCACGACTAGGCGATGCGGGATGATCTGGCGGGTCGTGATTTCAATATCCTTCATGAGATTAAGCACCATTTGGGAGGCGGTGTAGCCGAGCTGATAGGTTCCGACGTCCACGGAGCTGATCGGAGGGATCGTAAGCTCCGACAAGGCGATATTGTTAAAGCTGACGATCGCGACATCTTGCGGCACGCGGATGCCGAGCTCGGACAAGCCCTTAAGCACGCCGAAAGCGACGACGTCGTCGATCACGACCAGCGCGGTCGGAGGCTCCGGCTGCGACATGATCGAAGCCATCGCCCGATAGCCGCTCTCGATGAGAAATTCTCCTTCGACAACCCAGCTTTGCTTAAACGGAAGGCCCGCTTCCGCCAGCGCTTTCGTATAGCCATTCATCCGATCCTGGGTCATGGCCAGCTTTGTCGGCCCGCTGACGAAGCCGATCCGCTTCTGTCCCTGCGCAATCAAGTGCTTCGTCGCATCATAGGCGGCCTGTACGTTATCGTTGTCCACCGACGGCACATCCACGTAATCGAGACTTCTGCCGATGAGTGTAAACGGTATATTTTCCTTGCGCAAAAAATGAATAATCGGATCCGAGGAACGGGAGTACAGCAAAATAAGACCGTCGATACGGCCTCCTTTGACGAGCCGGGCAACGGTGTCCAGCTCCTCCTGTTCGTTGCTGCCTCCCGCCATCAGCAGATCGTAGCCCGCGCGGGTCAGCTGAGCCAGAACCCCGCGGATCAATTCATAGAAGAAAAAGTTGAGAAGCAGCTCTTCGGCCGGCTTCGGAAAGATGACGGCAATCGTCCGGGTCGTTCGGGAGACGAGACTTTTCGCCATCAGGTTCGGATGGTACCCGAGCTCTTCCATAATTCTTTTGACTTTTCGGCTCGTCTCGGCGCTGATTCGGGGATGCTCGGAGATGACTCTAGATACGGTGGACGGCGATACCCCGGCCGCCTTGGCTACGTCTTTGATCGTGACGGTCATGTCATTGGCCTTCCTTTGCGAACAATTTAGTAGAGGTTGTTCAAAAAGCCTCAGGCCTTGTGAACGCGAACTAATAGTTTTATTGTAGCCGATCTGTGCGAAGAGTACATGAGATAAGCGGTTTTTTTTGTGCATCCTATTATGCGCTGTGGCGCAAAGATTGTGCCACAAATTGCACAAAATCGCAATTTGGAGAAAATTCAAATAGGGGAGATATCCTGAGTAAACAGCAGTATTATAGGTTTTTTCTTCTGTTTTTGATATGCGCAAACGATTTACAAAATGAGATTTAAGGTTATGATATAAAGTAGTTCCATAAGCGCTTTCATTTATTGAACCTGCACAAATATGCTCGGTTACTGGGCTGTTTGTCATTTTTTTGCCCTTAAGTTCAAGCGTTTGCACATGGAGAACGGTGAATTTTGCAAGGGAGGGAAAAGCAGGAGCGATAAAGCTGGGCATGTTTCCTGGCTTCTTAAGCATTATGGCGGTATTCATCATCCTGAATACGATCAACCTGCTCGATTCGATCTGGGCGCTTATTCTGGTGTATTCCGCCGGAGCCGCGCTCGGGATGTTCGTCGCCAAAGGCTTCTTCGACACGATTCCGCGAAGCCTGGAAGAGGCGGCTCGCATTGACGGCGCATGCCATATGTCGATTTTCATGCGCATCATTTTACCGTTGTCCCGACCGATCATTACGTACATTTCGCTCACGACGTTTGCCGGCGCATGGGTCGATTTTATTTTCGCGCGCGCGATTTTGCGGACTCCGGAAAACTGGACGCTCACCGTCGGCCTGTGGAGCATCATTGATTCCTACAACAGCACCGAATTTACGCTGTTCGCCGCAGGCTGCGTGCTCGTCGCCGTGCCGATTACGCTGCTGTTTATGTACACTCAGCGCTTCCTTGTGGACGGGCTGACGGCCGGAGCGTCCAAAGGATGAGGCGCGGGGCGAAGTGCTCGCTCGCGCTCCTCGCAGCCACGGCTTTGCTGCTCGGCGGCTGCACGACTTTCGCTCCGAAGGAATCCGCAGTCTCGAAGGAACCCGCTATCCCGAGTGAAACCTTCGTCACTGAGGAATCCGCCGCTCCTGCAAACGGGTCTTCGGGCGTGTTCTACGAGGTGTTCGTTCGCTCGTTTGCCGATTCCAACGGCGACGGCATCGGCGATTTGAACGGCTTGACGGCCAAGCTCGATTACCTGGACCGGCTCGGAGTGGACGGCCTGTGGCTGATGCCGATTCAGCCATCGCCCAGCTATCATGGCTACGATGTCACCGATTATTACGGCATCCATCCGGATTACGGCACGATGGACGACTTTCGCAAGCTGCTGCAGGAAGCGCATCGCCGCGGCATCCGCGTCATTATGGACCTCGTCGTCAACCATACGAGCTCTGAGCATCCGTGGTTCGTCGATTCGGCTCAGGGTGCCGGCAGCAAGTATCGGGATTGGTATACCTGGGCGGAAAATGCCGAGCAGGCTATGCCCTCCGATGGGGCGACGGGGTCCGATCCGTGTGGCATAAAGGCGCACACGGGAGTTACCTCGGCGTATTCTGGGGCGGCATGCGGGATTTGAACTTCGACCATCCCGAAGTGCGTAAAGAAATGGTCGCTATCGGCCAATACTGGCTCAAGGAAGGCGTGGACGGCTTCCGCCTGGATGCGGCCAAGCACATCTTCGGAGATTTTAAGTCGACGATCTCCACGCCGGCCGTGCAGCAAAAAAACAAAAGCTTGTGGCAAGAGTTCCGGCAAGGCCTGAACGCGGTTAATCCCGATGCCTATCTTGTCGGCGAGGTGTGGGACGGCGCTGCAATCGTCACGCCTTATCTGGACAACGCGCTCGATTCGGCGTTTAACTTCGACCTGGCGGGCACGCTGCTTGGCGCCGCGGCTTCGGGCAAGTCGTCCGGCATCGGCTTTACGCTGTCCCGCATGCACGGCTATTTCGGCAAAGTGTCCGGCGGACGATTCGTCGATGCGCCGTTCCTGTCCAACCATGATCAGACCCGCGTCATGAACGCGGTCGGCGGCAGCGTCGATCGCGCCAAGCTGGCGGCTTCGTTGCTGCTGACGATGCCGGGCAACGCTTTTGGCTACTACGGCGAGGAACTAGGCGTCGCCGGCATAAAGCCGGATGAGAAGCTGCGTGAGCCGTTTCCATGGATGAGACAGGGAGGTTCTCCCGAGGAGACGACGTGGCAGAACTCTTCCTACCGTACAGAGGAAGCGTCTGTCGAAGCCCAAGAGGCGGATCCGAAGTCGCTGCTGAACCACTATCGAAAGCTGATCTCCTGGCGGGCGCAATTGCCTGCGCTGCGTCTCGGCACAATTGCGTCCTACGATGCGGGCAATGAGTACGTCACCTCTTACTTGCGTGCGAGCGGTGACGAGAAGGCGCTGGTGCTGCACAATATGTCCGAGCAGTTGCAGACCGTAACGCTGCCGGAAAGTAACGCGGGCCAGACGTCTTTCCCTAAGCTGACGTTGACGACTGACGAGGCCGCTTCGCTGGATGGGCGGGCGATCTCTTTGCCTCCTTACACGACCGTTGTTTTGATACCTTAATGAAACTTTTTGCAAAATAGGGACTGCCCCTAAGTAAGGTCGTACACAATAATCGATTAAGAAAAAGTGCATATATCTCCTGGAGACTGCCTCATACGGTCCTGTAACCACCTCTTAACGGGTTTACTCATTCAAGTTTCAGGATCGTATAGCATCGGAAGGAGATATATGCACGATAACCTTCTCAATCGATTATGTTTTTGTACGACTTTTTTATTTACTTAGGGGCAGCCCTCTATTTGCGTTGGCACGAACGCCTATCCCCCCGGCCACATACAATGAACCACTCACACGAATGACTGGAGAGTGGTGCGGGTGGACATTCAATTATCGGCGATCCACTGGGTGTATGTGGCGTTTATCGCTTTTATTCTCGCTTTGCTCGTGAAGCGAAGAGATACGACGCTGGTTTGCGTTGCGGGAATTTTCACGCTTGGCCTGATCGCAACCGAAAGTCTGGGCGGCTCGGTGGCGGGTATTTTCAACAGCTTTATCTATGCGACGAAGGAACTGCTAAGCACGATTTTCATCATCTCGATTATCGTGGCGATGAGTCGTGTGCTCATTATTACGGGCATCAACGAAACGATGATTAAACCGCTTACAGGCTTCCTTCGGACGCCAACGCTCGCGTTCTGGGGCATCGGCATTATTATGCTGCTGACTTCGCTCTTCTTCTGGCCTTCTCCCGGCGTCGCCCTGATCGGAGCGGTGCTGCTGCCGGTGGCGCTGCGTGTCGGCCTTCCCGCGCTCGGAGCGGCGGTCGCGATGAATCTGTTCGGCCATGGCATTGCGCTGTCCGGCGACTATATTATTCAAGGCGCGCCGAAGCTGACAGCGGATGCGGCGGGCCTGCCGGTGTCCGAGGTGATGGCGGCCAGCATTCCGCTTGTTATCGTAATGGGGCTTGTAACGACTGTGGCCGCATTTTGGATGATGCGCCGCGACATGAAAAACGGGAAGTGGAACGACGGATTGGTCGCCGCTAGCCGTGAGGAGGCGGGGGCGAAAACGGCTGTGAGTCTGCCGGATTCGGTTAAGCGATCGCTGGCCATCGCCATTCCGATTCTGTTCGCCGTCGATGTCGCGGCCATGTTCGCCTTCGACCTGCAGGGGGGCGATGCGACGGCACTGATCGGCGGCACGGCAGTGCTCATTCTGATTGTGACGACGATGGTGGCGCACCGAAACAAGGGATTGGAAGAGACGACCTCATATTTAATAGAAGGCTTTCAGTTCGGATTTCGGGTGTTCGGCCCGGTCATTCCGATTGCCGCGTTTTTCTATCTCGGCGACTCGGCGTTCCGGGAGCTGTTCGGGGACGGCGCTCTGCTCGGCTCGCACGGTATCGTCAACGATCTTGGCGTTGCGCTGGCCAACTCCGTGCCGATGAACGGAGCGGTCGCTTCGGTGACGCTGACCGCGACCGGCGCCATTACCGGGCTAGACGGCTCTGGCTTCTCGGGCATCTCCCTCGTCGGCTCGGTCGCGCACATGTTCTCCCTCGCGCTTAGCAGCGGCGCCGCGACGCTGACCGCTCTGGGCCAGGTGGCGGCGATCTGGGTCGGCGGCGGAACGCTCATTCCTTGGGCGCTGATTCCCGCCGCGGCCATATGCGGCGTTAGCCCGTTCGAGCTGGCCCGCCGCAACCTAAAGCCGGTGCTGATCGGACTGACCGTTACGACGATTGTCGCGATGTTCCTTGTATAGAGAGCTATGGCCGATCCGCCCATCGTCGTCTCGACGCGCGCGGATCGGCTGTTTTAGAATAAAAAATAAAAATGAACCGTTTGCCGAGTTGAACGATCTAACGGATAGATACATAAAAAACGAGGCGGAGGAACGTCTTGGAAACGGAGGAGAAGCTTTGTCGGAACTGGCATGGAAAACGGATGTTCAGCTTGCCTGCTCGGGCGACCGCGAGGCGTTCTCAAGGCTTGTCCGGGACATGCAGGGAGAGCTGTACAGAATGGCGCGAACGCTGCTGCACGGAGATGAGGACTGCGCAGACGCGATCCAGGAGGCAATTATGAAAGCTTATCGGAGCATCCCCAAGCTGCGGGAGCCGGCTTATTTTCGCACCTGGATGTTTCGGATTCTCATTCATGAGTGCCGGCGAATCTATCACAAAAACAAGAGGATGCTCCCGATGGACGTTCTTCCCGACCGCGAGGCTCCGACAGGGGAGACGGATCTTGATTTGCGGGATGCGGTCAATCGATTGGACGAGCCTCTTCGCACGCTCGTGAAGCTGCATTACTATGCGGATTTGTCCTTGGCGCAAATTGCGGAAATTATGGACGTGTCCGAGGGGACGCTGAAATCGAGATTGCACCGGGCCAGGCGGCAGCTGGTCAAATGGCTGAATGTATCCGAAAGGGGCGAGATCGGGTATGAATGTTGAGGAACTGGAAACGAGATTTCAAGGTGTCGGAAAATGGGAAGAATCGAGCATTCCGACAGCCGTTGCGCAGAGAATTGAACAGACGCTGGCGGCTTTGCCGGAGCGCGGCAAGCAAAGATCGATGGCGGGAAGAACAAGGGCGCTGGCCGCTGCAGTCGTTGCCTTGGTCGTTGTCGGCGGGGGGATTGCGGGCTATTCGGCGTATGCTCCAAAAATTTTGGGAGAGACCCCAATCAAACAGGCAGCGCCTTCTTCGGAGCTTTCATCGGATGTTCGAACTGAGGTCGAGGGCAAAATGTCGCTGCTGGCAATCAATGAACTACGAGACTCTATTCGCAAAATGAGTGTGAAGGAGACCGAAGTGTCAGGTGCGGCCGTATCGGATCAGGGGATTCATGTGCGGCTCGGTTATGTCATCAACGATGGCTACGCTTTGTCCGTCCGCTATTCCATTACAGCAGATCGGCCGATCCAGGATTTTAACCTGAACGCAGCTATCCGTGTAGACGGACAGACGGTTGGATACGTGGGCAATGCGGAAGAAGACGATGGGAAACGCGCCATTTTTCGGAACGAATTTTCGATTGTAAGCGCAACTCAATACGAAGGGATTCTGTCCACGACATACTATCCTTTCGAAGGCGCTCGGATGCAGTATACGGATTTCGAACTGGATATTTCGCGAATCGGGAACGTCAACGGAGAGTGGGTCTTCGATGCCGAGGTGCGCAGGCAAGAACCCTCGCTGATCATCCGGAACTCCAACGAGACCAAGACGAGCAAACAGGGAGTTTTCGAGTTGAGCAAAATATCGTTGTCGAAGGTATCCACGGGACTCGAGTACGCTTTCAAGCGGTTTGACTCCGAGAAAAACCGGATTTTCGCAGTCGAGTTAACGGACGATACAGGATATCGGTATGGAGGAGTGGCTCTCCGTACATCCGAAAACTCAGAAATGAACTACGCGAGCTTCCCCTCGCTTAATCCCGAGGCAAAAAGTTTATTGATCAGACCGTTATATTGGGATATGAAGTCCACGAGCATTAAGGGACGGGCGAACGTAGAGAGTCTGCCTACCCCGGACGATCCGCTCATCGTTCCGATCGGGCAAGACAAGGAACTGGTCGTCACGGCGATCGAAAGACGGCCCGACAGAACCGTCGTGCGTTCGCTGCCTACGCCTGGCGATAGTATCGGCATTTCTCTTTACGACATAGAGCGCGGCAAGGTGCCTTTAATCGATATACTGTTCGGCAAAGAGAGCGGGATGGTTTTCGAGCCGGTCCCATCCGACGCCAAGCTGCAGATCGTAGCGGAATTCCATGGCAAGTTGGTCTACCTTCCCGAACTGGAGGTTCAACTCAATCTTCCCTAGTCCGACTATGCTATAATGAAAGCATCGTAGGGCATAGAGGAGAGAAGCAACGCAATGGAATCGACGATCGCATTAAGAGAATGGGCCGTCGCCGTAAGGGCGCTGGAAACGGGCAGGCAGGTCATCGTGCTGCGCAAAGGCGGCATCGCGGAGGAGACCAGGGAGTTCCGGCTGGAAAGCCCGAAGTTTTACCTGTTTCCGTCGTTTGAGCATCAGCGTCCGAATCTGGTTATTCCGGAAGCCTCCGGAGCGGTGGAAGAGACGCAAGCGGAAGCGGCGTTGACGCCTGGGTTCGTGACGGTCACCTCGTTCGCGGAGGTCGCGGAAGAGTTGGAAGTGACGGATGCGGAGACGCTCAAACGGCTGGAAGGACTGCACATCTGGACGGAGGATTACGCCGAAGAGCGGCTAAAGTGGAAAAAAACGAAGCCTCTACACGTGCTCGTTCTGCGCGTTTATCGGTTGGATGAACCGCAAACGATTCCGCTGCGCGAAGAGTACGGCGGGTGCAAATCCTGGATTCAATTGCAGGATTTGAACGTTTCGTCGATGACTCCGGTGCTTGACGACGAGCAATTCCGACGGCAATCGGAAATAGTAGGAAAACGCATACAACGTTGATATTACAGGCAAACTGTCGCTTCGTTTCCGACGAAAACGAAGAGCGGTTTGCTTTTTCGACGGTTCTTTCATAAAATTGTTATTGAGAATCACTGAGAATCAAATTAAAATAATTATAAATAAGGATTTATTCCAAATGAATAAGTCCTCATAAGAACTTGGAGGTTAGGGAATGTCTACTCAATTCGAAATTCAAGGTCTGAAGTCGTCCATAGAGGGCAAAGAGATTCTGAAAGGGATCGATCTGAAAATCGGCGGCGGCGAAGTGCACGCAATCATGGGACCGAACGGTACCGGTAAAAGTACGCTCGCATCTGCGTTGATGGGTCATCCGAAGTATGAAGTGACGGACGGTTCCGTCACGTTGAATGGAGAAGACGTGCTTGAGATGGGCGTGGATGAGCGCGCTCGCGCCGGCATGTTCCTGGCGATGCAGTATCCGAGCGAGATTACGGGCGTGACGAACGCCGACTTCCTGCGCAGCGCGATCAATGCCCGCCGCGAGGAAGGCAACGAGATTTCCTTGATCAAATTCGTTCGCCAAATGGAAGCGAAGATGAAAGAGTTGGAGATGAACCCGGAGTTCATGCACCGTTACCTGAACGAAGGCTTCTCCGGCGGCGAGAAGAAGCGCAACGAGATTCTGCAGATGATGCTGCTAGAGCCGAAACTGGTCATTCTTGACGAAATCGACTCCGGTCTCGACATCGACGCGCTCCGCATTGTTGCGGAAGGCGTGAACGCGATGCGCGCCGAAGATCGCGGTTTCCTGATCATTACCCACTACCAGCGTTTGCTGAACTATATCAAACCCGATTACGTCCACGTGATGATGCAAGGCCGCATCGTTAAATCCGGCGGTCCTGAGCTGGCTCAGCGTCTGGAAGCGGAAGGCTACGATTGGGTAAAAGAAGAATTGGGCATTGTCGACGAAACCGTCGGCCAAGAAGCTTAAGGAGGCAAGCATCGATGAGTACACCGATTACTTCCTTCGGCAGGGAAGCGGCTGCTGCGATCGCTCGCAGCAAGAACGAGCCGGCTTGGCTCGTCTCCCTGCGCGAAGAAGCGGGGCAGCTCGCGACCGAGCTGGCATTGCCAAAGCCGGAGAAGCTTCCCCTGACGCGTTGGACACTGGATCATTACGGAACGAACCGCCCGGGTCAGCCGGCAGCTTCCGCTGCGGACCTGCCCGCACCGATCGCGGCGCTGCTGCCGGAAAACAGAAGCAGCGCGTTGATCGTTCAGCATAACTCTTCCGTGATTTACACGGAGCTTTCGGATGAATTGAAAGCGAAAGGCGTCGTCTTAACAAGCTTGGAGGACGCGGCTCGCAATCACGAAGAGCTGTTCCGCAAGTATTTTATGACGATTTATACGAAAGAAGAGCATAAGCTTGCCGCTGTGCACGCGGCGCTCTGGAACGGCGGAGTGTTCCTGTACGTGCCGCGCGATGTGGAGATCGAAGAGCCCATTCAAGCGCTGCTGTTTGCGGACGATGCGACGGCAACGTTCATGCCGCACGTATTGGTCGTTGCAGATACGAACAGTCGAGTGACGTTCGTAGAGCAAGTCGCTTCCGCGCTCGGCGAGACGACTTCCACGCTGCTGCACAACAGCGCCGTAGAAGTGTTCGCCAAAGCCGGCGCATTCGTGCAATATGCTGCCGTCCATCATATGGACGAGAGCGCGATCGACATCGCCTACCGCCGCGTCGAGCTGGACAACGACGCTCGCATCGAGTGGATCGTCGGCGACTTGCATAACGGCAATGCCATTACGGATACGAAGTCGGTGCTCAGAGGCAACGGTTCGACATCCGATTCGAAAATTATTTCCGTCGGAACGAAAAGCCAGCGCATGAGCCTAACGACGCAAGCCGTTCACTTCGGACGTTCGAGCGAGAGCGATATGATTACTCGCGCCGTTATGAAGGAAGAGTCGACGGCGATCATCAACGGCATCACGAAGATCGAGCACGGCGCGACGAAGGCGAACGGTCAGCAAACAGAACGGGTGCTGATGCTCAGCCCGAAAGCTCGCGGCGACGCGAACCCGATTCTGCTGATCGACGAGGACGACGTTAAAGCCGGACACGCAGCGAGCGTAGGCCAAGTGAACGCCGAGCAAATTTACTACTTGATGTCCCGCGGAATTAGTCGCACCGAGGCAGAGCGCCTGATTATTCACGGCTTCCTCGATCCGGTCGTCTCCGAGATTCCGCTTGAAGGGCTGCGCGAGCAATTGCACCGCATCCTTGAAAGAAAGCTGGGCTAATTATGGACCCGATCGCATTGAAGTCGGAATTTCCGATTCTTCAACAGGATATTAACGGACATCCGCTCGTATACCTGGATAACGGGGCAACGACGCAGAAGCCCCGCTCGGTCATCGAGGCGGTCAAACGTTACTACGAATGGGATAACGCCAACGTGCATCGCGGAGTGCACACCTTGGGCTCGCGGGCGACCGACGCTTACGAGGGCGCACGCGAGAAGGTGGCGCGGTTTCTGAACGCGGCGAGCTCGCGGCAGATTATTTTTACCCGCGGTACAACGACGGCGCTGAACCTGGTCGCCTCGGGCTATGCCCGTCAGACGCTGCGCGAGGGCGACGAGATCGTCATTACGCCGATGGAGCATCACAGCAACCTGATTCCCTGGCAGCAGGCCGCCAAGGCGACGGGAGCGACGCTGAAGTACATCCCGCTGCAGCCGAACGGAACGGTTGCGCTGGAGGACGTGGAAGCGACGGTGACGGAACGGACGAAAATCGTCTCCATCACCTACGTCTCTAACGTGCTCGGAACGATCAACCCAATTGCCGAGATCGCGAAGATCGCGCACCGCAAAGGCGCGATTCTCGTCGTTGACGGAGCGCAAAGCACACCTCATATGAAGGTAGATGTACAGGCGCTGGATGTGGACTTCTACGCTTTCTCCGGACACAAGATGTGTGCGCCGACAGGCATTGGGGCATTGTATGGAAAAGCGCAACTGTTAGAGCAGATGGAGCCGATCGAATTTGGCGGCGAGATGATCGATTTCGTCGAGCTGCACGATTCAACCTGGAAGGAGCTGCCGTGGAAGTTCGAGGGCGGCACGCCGATTATCGCTGGCGCTGTCGGACTGGGTGCGGCAATCGACTTTCTGGAGCAGATTGGCATGGACAACATCGAGCGGCACGAGCATAAGCTGGTCAAGTATGCGATGGAGCGGTTGTCGGAGATCGACGGCATTACGATCTACGGTCCGTCGGCGGAGCAGCGCGCAGGGCTCGTCACCTTTAATCTTGGCGACGTGCACCCGCACGATGTGGCTACGGTGCTTGACACCGAAGGCATTGCCGTGCGAGCAGGACATCACTGCTGCCAGCCGCTGATGCGGTGGCTGAAAGCAAGCGCGACGGCCCGGGCCAGCTTCTATCTGTACAACACCGAACAAGATATCGACCGGCTGGCCGAGTCTCTGGTTAAGACAAAGGAGTTTTTCGGTTATGAGTCAATTGGATGATTTGTACCGCCGCGTCATTATGGATCACTATAAAACGCCGCGAAATCGCGGGGAACTGGAAGACGGCTCCGTAACCGTCAACCTGAACAACCCGACATGCGGCGACCGCATTTCTCTTCAGCTCCAGCTTGAGGACGGCATCGTTCGCAATGTGAAATTTACGGGCGAAGGCTGCTCGATCAGCATGTCCTCGGCTTCGATGATGACGGAAGCGGTGATGGGCAAGACGGGCGAGGAGGCGCTGGCGCTCGCAGACAAATTTTCCGCCCTGATGAAGGGCGAAGATGTGCAATTCGACGACTACGAAGATGTCGAGGCGCTGTCCGGCGTTAATAAGTTTCCGGCCAGAATCAAATGCGCGACGCTAGCCTGGAACGCCCTGCGCAAGGGCGTAGAGCAAGGCTCTGGCAAGCACGAAGGCATTGAAGAATAAATAACAAGGAGGTTGATCGCCATGGCAAAGCAAATGCCCGAAATGGAAGAGTACAAATACGGTTTTCGCGACGAGCATAAAGCGATTTTCCAATCCGGTAAAGGCTTGACCGAAGAGATCGTCCGCACGATCTCGGAAATGAAGGGCGAACCGGAATGGATGCTGAAGTTCCGTCTGAAGTCGCTGGAGCAATTCCGTAAGATGGAAATGCCGACATGGGGCGGCAACATGGACGACCTGGATTTCGAAGACATCCAGTATTACGTCAAGCCGTCCGAGAAGCAAGGGAAAACGTGGGAAGAGGTTCCGGAAGAGATCAAAGCGACGTTCGACAAGCTGGGTATTCCGGAAGCGGAGCAGAAGTTCCTGGCCGGCGTATCGGCGCAGTACGAATCCGAGGTCGTCTACCACAGCATGCAAGAGGAGCTTGAGAAGCAGGGCGTTATTTTCATGGACACCGATTCCGCCGTGCGCGAGCATCCGGAAATTTTCAAAGAATATTTCGGCACGGTCATTCCGCCTGCGGACAACAAGTTCGCAGCGCTGAACAGCGCGGTCTGGTCGGGCGGCAGCTTCATCTACGTTCCTAAAGGCGTGCAATGTACGGTTCCGCTGCAAGCGTATTTCCGGATCAACTCGGAAAATATGGGCCAATTCGAGCGCACGCTCATTATCGCGGACGAAGGCAGTTCCGTTCACTACGTCGAAGGCTGTACCGCTCCTGTCTACAGCACGAACTCGCTGCACAGCGCGGTCGTCGAGATCATCGCGAAGAAGGACGCTCGCGTTCGCTACACGACGATCCAGAACTGGGCGCCGAACATCTACAACCTTGTTACGAAGCGCGCTGTCGCCGAAGAGAACGCGACGATGGAGTGGGTAGACGGCAACATCGGCTCCAAGCTGACGATGAAGTACCCAGCAGTTATTCTGAAAGGCCGCGGCGCGAAGGGCATGGTGCTCTCGATCGCGGTCGCCGGCAAAGGCCAGCATCAGGACGCAGGCGCGAAAATGATTCATCTTGCTCCCGACACAAGCTCGACGATCGTCTCTAAGTCGATCTCCAAGCATGGCGGCAAAGTGACGTATCGCGGTCTCGCTTCGTTCGGACGCAACGCCGAAGGCGCGAAAGCGAACATCAAATGCGACACGCTCATCCTCGACAACGAATCGACGAGCGATACGATTCCATACAACGAAATTATGAACGACAACATCACGCTGGAGCACGAAGCGACAGTCTCGAAGGTATCCGAAGACCAACTCTTCTACCTGATGAGCCGCGGTCTGTCTGATGCCGACGCGACGCAGATGATTGTCATGGGCTTCATCGAGCCGTTCACCAAGGAACTTCCGATGGAGTATGCGGTTGAGATGAATCGCTTGATTAAAATGGAAATGGAAGGCAGTATTGGTTAATACTGCTGTCTAGAAGAGAGCCAAAGAGGGTGCAAGACGGGATTTCCCGTTTTGTGCCCTTTTCTTATTCTCTTCGCTTTGAGCCTACTCCCTATTTCCGGTGAGCGGGTTGAACGGTTGGGATTACGCTGGCCAAAAAACTTTTTTTATCGGGAACCTTCCGGCTGTTTCAACAATCTAATTAGTAATTACATAACCGAATCGGCAATGTCACAGTTGGAGTTGTCCGAGGCGAGGAGACGAGAGAGGATGGATAGTCTGGATATTCAGGAAGTGATGCGAGCGCGACAGGGAGACCGGGAGGCGTTCACCCGACTGATGCGTCAATTGGAGACACCGATGTACGCCGTCGCCAAACAGATCGTACAACGCGACGAAGATTGCGCGGATGCAATGCAGGAAACGGTGTTCATCGCCTATAAGTCGATGTATACGCTGCGGGAGCCCGCCTATTTTCGAACATGGATCATTCGAATTCTAATTAACGAGTGTCGTAGATTATTGAAACAAAGAAATAAACAGGTTCCATTAACGGATTTGTCGGACAAGCCTTCCCCGTCCCCAGAAGAGGATGACGGCCTGGAGCTGCGCGAAGCGATCGACAGCCTGGAACTGCCGATGCGGCTTGTCGTCGTTTTGCATTACATTCAAGACTTGCCGATCAAAGAAGTGGCGAAGACGCTGGAGATTTCGGAGGGGACGGTCAAAAGCAGGCTTTATCGAGCAAGGGAAAAGCTGCTGCGGTGGATGGCAAAGTCGAGAGGAGTCGAGAGCCAATATGAATCAAGATAAGTTAACGAGAGCGTTGCGCGATACCCGTGTCTTCATGCCCGATCGTCTTCCCGATTGCGTCAGAGAAGCGCTGGATCATGCCTACGAGCAGCTCCCGGATATCGATCTGACTCCGATTCGCAAGCGTCGGCGAAATCGCAAGCTTCTTAAGCGGGCTAGTGTGTCGGTCGCTGCGGTGCTGGTAGCGGGTATCCTTCTAATTGGATCGGGTTTTATTTCTCCGTCTATGGCTAATTCGCTTAAACAGATCCCTTGGATCAATAGTCTCTATGAACATTTCGGGGATGCGGGTCTTGTAACCGCTGTTCGCAGCGGGATGGTGACAGATAAACCTTACAGCCAGACGAAAGCCGGGCGAACCGTTACGATATCCGACCTGATGTACGACGGGGCCAGACTGTCCGTTGCTGTTAAAGTTCATGAAGAAGGGAAGCTGTCGGAAGAGGAGCTTGAAGCGTTCGAAGTCGATGGCAGAGTTAACGGAGAGCAAGGCCCCCTCTCGTATAGCATCGGAAATACGCAATGGATAGACGAGAGTACGGCAGTACGAATTATTAATATCGGGCACTCCGGCTACGATGCAAGAATGGATCAAGCTTATGAGTTCCCGGACGCTTTCGAATTTACGTTTTCCATTGCGATGAGTTCCGGAAAAGAGTACAAATTCGTCGTTCCAATCGAGAAAAACGCGCCGGGTGCGATCGAATTGACGAAAAGCGAGATCAAAAATTATGAAGGGGTCACCTTGCAAATCGACAAGCTGGTGATTACCCCGGCCACCATTAATCTTGTCGCTCTTCTTGGCGTCACAGCAAGCTCGGAGGTAGAGCCGCCAGCCCGGTTCTACGGGAATAAGTTCTTGCAATTCGCGCTTTTCGACGAGAACGGGAACGAGATCAAGCACGTCGACCTAGCCGGCTATTACAGAGTCGGGGAGCAGGACCTGTTCAGAGGAAAGCAAAACTTTGTAGGAGCGTCAACCTTGCTGAAGTCGATCACGATCAAGCCTTATGCAAGAAGAATAAAGGGACCAGACGGCAAAAGCGAGAACGACTACATTCAAGAGTTGGAGATCACAATGGAATTGCCTAAATGATGGACGAGCAATGGCCTATAGATGCGAAACAGCCCTGGAGCTTTAGACTCTTGGGCTGTTTCTTTATAATCTATTCCTGAATTTGATATCGGTTAATCCCGCTTCGAATGATGAACCTGAACGCTCAGAACAAGGCCGACCGCAATCATATTCGTTAATAGCGAACTGCCTCCATAGCTGACGAAAGGAAGCGCGAGACCGGTCAGCGGCATCAATCCGAGATGCATCGCGATATTTTCGAACACTTGCAACACCAACATAGAGATGACGCCGATCACGATGTAAGCCCCCGACAGATCGGGGCTATCGTACGCGATGCGAACCATACGATAGATCATGAAGAAATACAGAAACAACAATACCGCGCTGCCGATAAAGCCGAATTCTTCTCCTATGACGACAAATATCGAATCGGCGTAGTCGTAAGGGATAAAGCCGTTTTGAACCAGGAAGCCTTGCCCGAAGCCTTTTCCATACATATCGCCCGTCCCGATCGCTCTGATCGAGTTCAGAACATGCCAGCTTTTGTCTGGATCGGAAGCGGGATCAAGAAACGTTTGAATTCTCGCGAGCTGATGCGGCTTGACGAAGGTTTGAAAAAGACTGCTGTCGGTCAGGTAAAGCGTGACGATAAAGGCAACCAAAATTCCGATACTGCCAACCCCGATCGCGATATGAGTCCTTTTCATGTTCCCCATCCAGAGCATTCCGAGCATAATGCTGACGAACACGATCGATGTGCCCAAATCCGGCTGCTTTAAGATTAGGACGACGGGAAGGAAGGTGGCAATCAACACAGGGAGAATGTCTTTGAGCAGTCTTAGCGGTTCCCCGTTCCGATTGCTTAGCAGTTTGGCAACAAGCAGAATTAGGAAAATTTTCGCCAGCTCCGAGGGCTGAAACTGAAACGACTTGATGCTGATCCAGCGGGTAGAGCCGTTCAGGTTCGTTCCGTTTAACAATACGATTACCAACAAAACGATACCGAGCGCATACAAACCATAGGACAGATAACGCACGGCGATACGATAATCCAAGAAAGCAATAAGAAGCGTGGGAACAAAGATGCAGCCATAGGCAATCAGATTGTTGACATGCAGCCCTTCATACTTCGTACCATTCGTCGCGCTATAGATAACCAGAGTACTGATGGCCATAAAACAAAGAACCACCAGCAGCAGAGATAAATCTAACCGTTTAAGCTTAGCAATCATAATTCCGTTTGGACCTCGTTTCTGATTTTTCGAAAATACAAATTCCCGGATTAGGTGCCCGAGCTGTCTCGTTTGAACACGGCAACTTTTTCCTCAAACTCCATCATACCAGTAAATTTCCTTTATCGACACCCGAGAAAAAAAGGAATCCAAACAAATCAAAGGCATAAAAAAATTGGGAAAAGCTCAATAACTCATGCATAGAGCCGAGACCGCAGAGACATAATACGTGGTAAATGATGGAGGTGAGAAAACATGGCGAACAATCGCAGCAGCAATCAGCTCGTAACTCCGCAAGCTCGCGCAGCTCTGGATCAACTGAAATACGAAGTAGCCCAAGAGCTTGGCATCCAATTTTCCCGCGACGGCTATCACGGGGACATGCTGACGAAGGATACCGGCCGCATCGGCGGCAACATCACTCGTCGCTTGGTGCAAATTGCCGAACAGCAACTTGCAGGCCAAGCAAGCCAAGCCGGACGCTTCTAAAGTCGACTTCACGATCCCGCTAGCTTAACGCTTGCGGGGTCGTTTTTTTTGCGAGCATAATCGGGAGAACGCTACGTCATCCTATATGGAGAATGAACCTTAATGGGAAGGCGGCTCGAAAAGATGAAGACGGGCTACAAATCAATGGTATTGCTCTCGCTGCTGCTGACGGTCGGTTGTGCAACAAGTCCGATGAAGCTTAAAAGCGACCAGGCTCCGGTGAAAATACAGAGCAACCAGTCTCCTGCAACGTTGGAGGAAGGACGGCATATCGTGCCGGTGCGACAGCTGCAGAATGCGGCATACGTCTCGCTCGGAGCGATCGGTCAGGCGACGGGGTACAGAGCGCAGTGGCTGCCGGATGGAAGCTATGGCATGGGGGATAATGATGCGGTATGGGTGTTCCGCACGGGAGAGAGCGCGGTGTCTATTGCGGGACGTTCGTCCAGTATGCCCGCGCCGGCTCTGAAAGAAGGCAATGAGATGTTCGTACCGGTCAACGCTCTGCAGCGTCTGATCGGAGACGTGACGGTGTTCCATACGCAAGAGAACGAGGTTGCTTTTTTTCCGAAGCCGACTCCTGGCGAGACGGGCGCAAACGGGCAAAACGCGGAATTTGCCGAGAAGCCTTCGTCCCAATCGGGAATGAAAGCGGCGGCGAATGAAGAGAGTTCGGCATCGACTTTGCTGACCTTTGCGAAGAAATTTATGGGCGTTCCTTATGAATTCGGCACAACAACTTACGCGCAGAGCAAAAGCTTCGATTGCTCCTCGTTCACGCAATATGTATTCGACCGCTTCGGAATCGATTTGCCCAGGGTGGCAAGGGCGCAAGCGGAGCAGGGCAAGTTCGTGTCCCGCGACGAGCTGCGGGCGGGAGATTTATTGTTTTTCTACGTGCCGGGTCGTTTCAAGAGCAACGAAACGGTCGGCCATGTGGGGATCTATATGGGGAATGGCAATATGATTCATGCAAGTCCGAAGCCTGAAGACGGCGTTCAGATCACTCCGATCGACAAGGAGTATTGGAAAGACACCTATCTATACGCGAAACGTTATTCATGAGCGGCCAATTGAATCGATAGCCGCCCAAGGCAGACGAGGCGACTTCACCGCTCGTTACCGAACAAAAAAAGGTGCATGCAATCCTGCAAAGAGGAGTGCACGCACCTTTTTTACATATTGACTTCCAGGATGGAAATATCCCTAACGACAGACAAATCGATAAATTCGTCGCCAACTTGAACGAGAGGACGGAAGAAATCCGTTGGATTCGTCATTACGATAACGCCTAGCACCCCGTTCGACAGCTCCACGCGTTTGCCGATAAAGTTGGGAACCATATGCCGGATAAACGTATGCGTGATGTCCGGGTCCAATTCCTTAAAGCTCAGCTCGTAGAGCTCCTTCAGCACGAAATGCAAATCTTTCTTCTCGCTGTACACTCGCGAAGAAATCATCGCGCTGTAGACATCGGCGACCGCTACGATTCGGGCCAGCGGGTGAATCTGTTCTCCGGACAACCCTTGCGGGTAGCCCGTCCCGTCGATTCTCTCGTGGTGCTGGAGCGCGGCCAACGCGACTTCTTCGTCCTTGAAGGAACGGGTTAAAATTTCATATCCGTATTGCGGGTGATTTTGGATTTCTTTGTATTCTTCATCGTTAAGCTTGGCTGGCTTGTTGAGAATCACCTCGGCGATTCTGCATTTGCCCACGTCGTGCAAGAAACCGGCCTTGCCCGCGCGTACCGTATCTTCTTCGCTCCAGCCCAGCCAGCGTGCGATGTAGTAGCTTAGCATGCCGACTTGAACGGAGTGCTGATAGGTGTAATCGTCCTGGGTGTTCAGCATAAGCAGCAGGGATACGACATCGCGTTCCGTGCGGAAATTTTCGACAAGCGGCTGAAAGCTCTCCCTGACATCGTCTTCGTAGATTCTGCCTTCAATGGAAGCTCTCTCGAACAATTGCTCCGCGCCGGCGACCGCATCGTGGTAAAGCGGTCTTAACAACGGATTGTACTCGGGGGCTTTTACGGTCGTTGTCGGAGCTTTCACTTCAGGCTCCATTACGGCAATTGCTGCCGAAGGGCTCTCACGATGTTCTATGCTGACATAATCAATCTGATGTTGGAAAATTCGTGAGATTTCCTTCTCGTTTAACGGCGTGCCTTTGGAGAGAACATGCAAGCCGTAAGCATTAAAGACGTCTTCCGATAGTCGATCGCCTGATCGCACATCCGTAATATGTACTCGCATATCGCACCTCGACAGAACCTCGATTAAATTCGAGAAATTTCGCCAATCTCTTGCTATCTATGCTATCAATTAAAGCGTTTTCTGGCAATATCAAGGCGAGATAAAATTTTCCAACTTATAAATGAAATGTTTTGTCATAATTATGATTGAAATTTTCATATGAAATGCAATATAATATCATTGAATGAAAATGAATAGGAGTGGTCTTAATGACAAGAGGCAAATTGACGTTGCCGGAAATCGGCGGTCAAGCGGAAGCATTGAAGGCGGCTTGGGAACAATTAAAGAAGCAAGAGCAATGGGCGCAGACGTTTGTCGGCAACGCAGCATACGACGAAGTCGTATTTATCGGTTCCGGTTCTTCCTATTATCAAGCGCAGGTGATGGCTTCGACATTTAAGCTGTGGCTTGGACGGAGCGCAAGCGCGCTGCCTTCCTCGGACATCTTCTTGTTCCGCGATCAATCCGTTGCCCGCAGCCGCAAAGTGCTTCTCGTCGGCGTATCCCGTTCGGGAGAGTCTTCCGAGGTCATTTTGGCGCTGGATTCGGTGAAGGATTTGCCGAACTGGACCACTTGCGGAATTACATGCTACGAGGACAGCCGTCTCGGAAGAATGACAGAGTGTCTGGTATCGCCTCTGGGCAAAGAACAAAGCACCGTAATGACCAAATCTTTCAGCAGCATGACCTATATGATGCAGGCTGCAATCGCGCTTGCTGCGGGCGGCGCGCTGCCTGCCGAGATGGAGTCCGCGCTGGAGCTGCAGGGAGATATTGTCGAACGGGGACGCGTTTTTGCGGAGAGCCTGGTCGAAGCGAACGACTTCAATAAATATATTTATTTGGGAATGGGCGCGTATTTCGGACTGGCGCAGGAAGTGTGTCTGAAGCTGAAAGAAATGTCCTATGTGTGGACGGAGAGCTACGGAACGCTGGAATTCCGTCACGGACCGAAATCGGTCGTCGAGCCGGGAACGCTTGTCTGCTTGCTCGTCTCCGAACAAGCCCGTTCCTATGAACTGAAAGTCGCGGAAGAAATGAAAGCCTATGGCGCGTTCGTGCTGCTGGTGACGACGGCTAATGGCGACGATACGAGCTTTGCGGACGCGGTATTCGAACTCGGCGGCGGTTCGCTGTCCGATGAGGCGCGTGCGGTAGCCTACTTGCCGCTGCTGCAGTACCTCGGCTTCTATACGGCGATGAAGCGCGGCGTCGATCCCGACCACCCGAGAAATTTGACGCAAGTTGTAAAGATTTAATATAGCAGAGGAGCCGGCGTATGGCGCGGAACAAGTCCGAGAGGCAGGAGCAGGTGCTTGCCTATCTGGAAAGATACGGAAGCATTTCTTTGCAGGAAATGACCGACAATTTCGATTGTTCGGAGGCGACGGCCAGACGGGATCTCGACGATCTCGAGAAGGCCGGCAAGGTGATCCGCACGATGGGCGGCGGAGCGACGTACGCGGCGAGCGGCCTGATTCGCGAAGTGCCTTTCCGCGAGAAGCAGCAAGCTCTGTACCCGGAGAAGGAAGCGATTGCCGCCTTGGCCGCGTCACTCGTCGAAGAAGGAGACGTCATCGGCTTGACCGGGGGGACGACGACATTCCTGATCGCCAAGGCGCTGAAGAAGCGCCGCAACATTACGGTCGTGACCAATGCGGTTAACATCGCGATGGAGCTTGCCGATTGCGAGGAGCTGCAGATCGTGCTGACGGGAGGCGTGCTGCGCAACCGCAGCTTCGAGCTGTGCGGACCGTTGGCCGAACAGACCGTAAAGGCGCTGAACATCCAGAAGATGTTCATGGGCGTCGACGGCGTATCGGAGCAGGGCGTCAGCACTTACTCCGAGCTTGAGGCGAACATCGCCAGATTGCTTATGCAGCGCTCCAAGCAGACGATTGCCGTGTTCGATCATACGAAGGTCGGCAAAACCTCGTTATTCCATGTGTCCGAGCTGCAGGAGCTCCACGCCTGCATTACGGACAAGAGGCCGGCCGAGAATTCGGAAGGCGGAGCGGCGCTGGCGGGCATTAAAGTCTATGCGGCAGAGGACAATTCGGTCTCGGGAGAAGAGAGGTAGAACGCCATGAACATAACAATCGGCGTAGACGTAGGCGGAACGAATATCGTATGCGGGGCGACGGACGAAGCGGGACGGGTGCTGCGCAAGCTCAAGCGCTCGACTGAAGCGCATGCCGGTCACGAAGCCGTGCTCGGGAAGATCGCGGATATGGTTCGGCAAATTCGCGAGGATTTGGGCGAGGATTACGAAGCGACAAGCGTAGGAGTGGGAGTTCCCGGGCTAGTCGATCCCCGTGCGGGCGTGTCGAAGTTCGCCGGCAACCTGAAGTGGCGCGATATTCCGGTAGTGAGCCTGCTGGAACAACAGATCGGCTTGCCGGTGTTTATCGATAACGACGTTCGCATGTACATTTACGGAGAAGCGGTAGCGGGAGCCGGACGGGGCTATGAGCATGTGCTGGGCATTACGATCGGCACCGGCATCGCGGCCGCAATTGTGAACGGCGGCGAGCTGTACTACGGACACAAGGCAATGGCCGGAGAGATCGGTCATGTCCGCATGGATGGCGTCGACGAGGATTGCGCCTGCGGGCTCAGCGGCTGCTTGGAGACGGTGGCATCGGCGTCCGGGATGGTACGGCAGGCGAAGAAGCTGCTGCGCGAGGGCCGGGCAAGCGTGCTGAACGACTGGTTCCCGGGCGATGAGCTGGAGCGGCTTAGCGCAGCGGACTTGTCCAAGGCGATGGATGCTGGCGATGCATTGGCCTCGGAAATTATCGTCCGTGCCGGCGAGTTGAACGGCCGCGCGTTGGCCGCGGCGGCGATGGTGCTCAGCCCTGACGTTATCGTGGTCGGCGGAGGCGGAGCGTTGGCGGGCGAACGTCTGCTAGCCCCTCTTCGCGATGAACTGTATCGCCTGCTGCTGCCGGATTTTCGCGAAGGGCTGAAGGTCGTGACGGCGGAGCAAAACGACGATGCCGGAATTATCGGCAGCTCGCTGTATGCCGCGCATCGCAGCAAATCGATATAAGCATTTATAAATTGAATCGGAGGAACTCATCATGGCACTTGTATCGTCAACGCCGCTGCTGCAAGCGGCAAAAGAAGGCGGATATTGTATCGGGGCGTTTAACGTCCACACGTTGGAAATGCTGCAGGCGGTCGTCGAAGCGGCGGAGGAAACCAGGTCCCCGCTTATCATCCAATCGACTGTCGGCACGGTAAAGCATCTGGGACCCGACTACATTGCGGCTGCGGCTACGGTCGCGGCGAACCGCAGCTCCGTGCCGATTGCGCTGCATCTGGATCACTGCTCCGATTTCGGCACGATCATGCAATGTATTCGCGCGGGCTACACGTCGGTTATGATCGACGCTTCCCACGATCCGTTCGAGAAGAACGTCGAGCAAACCCGTAAAGTCGTCGAGGCGGCTTCCGCGGTTGGCGTTAACGTCGAAGCCGAGCTGGGCCGCGTCGGCGGAGTCGAAGACGACATCGTCGTCGACGAGCGCGACGCGCTGCTGGCCGATCCGGACGAGTGCGCCAAATTCGTCGAGCTGACGGGCGTGCATACGCTGGCTCCGGCGATCGGTACGGCTCATGGCATCTATAAAGGCGATCCGAACATTGATTTCGATCGCATCGGACGCATTGCCGCCAAAGTATCCGTACCTCTCGTTCTCCACGGAGGCTCCGGTATCCCCGAGGATCAGGTGAGACGGGCCGTGTCGCTCGGCATGTCCAAGATGAACGTTGCGACCGAGCTGCGTATCGTCTTCTCCGACGCGATCAAGGAAGTGTTCGCCAAAAATCCCGAAGAGAACGATCCGCGTAAATACATGGTTCCGGCGAAGCAAGCGTTGAAAGCGGCGGCCATCGAGAAAATGCGTCTGTGCGGCTCGATCGGCAAAGCATAAGCGAAGCGGAGGCACAGCGGTGACGAACGCGAATGCTAGAACGACGATTACGACCGTAACGCTGAACGCGGCGATCGACAAGACGTATTATATGCCCGCCTTCGTTAAGGGCAAAGTGTCGCGTGCGGCCAAAGTCGTGTCCACGGCGGGAGGCAAAGGGCTGAACGTAGCCCGGGTGCTGAAGCAGCTCGGGCACGCCGAGGTGGCCGCGACCGGCTTCGCGGGCGGCTACAACGGCCAGTTCATTGTGAACGGGGTGAAGGAGGCCGGCATTCGCTCGGAGTTTGTCGCGATTCCGGGCGAGTCGCGCCTGTGCATGAACTTTATCGATGAAGGCGACGGCTCGTCCACTGAAGTGCTGGAGCCGGGACCGGTCATCGGCGAAGATCAGCTTGAACGGTTCAAACGCGAACTGCAGCGGCTGAGCGCGGAGTCGGCGCTTGTCGTCTTCTCCGGCAGTCTGCCAGGCGGAACAGCTCCAGCGCTGTACGCGGAGCTGATCGCGCTCTCCCGTACCGCGGGAGCAGACGTGTTCCTAGATACGAGCGGGGAATCGCTCGTGAGGGGCGTGACGGCTCTGCCGTCCTTTATCAAGCCGAACGAGGACGAGATTGTCTCCCTGCTGCCTGATTCGCACGACGGCGATCTGCGCGAAGGTATCCGCAAGTTAATGGCGCAGGGGATTCCGATCGTAGCGGCGACGCTGGGAGCGGAGGGAGCCGTAGCTGGAGCCGGCGGACGGATCTACCGCGTCCGCATTCCGAAGATCGAGCCGGTCAATACTGTGGGCAGCGGCGATTCGTTTGTCGCGGGATACGCTTACGGCCACGTCAGAGGCTGGCCGATCGAGGAGTGCCTGCGGTATGCGGCGGCGGCGGGCAGCGCCAACGCGCTGTCCGAGACGACCGGAGACGTCGATCCGAGGGAGCACGCCAGGCTGCTTCGCGAAATTGCCGTCGAGGAATGGCTATAGCATCGTAGGGAGATACATGCACGACAACATTCTCTATCGATCATCTTTTTGTACGACTCTTTTTACTTATGAGACAGCTTCGCTTGCATCAGATTCGCTTTTCTATTCGCCCAGAAGCTCGGCATAAATGCGCCGGGCGGTCTGGGCTTCTTCCGTTCCGATAACGAGCGCGCGCCCGTCGTCGAACAGCACGAACGTTACGCCACCGGGCAGCTGCAGCCTTAGCGAGTAAGCGGTTAGCTCGGCGCTGCCTGCTCGGGCCAGCCGAGGCGCGAGCGCTTGCAGGTCGAGCGTCAGCGGTCTTTCAGGCATGACCTGAACAGTGCTGCGTCCGCATAAGGAGACGGTCATCGTCCCGTCGGCCTCCTCGTTTCCCTCAAGCGCTTCGAAATGGCGGCGGCCGCATACGGGGCATTCCGGATTGCGCGCCCCGTCGACGGCAAGCGATTGCCACTGACTCTGCCATAGATCGATCTGCAGCAGCGAGCCGTGCAAGGCTTCAGTACGACCTGTCAGCAGCTTGATCGCTTCCATCGCTTGTACGGAGGCGATCGTGTCCACGATGGGGGCGAGCACGCCGGCCGTCTCGCACGTATCCAGCGAACCGCCCGGCGGCATGGCGGGAAACAGACAGCGGAGGCAGGGCGTCGTTCCCGGAATGACCGTCAACGACATGCCGGACGCGCCAACCGCTCCGCCGTACACCCATGGAATGCCGTTCTTCACGCAGTATTCGTTAATTAAATACCGTACGCTGAAGTTGTCCGTCCCATCCAGCACGATGTCGGCGCCTTTGAGCAATCGCTCGATGTTATACGCGTTCAAATCCGCCACGCGGGCCGCAATCGAGATGCCGCTGTTAACGGCGGATAGCCGGGCCGCTGCAGCAACCGCCTTCGGAGTTCCGGCAGCGGCGTCCGCTTCGTCGAACAGCATTTGGCGCTGCAGATTGCTGCGATCGACGATGTCTCGGTCGATCAGCGTCAAACTGCCTACTCCGGCGCGGGCCAAATGGTTGGTGATCGCGCAGCCGAGCGCGCCGACGCCGACAATGGCGGCATGAGCTTGCAGCAGCCGCTGCTGACCGTCCGATCCGATCCCGGAGAAGCGCGCTTGCCGTGCGTAGCGGGTATCGAGCTCGACGTTTGTCATTGCCCGGCGCCTTCTTCCGGTCGTCCCGAGCCGCCTGGCGCAGCCAGCGGATTCCAAGGCCCTAGCTGATGCCCCTTCCACTCTGTGCCATCCTCGTAGATTTCTTTTTTCCAGATCGGCACGACCTGCTTCAGTCGTTCGATCGCGTAACGGCTTGCTTCATAGGCATCGGCCCGATGAGCGGAAGAGACGGCAATGATAACGCTGATCTCCCCGATGCCGACCGTTCCGATCCGATGGGCGATCGCGGTGAGCGTACCCGGCCAACTGGCGGCTATTTCATCTCCGATCGATGCGAGGGAAGCTTCGGCCATCGGTTTGTAAGCTTCGTATTCGAGCGTGACCGTTCGCTTGCCCGCAGTCCATTCGCGCGTCGTTCCGACGAAGGAGATGGCTGCGCCGTGATCGGGGTGGTATACGGCGGCTATCGTCCGTTCGACATCAAGCGGTAGCTCGGTAATTCCGTATCTCTGCTGGCTGCTTGTACCGTTCTCAGCTGCGGCTTCGGCATCGGATAGGCCTCCGGATACCGGAGGCAGAAGGGCAAGCTCGTCGCTTCGTTTTACGGTCGCAGAATCGTGGGCGTAGGCGCGGTTGCATGCCAGAAAGCAGATGGACAGCAAATCGGCATGCTCCGGATGTCGCTCGGCTAGCCGCCGTTTGAGCTGCCCTGCGCTTAACTCGTCTTCTTCCCAATCGATCTGCAGCGAGCGCTGACCCAATCTTTCCGCCAGTCCCGCGAATAATTGGATGTTCCATGCAGAATTCATCGTTGGTTTTCCCCCTCGGATCGCTAACATTCGCTTCCGCAAGCATACCATATCCCTTGTGAAAATGTTATGCTAGAAGGATACGAGAGTGGCGAAAAGGGGGATCGGCAGTGGCGGAATTGTTGGACAGATTCGGAAGGAAGCACACCTATTTGCGCATATCCGTGACCGACAGGTGCAATCTGCGCTGCCTGTATTGCATGCCTGAAGAAGGCGTGCAGTTCATGGACCAGGACCGTCTGCTGACCTACCCGCAGATCGTCGAAGTCGCGGAATCGGCAGTGAAGCTCGGAATCCGCAAATTCCGCATTACCGGAGGCGAGCCGCTTGTGCGGCAGGGCCTCGACGAGCTGATTGCGGGCCTCTCCGCTCTGCCAGGCGTCGAGGACATCTCCTTGACGACTAACGGTCTGCTGCTTAAGCAGCAGGCGCGCAAGCTGAAGGAAGCGGGCCTTAAGCGGGTCAATATCAGCTTGGACACGATGGACGACGTCCGCTTCAAATTTATTGCCCGCCGCGGAGAGTTAAACCGGGTGTGGGAAGGCATTGAAGCGGCTGCGGAAGCGGGGCTTGGACCGATTAAGCTGAACTGCGTGCTGCTGAAGGGCGTTAACGAAGATGAAATCGGACGTTTTCTGAAGCTGTCGATGGAGAGGCCGATCCATGTGCGATTCATCGAATATATGCCGATCGGGCACGACGATGCCGGATGGCGCAGCCGCTATCTTCCATTGTCGGCCGTTATAGAGGAAGCAGCTCGTCTCGGTTTCTCATTGCAGCGCGAAGAGGGACCTCAGGGCAGCGGGCCATCGGAAAACTGGCGTATCGCGGGCGGAGTCGGAACGTTCGGATTAATTCACCCGGTCAGCGATCACTTCTGCCAAAGCTGCAATCGGCTTCGCTTGACCGCCGACGGCCATTTAAAGCCCTGCCTGTACTGGATGGACGAATTAAGCGTCAAGCCTGCGCTGGGTTCTCACGAAGCGATGGAGAGTCTGTTCCTGAAAGCGATGGACGTAAAGCCGGAAAACCACGAGATGGCCGCCGTGCTGGCCGGCACTTCGCTGAGCCACGCGCCGACCGAGCGGAGAATGTCGCAGATTGGCGGTTAGGAGATTGTCCGATGATCAAGAATGTAACGGTCACATTGCTGCATACAAATGATTTGCACAGCCATTTGGAAGAGACATCGAAGATCGCGGGCTATATTGACGGGGTGCGTGAGCGGACGGAGCCGAACGAGTTGATCGTCGTCGACTGCGGCGACTTTCTGGATCGGGTGCGTATGGAGACGGAGGGAACGATGGCCGCAGTCAACCGGGAGCTCATGGAGCGGATCGGCTACGACGCGGCGCTGCCCGGCAATAACGAAGGACTGAGCTACACGCCGGATGAACTGGATCGGATATTCACGGGAACGACCGTTCCGTTCGTATGTGCGAACATGGCGTTGTCCGCCACCGGGCGCCCGCCATCCTGGATGATTCCGTCCCTCGTGCTGGAGCGGGCCGGCATGCGCATCGGACTGATTGGCTTGACGGTTCCTTACGCCGAGTACTACGATCTGCTCGGCTGGGAAGCCGGCGAGCCGATCGCCGCGCTGGAGGCTGAGGTCGCAAGGTTGAAGCCGCAGACCGATGCAATCGTCGTGCTCTCCCATCTCGGGCTGCGCAGCGACGAGCGGATCGCCGCGACCGTGCCGGGCGTAGATCTCATTCTTGGCGGCCATACCCACCATCTGCTGGAGGTTCCGTTGCTCGTAGGCGATACCGCGATATGCGCCGCCGGCAAGTTCGGCGCGTATGTCGGCCATCTGCAACTGGAATTCGGGGCAGACCGCAGACTGGTGAAAGTGTCCGGCGGCAGCAGGCCGACCGACGACATGGCGACTAGCGAGGACATCGACGCTCTGATTGCGGCGCATCGCGAGCAGGCCAAGCTCAAGATGGGCCGGAAGATCGCCCGTCTCAGCGAGCCGCTCTCGCTGCGGTACGATCGGGAATCTCCGCTGCCAACGCTGCTGTCCGCAGCGATTCGGACGATGACCGGGGCGGAGCTCGCCTTGGTGAACGCCGGACAACTGCTCGAAGGGTTGGCGGCCGGAGGCGTCACGGAAGAGAGGATTCACGGGATTTGCCCGTCTCCGATCAACCCGTGCTCGGTGCGCTTGAACGGGGAATTAATTCTAAGGTCTCTCGAAGAGAGTCTGCTGCCGGAATTTCAGAACCTGGAAATACGCGGTTTCGGCTTTCGCGGCCGGGTGCTCGGAACGCTGTGCCTGGACGGCATAGCGGTGAGCGCGGATCTTGCCCGGCCTCCTTATCATCGCATTGTGGAGGCCAGAGTGGGCGGGACGGCCCTGGACAAACACAGGGAATACACGGTGGCGACGCTGGATATGTTCACCTTCGGCGTCGGGTACATCGGATTAAAGGAAGGCCGGGACATTCGCTACTACTTGCCGGAGTTTATCCGGGACGTGCTTGTCCGTTCGCTTAACGACAGCTTGCTGATCGCACGGTCCAAGGAGCCGAGATGGCGATATTTCGACGAATCCTGATCGGCTTCCGCGGACCGGCTGTACCGCCGCAATGAACTTTAGTTCCGGGGGAGTGAAAGGCCAGTGCTGCATTGGTTCGATTCTATCATTCTGGGAATTGTGGAAGGTCTGACGGAGTTTCTGCCGGTATCCTCGACGGGGCATATGATTTTGACGAACAAGCTTCTTGGCTACGAGGAAGCTCCGGAGCAGCTCAAGACGTTCGAAATCGTCATTCAATTCGCGGCGATTTTGGCGATTGCGCTCGTCTACCGGGACAAGATTTTGCAAGTGCTCGGCCTGGGCAAGGCGCAGTCGGTTCGCGGGCTCTCGGTAGACGCCTTTCCGAAGCGCGGGTTGAACCTGATCCACGTCGCGCTTGGCATCGTCCCGCCGTTAGGCATTGCTTATCTGTTTCGGGACACGATTAAGGAAATCGGGTTTCACCCCGCTCCGGTGTTATGGGCGCTGGTCGCGGGCGGCATCTACATGTGGGCGGCCGAGGCGCTATACGATGCGGGAAAAATGAAGAGAACGGCGGAAACGATGGACGACATTTCCTACAAGCAGGCTCTGCTTATCGGCGTTCTCCAATGCATTTCGGCCGTATGGCCCGGCTTCTCCCGCTCCGGATCGACGATCGCGGCCGGCATGCTCGGCGGCGTCAGCTACCGGGCTTCCGCCGACTTCAGTTTCTTCATCGCTATCCCGATCATGACGGCGGCGACCGGCTACGAGCTGCTCAGCAACATCGACAATTTCCGTTCCGGCGACATCGACCTGGGTTTCCTGCTTACCGGATTTATCGTCTCTTTTCTTGTTGCCTGGATCGTCGTCGTCGCGTTTCTGAAGGCGCTGCAGAAATTCAAATTGAAATATTTCGCGTGGTATCGTTTCGTTCTGGCCGCTTTGTTTTATTTCTTCATTATGCGATAGCGCTGCTTTAATCAGGGTGGAATAATGTCGAATCATGGAGAATAATCAAAATTCTCCTCGAAGGGCTATTCAATAAACGAAGTTGAATTCCGATGTAATCATAAGGGAACTTTTGTCTGCCAGATTCCGTCGCGAAGGAGGAAAATCACGAAATGCGCATGATGCCGATTTCTCTATGTCGGCCGGGGATGAGACTGGCGAAAAGAATTTATTCCGATGACGGCATCGTGCTGCTGGCCGAAGGCGTCGAGCTCACTTCCACACTCATCCGGCGACTGGGAGAATGCGGGGTCAGTTTTGTATATATTCAGGATTCACGAACGGACGACCTGTCCATCCCCGAACTGCTCAGCGACGAGACGCAGCGACGAACGCTGCAGACGATCCGCACGGTGTTTCGGGAATTCGGCAATTCGACCTCGAAAAGCAAAAACAGCACGTATCCTTACGTCGGACGCAAAATGAAAGAAGTCATGCAGCTGATCATGGAAGACTTGGACAGAAACCAGGACGCGATGATCATGCTAATGAATTTGCATACAGTGGATCATTACTTGTACATGCATTCGATGAACGTGTGCGTGTATACGACTTTGCTCGGCATGGCCCACGGCTATAGTCACGACGAGCTTGTAACGCTGGGGATCGGCGCATTGCTTCACGACGTGGGCAAAACGCAAATTTCCATGCAGGTGCTGCTCAAGCCGGGATCGCTGTCGGCCTATGAGTTCGACGAAATGAAACGGCACACGGAGCGGGGCTTTTACCTGCTCAAGGATGAGCCGAACATTCCGATACTGGCCGCTCACTGCGCCTACCAGCATCACGAACGGCTAAATGGCTCGGGCTATCCAAGAGGGATTAAGGGCGACGAAATCCACGATTATGCCAAATGGGTCGGAATCGTCGATTCCTACGATGCGATGACGAGCCACCGCGTGTATCGCGACGCTATCCTTCCGCATCAGGCTGTGGAGATGCTGTACTCGGGAAGCGGGACTCTGTACGATATGTCGAAGCTGCAGCTGTTTCGCGACAAGGTAGCCATCTATCCGATCGGACTAACCGTGAAGCTGAACACGGGACAGAGCGCGGTCGTCTGCGACATCAATTCTACATGCGCTCACCGGCCGATTTTGCGCGTGCTGACAGACGAGGACGGCGTCGAGCTGAAAGTGCCGTTCGAGTTGGATCTGTCCAAGCATTTGAACGTTCTGATCACCAAAATTGAGTTGAATCCGGCAGAAGGAGCAGGCACGATGCCTGCCTAAAGCCGATGTAAGGCCGCCCGTGCGCAGACGAACCTGCGCGGAGGGCGGCTTGTTTGGTCTTTCCCGCACGATGGGTTTGTTTTTATCGGCTCCGACCATTACAATAAAAATAACGTAAAGAACGACAGGAGCATGAACGATGCAGCAAGCTTTATCCCGGCCAGCGAAGGCGGCTCCTTTTGCCGCTCCTTCCGACTGGCCCGTATTATCTCCCGCTTACGATCCATGGGATCCGATTCGTTCCCTGCAGCAGCACGGAAGACACGAGTTGACGAGCGTGGAGCTGACGGTGACTCATCTGTGCAATATGAGATGCGAGCACTGCGCCGTAGGCGACGGCTTAACGATGACAGAGGCGCCGCATCTTCCGCTAGACTTACTTTTCCGCAGATTGGACGAAGTGCGCCATCTGGAGACGATTAGCATAACCGGAGGGGAGCCCACGTTCCGCCTCGAGACGGTTAGGAACGTCATCTTGCCTGTATTGAAGTATGCGCGCGCGAGAGGCATACGTTCGCAGCTTAACTCTAACGTCACTTTGGACTTCGAACGGTATGAGCTGATTGCGCCTTATTTGGACGTCATGCACATCTCTTTTAACTATACGCAAGCCGAGGATTTCCATCAGGTCGGCTTCGCTCGCACCGGGCGCAGCGTTCGGCTTGAGACGACGTCCAAGCTGTACGAGAGAATGATCGATAATGCTAGAAGGCTCTCCGAGGGCGGTCTGTTCGTATCCGCGGAATCGATGATCAACTACCGTACGCATGAGCGCATTGCGGACATTCATCGACTTATTATCGAGATGGGCTGCCTGCGCCATGAGGTACACCCGATGTATCCCAGCTCGTTTGCGTCCTCTCTTCCGGTCATTACCAGACGGCAAATGATGGATGCGGTAAAGACGCTGCTTGATGTGCGCGACCCTGGGATATGGATGCTGTTCGGGACATTGCCGTTTTTCGCCTGCAGCGAAGAGGAAGAGGAACGCCGGCTCGTGTCCAGATTGAGATCTGAGCCGAATGTGACCGTCCGCAACGATCCTGACGGCCGCAATCGCGTTAACGTCAATATGTTTAGCGGCGACGTCTACGTGACCGATTTTGCCTCGGTTCCCCCGTTCGGCAATATCCGGGAGGAAAAGCTGGACGACGTGTTCGCCAAGTGGCGAGAGCATCCGATGCAGCAGGCGATCAACTGCCATTGTCCCGCCGCAGGGTGCTGCGGCCCCAATTTGCTTGTTCAGGACATGTACTACAGGGATGTCGACTTTATGACAAGGCGAGCCCTTCCATAAAAAATAAGATAGTGCTCCGCCCGCGAAGATAAGGAGGAATACGTTCACTTGGAACTCGAATGGAATTTGATTTTCTGGAACGTCGTTCTCGTATTATTCCTGGTACTCCTTAACGGTTTTTTCGTTGCGTCCGAGTTTGCGCTCGTCAAGGTGCGGCAAAGCCGGCTGACTCAGCTGAGCAATGAGGGCAATGTTCGCGCGAAATACGCGCTGAAGGTAAATCAGAGACTGGACGCCTATTTGTCTGCGACGCAATTAGGCATTACTTTGGCTTCGCTGGGCTTGGGCTGGGTCGGGGAACCGGCGATCGCCGATCTGATCATTGCGCCTCTGCTTCACGGGTTCGGCGTAACGGACGAAACGGTGATCCATTCGATCGCGTTCGTAGCCGCTTTTTGCATCATCACATTTCTGCATATCGTGCTCGGGGAATTGGCTCCGAAATCGTTGGCGATTCAGCGCTCCGTAGGCGTCTCGCTCTGGCTGAGCTTGCCGCTGCTCATGTTCTATCGGCTGTTCCTGCCGTTTATCTGGTTATTGAACGGCGCGGCTAACCGTCTGCTCAAGCTGATCGGAGTCGAAGCGGCCGGCGAGCATGAAGCGGCCCACACGGAAGAAGAAATTCGCATTTTGATGGATGAGAGCGCCAAGAGCGGCATTATCGACAAGGACGAGATGACGTTGTTCGACAACGTCTTCGAGTTCGCCGACCGGGTCGCTCGCGAGGTCATGCTTCCGAGAACCGACATGGACTGCCTGTTTACGAACGTTTCGTACGCGGACAACATGAAGCTCGTGTATGCCACTAAACATACGCGTTATCCGGTCGGTGTCGAGGACAAGGATCAGATTATCGGATTTGTGCACATTACCGATTTGCTAACCGCCGATCCGGATGAGGAGCATAATCTCAAGGAATTTCTGCGTCCGATTCTAAGCGTGCCGGAATCGATGGAGATCAGCAAGGTGCTGAAGCTGATGCAGCGCCGAAAATCTCAGGTCGCCATCGTCATCGACGAATACGGCGGAACCGCAGGCATGCTGACGGCCGAGACGATTTTGGAGGAGCTGGTCGGAGAACTGCAGGATGAATTCGACGATGAGCTGCCGAACGTCGTGATCAAAGGGGAATTAACTTCCGTGGACGGGCGTATGCTGATAGAGGACGTGAACGATCTGTTCGGCCTGGATATCGAAGACGACGAAGTGGATTCGATCGGCGGTTGGCTGTTCAACCACCTGGAGGGCACCATCTCCAAAGGACAGAAGGTCGTCCATGAAGGCTACGTCTTCGAAATTGCCCAGACGGAACGGCTTCGCGTACAGCGGGTGCATATTTACAAAAATAAACTAGCGTTGGCGGATTCCCCCGATAAAGCATCGCGATCCAACCCAGACAATCAGTAGCGGCGGGAGAGCCCGGGAAGAGGGAAAAGGCGTGCCGATTCGAGCCATTGTGCTGATGGTTTCCTCACTCTTATTTTTGTATTTGCTGTTTACGGTAGGCGCGCCGTTCTTGCTTGCGCTTGTCGTGGCCATCTTCCTAGAGCCGCTCACGCTGCAGTTTATGAACAAGGCGAGGATGAACCGGCTGGCCGCATCGACCGTTTCCAGCACGCTGTTCACCGTAGTTCTGCTTGGGTTGCTCGGCTTGCTCGGCATGAAGCTGGTTAGCGAGCTGAGAGCGTTTCTGGATAAAATGCCAAGTATGCTGGAGGATGCCAGCGAGTACATACAAAGCTTGATCGAGCAGGCGCAGACCTATTCAAACCACGGAGCTGCGCCGCTGCCGGATCAGCTCGAGACCTGGGTGTCCAACATCACGGCCGCGCTCAGCCAGCTGTCCACGAAGCTGTCCGGGGTGCTGTTCAGCTTCGCATCGGGCATACCGGACTTTTTTATCTTTTTTATCGTGTTCCTGGTCGCGGTTTATTTGTTCACGTTGAGCCTGCCGATGATGAAAAGCTCGTTCCTGTCTTTGTTCGAAGAGAAGTCAAAGCTTCAGGTGGAGGAAGTGCTGGCCAGCCTGCGCAGATCGGTGTTTGGATTTCTGCGCGCGCAGCTGCTGCTCAGCGTCATTACTTATATTTTATCATTCGCCGGTCTACTGATCATCGGAACGGGATATCCGCTCGCCATAGCGCTCGTCATCGTGATCGTCGACATTCTCCCCGTGCTTGGCGTAGGCTCGGCGCTCGTCCCGTGGGCGGCGTTCCAGATCGCCGTCGGAGACATGTACACCGGTATCGGATTGATTTTGTTATTCCTCGTCATCACGGTTGTGCGCCGGATCGTGGAGCCGAAAATTCTCGGAGACGCGGTCGGAATCAGCGCCTTGTCGGCCCTGATCAGCCTCTATGTCGGCTATGAGCTGGTCGGCATCGTCGGCGTATTCCTCGGACCGATCGTTGTCATTGTGTTCATGGCGATGCGCAAGGCGGGACTGTTCGATTTTAAAATTAAATTTCAATAGCAAGGAAGAGGAAGACGTCCTTGGACGATCCGCGCGGAAGCCGCAGGTGTACAGCCTGCGTCCGCATGGAAAGTCTCGGGGGCGTCTTTATTTTAAAGAGGGTGTCAGAAACGTAGGACTTTGGGCATAGGATATTAGCGGATAATTACGTCTATCGCGCCGAGATCGGCGAACAACAGAGGAGGTAACAGCATCATGTACGATTCTCAGTGGCGGAGTTGGAAGCCCTATGTCGGGCCGCACGACCCTTGCCCTCCCATCCGCGTGAAATGGTACGTCGTTCCGCCTAATCAATATATCTCGTTTCAGCCAATGAATCTGCCGCAATTCTCGTTGGAGGAAGCGCTGCGGAAGGGCACTCTGTGGCCCGCGCTGTACAGCAATTATCCGGCCCGGCGCTCGGCGAAAGGAGGGAAAGGCAATGGCTGATCGATTCGATCGCAATGAACGCAGCGATCGTAACGAACGTAACGAACGCAACGAGCGTAATGAACGTAACGATCGTAATGACCGAAATGATCGTAATGATCGCAACGATTGGAACGGACGCCACGATACGTACGATCGCCACAACCGGGACTATCCGGGCTATCGAGACGGTCAGGATCAAGCTCCCGAGCCGGGCGCAAGAGGGGACGACGCCTATTGCAAGGAACTGTTCGAGCTGCAGAAGACGGATTTCGCGCTGGTCGAATTGACGCTTTATTTGGATACCCACCCCAACGATATGCAGGCCGTTCAGCAATTTAATCAGCTTTCGCAGAGGAGGCGTCAGATCGCGCATGAATTCGAGATCAAATACGGTCCGCTGCTGCAATTCGGGCTGAGCTACAGCCGGTTTCCGTGGCAGTGGATCGACACGCCATGGCCGTGGCAAGTATAGGGAGGAGGCGGAAATATGTGGATTTATGAAAAAAAGCTGCAATATCCGGTCAGAGTCAGCAAGTGCGATCCCCGAATGGCTCGTTACCTTGTCGAGCAGTACGGAGGCGCGGACGGAGAGCTATCCGCGGCGCTTCGTTATTTGAACCAGCGGTATACGATTCCGGACAAAGTCATCGGATTACTTACTGATATAGGAACGGAGGAATTTGCGCACCTTGAGATGATCGCCACGATGATCTATAAGCTGACGAAAGACGCGACTCCGGAGCAATTGGAGGCGGCGGGACTCGGCGCGAACTTCGTGAATCACGACGGTGCGATGTTTTACAACAATGCTGCGGGCGTACCGTGGACTGCCGCCTATATTGCCGCCAAGGGCGATCCAATCGCCGATCTGTACGAGGACATCGCCGCAGAAGAGAAAGCCCGAGCGACTTACCAGTGGCTAATCGATTACACGGACGATGTCGACATTCAGGATTCTCTCAAATTTTTGCGCGAAAGGGAGATCGTACACTCGCTTAGGTTTAAGGAAGCGGTGGAGATTTTGAAATCGGATCGGGAGCAGAAGAAGGTGTATTGATTGTAAGGACGGCGGCATTCCCGTGGCGGGAGTGCCGTTTTTTGCGGCAGCTGATTCAGCGTCCTTGATCAATACAAAAAAGGAGTAACTTTCCAACGATTTTTACGTATTACTTATTAGACCGCCACGAAGGTACGGAAGGAGGTGCGGGGCAACTTGGAAACGTTGATGATTGTGCTGTTCGGCATAGGAGTCGGATATGCGGTGCTATCGGCTTTCGTAGGAGATTTGTTCAGTCTGGACATCCATACGGGAGAGCTGCCTTTTTTGTCGCCGACGATTGTCGCGACATTCCTGACGGTGTTTGGCGGAGTAGGATACATGCTGCTGCATAATACCGAATGGTCCGCGATACCGATCGCCGGCTTATCGCTTCTGATCGCGCTGGGTGTGTCCTCGGTGGTGCTGTTCCTGGTCGTCATTCCTTTGCAGGCGGCGCAAAAAGGAAGCGCCAAATCCGCGAAGCTGATGATCGGAGCGCTGGCGGAAGTCACAACATCCATCCTGAGCTCGCGTTTGGGAGAAATCGTGTATGAGCAAGGAGGATCGAGGCATAGCGCGCCGGCAAAGACCTATGGCGACGTTTCGATCCGGCAAGGCGCTCAAGTCAGAATTGTGGATGAGATCGCCGGCACCTTCGTGGTGGAGGAAGCGTAAAGCGCATTTGCGCAATCTATTACAGAAAGCGAGGACTTCATATGAATGTGGACGCAACCTTGTACATTCCGGTAGGCATTGTGCTTGTCGTGATTTTACTGATCGTCGTTTTCGCATCAAGATACCGCACGGTTAAGGCCGATCAGGCGATGATTGTGACCGGGGCGCTGACGCGCGACGGGATGAAGATCGTCAAAGCGGGAGGAGCGTTCGTCTGGCCGGTCGTTCAGGAAGCGTCGTTCCTGTCGCTGCAGGTGCAGACGGTCGACGTACATACCCCGGAGGTTTATACGATGCACGGGGTTCCGGTTATGGTGGAAGGCATTGCCCAGATCAAGATCAAGGGCGATTTGGAGTCGATGGCGACTGCCGCCGAACAATTCCTTGGCAAACCCGAAGCGGAACTCAAAAGCATTGCCACTCAAACGATGGAGGGCCATCTGCGCGCCATTCTCGGAACGATGACGGTGGAAGACGTATACAAAAACCGCGAAGAGTTTGCGAGGAACGTGCAGGAGGTTGCAGCAAGCGATCTTAACAAAATGGGATTGCAAATCGTATCGTTCACGATTCGCGACGTTCGCGACAAGAACGGTTATTTGGACGCACTGGGCCAGCCGCAGATCGCTCAAGTCAAACGCGACGCCGAGATCGCCAAGGCCAACGCTTATCGGGACGAACAGATCGCCAAGTCGCGGGCGCTGGAGGAAGGCAAGAAGGCGGAGTTCTCCGCCGAGACGAACATTGCTGAATCGCATAAGCAGATGGAAGTGAAGAAGGCGGAATTCAAGCGCGAGCAGGACATGAAGAAGGCTGAAGCGGACCAATCCTACAAGCTTCAGGAGGCGAAGACGCTGCAGGCGGTTAAAGCCGAAGAAATGCAAATCCAGGTCATCGAGCGCGAAAAGCAAATCGAGCTGGAAGCCAAGGAGATCGAACGGCGCGAGCGCGAGCTGGTCGCTACGGTGAAGAAGCAGGCCGAAGCGGAGCGCTTCGCGCAGGAGCAGCGGGCCGAGGCCGATCGCTACCAGATTGAAGCCAAAGCTAAAGCGGAAGCGGAAGCTGTCAGATTGGCCGGTAATGCTAACGCGGACAAGGAACGTGCGGAAGGTACGGCCGAAGCGGACGTTATTCGTCTGAAGGGTCTCGCCGAAGCGGAAGCGAAGGACAAAATCGCGGACGCGCTGCGCAAGTATGGAGAAGCTGCCGTTATCGAGCTGATCGTACAGAAATTCCCGGAAATTGCCCGGGCAATTGCCGAGCCGCTTGCGAAGACGGAGAAAATTGTCATCGTCGACGGAGGAGGCAGCGGACCGAACGGCGGAGCGGGTAAGGTGACCGGGTATGTAACCGACCTGCTCGCGAAAATGCCGGAGACGGTCGGAGCCCTTACCGGCGTGGACATTCATCAGTGGCTGCGCAATCTGACCGAGGGAGAGCGGTCGATTGACAGCAGCTCCGAGCAGAAGAAGCTTGAATAGCAGATAGCCTCGGCCAGGAGGATACAGACCAAAGTCGAAGAGACGGATGCTCTGTTCCGAGAGGATGTGGGCAAACAATTAGCGGAGCGCCTTCGGGCGCTCTTTTCACAGACCGAAAAGGTCTTCTCGAAGATAATCGTTGTGGATATGCACTTCGGCGCAGGGAAAATGCAGGCTTGTGTCGAATACGTCGAATTAATGAGTATAGAGAACTATAGGGGTCATGCATATGCGCAAAAACAGAGGTTTTAAGTTACGCTCAACGGTAAATGCGCTCGTATTGATTACGGTAGTGGCCACGGTTGTCATTATTTCATTAGTTGCGTTCCAAAACGAGAAGAAGTCGCTCATTCGGCTAACCTACCAATTAAACGAAGTCTACGTCAATAAAATCGCCGAGACGACAAATTCGATTTTTCACAATATGACGCAGGGTCTGGCGATTACAGGGAGATACTTGGCATCGGATCTGTCGCGTACGGATTTGCATTTCCAACTGATGCTTTTTCAGCAGAGCAATGCGTTTTTCAATATTACGTTTATTGTCGATAAGGAGGGCAATCTCGTGGACGCTTCTGATCTTTCCTCGCTTCGTCGAGGGCAGAAGATGAAGTCCGCGGGCGTGGAACAGGCGCTGAAAGAGAAGCGGGCGCTCGTCTCCGAGCCTTATGTCAATCCATTGTCTAAAAATCTGGTTGTAATGGTAAGCGCTCCCTTGCAGGACAATTCCGGGAGGTACATCGGCTTTATCGGCGGCACCATTCGGCTGCATGAGACGAATATTTTCCAGACGGTGCTGGGCAGCGTTCCGAATGAGGCGGACGGTTCGTATGCCTATGTCGTTAGCTCAGAAGGCATTCTTCTATATCATCCAGACCCGAAACGTATCGGAGAGAGAGTTGCGCGCAATCCGATCGTAGCAAAAATCGCGGCGGGAGAACGAGGCTCGGGCTCGCTCAGCCTAGTGAACAGCAACGATATTGAAATGCTGGCCAGCTACGCCATGATCGAGAAGGCGGGTTGGGGCATCGTCGCTCAGACCCCGGCCGAATCCGTGCTGCAGTCGGCGCGACGGCTGATTATGGCGATTATTACGTATATGCTTCCGGTGCTGCTGCTCTTTGTCGTCGTGATCACCCTGCTTGTGCGCAGATTGTCCGAACCGCTGGTTAAGCTGACCGATTTTGCTTCGATGCTTTCTCCGACGAATAGCGGAACGGACGAGCTGCCGAAAATTCACGGTTTTAACTATGAAGCCAACGAGCTGCATAAGGCGTTCGGAAGAGCGGTTCGGCATTTTCGCTACCAGTTCGACAGCTTGTCTCAGGAAGCTCAGACCGATCCGTTGACGGGCTTGTTTAACCGAAGGACGATGGACAAGTTTATCGGAAGCTGGATAACGGGCGGAAACCCGTTCTCGCTGCTCGTGCTGGATATGGATCATTTTAAAAGCGTTAACGATACGTACGGGCACGACGTCGGGGACGAGGTATTAAAGTTTCTGGCGACCAGTCTGCGTCAGCTGCTTAAGGAAGATAACGTGATTTGCAGGTTCGGCGGGGAGGAATTTATCGTCCTTGTGCCTGACGAACGATTCGATTCCGCACTGGAGGCGGCAGAGCGCATTCGGAAATATATGGCGGAGACGGACGGCCCGACGGGCGGTAAAGTGACGTTGTCGATCGGAGCGGCGCATTATCCGGGGTTCGCGAGTAATGCCGAGCAGCTCTTCCGCGTGGCGGACGAAGCGCTGTATCGAGCGAAGCATCAGGGCCGCAACCGGGTGGAGATCGCGCTCGCGCCGAACGAAGTCGCAGCAACGAATTAATCGAATACATCAGCAAAGAGAGCTATAGGGGTTTAGTGAAATGCGCAAAAACATAGGATTTAAGCTGAGATCGACAGTAAACGCAATCGTTATGGCTACAGTATTGGCTACAGTCGTCATCATATCGTTCGTGGCTTATCAGAATGAGAAGAAATCGCTATTCCGGTTGACGTTTCAGCTAAACGAAGTATACGCGGACAAAATTGCCGAAACGACGAATTTCATTTTTAAGCATATGATGAACGGCCTGGCGATAACGGGAGAGTCTGTATCGGAGGACCTGACCCGTTCAGATTTGAAGGACCAGCTCGTGCGGTTTCAAGAGGGCAACTCTTTTTATAACTCCGTATTTATCGTCGACAAGGAAGGCACGTTAATCGTCGCCTCGAATTTGCCTTCGGCTGTGGGCAGCAAGCTGGCGTCCGCAGGTGCGACGCAGGCGCTCCGGGAACAGCGGGAGCTTGTCTCCGAGCCGTACGTAAGCACAGTAACGAACAAGTTGATCGTAATGGTCAGCGCTCCCCTTCACGATGCTTCCGGCAATTATATCGGGTTTATCGGAGGATCGATTCGGCTGCACGAGACGAATATTTTCCAGACGGTGCTGGGCAGCGTTCCGAACGAATCGGACGGCTCGTACGCCTACGTGGTAAGCTCCAAAGGCGTGCTGCTCTATCATCCCGATTCGGGGCGTATCGGGGAGAAGGTGAACGAGAATCCGGTCGTCTCCAGCGTGGTTTCCGGATTGAGCGGGGCGAAGAGAATCGTTAATACAAGAGGAGTCGACATGCTGGCCAGTTACGCACCGATAGGCAGCGCCGGTTGGGGAATTGTCGCTCAGACGCCTGCCGAATCCGTGCTAGAGTCGGCGAAACGGCTGATCATGTCGATCATGCTGTATATGCTGCCTGCGCTGATGCTTTTTGTCGTCGTGATCACTATTCTCGTGCGCAAGTTGTCCGAGCCGTTGGTCAAGCTGACCGAGTTTGCTTCGATGCTTTCCCCGACGAATAGCGGAGCGGACGAGCTGCCGAAGATTCACGGTTTAAACTATGAAGCCAACGAGCTTCACAAGGCGTTCGGAAGAGCGGTTCGGCATTTTCGCTATCAGTTCGACAGCTTGTCTCAGGAGGCACAGACCGATCCGTTGACGGGTTTGTTCAACCGAAGGACGATGGACAAGTTTATCGGAAGCTGGATTGCCAGCGGGAATCCGTTCTCGCTGCTCGTGATGGATTTGGATCATTTCAAAAGCGTTAACGATACGTACGGGCACGACGTCGGAGACGAGGTATTGAAGTTTCTGGCGACCAGTCTGCGTCAGCTGCTTAAGGAAAACAACGTGATTTGCAGGTTCGGCGGGGAGGAGTTTATCGTTCTTGTGCCTGACGAACGGTTCGATCCCGCAATGGAGGCGGCAGAGCGCATTCGGAAATATATGGCGGAGACGAATGGTCCGACGGGCGGCATAGTGACGCTGTCGATCGGAGCGGCGCACTATCCGGACTCTGCCCGCAGTGCCGAGCAGCTCTTCCGCGTGGCGGACGAAGCGCTGTATCGGGCGAAGCATCAGGGCCGCAACCGGGTGGAGATCGCGCACGCGGCGAACGATCTTGCGGCAACGAATTAGCGGATGCGCAGAGCGCATGCGATAGCCTGTTTTTGTCTCCGGCGACCTTCCCGCTTCATACACTGGAATCGTATGCTCGCATTATGATTCCAAGGAGGTGCCCTGTGCCCCGGCATGTGAGCAGCAAGTGGAAGAAAACCGCGGCGTTAATGGGGAGCGTATCGTTGCGGCGGCTCGTTCCCGAGACGACCCGATTTGAGGGCGCCAAGCTTAGAAGCACGCTTGAGCGCTACGGAATGGTCTATATCAAGCCGGAATCGGGTACGCATGGGAAAGGCGTTATGCGCGCCGAGATCCTCGGCGACGGCCGCTACCGGCTGCGGTACGGCAAGCGCACGCAAACCTACTCCTCCTGCGGAGCAATGGCCGATGAGATTCGTCGTTCTATCCGTGGTAGAAGATATTTGATTCAACGAGGCATCCGATTGCTTAAGCACAAGGGTCGCTTATTCGATCTGCGCGTTATGGCACAGTTAACTCCGCGCAAAATGTGGCGAACGACCGGAATGATCGGCAGGGTGGCGGCTCCGGGCAAAATCGTGACCAACTACCACAGCGGAGGCAGACTCGTACCTGTAAACCGGCTGCTCAGCGGTCATATGGGCGAGAATTCGGCGCGAAGTACGCTCCGGACGCTTGAACGCATCGGCGTCAACGCGGGGCAGGCATTGAGGCGCAAGTATCCCGGCGTTTGCGAGGTTGGCGTCGACATCGGTATGGACCGTTCCTTGAAGCCTTGGATTATCGAAGTCAATACAAGCCCCGATCCGTACATTTTCCGCAAGCTGCCCGATCCGTCCATATTCAAGAGAATCAGACGATATGCGAGAGCCTATGGACGAAAATAAACAGCTTTCCCCAAAATAACCCGACCCCCGCCGCGATTGCGAAGAGGGTCGGGTTATTTTTAGAGGACGGAGAAACTCTATGTTCTTGCTTTGTAGATTCGACCGAGCCGGGCTGCCGTGGCCTGCCAGCTGAATTGCCGCAAGCTGTCCCGTCTGGCCGCCCGCGCCATGCGCAGCCGCAGCGCTTTGTTGCCGGCGAGCTTGGCGATCGCTGTCGCGAAAGACTGCGGCTGACGATAGCGCCGCACAAGAATCCCGTTGCGGTTATGCCGCACGATCTCCTTGATGCCGCCGTTGCTAGAGGCGATGACTGGTACGCCGGAAGCCATCGCTTCCACATTCACAAGCCCGAACGCTTCGTGCTTTTGAGAAGGACAGACGAAAACGTCGGCCTTGCGGAATACGCGATGGATGCGGCGGTGCGGAACAGTTCCGAGGAATCGGGCGTTTACCCGAAGCTTCAGGGCAAGCGCACGCATACGTTGCGAATAACCGGGACGAGGAGAACCGCCCGCGATGATCGCTTGTATCGGTCGACGCGCGGACTTCTGGGCCAATTTTATCGCCTTTAGGAGCACGGGAACGCCTTTGCGGGGAATGACGCGGCCGGCGAACAACACTGTGAACGCTCGATCCGAGTTTCGTTTGCCCGCAGGCGTAAATCTGAGCGTGTCCACTCCGAGCCACACTTTGCGGATTTTGCCCGCAGATCCCGGGAACCGGGCGGATAGCTGCTTCTTCAGCGACGTGCTGTTGGCGATGACGGTGTCGGCTTGAGAGAGACCGGCTGCCGCAGAGGAACGCGTCGCATACGGCGGCGAGACGAACGTTAAGGAATGAAGGAAAAGCGAGACCGGAGTGCCGGGAGACATTTGTTTGATCGGGCCGACGAAACGGGGGCGGTTGTCGACCTGCACGAGATCGAAGCTTTTCCCTCGAATGAATTTTTTGACATTGGACAAGTAAGTCTCCCGAGTGCCGGAAGGCACCCTGTGGATGTGCACTCCGTCTATGACGGAATGGCGCGGATAGCGGCGGTGAGCCCGGCTGACGATTGTGACTCGGTGTTTGCGGGCCAACTGCTTGGCTAAGGCCAGAATCGTAATTTCTACCGACCCCCCGAGCGGCGGAGGAACGGGAATTTGCTCGGGGGCGACGATCAGAATGCGCATATTTTCGAACACCTGCTCCGTATAGATTTTTACTTGATCCTCCACAACTTATGATGGACGACCGAGGTTCGCTTAGGACAAATACCGCCTGTCAACGTAAATATTCGCTTCAACTCGCGGCAAGAGAGTGAGAGCGTTTGACGTTACAGGTGTCCAAGCCGACCACGAAGAAATATGTACGCAAAAAAACTCGCCAGAATCCGCCGTTGCCGTTTCCTTTCGACTCGCAGTAACGGCTGAAAAGACAGGACAATGCAACTCTGCAGCGCAGATTGGGATTGGTGGGCGAGGAGGTGGTGGGGAGAGGGAAGGAGGGAAGGAGAGGGAAGAGGGCAATGTTATCAGGTTAAGTGGACTATTCGTCTCCAGTGGTTGGATCTTAAGTAACATTTGGGTTTTTATCCCCGCCTGGGTAGCGCCGAGGCTTAGCTAACCTCTACTGCTGAAGTTAGCGCCAAGATATAGATTGCACTATCAGCGTGAGGCAGCTGATTTCCGGCGAATAAGACCGCGAGGCGGCCCTATTGGCCAGAAAAATGCCGGGGACCAGCGAATAAGACCGCGAGGCGGCCCTATTGGCGAGAAAAAAGGCGGCGACTAGCGAATAAGACCGCGAGGTGGCCCTATTGGCGAGAAAAATGCCGGGGACCAGCGAATAAGACCGTCAGGCGGCCCTATTGGCGAGAAAAATGCCGGGGACCAGCGAATAAGACCGTCAGGCGGCCCTATTGGCGAGAAAAATGCCGAGGACCAGCGAATAAGACCGTCAGGCGGCCCTATTGGCGAGAAAAATGCCGGGGACCGGCGAATAAGACCGCGAGGCGGCCCTATTGGCGAGAAAAATGCCGGGGACTAGCCAATAAGACCGCGAGGCGGCCCTATTGGCGAGAAAAATGTCGGGGACCAGCGAATAAGACCGCGAGGCGGTACTCCAGCGAGGAAGAAGCCGATGTTCGGCAAAGTTCACAGCACAACGCAAAAGGCCTGTCCCATAGCGGAGCTTGATGAGAAAATCGATAAGAGAGAAGGTGTAATACCTTCCGGAGATTGCCTCATACGCTCCTGAAACCTTGCAAATGGTTTGCCCATTCAGGTTTCGGGAGCGTATAGCATCGGAGGGAGGTACTAACCTTTCATCTGTTTATCGATTATCTTTCACATCAAGTAGGCTGACTTATGGGACGGCCCCGAGCGCCGACAGCGCCCCCCTACACCAACTTCGCCTCATTACCAGCTTCGCATCATTACCAACTTCGCCTCATTACCAGCTTCGCCTCATTACCAGCTTCGCCTCATTACCAGCCTCCACCGCTTTAGGAAACATCCAAGTCGTTCGCTTCCGAAACCGTCTCTACAGCTTTATGAGACGTCCAAGTCGCTCGCTTCCGAAACCGCCTCTACAGCTTTATGAGACGTCCTGGTCGCTCGCTTCCGAAACCGCCTCTACAGCTTTATGAGACGTCCTGGTCGCTCGCTTCCGAGGACGAACGATGCTCCGTATCGACAGCGACGCCGGAGCCTGTTTTCTGGGTGCGCAAGCCGCGCCTTTCCCGATAAGCCCATAGCGCGTACTCAATCGGGCGCACGATCGCTTTGCGGTATACGTCACGCTCCCCGGCTTGATGAAATACTTCGCGCGCGGGCTTCGGGTTGACCTCGATCAGCCAGATTTTTCCGCTTCGGTCGATGGCCAGATCGAGGGCGAGCTCGCACAGCGCGCCATAGGTCGTTTCCAGATAGCGCGCTACGTCGATCCCGAACGCTTCCGCCGTCTGGCGAATTTGCCGGATATCGCTCTCGTTGCCGATCCATTGCCTCAGCAGATCGTTCATCGGAGCCGCTTCGCCCCCACCGTGCAGGTTGGAGGTAATGCTGCGAAGAGGGCCGACCCGGCCCGCGCAGCCGGTAACCTCCCAGATGCCCAAGCCGTTTTTCTGCACCAGCATTCGGTAGTCGTGCACTCTGCCGCTGGGAAGCTTAATGTTCAGCCCCTGCTGAACGATGTAGCGATTGCCCTTCTTATCCCAGCTGTCCAGCGCGGAAGCCAGCCGGCCGCGGGAAATATGCTTCGGCTGTACGATCGATCGCGAATGGTTGCGTCCTTGCAGCAGCAAGCCGCCTTCCCGCCCGCGCTCGATGCGCAGAATACCTCTGCCTCCGGTGCCGTTGATCGGCTTCAGGTAAACGGTCGGGTACTTCTTTAACATCAGAGAAACGTCCTCAGCGGACTGGTACAGTCTTGTGGCCGGCAAGTGCACGCGGAAGGCCGGCACTTTGCTTAACGCGCGATAGATCGTCCATTTGTTGCGAAGAGGCCGGTTGAGAAAATGAAGATAGGAATAGCGTTTGCGAAAAGCGAGCAATTGTTCGAAGCGATGGCTTTTCTGAATCCGGCAGCGATCGTAGATGACGTTAGGAAAGCGAACCCAGCGGCGGCTCCATTTCTTCGTCTCCGGGTTGTACAGCTGGGCGCGGATGAGCTCTTTGCCGTCGTCCACGTCTTGAGGCGTGAATACGAAGACGTCCAAGCCGACCCGCTTGCCAGCCGCAATCATTTTCTCGTAAACCGGCCTTTCTTCCAACGACTTCGATTCGTTCAAATAAAGAGTCAGTATGCCGAGGGTAGGCTGTCGCACCGTAGATTCACCTCCGCTCGGGCGAAGCCGTCGCGAACGAAGGAAATCTGTCTGAAGCGACAAGCGATGCTCTGTTCGACGTCACGTGACCGCGCCTCCCCCAGATTCGTGCTTCAAACGGTGCAGATATAGACTATATTGAAAAATTCGTTCCAGCGACTTGTTGCGAATGTGCGGCTCATCGAATTTCATCGGCTTGGAGTTGGCTTCGAAAAACCAGACATGGCCGGTCGTATCTACGCCGAGATCCATCGACATTTCACACAGTCTGCTATGCGAAGATCGTTCGATTTGCTTAGCTAGCGTAATCGTCGTCCCTTTCACCTTGCCGAGCACCTTGCCTGCTTTATCCTGTCCGAACACGGACACAAGCAATTTCTCCGGCTCGTCGATGTAACCTCCTCTGGGCACGTGAGTCGTAATGCTGGAATCGCCAGCAACTCTTGCACCGATGCCGGAAAGCTCCCACTGGCCGGCACCGTTCTTCTGCACAAGCGCGCGCAGATCGAACGGCCGATTGTTCACGCAGGCAAGTGCGATTCCCTGCTGGACGATGTAAGGCTCTCCAAGCCGCTCGGATTGTCGCGAGACGCGATCCCACAGCCTCCTCATCGTACCTGCGCGGAAGGTTCGGCTGCCCTTCTCCTCCTGAATCTGCAGACGATAGGGCAGTTTTCGTTCCGGCTGTACGGTTACGGTCATAATGCCGACGCCTGCTTTGCCGCGAACAGGCTTGAGGTAGAGCAGGCGATGCCTTTTGAGCAGGCTGCTCAGCACGAGCGAGTCGGTCAGTTTTTTCGTTTCAGGGATGTAAGGCTTCGTTGCTCTGCTCTCGTTCAGCCACTGGAAGAGCGACCACTTGTTGAAGAAACGTCGATTAAATAGACGAATGTCGGGCTGCTTCGCCAAGGCGGACAGTTTCTTCTTCACTCTTGGCAGCCGTTCGTCCTCCCGCTGCGGAATTCGGTTGTATACGACATGAGGACGGGGGAACCAGGCTTGCACCCAAGTTTCGTCCGATTCCCGAAATATATAGCCGAGTATTCTGGGCGCCTGCAGCTTCAAATGCTTAACGGTAACGACGTAAGTGAGAATGCCCATCTGCTGGCCGGTTTGGATCAAATCCGCGAAGTTCGCCCGATTGCCCCTAAACAATTGCGTATCGTCCTCGATTGTAAGGATTGCGACGACCGGCTTGTCGGTCGTCGCTTCCATTACGCTCGCCTTGGTTTGGAGAGGTTTAGGAATCGTCAAGATTCATCCCTCCTGCGGAATCTGCTTAGATAGAGACAATGCTCGAGAATGTATTCCAGAGAGGCTTTGCCTTGCTCCTTCAAGGCGGGATGCTTGAAGATCGATCTGCCGGGCTTGGCGTTCGCCTCGAACATCCATACCTCGCCGTCGCGGTCGATGCCGATGTCGAGGCCGAGCTCGCCGAGTTGGTGCGAATAATTCCGCTCGATCGCTTCGGACAGCCGGACGGCAACCGTTCTAGCCTCCTTCAGTACTTCCTCCGAACGCGCTCCGAACGCGCGGCCGAGCGCCTGCTCGGGCGTCATGAGCGAGCCCCCGTTTTTGATGTGCGTCGTTACGCTTCCGCGTCCGGCTTTCTTGGCCCCGATACCGGCGACGACCCATTCGTTGCGTCCGTCCTTATGCATGTGAAAGCGGAAATCGATCGGACAATTGTCGATTTCGACAAGGCGTATGCCTTGCTGTGCGACATAGTTGTTCAAGTCGCCTCCGTGTCGGGCTCTCAGCATTTTCATCAGGCCGGCAAAGGTACTGAAGCGCAGCAGCACGTTGCCGCCGCTTTTGCGATAGCGGATGAAATAGCCTTTGCGCGGATGATAGGTCAGGCGATAGATGCCTGCGCCGAGGCTGCCTGCGCTTGGCTTGTAGTATAGAAACTGATGCTTCTCCAGAAGCTCTTTAATTTTCTCCGGCGCCGGGTTGTTGACCGACTCTGGCAAGTGCCGCAGCGCTTCGGGATCGTTGTCGAGCAGCTTATAGACGTCGGCTTTATTGAAGAAGCTCCAGTTGAAAAACGGGATTTTCTTGCGAATAAACCGCTCGCGAAGCGAGGTGATCGTTGCGCCCGTCTCGGCGCGCCGACTCGGAAGCCGGTTATAGATGACGTCGGGAAGCGGGACGATTCGTCTCGTCCAGCCGCCTCCGCCGTCGAGAAACCAGCCGTTGATCTTCTCCTGCTGCCAGTTGATATCCCGGGGCGTAAAGGCGAACATGTAGGCGCGCTTCTGGCCAAGGCCCAGCAATTGCTTGACGAACCCGGTCCGTTCTCCGAACGGGGCGGAGGAAGAGCGCGTTCCGCTGTCCGTGAGTACCCCGATCAAGGGACCGAGCTGAATGTCTTCTCCTTCTTCGCCTACGAGATAGACGCTGCCTGATTTCGGAACTTTCACGGAACGGCGCAGCCCCGCGGACATATATACATGGTTGCCTTTACGTTTGATGGTTCGAACCGTGGCGGGCACGACGTCTTTGCCGAGCTTGACGTTGACCGATTTACGTCCGCCAAGCTTAAGCAGCTTCGCAAGCGGGCTGGAGAACCATACGATACGTTCCGGCTGCTGTGTGAAATGGACGTTACAGATGGTCAAACTCATGAATTACCCTCCCAGGTGAAGCGCAACCGCTACCCGGCGGCGATCGCCGCGCGTCGGTTGTCGCAAGTCGAAGCAAGATGGATTTGGCATAGGACAGAGGCTGCTCCGCTGCGGCCGCGGCGGCTCCTTCGCCAGCGGAGCTCATGGCGGAGCGGCCCGGCTTGGAGTTGGCTTCCAGAAACCAAAGCTTGCCGCTCCGTTCTATTCCGAAGTCCAAACCGATTTCGGCGAATCTCCCAAAAGTTTGTTCCAAACGCGTGACAATGGACAAAGATAGCTTGGCGATCTCCTCCAGCAGTTCCCCGCCCCGGCGTTCGCCGAATTGCGCAATCAAAGTACCGGCAGCCGGAGCGGCCTTGCCTCCGCCATGAAGATTGGCCGTAACGGACGAAGGGGCGCCGATCCGGGCGGCGATTCCGGTCAACGACCATCTGCCGCGACGGTTTTTCTGCATCAAGGCTCGGAGGTCGTAAGGCTCCCCGGAGCCGCTTCTCATATCCAACAGCGGCTGCATCAGATACTTCCTGTCGCCGATCCAGCGATCAATTCTGCGCAGCGCCTCAGCCGAGTTGCCATAGCTGCGTATAAGTGGCCGATTGCGGTCGTCCCTTCCGGACAGCGCCGCACCGCTTCCCGAATCGAGCGTAATAGCCAGCACCCGCTTGCCTTGACTTCCGGCGACCGGCTTAAGGAAGGCGGCGCCGTTGTGCTTGCGCAGCCAAAGAGCCAGCGAGGAAGCGCCCTCGTATAAGGCTGTAGGCGGCAAGTAAGCGGCAAACTCGCTCTCCTTGACGAGCATTTCGTATACTTTGCCTTTGTGCGGCAGGCTACCGTTGAGAAGCACGAGCCGCTTGGCCGTTTGAACGGCTTTCAGGGCACGTCGATACCGCAGCTTCTCCTCCTCCGATTCCGGCCAGGCGCGGTCGTAGACGACGGAAGGCAGCCTGCGATTGGAAGGCTCCCAGTCCCGCGATTGCTCGTTCCAGCTCCATCCTTTGACGGAATCGTCCCGCGGGTTCCACGTCCAGGGCGCGAAGGCGAACAGCTGCATGCCTAAACCGGCGGCGATAACGGACAAACGTTTGACATAGCGACTTTCGGCGAACGGCGGCCAGCCTGGGCGCTCGCAGACGAGCACGCCGAGCTCTGCGGGTGACGGCGCTCCGATGACCGTCTTAGAAGCCTGAAATATAGCGGGCATATTGAATGAGCATCCGTACCGAAGGACGGATTTTTCCTTCCTTAAGCGGTGTGTTATCGTTCTTAGAAGGCTTGGAATTCACTTCGAGCAGCCATACCCGGCCGGACGTGTCGAGCGCGAGATCGATGCCGAGCTCGGCGAAATGCGCGGGAATGTACATGTCGATGCCTTTGGCAATGTCCAAAGCGGCTCTCGACAGGCGCAAGGAAGCGTCTCCCCGATGTTGGGCGGGAAGATTGGACTTGGCGACGGATTCTCTGACGGTCGACAACGTGCCTCCGCGGGCGAGGTTAGAGACGAAGTGCTGGCTCCCCGCCGTTCGGGCGACAATCGAAGTAATCGCCCATTTGCCGCTGGCGTTTTTTTGCGCGAGCGCCCTGTAGTCGACCGGCCTTCCGCCGATTTCGATCAATTGCAGGCCTTGCTGAATCAGGTAACGAACGGTTTTCATCTTGCCTGCGAGCGTAGAGAACAGCTTCACCAGACTTCCGAACGTTTGCCGCTTCGTGCCGAGGGCTGTGGCGTACGAAGCTTGCCAGTTGTCCGGACCGAGACGGGAAACGCGAATGATGCCTTTGCCCAGACTGCCTCTTACAGGCTTAAGGAAGACGGTGCTGTACCTGGAGCACATGCTTTTGAGCATCGTATAGTTGTGCAGGGAGTGGGATTCCGGCAAATACTTCTGCAAGCCTGCGTCCTTCTTGAGCGCGTCGAACACTTCCGACTTGTCGAGAAACTTCTCATTGAACACGTGCGCGCCGAAGCGGCGCTTGATTTCCCCCATGAACTGTTGAACAACCGGCCTGTTCTCCAGCTTGCGGGAGGTGAGACGATTGTTGACGACATCGGGCGCCGGGAGCGTTAACCTGTGCCAGCCTTTGGTGTATACCCAGCCCTCCACGGAAGAGAGACTTGACCCGATGGCGTTCGGAGTGAAAAAATACACGTATGCGCCTTGGCTCCGGCAGGCATCCGTCAGCTCGCGGCAAAACATCGTAATATCCCCGAACGGCTTATCCGGCTGATTCGAATGATCCCGGCTGACCAGCACGCCGATCAACGGGCCGAGGGCGAGCGTCCGGGTCGACTGCTGATACAGCAGACGCAGCGGAGTGCCCGAATAGATGCCCATTCGGCGAGCGAGCGTTTGGCTGATGCGCAGCCCCTCGTACCGGGGAACCGGGACGACGGTAACGGAGTGGCGGAAAGAACCGAACTGCAGAGCAAGGTGCTGCTGGGAGGGTATTCTCAATTGCTTGATCAGGGACTCCCCCAGCATCAGGACGTCGTCGGACAGTATGCCGGAACTGACGACATGAACGTCGATTTTCGGGGTGGACATGTTTCGTACTCCTTCCACCTGTGCGAATGTCGCGGAGAAGGCTTAGAGGCTTCCTTCCCGGGGGCTAGCGAGAATACTCCATCATATGAGGACATCTATCTATCGGTGATTGCCCCGGTTGGATTGGGACTGGCGAACAATGAAGGTAGGGATGGAAATTCGGCAACCGTTTTGCGGCGATGAAGAGGGCGGTCCATAACGGGGAAAGAGCTGCGAAACGATTGATTATTGTGGGGAGATGCGAACGATGAACGATCGGATTACGGAATGGGACGGAGGTTGGCTGCAGGTTAAAGTGCCGCTTCCGTATTCGTTAAAATGGGTAAACGCATATTTGCTGCCCGAGGGAGAAGCGGGCTGGACGGTGATCGACCCGGGGTTGCGGCTGGAGGAGACGGAAGCGTTCTGGGAAGAGTTGATGAGGAGTCGCAATCTGGCGTGGACGAGCATTACCAGCATCGTCGTCACCCATCATCATCCCGACCATTATGGGATGGCCGGGTGGTTTCAGGAGCGCACCGGCGCGCCGGTCTGGATGTCCCCGGTTGCGCTGCGCAATGTGCGCCGGCTATGGGGGGAAGGGGAGACGTTCTCGGACGAGCTGACCGCATCATTGCTGCGCCATGGATTGCCGGCAGAGCTGGGCGAAGCCATGCACGGGCATCTGGCCGGTTTTCGGGAGAAGGTGTCGCCGCATCCGCGCGAAGTGCGGCTCGTTTCGCCGGGAGAGACGTTCGTGATGGGCGGCATCGAATGGGAGGTGCATGGGGGAGAAGGCCATGCGCCGGGCCATCTGCTCTTCTACGATCGGACGAGCCGCCGATTGCTTGGAGGAGATCAGGTGTTGCCGGACATCTCGCCTAACATCGGTTGGATGCCTGGGGGAGATCCAGACCCGCTGCTGTCTTTTCTGGACAGTCTGCGGAAGCTCCGATCGCTGGAGGTGGGCATTTTGTTTCCAGGCCATCGGAATCCTTACTCCCGTTACCGCGAGCGGATCGACGAACTGCTCGATCATCACGTTCGGCGGATGAACAAGATGGCGGAGCTGGTCGGAGACGGAGAGCTTACCGCATTCGAAGTGTGCGAGCTGTTGTTCGGAGCCAAGCTGAGAAGCAATACGCACAATCTGCGCTTTGCGCTGGCGGAGACGATCGCCCATCTTGTCCGGATGGAAGCCGACGGGATGATCGTCCGAATTGTCCATGAGGGAGCGCCCGGCGAGGCGGCGGAGCGCTGGCGCCGGCAGTGAAGCTGAACGGACGCAAAAATAAACAAAGCCCATTCGCTAAGTGCAGCAATCGACTTGGCGGATGGGCCTTGCTTGTTAGGCTAGTGCAAAAAGTCCGGGTTCATCACCGAGACGGCGGGTCTTATTCTCCGCTTTGGCGGGCCGCTTCCTCGCGCTCTGCCTGCTTGCGGTGGGCAATACGGCTCGAAGCGGACGCGGCGATGGCGCCGACGATGTCGTCCAGGAAAGTGTGAGTCGCTCCGCTGCTCTTGTCGTTCAGCTTTTTCAAAATGCCGGGCTTCAGCTTGTCGACATATCCGAAATTGGTCAGGCCGATGCTGCCATAGACGTTAACAATGCTTAAAGCCAATATTTCATCGCAGCCGTAGAGTCCTTCGTCGTAGGCGATCATGTCCTGCAGGGGCGGCAGAAGCTTGCCTTCCTCCGCGAGCATGTCTAGCTGAATGCCGGTTAGCACCGCATTCTGCACCTCGCGCTTGGACAATACCGCTTCGACGTTGAGGACGCACTCGTCAAGCGTCAAATCCGGGAAGTAATCTTTTTGCAGCAGCATGACGAGCTGTCCGATTTGCTCCTTGGTTACGCCGCGTTTCGTCAGCCATTCTTCCGTCGCTTGCGCGACCTGTTTGCTGTTAAGGCGGTACACGTTCGGTTGGGACATTCTCAACACCTCTTTCTGAAGCCTGTCGGCCTCCGTTTGAACTCAAATGGGACAAACTAACATATTTGCGCCAAGGGCTCGTATACATAGTACTACAAATAGAGTTCCGGTGAAACGGCAGTCTATTCGACGGTCCCAATTCAAGGGAGGTTAGTTCATGAGAAAGACACTGTATCGTAAGACCAGGCTGAGAAAATGGGCGCTGCTCCTGCTGCTTGTTCCGCTGCTATCCGCCTGCAGTCTGGTTGGAGGAAAAGATGGAAACAATGCCGCCCAGACCAGCATCGATCCTCCACCGAGCGATCTGGAAGAGGTATGGATGCAGGACGCCGAGCAAACCGCAATCACGGATGTCGGCGAGATGATTACCGTCTATTTGCTTGACCGCAACGAATATTTGGCTCCCATGTCGCTTAGGGTGGACCAGCAGCCGGCCAACCCGGTTTCCGGAGCGGAGAAGGCTATCGCTTGGATGACCGCCAACCGGCAACTGGCGGACCAGTTGCCGCCAGGATTTGTAGCCGTGCTGCCGGAAGGGACGAAGGTCAACGCAGTAACGGAAAATGCCGCCGAGCAGACGATATCCGTCGATTTCGCCGCTCCGCTGCCCGGAATTCCCGCCTCGCGGGAGCGCAAGGTAATCGAAGCGCTCGTCTGGACGCTGACGGAGCTGCCCGGCATCGACAAGGTAAAGCTGTCTGTCGGCGGCCTGCCGATCCGTTCGCTGCCTTCCTCGGGCTTGCCGGTAGACGCCGTCTTGACCCGCGGACTCGGTATCAACGTGGAGAAGGGCAAGGACGTTCAGCCGACCTATGCGATGGGCGTAACGCTGTACTTTTCCTCGCAGACGGCGGACGGGGAAGGCTACTTTGTCCCTGTTACGAGGCTCGTCAACCGTCAGGAAGACGCTGCGAAGGCGGCGCTTGAGCAGCTGATCGCGGGTCCGCAGAACACGAAGGCGCTTCAGCCGGTGCTGACCCCGGACGTCTCGATCGAGAAGCTTGTCCGCATGGCCGATACCGTCAACGTTTCTTTGAAGGACGCCGCAGGAATGCCGAAGTCCGAAGTGCCGTCCAGCATGATGGAGGCCCTCGTGCTTACGCTAACGGAAGCGACGGATTTGCCTCAGGTGAGCGTCGTCATGAACGGGGACGATTCTTTCCTGGATTCGGACAAACGCACGTATGACCGTCCGGTTACCCGTCCGCTCTACATTAACTCGCTTGCCCGCTGACAATTAACTCGCTCGCACGCTGACCATTGATTCGATTAACCGGCTGCGCCTACTCGGATTCCGAGCGAGGCGCAGCTTTTTTCAGCGATGGCGGCAGTGGTTCGGATGCTTTTGCGTTCAACCTCTGGTAGAATGGGAAGGATTGAGTAGTTGGGAGGTTAATCAATGAGATCCGATAGCAGACAACAAGGCGAGCTGCGGTCTTTCGCAATTGCGCTGAACCCGAATAAATATGCGGAGGGCTCCGTGCTCATCGAAGTCGGGAACACCAAGGTGCTATGCACGGCATCCGTGGAGGAGAGAGTGCCTCCGTTTCTTAAAGGGCAAGGCAAGGGATGGGTAACTGCGGAATACGCCATGCTTCCCCGCGCGACGCATACCCGCAATCATAGGGAATCCGCCAAGGGTAAGCTAACGGGGCGGACGATGGAAATTCAGCGCTTGATCGGACGGGCTTTGCGCTCGGTCGTCGACCTGCATGCGCTCGGGGAGCGGACGATTACGCTCGATTGCGACGTGCTTCAAGCGGACGGAGGAACGAGAACGACGTCCATTACGGGCGCTTTTATTGCGCTTGCACTGGCGATACATAAGTTATCGGGCACGATTACGTTTGAGAAGTATCCGTTGACGGATTACTTGGCTTCGGTCAGCGTGGGAGTTATACAGAATCAGCCGGTCGTTGACTTGAACTATGAAGAGGACTCCAAGGCGAAGGTCGATATGAATGTCGTCATGACGGGAGCGGGCGCTTTTGTCGAGGTACAGGGCACGGGCGAGGAGGCGCCGTTTACGCGACAGGAGCTGGATCGGATGCTGAGTTTGGCGGAAGCCGGAATTCAGGAGCTGATCGCGCGGCAGAAGGAAGCGTTAGGACAGGCCGGTGCGCGGATCGGCGGTGGCGGTCAATGATTCGCAAGGGAGACACGCTGCTGATCGCGACGAGAAACCGGGGGAAAACGAAGGAGTTCCGCGAAGCCTTCGGTCAGCTTGGAGTGATCGTCCAGGATCTGAACGAGGTTGAAGGCATTCCGGACATCGAAGAGACGGGGACGACCTTTGAGGAAAACGCGACAATTAAGGCGAAGGCGGTTGCCGCCCTGGTCGGAATGCCGGTGCTTGCCGACGATTCCGGGCTGATCGTCGACGCTTTGGACGGAGCGCCGGGCGTATACTCTGCCCGTTATGCGGGCGAGCCGGCCAACGACGCCGCCAACAACGAGAAGCTTCTGCGAGAGCTCGGGCGTGTGGTCTCTTCAGGCGACCCGCTGCCTGAAGCGGGCGAAGATGTCGCGGCGCTGAGCTCGGCCAGGTTCGCATGCTCGCTGGTGCTGTACGATCCGTCGGACGACAGCAAGCTGGCGGCGGAAGGCTACGTCGAAGGACGGATTATGAATCGTCCTCGCGGCAGCGGCGGCTTCGGCTACGATCCGCTGTTCTGGCTGCCTTCCCTGCAGCACGGTATGGCCGAGCTGACCCCGGAGGAGAAGAACCGGATCAGCCATCGCGGCGTAGCGCTGAGGAAGCTGCTGGCGCTGCTTGCGGATAAAGAGTAAACCTAGAGGGGCTGTCCTATAAGCGCTTTAAGTTGCTCCCAAAGATGATCCATACTAAAGGTTAAGGGGTATGTACCTCCTTCCGATGCTATACGCTCCCGAAATCTGAATGGGTAAACCCGTCACAGGGTAATTTCGGGAGCGTATGAGGCATTCTACAGGAGGTACATACCCCTTACTTTGTGTAATGATCATCTTAATTAACTTAGCTTATGGGGCAGCCCCTCTTTTTGCAAAGCGGACCGAGGCCCGCTATTATCGACTCCTACGCTACAAAACCAACTTGACCTTATAATGCCGCAGCCAGAAATCCACCTGCAGCAAGTAGGCGAACAACTGAGGGCCGGACATGAGCTGGCCGAACCACGGAATATGGGAACCAGCGTCGCTCGCTGCGGCCAGCTCGCGGATGCGGGCGGCGTCGACCAACGGGAGCAGCGGGGACGACGGATCGTCCAGCTTTTCCAGCAGTCGGTCTCGTACAGCGGCGAAATAGTGCGGATTGTGCGTTTTCGGATACGGACTTTTTTTGCGATAGAGCACATCGTCGGGCAGCACGCCCTCAAGCGATTTGCGCAGAATGCCTTTCTCGCGCATGCCCGCCGTCTTGATCTCCCAAGGGATGTTGAACACATATTGGACGAGCCGGTGATCGCAAAACGGCACTCGAACCTCGAGGCCGACGGCCATGCTCATTCTATCCTTGCGGTCGAGCAGCGTAGGCATGAAGCGGGTAATGTTCAAATACGACATGCGCCGCATCCGCCGGTCCGCTTCGCTCTCTCCGGGAAGCTGCGGAACCTCGGCGACGGCTTGTGCGTAGCGGTCGGCCAAGTATTCTTGCGGTCTGAGCTTGGCTCTGAGCTCCGGAGATAGCAGGCTGGCCCTCAAATCCGTCGCAAGCGACCAAGGAAAAGTCTCCGCCTTAAGCGCATCCTCTCGATGAAACCACGGATAACCGCCGAAAATTTCGTCGGCGGCCTCGCCGGAAATCGCCACCGTCGCCTCCTTTTTTATCTCCCGGCAAAATAAATACAAGGAAGCGTCGATATCCGCCATGCCGGGCAAATCCTTCGCCAGCACCGCAGCGTCGAGCGCTCCCGCAAGCTCCGGCGTATCGAACTGCTTCGGATGATGAATCGTCCCCAAATAGTCGTTCATCCGCTTGATCCACGGGGCGTCCGCGTTCGGCTGAAAATCGTGGGCCTGAAAATGCTTGTCGTTATCGACATAATCGACCGAAAACGTATGAACCCGGCCCTGACCCGTTCTATCGTAGTAGTCGACCGCAAATGCGGTCAGCGCGCTGGAATCGAGCCCTCCGGACAGCAGCGTACAGATCGGCACGTCGGAGACGAGCTGCCGTTCGACTGTGTCCGCGAGCAGCTCGCGCACCGCTTCGGCCGTACTCGCGACATCCTGCTCATGCTCCGCGCTTTCCAACTGCCAGTAGGCGTGCAGCTTCATTCCGTTGCGGTCGTAAAGCAGACAGTGTCCGGGCTTCAATTCGCACATGTCCTTCCATACCCCGTGTCCCGGCGTGCGTGCCGGACCGATGACGAACAGCTCCGCCAGTCCCTCTGCGTCGATGGTTGCCTCCACGTCCGGGTGAGCCAGAATCGCCTTTGGCTCGGAGCCGAACAACAACCGTCCTTCCTCTCGGCGGTAGAACAGCGGTTTGACGCCGAGACGGTCTCTGGCCATAAACAATTTTTGTTCCGCCGTATGCCACACCGCAAACGCGAAAATGCCGTTAAGCCGATCCACGCAGCCCGGTCCCCATTCCACATACGCCAGCAGCAGCACTTCGGTATCGCACGTCGTGCGAAAGCGATAACCAAGAGTCTCCAATTCCCTGCGCAGCTCCGGTGCATTGTACAGCTCACCGTTATACACAAGCACGCAGTCGTGACTGTCCGAGTCCTTGGCCGGACGAATCATCGGCTGTGCTCCTCCCGCGGGGTCCATCACGCTCAGGCGGCGGTGCCCGAAAGCGCAATAACGGGAAAGCCACGTGCCTCTAGCATCCGGACCTCGCGGTTCGAGCGTTTCCGTCATTTTCTCGATCGTATTCGCCTGTCTCGTTAAATCCGCATTCCAGTCTATCCAACCGGTAATCCCGCACATCGGTCTCCCCCCTCCTTTCTAAAAGGTAGTTCAAAAAGTTCGATTTTGATCACGATGCTTCTCCAAGAAGCTGACTCGACATCGAATCTTGAACTCAGCCGGACCTTCCGGTACTCATGTAGGTTTTCCTACACTCCGTTCCTCAGTTCCTAGCTTCATCCAACCTTCTCGGTGCTGAAAACCGAACTTTTTGAACTCTCATTTGTTGAGGTAGTTCAAAAAGTCCGATTTTGATCACGATGATTTTCAATGAAGCAGACTCGACATCGAATCTTGAACTCAGCCGGACCTTCCGGTACTCATGTAGGTTTTCCTACACTCCGTTCCTCAGTTCCTCGCTTTCGATCAAAGAAGCATTCGAAGCATATTCAGATGGATATGACGAAAAAGGGCATAAGATGTATGTCCGCGGGGAGAAAATAGACGGAGACTACGCCCCCGTCAGCGGGGAAAGGAGTCCGATGCGCATGAATGACGCCGATACGCCGGAGGACGGCAAAAGAACTTATTACGTTGCGGTGGGGCCTGGACAAATTTTGACGGATCCCGAGACGGCCGCCTTCGAATTCGCGATTCGGGCTACCGAAGCGGAGATCGACAAGCTGGAAGAGCTGTTTCAGGATGCGGATGAGGACGAAATTTTCGATTGCAGCGGCTCTCCGCTGGTCGCCGATTCGCCCCAAAACGAGACCTACGATGCGCTGTTTAAAGACATTTACCGCATGCTGCACGAGCTTGGCACATACGAGACGAGAAACCACATCGAATCGATGAACATTTTGCAGTAGCGGGGAGGTGAGACAGCGGTGACAGAGCAATTCAAGAAAAATAAAGGCAATCAAATCGCCCATAAGGGCGAGGAATTTGTCGAGGAGACGCTCAAAAACAATATCGCCCATTCTGCGATGAACAATCCGAAAAGACTTGACCGGATCAGACGAGGCTGACTTAGCGAGCCGCTCCGCCCTTTACGGGCTGGGCGGCTTCTTTGCGCTATGACGATTTACAGCTCTTCCCGGCTGGTGTACCCTTTTACTTATGTAGATGTTTAAAAGTAGGAGGAGATAGCGTGTCATTAGTCGGAGAAGAGCGTAAAGCTTACATTTTGCAGCAGTTGAATTTGGAAGGAAAGGTCAGAACGTTCGATCTCGTCAACGAGCTGAAGGTGTCGTCGGAGACGATTCGCAAATATTTGGAGGAGCTCGAGGCGGACAACAAGCTGAAACGCGTCTACGGCGGGGCGCTGAAGCTGGACGAATCCCGAGAGGAGCCGGCCTATCAGAAGCGGGAGGCGATCAATTCCGAGGAGAAGCGCAGAATCGGCTTGGCTGCGGCAACTCTTGTGGAGGACGGAGACGTCATCTTTATCGACGACGGTACGACAACGCTGCCAATGATTGACGGCATACTGGGTAAAAAAAATATTACGGTGTTGACGATCTGCGTCGCCGGCATGTGCAAGCTGATCGACTATGCGAACCGAGGCTTGTTCAGCGGCAAAATTTATTTCATCGGCGGGGAGATCGATGCGTCGCAGTCCCGTTCGACCGGAACGGTCGCAGTCCGGATGGCCGAGTTGTTTTATTCCGACAAGGCTTTTATCTCCGTGGACGGGCTAACGGTCGAACGTGGGCTGACAGGCTTTGACACCCCGAGAGGCGTGCTTGCCCGTAAAATCATCGAACATGCGAAGCAGACGATCGTCGTAGCCGACAAGACGAAGTTTGGCCAGGCCCAACTGTTCAAAATTTCCGATCTGCAGGATATCGATCTTGTCGTCAGCGACGTCTCCGCTCCTCCGGAGTGGAAATCTGCCCTGAAGGCGAAACAGGTCACATGGATTAAAGCCGAATAAGGACTATTTCCAGGCTACGAGAATGGCGCCGATGGCGATTAATGCGACGCCGGCCGAATTGATCCATGAAATTCGTTCTCCAAGAAAGAAAAAGGCAAGCAACACGGCCAGCACAACGCTGAGCTTGTCGATCGGTCCGACCTGGGACACCTTGCCCCCCTTAAGGGCCAGAAAATAAAATAGCCACGACAGCGCCCCGGCAACCCCGCTGAGCACGATAAACGACAGCGCCTTTTTTTGCGTGAAAATTTCGCCGAGCTGAGTGAACTTTCCTTGAACAACGACGACACCGAGCAGGAAAAGCGTCATAATGACCGCGCGGATAGCGGTTGCCGAGTTGGCATCGACATCCTTTAATCCGATTTTGCCGAAGACGGCGACGAGGGCCGCCGTCGCGGCGGATAGCAGTGCATAGATTAGCCACATTCCGATCTCTCCTCCAAGGTTAAGACAGACTTTTGACCATGTGCCAAAAGGGTTTGTCATGAATCTTGATTTCCTTGTTCGCACGGTAGCCAAGTTTAACATATAGAGCGTGCGCGCCTTCGTTCGTCTGATCGACGTTTAAGGCGATTTTGTCGTGGCCCAGCTCCCTGGCTCTGTTTTCGGCCGCCGCGATGAGCTGTTTGGCATATCCTTTGCCTTGCTGCGAAGGGTCGACGGCGATCGCGTCGATGTAATACTCGTCCTCATCCGCTTCGTCATCGATCGTAATCGCCGGATTTCCGCTCTTGCGGCTGAGATGCTCCAGAACGGGCTTGTAAAGCCGCTCCGCGTCGCTGCCGTGATAACACAAAATCATCCCGACGGGAATGCCGTTTTCTACTTTCGCCAGAATGCAGGAACGGCTAAAACGGTTGCCTTCAGCGTCGATGAACGCTTCCAGCTGACGCAAGACGTCTCGTTCGGAGGATTCCCCTGTCAGTTGGTAAGCGATATCCTGTATAGCCAGCAGGATAAGGCGGGCGAGGGAGGAAGCGTCGCGCTCGCCGGCTGCTCGAATGGTCATCATGATCACCTTCATTTTCTTTAACATTCTTAAATGATCTTAGCTTGTTAGGGGGGCAATTTCAAATCTTTAGCGGGAATAAAGCGCGTCCGTCTGTACCCTGGAACAAAAATAGGCGACAAAAAAGGGTTGCGCGACATCCCTTTATATGCTAATATACTTTTTGCGTGTCTCAGTAGCTCAGCTGGATAGAGCAACGCCCTTCTAAGGCGTCGGTCGGGGGTTCGAATCCCTCCTGGGACGCCATTTACGAAGACACATTCGTTTGGACGATACATAAGAAGCCCATACCCTTCTGAGCGAAGGTATGGGCTTCTTTCCTTGTTGCGCTCTGGGACGGACGGCAACGGGATCGTGACGGAGGCAGCTAATCGTCCCAGCGCTCGGGCTCGGACATGAACCAGGCAATATGCGTGCAGCGCTGGCAGACAAGAATCGTGGCGTTCCGGTTCGCCCAATCCAAGCCGAAGAAGGTAGCCCCTCTTGAGTTGAGCTGTCTGTAATCTTTATCGAAAGTGTCGTTCCTGCAGCAGGGACAGACAATCATTGCGCCGTCGGCTCTAAATCTCATATTCAACAGCTCCTTTGCTGGGGGAATCGTATATAGTTATGTACGATTTGGCGCGCGAATAGTTGCATGTTGCAGAAAACCCCCGCTGCGGCAGTCGCCGCGGCGGGGGTTCTCAGCAGAAGCAACATTCGCCATCTAGAGTGGAATTAGAGTCGTCATCTGCGGCGATTGGGAGGTGTAGCTCTTACCAGATGCCAGCACCGGCACGCAAGATAATGACGAGAAGGATAAACAACACCAGCGCGAATGCTGCCGCGCCCATGCCGCCGCCGCCGCCGTAGCAAGGACCAACGCCTGCGCCTCCAACCGGGTAACTCATGCAATCACCACCCAACTGCGAAGATTGAAGTCATGTGATAGCTTATGTGGAGGCCAATATACGGCCAGTGCATTCGCACAGATTGCAAATAATCCACGCCAGCCCACGCCAATTCGACGGCTTCGTCATATATGCCGGCAGGCTGCGTGAAAAATGAATGCCAAACCGGAGGGGCGTCAAGCAAAAGTGACGCAGCAGGGGGCGAAAAGGCGGTGAAAGGTGCCCCTGAGCGGGTTTTCAGACACGCCCTAAAGCGATTTTTTCTTTTAGAATGCGTTCATGCTATAATTTTGCAGACGATGTGAGTTTCAAATGCCGGTACAGGTGGAGGAGAACTGCCCACATGACGGATCAACCGAAAGATAATCTGGTGCTATTTCCGAAAACGCTGGATTATTATCAAATACAGCTGACGAAAATGCTGGAATCGGAGCGTTACGGCGAAGCCAAAGCACTGCTCGGCTTCCTGCTTCAATGCAGGGGGGAAGCGGAGCGGCATCATACGGAATGGCAGGCGCTGCTCGGGTGGCTCGACGCCGCGTTCCCTACAGCCGAGGGAGATTTGGATTACGAGGCATGGATGCAGGGCGACGAGCAGGAAGACGAAGGCGAAGAGGAAATTTTCAAGCGCAGATTGGCGGAGCGTACCCAATCGGATGTCAATTACATACCTGAGCTGCTGGCTTCCTTGCACAACGGCGACGACCCGGGACAGCAGATGCTCATATTGGCGCAATTGCAGCATCTTTTTCATCCGGACATCGACAGCTCTCTTAGACAGTGGCTGGCCCGCGAGGAATATATCGCTCCCGTGCAGTTTCGCGCTTTGCAGGCGATCCGGAAACAGGGAGGAAGCGGGCCGGTAGCGTTCTGGAGAGACGGAGAGAGCCTGACCGTGGAAGCGGCTGATACGCCGTTAAGCTTCGCGGAATTTCCCCAAGGGATGCATCAGGCGCTGGAAAGGGTGAAGCAGTCGGCGGAGGTGTCGGACCCGACCCTTTCCTACTTCGCGGAAGAGACGTGGAAGGATTGCGCCGAATTGGCCTACGGGACGCCGATGTTCAAAAGCATGGCCGAGGATGACGACGGCTCCTCGGACGTCTGGGCGGCCGCGCTTCATCAGCTGTTGATGGAGAGACTGCACGCGAAGATGAACGATGAAGGCATCAGAGAGCAGTACGGCATTACCGATGAGCTGCGCTTTCGTTACGAGCAGGCGCTGCGCTGGCTTAGAAGCTATGCGATGGAGCCGCAAATTACCGATTAATTACCGATCGATGAAGGATTATAACGGTTTGCGCCTTGAACCGAGCGCAATGTTGTTCTATAATGGAATGGTTTATGTGATTTGTCGCATCGCAGCGGCAAGATGTTACGGAGGGGAAAGCATAATATGACAGCAAATTGGGAAAAAATAGAGAAGAACCTCGGCGTTCTTGAAGTTGAAGTGGACGCGGAGCAAGTCACTCTGGCATTGGACAAAGCATTCCGCAAGGTCGTTCAGAAAGTAAACGTACCGGGCTTCCGCAAAGGCAAAGTGCCGCGCGCGATTTTCGAGGCTCGTTTCGGCGTTGAAAGCTTGTATCAGGACGCGATCGACATTTTGCTTCCTGAAGTGTACACGAAGGCAATCGACGAAGTCGGCATCGAGCCGATCGATCGTCCGGATATCGACGTAGAGCAATTCGCTAAAGGCCAATCCTTCAAGTTCAAAGCGAAAGTTCCGGTAAAGCCGGAAGTGAAGCTGGGCGAATACAAGGGCGTAGTCGTCCCTGTAGAGAGCGCGGAAGTAACGGAAGAAGAAGTGAACGCGGAGCTTGAGCGTCTGCAACAGCGCCACGCGGAGCTGGTCGTCGTTGACGAAGGTCCGGCTCAACTGGGCGACTTCACTTCCATCGATTTTGAAGGCTTCCTTGACGGCGTGCCGTTCGAAGGCGGCAAAGGCGAGAAGCATTCTCTGGAACTCGGCTCCGGCTCGTTCATTCCGGGCTTCGAAGACCAAGTTGTCGGCCTGAACATCGCGGAAGAGAAGGACATCGACGTTACCTTCCCTGAAAACTATCAAGCGGAGAACCTGGCCGGCAAAGCGGTCGTGTTCAAAGTGAAGCTGCATGAGATCAAGCGTAAAAACCTGCCGACGCTCGACGACGAATTCGCCAAAGACGTAAGCGAGTTCGACACGCTGGACGAGTTCAAAGCCGACCTGTCTAACAAGCTAGGCGAGCGTAAAACGAAGGACGCCGAAGCGGCTCGCGAGACGGCGATCGTCGACAAAGCGGCGGAAGCGGCCGAGCTGGAAGTTCCGGAAGTGATGATCGAGACCGAGATCGGCGCTATGCTGAAGGATTTCGAAAATCGCCTGCGCCAGCAAGGAATGACGCTCGACCTGTACTACCAGTTCAGCGGCCAGGACGAAGCGGCCCTGAAAGGGCAAATGCGCGGCGACGCCGAGAAGCGCGTTCGCAGCAACCTTGTGCTTGAAGAAATCGCCAAAGCGGAAAACCTGGAAGTGTCCGAAGAGGACGTAAACGAAGAGCTTGACAACCTGTCGAAGCTTTACAATCGTCCTGCGGATGAGCTTCGCGGCATTTTCTCCGCGAACGGCTACCTGGACAACCTGAATGCGGATCTCAAAGTTCGCAAAGCCGTGAAGTTCCTCGTAGAAAACAGCAAATCCGAGTAATCTGCGCAACAAAGACAAGGCACGTGCAAATCGCGTGCCTTATTTTTCACCCTGAATACATACGAAATGCCAAGAGTTGGAACGACGAAAGCCCGAAAACGGCCCGTCAACATGACATTCCGATTTGAACGTGTTAAACTATTACCGAGATTCGAACGTCTATTGAGAAAAGGGGTTGGTAACATGCTAGTACCTATGGTCGTCGAGCAAACGAATCGCGGAGAGCGGTCGTACGACATCTACTCAAGACTCTTGAAGGACCGCATTATTTTTCTCGGAAGCGCGATTGACGACGATGTCGCCAATCTCATTATCGCTCAGCTGTTATTCCTGGCGGCGGAAGACCCGGAGAAGGATATTCATCTGTACATCAACTCCCCGGGCGGCTCGGTAACGGCCGGCATGGGAATTTTCGATACGATGCAGTTCATCAAGCCTGACGTATCCACGATCTGCGTAGGAATGGCCGCCAGCATGGGCTCTTTGCTCCTGACGGCGGGCGCGCCCGGCAAGCGCTTTGCGCTTCCGAACAGCGAGATCATGATTCATCAGCCGCTTGGCGGGGTAAGAGGTCAGGCATCGGATATTAAGATTCATGCGGATTGGATCGTCAAGACGAAGCAGAAGCTGAATCAGATCTACGTTGAGCGAACCGGCCAGCCGTACGAGAAAATCGAACGGGACACCGACCGCGATAACTTTATGAGTGCGGAAGAAGCGGTCGCTTACGGTCTGGTCGACCGGGTCATCACCCAGCCGACGGCTGTCGACAATCCGCAAGCTTAAGAAGACAACAACTTCCCGCGACTTTAATAAGTCCGCTTTTCAGCTTCTTGTGATGCGGCGTGATCAAAAGCGGACACTAGGAGCGGTTGAATAAGGAGGGTATACATGTTCAAGTTCAGCGACGAGAAAGGCCAGTTGAAGTGTTCGTTCTGCGGCAAATCGCAGGATCAGGTAAGAAAGCTGGTTGCCGGTCCCGGCGTCTATATATGCGACGAGTGCATCGAGCTGTGCACGGAGATCGTGGAGGAGGAGCTCGGCCACGAGGAAGAGCTTGATCTGAAGGACATTCCGAAGCCGAAGGATATTCGCAACATTTTGGATCAATACGTCATCGGCCAGGAGCAGGCGAAGAAATCGCTGTCCGTTGCCGTATACAACCACTACAAGCGCATTAACTCCCAAGCCAAGATCGAGGACGTCGAACTGCAGAAGAGCAACATCATGCTCGTAGGTCCTACAGGCTCGGGCAAGACGCTGCTTGCGCAGACGATGGCCAAAATTTTGAACGTACCGTTCGCGATCGCGGATGCGACTTCGTTGACGGAAGCCGGCTATGTGGGCGAGGATGTCGAAAATATTTTGCTTAAGCTGATCCAGGCTGCGGATTACGACGTGGAGAAAGCGGAGCGCGGCATCATCTACATCGACGAGATCGACAAGGTGGCCCGCAAATCCGAAAATCCTTCGATCACGCGCGACGTATCCGGAGAAGGCGTGCAGCAGGCGCTGCTGAAAATTCTCGAAGGTACGGTCGCTTCCGTGCCTCCGCAGGGCGGACGCAAGCACCCGCATCAAGAGTTTATTCAGATCGATACGACCAACATTCTGTTTATCTGCGGCGGCGCTTTCGACGGCCTGGAGCAAATTATCAAACGCCGGATCGGCAAAAAGGTAATCGGCTTCAGCTCCGTCCTCGAAGGACAGAAGGATATGAAGCCGGGCGAATATTTGTCGCTTGCGCAGCCTGAAGATTTGCTGAAATTCGGGTTGATTCCCGAGTTTGTCGGCCGTCTTCCGGTCATCTCCACGCTGGAGCCGCTCGACGAGCCGGCATTGGTTCGCATTCTGTCCGAGCCGAAGAACGCCCTCGTCAAGCAGTATCAGAAGCTGCTGGAGATGGACAACGTCAAGCTCGAATTCGAGAGCGGCGCGCTGGAAGAGATCGCTCGCGAAGCGATCAAGCGGAACACGGGAGCGCGCGGACTTCGGGCCATTATCGAGAGCGTTATGCTCGACGTAATGTACGATGTGCCTTCACGCGACGATGTGGTCAATTGCTTGGTCACCGAAAAGGCGATCAAAGACAAGGTGGCGCCGGAGCTGACGACCAAAAAAGGCAAGAAAAAAGAAGAAAGCGCGTAACGGGAGCAGGACGGAAGCCGCAAGGCCTTTCGGCCGCCGCGGAATTCGCCTAGATTGCCGGTTCCACCCCGCCTATGCGGGGTGGACTTTGGCGTATACAGGGGAGAAATTTTATGTACAAACGTACGGACACCGTCGCTGTGCAAGTCGGCAACCTGACGATCGGCGGCAACAACAAGGTCCTATTGCAAAGCATGTGCACGACCAAAACGGCGGACGTGGAGGCGACCGTCGCCGAGATCAAACGGCTGGAGGAAGCAGGCTGCCAGCTCGTGCGCGTTACCGTCAACAACAAGGAAGCGGCGGAAGCGATCAAGGAAATTAAACGGCGGATCAGCATTCCGCTCGTTGCCGATATTCATTTCGATTACAGATTGGCTCTGCTGGCGATTGAGAACGGCATCGACAAGGTGCGGATCAATCCCGGCAACATCGGTCGCCGCGAGAAAGTCGAAGCGGTCGTTAAGGCGTGCAAGGAACGCAAAATTCCGATCCGCATCGGCGTGAACGCCGGCTCGCTGGAAAACCATCTGCTGGAGAAGTACGGATACCCGACGGCAGACGCTATGGTTGAGAGCGCGCTATTCCATATCGGCATTCTTGAGGAGCTTGATTTTCACGATATTATCGTCTCGCTTAAAGCTTCGGACGTGCCTATGGCGATCGAAGCGTATACGAAAGCGGCCGAAGTGATTCGATATCCGCTCCATCTGGGCATTACCGAAGCCGGGACGCTGTTCTCCGGCACGATTAAGAGCTCGGCGGGGCTTGGCGTGCTGCTTAACCACGGCATCGGCAATACGATGAGAATTTCGCTCAGCGCCGACCCGGTTGAGGAGATCAAAGCGGCGAGAGAACTGCTCAAGGTGTTCGGTCTGATTACCGACGCTCCGACGCTTATTTCCTGTCCGACCTGCGGACGGCTCGATATCGACTTGTTCGCCGTGGCAAACGAGGTTGAGGAATATTTGTCCAAGCTTAAGGTTCCGATCAAGGTATCCGTTCTCGGCTGCGCCGTCAACGGTCCGGGAGAAGCGCGTGAAGCCGACATCGGCATCGCCGGCGCTCGTGGCGAAGGCATGCTGTTCCGCTACGGGGAGATGATCCGCAAGGTGCCGGAGGCGGAGCTCGTCAGCGAGCTGAAGAAGGAAATCGACCAGATCGCGGCGGCTTACGCCGAGACAGGGGTTATACCGGGGAGGAGACATGGCTAAGCTGAAGAGGCTGGCGGTTGCTGCAATCGGTCTGGGGCTGCTTGCGGCTGCCGCTTGCGGTAAAGCCGAAACCTCCTATGAGGAGCATCTCTCCCACGCGCCGAATGGAGATCTCAGAGAAATTACCGCTTCCGTAGATAAGATGCCTTCTTTTCTCGAAGAGCAGCCGGAAGCGGTGAGGCTGGCCTACCAGATTGCCGGTACAATTGAGGATACGCTGCAATGGATTCCTTGCTACTGCGGCTGCGGCGACAGTGCAGGACATAAGAGCAATTTGAATTGCTTCATCAACGAAGTTCGCGCAGACGGCACGGTCGAATGGGACGATCACGGCACGAGATGCGGCGTCTGTGTTCAGATCGCCGTCGAATCGGCCCAGATGAAGCAGCAGGGCAAATCGAATTTGGAAATTCGCAAGCTAATCGACAGCAACTATCAAACCGGATACGCCAAGCCTACGGACACGCCAATGCCTGCGGCGTGACGGGCTTGTCGTTTATCGGTTCAAAGGGCGTGAACGAATTCGTCTTCGATAAGCAAAAGATCCGGGAAATGAGCGACGATGCGACGTATTTGCGCGGCGAAGCTTATTTTCGTTCGGGTCAAGTACTGGCCGTCAGGATGGAGTCGGACAGCGAAGCAAGCTACAAGGCCGTCGTAAAGGGAGCAAACAACGAGAAATACGAAGTCGAAGTAGAAATCGGCAGGGACGGGGAGCTGAGGGCGTCATGCGGGTGCGAGGCTTATGCTCCCCTCTCCTACTGCAAGCATATCGTCGCCGTATTGTTGAAGCTGGGTGAAGGGGAGAGATCGCCTGCGGAGGAGGAAGAGATGTCCGGGAAGGACGTTCATCTGACGAAGCAGGTTATCTTTTTGTTCGATCGGGCTTTAAGCCGTCGTACGGAAGCTTCCATGCAGACGCTGGAAGACGAGACTTGGGATAAGCGAACGCTGGCGACGGAATTCGGATTTAAGCTGGTGAGAAGCTTCGGCGGCCGCACAATGATGGCCGTTTCGATGAAAATCGGGCTGTCCCGCATGTACGTCGTTCAGAAAATCAAAGAGTTTCTGAAGCATGTCGAGAGCGGCACGCAGATGGCGTTCGCCAAGCACTTCTCGTACGATCCTTCGGAGCATTCGTTTAACGAGCATGACGAGGCGTTGATCGGGCTGCTGAAGGAAGCGATGCATGCCGAAGAAACCTACAAGGATCTGCTACATTCCTTGTCCTCCTACTCTTACCGGGAGGAAAGAATATTGGCCGTTCCACCTGCCGTATGGGAGAGAATGCTGCCTCATTTGGTGCATACGAACGTTAGCTTCGAGGATAAGCTCGGCGTTCACCGCATGGAGCTGGTCGACGGGGAGCTTCCCGTTGCGGCGCGTCTGGATAAAGCCGGAAGCGGTTATCAGCTTGTGTTCGAAGGCTTGAACGACATCGTGCTGCTGGATGAGTACGGCGTTGCCGTCTCGGGAGGGCTTCTGTTTCGAGCCGATTCCGAGCGGCTTGGACGACTGGCGGAATTGCAAGAGCTTTTTCGCTACGAGTCGGGCACCAGACTGTTCATCTCTCCGGAGCAGATCGAACCGTTTATCGATCGAGTCGTGCGCGAGCTAAAGACGATGATTCGGGTAGACATCTCTCCTCATATCGCCGATCGGATCGTCAGTCCACCTCTTAACGCCCGCCTTTATTTGGAGTTGGAGGAGGACCGGCTGCTGGCGCGGTTGGAATACGTGTACGACGATATCGTCATTAGTCCGCTTCCGCAGAAGGCGATCAAGAACGCTCGGGAGGACGTTCTGCTCATGCGCGATCTCGACCGGGAGCATCGTATTATGGCGTTGATCGAACGAGCCGCCTTCAAGTTTAACGGCAAGGACGTCTACTTGGATCAAGAGGACGACATGTACGATTTTCTGTACGACATTCTTCCGCAGCTTGGAGACGACGTGGACGTCTATGCGACCGATGCGGTTCGTGCGGTTATGCGCGAAGTCGAGTATGAGCCCCGCGCCCGGCTGGACGTCGACGTGGGAACGAACTGGCTCGAAGTCTCCTTCGATATGGAGGGACTGGAGGAAGAGGACGTTCGCAGCTTGATGCGGAACCTTCAGGAGAAAAGGAAATATTACCGACTGCCCGACGGACGGTTTCTATCTCTCGAGCAGCCCAGCTTTCGCGATATTAGCAGGCTGTTCGAGGATCTCGACTTCCACCGGACGGAGATGAACGGGACGCGGATGCGCATGCCGGCCGTTCGCGGCTTCCAACTGATGGACCGCTTCAGCGGCGCCTCCCGCGGAGTTCAAGTCGGCAAGTCGTTGCGGCAGCTGTGGGACAATCTTCGTCATCCCGACAATCTGGATTTCAAGATTCCGTCCGAGCTTGAGCCGACTTTGCGCGACTATCAGAAATTCGGCTTCCACTGGCTGAAGACGCTGTCCCATTACCGTCTGGGAGGCATTCTTGCCGATGATATGGGGCTGGGCAAGACGATACAGAGCATCGCTTATATCGTCTCCGAAGCGGCTGTTCCTACGGAAGAAGGCGGGGCGCCGTCGCCGGTACTGATCGTCTGTCCGGCATCGCTGATCTACAACTGGGAGCGGGAAATCAAACGGTTCGCGCCCGAGCTCAGGACGATCGTCGCGGCCGGCGATCCCCAGGAGCGGGGCGGACTGATGGACGATGAAGGCTCTCGGGAAACGGATGTTTGGATCACCTCGTATCCGCTGCTGCGTCGCGATATCGACTGGTACGAGAAGCGGACGTTTCGGGCGTTGTTCCTGGACGAAGCGCAAGCCATCAAAAACTACGCTTCCCTGACCGCGCATGCGGTCAGGCGTCTTCAAGCCGGACAGCGGTTTGCGCTTACAGGTACGCCGATCGAAAATTCGCTCGACGAGCTGTGGTCGATCTTCGAAGCGATATTCCCGGGCCTGTTCGGCAGCCGCAAATCGTTTAACGAGCTATCGCGAGACAAGGTCGCCAGAATGGCGCGGCCGTTCATTCTTCGCAGGCTCAAGAGCGATGTGCTGAAGGAACTGCCCGACAAAATCGAAAGCGTGCAGCCGTCGGAGCTGTCCGGCGACCAGAAACGGCTCTACCTGGCTTATCTGGAGAAGCTGCAGACCGAAGTGGTGCGGGATTTGTCCGAGAACGGCGGCTTCCAGCGCAATCGGATGAAAATATTGGCCGGGCTGACCCGGCTGCGACAGCTTTGCTGCCACCCTTCACTGTTTCTGGAAGGCTACGAAGGCAGCTCCGGCAAGCTGGAGCAGCTGCTTGAGCTCGTCGAGGAATGTCGTTCGGCCGGCAAGCGGATGCTCGTATTCTCGCAATTTACATCGATGCTCGACATCATCCGGCAAGAGCTGGACGGAAGGGACGTACCCTACTTTTATTTGGACGGCTCTACGCCGGCCGCTCGGCGCTTGGAAATGTGCGATGCGTTTAACGGCGGGGAACGGGATATGTTTCTCATCTCGCTGAAGGCCGGAGGCACGGGACTGAACTTGACCGGGGCGGATACGGTTGTTCTGTTCGATCTGTGGTGGAATCCGGCCGTGGAGCAGCAGGCGGCGGATCGGGCGCATCGCATCGGACAGAAAAAGGTTGTCCAAGTGTTCAAGCTGGTCGCTCAAGGGACGATAGAGGAAAAAATACTGCAGCTTCAGCAGCGCAAGAAAGATCTGATCGAAGAGATCGTTCAGCCGGGCGAGACGTCTTTGTCCGCACTGACGGAGGACGATATCCGCGAACTGCTGGAGATTATATGACTATAGGTGCCGACATTCGGGCAATACTACCAAGTATAGCCTGGGCGTCGGTTTTTTTCTTTATGGCCGGTTAACGGAGTGAACGCCCGGATGCAGGATCGGGGAGGATGAAAGCAGATGAACTTAAGCATGATTTTGATGCTGATTCAAGTTTTTTTTGCCGTTGTGATCGGCATTTATTTTTGGAACCTGCTGCGCAATCAGAAGAGCAACCGCAGCGCGGTGGACCGAGAATCGCGCAAGGAGATGGACAAGCTGCGCAAGCTGCGCTCGATCTCCTTGACCAAGCCGCTGGCTGAGAGAACGCGGCCGGTATCGATAGCCGATATCGTCGGCCAGAAGGAGGGGCTGCGGGCGCTTAAAGCGGCGCTATGCAGCGGCAACCCGCAGCATGTGCTCGTCTACGGCCCGCCGGGGGTCGGCAAGACGGCAGCCGCTCGCGTTATTTTGGAGGAAGCGAAGAAGAATAAGCTGTCGCCGTTTCGGCTGGACGCGAAGTTCACCGAGATTGATGCGACGACGGCTCGCTTCGACGAGCGAGGCATCGCCGATCCGCTGATCGGCTCGGTTCACGATCCGATCTATCAAGGAGCGGGGGCAATGGGCGTGGCGGGCATACCGCAGCCGAAGCCGGGCGCGGTGACGAAAGCGCACGGCGGCATTTTGTTCATCGACGAGATTGGGGAGCTGCATCCGATTCAGTTGAACAAACTGCTCAAGGTGCTGGAGGATCGCAAAGTCTACTTGGAGAGCGCCTATTATCACGCGGAGGATACGAATATTCCGCTGTATATTCATGATATTTTTCAGAACGGCTTGCCTGCGGACTTCCGCCTTGTAGGCGCGACGACGAGGTCGCCGAGCGAGCTGCCGCCGGCGCTGCGCAGCCGCTGCATGGAAGTCTATTTCCGCCCGCTGCTGCCGGACGAGATCGGCGAGATTGCCGAGAATGCCATTCAGAAGATCGGCTTCGCTCCGCTACCCGAAGCGCTTGAGGTGGTGAAGAGATATGCGACGAACGGAAGGGAAGCGGTCAACGTCGTCCAGCTTGCCGCCGGGCTCGCCCTGTCCGAGAACCGCGAACAGCTGACCGGAGCGGACATTGAATGGGTCGTCAACAGCAGTCAGCTTCCCCCGCGTCCGGATCGCAAAGTGCCAGCCAAGCCGCAAGTCGGCCTTGTCAATGGCTTGGCCGTCTACGGCCCGAGTATGGGGGCGCTGCTGGAGATCGAAGTATCCGCCATTCCCGCGCTGCGCGGCAAAGGACAATTCAATATTACCGGCGTTGTGGAGGAGGAGGAGCTTGGCGGCGGACAGCGGACGCTTCGCCGCAAGAGTATGGCCAAGGGCTCGCTCGACAACGTGTTGACGGTGCTGCGCAGCCACGGTTTCCAGCCGGAAAACTATGACCTGCACGTCAACTTTCCCGGCGGCACGCCTGTAGACGGTCCTTCGGCCGGCGTGGCGATGGCGGTAGCAATCGCCTCCGCTATGACCGGGCAGCCGGTCGACAATAAGCTGGCGATGACCGGAGAGGTCAGCATTCACGGCTCGGTGAAGCCTGTCGGCGGCGTCGTCGCCAAAGTCGAGGCCGCATTCCAGTCGGGGGCCGATACGGTTCTCATACCGAAGGAAAACTGGCAGGCGATCTTCGAGGGACTCGAGGGGGTCAAAGTCATTCCCGTAGATCGGATGGAGGACGTATTCCGGCATGTGTTCGGCGACGCGTCGGCATGGACGGAGGAGAAGCAGCATCCGGTCGAGCTGCCTATGGCGGCCGATACGTTCGCAGCAGCTCCGTCAGGGTCGGTGCTGCACGCCGGAAAGCTGCCTTCGGACGCCCGCGCCCAGCCTGCCGAAGGTACGACGCGCTCGATTGAACGTTAACGCGATAGTGGGACGAGCGGTCGTATAGCCGGGAAGTCGGACAGTCGCCCAGTGGGGCGACCCCCATAAAAAAATAAAATCCGAGAGCAAAGCGCTGCGACGAAGCCCTTGCTCTCGGAGTCACCGGAATCCTTCGTGACCTTAACTCCGGATACGGTTTTTCAGTAGTCATAGCGGAAAGCAGTCTTCGCAATCTTCGCAAGCTTGGCAATGAAATCCGGGAGTGGATCGCTTCGATCGAGGCGTTCGCTCCCGGATTTTCTTAGTGCGCCTAAATAGCGGCTGATTTACTTAGAGCATCTTGTTTTTTGCGGCGAGCGACGACATTTGATACAATGACGAAAGGTTTTGAAATCGTTCCTGACAGCGAGGTGCGTCAATTATGGGTTCGAGCAAACAGAAGAGCCGTTCCATCCCACTGCTGCCCTTAAGAGGGCTACTCGTATATCCGAGCATGGTGCTCCACTTGGACGTCGGGCGGGAGAAGTCCGTCAAGGCGCTGGAGCAATGCATGGTCGACGACCATATGATTTTGCTGTGTTCCCAGTCGGAGGTCAACATTGAGGAGCCGACGCAGGAAGACATCTACCGGGTTGGAACTATTGCCAAAGTGCGTCAGATGCTGAAGCTGCCGAACGGAACGATCCGCGTGCTTGTGGAAGGCGTAAGCCGGGCGGAGATCGAGCAATATTTGCCGAACGAGGAGTTTTACGAGGTGCTGGCTCATGAACTGCATGAGTCCGAGACCAACGATTCGGAGCTGGATGCGCTTATGCGCGCCGTGCTCAGCCAGTTCGAACACTATATCAACCTGTCCAAGAAAGTGACGCCAGAGACGCTAGCCGCCGTGTCCGACATTAACCAGCCGGGCCGCCTGGCCGACGTAATCACAAGCCACTTGTCGCTTAAGATCAAAGATAAGCAGGAGATTCTCGAAACCGTCGAGGTGCGCCCCCGTCTGGAGAAGCTGCTTGATTTTCTCGGCAACGAACGCGAGGTGCTCGAGCTCGAACGCAAGATCAGCCAGCGCGTTAAGAAACAGATGGAGAAGACGCAGAAGGAGTACTACCTTCGCGAGCAGATGAAGGCGATTCAGAAGGAGCTGGGCGACAAGGAAGGCCGAACCGGCGAAATCGAGGAGCTGAGAGCGCAGCTGGCGGAGGCGGAGCTTCCCGAGAAGGTCGCAGCCAAGGTCGCTAAGGAAATCGATCGTCTGGAGAAAATGCCGGCGGCCTCCGCGGAAGGGGGCGTCATCCGCACCTACGTGGAATGGCTGCTTGCGCTGCCGTGGGCAAAGATGACGGAGGACGATCTGGACATCGCGAACGCCGAGCGGATTTTGGACGCCGAGCATTACGGTCTCGATAAGCCGAAGGAGCGCGTGCTGGAATATTTGGCGGTGCAGAAGCTCGTCAAGAAGCTGAAGGGGCCGATTCTGTGCCTCGTCGGGCCTCCGGGCGTCGGCAAAACGTCGCTGGCGAAGTCGATCGCCAAATCGCTCGGTCGCGAATTCGTCCGCATTTCTCTGGGCGGCGTGCGCGATGAAGCGGAAATCCGCGGTCATCGCCGCACTTACGTCGGCGCGATGCCGGGACGGATTCTCCAGGGAATTCGCAATGCCGGCACGTCCAATCCGGTATTTCTGCTGGACGAGATCGACAAGATGGCGATGGATTTTCGCGGCGATCCGGCCTCTGCGCTGCTGGAGGTGCTTGATCCGGAGCAGAATTCGTCGTTCAGCGACCATTACGTCGAGCATCCGTTCGATCTGTCGAACGTCATGTTCGTGACGACGGCCAACGTCGTGCATAACATTCCGCGTCCGCTGCTTGACCGCATGGAGCTGCTGCAGGTTCCCGGCTATACGGAGCTGGAGAAGGAGCAGATCGCCGAGCGGCACCTGCTGCCGAAGCAGAAGCAGGATCACGGCCTTGAAGAGGGTCAACTGGTCGTAGAGAAAGAGGCTCTGCTGTCGCTGATTCGCCATTATACCCGCGAGTCGGGCGTGCGGAATATGGAGCAGCAGCTCGCTTCCCTCTGCCGCAAAGCGGCCAAGGCGATCGTTTACGATCCTGCGGCTGCGCCGATTGTGATCGATGAGGCCAAGCTGAAGGAGCTGCTCGGCCCGCCGAAGTTCAGACACGGCATGGCGGAGCAGGAGGATCAGATCGGCGCGGTGACAGGGCTCGCATGGACCGAGGTCGGCGGCGATACGCTCGTTATCGAGGTGACGATTCTACCCGGCACGGGCAAGCTGACGCTTACCGGACAGCTGGGGGACGTGATGAAGGAATCGGCTCAGGCGGCGTTCAGCTACACGCGCAGCCGCGCGAAGGAATTCGGCATCGACCCGCAATTCCACGAGAAGAACGATATCCACATTCATATTCCGGAAGGAGCCATTCCGAAGGACGGTCCTTCCGCCGGCATTACGCTTGCAACTGCGCTTGTCTCGGCATTAACCGGACGCAAGGTGTCTCGCGAGGTGGCGATGACCGGAGAGATTACGCTGCGCGGGCGCGTGCTGCCGATCGGGGGCCTGAAGGAGAAGTCGTTGGCCGCCCATCGCGCCGGCATTACGAAGGTGCTGCTGCCCAAGGACAACGAGCGGGACTTGCGCGACATTCCCGACAGCGTGAGGGAGAACATGACGTTCGTGCCGGTCTCCCACATGGACGAAGTGCTGCGCGAGGCGTTTGTCGAACCGCTGGAGGCCGTCGGCGCTGCGGGAGCCGAAGGGGGACTGCAGCCGCCGCTGGACGACAAGCCGGAGGAGCTCCCCCCGTTAAGCGCGCACTGAGAGGACCGACAAGATAGGAGAGCTTTGTTGCAATGAAAATCAAATCGACCGAATTTGTGATCAGCGCCGTAGGCCCAAGCCAATATCCGGAAGGCGATCTTCCGGAGGTGGCGTTGGCCGGACGTTCCAACGTAGGTAAATCTTCGCTGATCAATAAAATGCTGCTGCGCCGCAATCTGGCTCGCACGAGTCAGCAGCCGGGAAAGACGCAGACGCTGAACTATTACATGATCCATGCAGAGCTGGGCGAGCTTTTCTTCGTCGATTTTCCCGGTTACGGCTATGCGCGCGTATCCAAGTCGGAGCGCGAAGCATGGGGCAAAATGATCGAACGTTATTTGCGGGAGCGCGAGCCGTTGAAGCTCGTGCTCCAGCTTGTCGACGTGCGCCATCCGCCGTCCGCGGACGACGTGAGAATGTACGAATGGTTGTCCCACTACGGTATTCCGATGATCGTCGTGGCGACGAAGGCGGATAAAGTCTCGCGCTCGCAATGGCCGAAGCATCTGAAGGTGATCCGCCAAACGCTGGGGATGCCCGGACACGTTCCGCTCGTTCTTTTCTCATCGGAAACGGGACAAGGAAGAGACGAATTATGGAGTCTGATCGCGCAAGCGGCAGGATTGCCGCTTAAATCCCCCTCAGAACCCCCTAACATCGCGCAGGAAACAGAGGATAACGGGTAATAAATCGTCTGGATCGCGGGAGAAATCGATTTTTAACCGATTTTTCCGTAATTATCGGTTTCCGATGGCAGGAAAAGGCTTGCGATTTCGCGTATAATAAAAACAGTTAAGTTAGCGCAACACAATCGCAAGACAGGGGAATTGAGGAGATTTTATGGCTCAACGCGTAGCCACGGAGTATGTCAATGCCAACCTGCAGCTGACGGAAACCGAAATGCTGCAATTGCTTTCGATCTGCGAGCTTCAACAGCTTCGTTTGCAAGTATTCGTATTGGATAACGGCAATCAGGAAGTCGTATTGGAGGACGAGAGCGTCGGAGAGTCGATCCGCCTCACCTTCGAACGCGTGGATGGACAGTTCCGCTGCTCATTAACGTGCCGGGTCGTTCATCCGAAGCTGACCAACGCACTGCGCAAGCTCGTGGCGACCTTTAAGGGAGACGCGGTCGTCAATCGGATTTATCAAGGTTTTACGATGATTTATCATTATATTGAAGGCAAAGTCGCTCGCATTGCAGAGCATAAGGGAATGACCTTGCGCACCGTGTTCGAGCACCGAGACACGGCCGGCCAACTGGAATCGCTGTTTAACCTGCTCTCCGTCGAAGAGGAGATTACGCGTCTGCGCGGCTCGGTCAACGATCTGCTGGACATGCGGAATCAGACCAAAGATTCCGAGCTGATTCGCGAGATTGACGACAGCCTGACATCGCATAGCCGTATGCTGTTCGCGCTTGAAGCCTGATGTTTCGGGTTGCGCGCGCAAGCATCCGAAAAAGAGAGCCGAGAGGCTCTCTTTTTTACGACTAGCCGGTCCTGTCGCAGCTGTGCGAACGCCGCCGGGCGTTATCCGAAACGTGCGTGTCCGCTGCCAAAAAAAACTATTGCATTTACCTAAGATAGATGTTATTTTTAGATTCGTTGACAACTCAATACATTAGGAACCAGGATTCACTCAAGGAATGCGATGAGAGCAATTTCCCTCCAAGTGAATGACGTAGGTCCTAGCGGATGAAATCAGTTTTACAATTTTATTCCTAGGAAGGGGGAACCGGAAGATGGAATACTCGACTTTCGGACGGCACGTTGCGGTTGACACATGGGGAGGCAACATCGATCTACTGAACAGTGCGGAACTTCTCCAATCGCACATGGTGGAAGCGGCAGAAGCATGCGGCGCGACCGTACTCTCGGTTCAAGCCAAGCAATTCGAGCCACAAGGCGCAACGGTTCTGGTGATGCTCTCGGAGAGCCACATTTCCATTCACACGTATCCTGAAAGAGGCTTTGCCGCGATCGACTGTTATACATGCGGCGAGACCGTGGATCCACAGCTGGCAATCGACTATCTCATCGACGTTCTGAAGCCGGAGAAAACCTATGCGAAGAAATTGATTCGCGGACTTGGCGAACTGCAAGTCGAGGAACCGGAAGTCAAACAGGTCGAACTTGTAAAATAATCATGCAAGCCATGGGCTGACGCTCGTGGCTTTTTCTTTTTTTTCGCATACGATAAGGCCGTTTCGACGACAATAGAGGAAAAGCCGCCTATCCGACACGGTTTCATAAAGTTTTCATATTTGACGGAAAAGCGTTCGTGCAACTGTGCTATAATAGTCGTTGATACACAGGCCAGTCCACACTTCATCATAAAGTGAAATTGAACAACTTCTAGAAGAAAGCCGGGTGAATATAGCCATGCATCTGATCGTCGTCGGATTGAATTATCGAACCGCTCCCGTGGAAATCCGCGAGAGGTTTGCTTTGTCCGAACGGGAGATGCCGCTTGCTCTGCAGGCGCTACGGCAGACGACCAGCATTCTCGAAGGAGTAATTGTGGCGACCTGCAACCGGACGGAAATCTATGCGATTGTAGATCGGCTGCAGCTATGCGGACATTATATTCGTTCGTTTATGGAGCAGTGGTTCGGCATTCCGCGTCAGCAATTTAACAGCCATCTGTATATGTACGAGGACGACCGCGCGGTGGAGCATCTATTCCGCGTCTCCTGCGGTCTCGATTCTATGATTATCGGCGAAACGCAAATTTTGGGTCAGGTACGCGACGCATTTCTGCTTGCACAGGAGCGGAATGCGACCGGGACGCTGTTCAATCGTTTGTTTAAGCAGGCAATTACGCTCGCGAAGCGGGCCCATTCCAACACCTCGATCGGAGAGAACGCGGTGTCCGTCAGCTATGCGGCGGTGGAGCTGGGCAAGCGAATATTCGGGCGATTTGACGATAAGAGGGTTATGATCGTCGGAGCGGGAAAAATGAGCGAATTGACCGCTCAGCATCTGCATGCCAACGGTGCGAAGGAAGTGTTCGTCGTCAACCGCACCGTGGAGAAGGCCCGCGAGCTGGCGGGCAAATTCCAAGGCGCGGCGCTAGCGCTGGACGAGGCGCTGAACCGGCTTGCCGACATGGATATCGTTATCAGCAGCACGGGCGCCGATCAGTTCGTCCTCGCTCGCAAGCACGTGGAAGCGGCGATGGCTTCCCGCAAGAAGAAGCCGCTGTTCCTGATCGATATTGCGGTCCCAAGAGACATCGAGCCGGCGTGCGGAGATTTGCCTAACGTGTTCCTGTACGATATCGACGATCTCGAAGGGATCGTGGAGACGAACCTGGCGAAGAGACGTCAGGAGGCCGCGATCATTGAAGAGATGATCGAGCTGGAGTGCGAGGCTTATCGCCAGTGGTACGCGACGCTCGGCGTCAGCCCGGTGATTAGAGCGCTGCAGGAGAAGGCCGCCGCTATCCACGACAGCACGATGGACAGCTTGGTGCGCAAGCTTCCGGATCTGGACGAGCGGCAGATGAAGGTAATTCGCAAACTCACGAAGAGCATTGTCAATCAAATTATTCACGATCCGATATTACGCATTAAGGAGCTGGCCGCCGAGAAGCGCAGCGACGAAGCGCTGGAGCTGTTTATGCAGCTGTTCGCGCTTGATGAGGAAGTGTCCCGGCTGAAAGCGGAAGAGAAGGCGGAAGAGAAATCCCGCAAGACGAATTCAGCCCCCGTTCTGGATGTCGATAGACTGTTGACAAAGCTGGCGGGAGCGCTGCAATAACGCAAGCGGAGGCTGGAGGCGCTGCCCTCATGATTACGCAGGATTGGTTAACCGACGCGGTGCTCTATATTTACGCCCTGAGTCTGCTTTTTTTCGTCTCCGATGCCGCATCCGGCAACCCGAGGGCGAAGAAGACGGGAACAGGGCTGCTTGTTTTTGTATGGATTCTTCAAGGCGGTTTTTTGCTAAGCTTCCTGATCGAAAGATTTTCCGTTCCGCTGCTTACGACGAAAGACTACCTATTTTTCGTATCTTGGATGCTTGTGTCAGTCTCCTTTATTCTAAACCGGCTCATTCGCGCGGAGCTGCTCGTGCTGCTTGTGAACGTTGTCGGTTTTGCCGTATTTGCGCTTAATCTGATCCAGCGGCCGAAACACACCGCCGCTCTGGAGCCTTGGGAAGTGGCGAGGAAGCTGCTGATCATGCACGTCAGCCTGATCACGCTCTCCTTTGCGCTGCTGACGATCGCGGCGCTGCTTGGAGCGATGTATCTGTTTCTGCATCGCAAGCTGAAAACGAAGAAATGGACGCACGTCATGCGCAAGATGCCGAGTCTGGAATCGATAGACAGCTATGCGTTCCGGATCGGAGCGATCGGGGTGCTGCTGTTGTTGCTCTCGTTGTCAACGGGTACGGCGGCGCTTATTCTGGACCATGATCCGGGCAAGCTGTTGGACGGCAGAGTGATCCTCTCGTTTTTGGCCGGGTTGGTCTACATTTTCTATCTGCTGCGCAAAATGAGCTCCAAGGACGACGGAATGAAGCTGGCGATCTGGAATTTGCTGGGTTATGCGCTGCTTGTCATCGGATTTTTCATCGGTTCGGCATCTTCCTTCCATCAAGTTGTATAAATCCAACGAGAACGATATCGGGAAAGGGGAAGATGCCGATGACGGGGTGGTATCCGCTGCTGCTTAAGCTGGACGGGCGCAAGTGCGTCGTGTTCGGAGGCGGGGCGGTCGCTCAGCGCAAAGCTTGCGGACTGTTGGACGCAGCCGCCGACGTTCACATTGTCAGCCCGCGAGTAACGCCGGAGCTGCAGGAGTGGGCGAACTGCGGGCGCCTTAGCTGGCATGAGAAGGAAGCGGAGCCTCACGATATGGACGGGGCCGAACTCCTATTTGCCGCCACCGATCGTCCCGAGCTGAATCGCCGACTGGCCGAGGCGGCGGCCGAGCGGGGAATACCCGCGAATATAGCGGATGATGGAGAAAGCGGAGATTTTATCGTACCCGCCGTACTGCGCAGAGGCGATCTTATTCTGACGGCGAGCGCCTCGGGAGCCGGACCCGCGCTGCCGCTGCGCATTATCGGCGAACTTGCCGAAAGGTACGGGCACATCTACAATGAGAACGTCGAAGCTTTAAGAACGATTCGCGGCATCGTCAAGGCGAACGTCGCCGATCCTGCCGAACGGCGGGTTTTGCTCGGCGCGGCTGTTACGGACGAAGCGCTTGCGCAGTGGCGAACGGCGGGCCGGCTGCGCGATAAGGACGAGCTGATCGCGCAGCTGCGGCAGCTCGCGAAACGAACGGAAGGGACGGATACTTAAATGCGCAACATTATTGTCGGATCAAGACAGAGCGCTCTGGCGCTGACTCAGACGAATCAAACGATTCAATTGCTGAAAGAAATATGCGAGAGAAATAATTTGCCTTATACATTCGAAGTAAAACCGATCGTCACGCGAGGCGACCGGATTCTTGACGTCACCTTGTCGAAGGTAGGCGGCAAAGGGCTGTTCGTCAAAGAAATCGAAGAAGCGCTGCTGAACGGGCAGATCGACATGGCGATTCACAGCATGAAAGATATGCCGTTCGAGCTGCCGGAGGGTCTTGTTATCGGTGCGGTTCCCGAGCGCGAGGATCCGCGAGACTGTATCGTAAGCAGAGGCGGCAAGCTGCTTGCGGAGCTCCCGCAGGGGGCGAGAATCGGCACGAGCAGCTTGCGCCGTTCTGCGCAGCTGCAAGCATCCCGCCCGGACTTCCGCATCGAGTCGATTCGGGGCAATATCGATACTCGGCTTCGCAAACTGGAGGAAGAGGGCTTCGACGCGATTTTGCTGGCGGCCGCAGGGCTGCATCGGATGGGCTGGAAGGATCGGATTACCGAGTATTTGTCCCCAGACGTCTGCCTTCCCGCAGTCGGTCAAGGGGCGCTGGCCATCGAATGCCGCAGCGACGATAGCGAGCTGCTGGATGTGCTGAGCCGTCTGAACGATACGGCGACCGCCCGCGCCGTCGAGGCCGAGCGCCGTTTGCTCGGGCTGCTTAACGGGGGGTGCCAGGTACCGATCGGCGCATACGCTCGTCTGGAGACGGCGGGCAATGCGGATGGCGCCCTCGTGCTTGAGGGTCTTGTCGCCTCCCCGGACGGCAGCAAGCTGCTTCGGGAATCCGCTGCGGGCGGCGATCCGCTACAGGTCGGCACGGATGCGGCGGAAGCGCTGCTGAGCCGTGGTGCGGGCAGCTTGCTCGCGGAAGCGAGGGAATAGCGGCGGTGGAAAAAGGCAAAGTGTACCTGGTCGGGGCCGGTCCCGGAGATCCGAAATTGATCACGGTTCGCGGTCAGGAGGCGTTGAAACGCGCCGATGTCGTCGTATATGACCGTCTGGCGGGCCCTCATTTGCTTAATTATGCGCGCGCCGAAGCGGAGAGAATTTATGTCGGCAAGCTGCCGGATCGCCATACGATGAAGCAGGAGGCGATCAATCAGCTGCTGGTCGATTTGGCTCTGCAGGGCAAAACGGTCATTCGGCTAAAGGGCGGGGATCCTACCGTATTCGGGCGCGTCGGCGAAGAGGCTGAGTTGCTTAAACGCAACGGCATTACTTACGAGATTATTCCGGGCATCACTTCGGCGATCGCGGTTCCGGCATATGCGGGCATTCCCGTTACCCATCGCGATCTGGCTTCCTCCTTTTCCGTCATTACGGGTCATGAAAGTCCGGAAAAGCTCGACCATTCGATCTATTGGGACAAGGTGACGAACGCGACGGGAACGCTTGTATTTCTGATGGGAGTTGCCAAGATCGGATATATTAGCGAACAGTTGATCAAACACGGCCGGACGCCCGAGACTCCGGTGGCCCTTGTCCGATGGGGAACGAGAGCGGAGCAGCGCACGGTTGCCGGTACGCTGGGCGACATCGAAGAGAAGGTGAAGGAGGCCAACCTGCAGCCGCCCGCCGTCATCGTCGTCGGAGACGTGGTCAAGCAGCGAGAGACGTTGGCTTGGGTGGAGAGCAAGCCTTTGTTTGGACGGCGCGTTCTCGTTACGCGAGCTCGTTCTCAGGCGAGCGAGCTGGCGGCGAGAATCGACGAGTTAGGCGGGGAGCCGTACGAATTTCCCGTGATTGAAACGCGGCTGCCGGAGGGGGACGAAGCCGAAAGCGCGATCGAACGCGCGCTTGTCCGCGTGGAGGAATACGACTGGGTGATGCTGACAAGCATTAACGGCGTCGACTATTTCTTTCGCTGGCTGGAGCGGTTCGGCGTCGACATTCGTCGCTTTCACCGGGCCAAGTTCGCCGCTGTCGGCCCTAAGACGGCCGAGGCGCTGGCGCAGCGAGGCATCCGCGCCGATCTGCTGCCCGAGAGCTATCGCGCCGAGAGCTTGTTGGACAGTCTGGCGGATCAAGTTGCGGAAGGGCAGACGGCGCTGTTGGCGCGAGGGAATCTGGCAAGAGAGATTTTGCCTCAGGAGCTTAAGAAGAAGGGTGTTCGTACGGTCGAGATCGATGTTTACGAGACGGCGCTGTCCGTTCCGGCGGATATTTGGCTGCCGGAGATGCTGCAAAACGGAGAAATCCATATTGTAACGTTTACGAGCTCGTCTACGGTGCATAATCTGCTTGAGTCGCTTCGCCGCCTTGGCGTCGAGGACCCGCAAGCGGCGCTTTCCCGGTGCGAGATCGCCTGCATCGGGCCGGTAACGGCCAGAACGGCGGAGCAGCACGGGCTGACGCCGACGATCGTGCCGGACGAGTATACGATAGAAGGTTTGGTTCAGGCGCTTGTTGGGAAGCGGGAATAAGACCAGGCGATGAATTCGCATTATGAAAGCGAGGATGAGGGAATATGGCCTTTCCGGTTGTTCGTAACCGCAGATTGAGAAGCTCGGCCGGGCTGAGAAGCCTTGTTAGAGAGACGAGGTTGGACGCGACCGATTTTATTATGCCGATCTTCATCACGGAAGGAGAAGGCGTGCAGGAGGAAATCTCCTCTATGCCGGGCGTTTATCATTGGTCGCTCGATACGATGGAACGGGAGCTGGCGGAGATTGCGGAAGCCGGCGTACAGTCCGTTATGGTATTCGGAGTGCCGGATCACAAGGACGCGTTGGGCACGTCCGCTTACGACGATAACGGCATTACGCAGCGGGCGATTCGCAAAATGAAGGCACTCTATCCGGAGCTCGTCGTTATTGCGGATAACTGTCTTTGTCAGTATACCGATCACGGGCATTGCGGCGTCGTGCATACGACGGAATGCGGCGCGGAGATCGACAACGACGAATCGCTGGAGCTGCTCGCTCGGACGGCGGTATCTCAGGCGCGCGCGGGAGCGGATATTATCGCTCCGTCGAACATGATGGACGGTTTTGTCTGGGCGATACGCAACGCGCTCGACGAAGCCGGATATAAGAGCGTTCCGATAATGTCCTATTCGGTAAAATATTCATCGGCGTATTATGGGCCATTCCGCGAAGCCGCTCATTCCGCGCCGCAATTCGGAGACCGCAGAACGTATCAGATGGATCCGGCGAACTCCCGCGAGGCGCTGCGCGAAGCGCAGAGCGACGTCGACGAGGGCGCGGATTTCCTGATGGTCAAGCCCGCGCTGGCTTATTTGGACATCATTCGTATGCTGAGGGACAGATACGCTCTGCCGATCGTGGCCTACAACGTTAGCGCGGAATATTCGATGGTCAAGGCTGCGGCGTTGCAGGGATGGATCGACGAGAAGGCGATCGTGCTGGAGACGTTGACCGGAATGAAGCGCGCGGGGGCGGATCTGATTATTACGTATCATGCCAAGGACGCCGCGCGCTGGTTGCGGGAGGAGTAGAACGGAGGCGGCGGCTCAGCTGCGGAGCTTGTCGAGGTTAAGCCTGTATTCGCCCAGTTCGAAGTGCAGCACCCCTCGCGACTCCAATTCGCGGGTTAACAGCGCGTATTCAGTGTAACACAGCCTTTTCCAAATCTGATAGTAGGACGTGAAGAAGATGAGCGAAAAAGAGCGAATTCGTGTCGATTCCCGCTCCAGGGCGGAGTTCGAGCGCGCCAAGCGCTTCATTCCTGGCGGGGTGAACAGTCCGGTGCGGGCATTCAAATCGGTGGGGCTGACTCCGCTTGTGATTGACAAGGGCGAAGGGAGCCGGATTACGGATATCGACGGCCAGACGTATATCGATTACGTGCTGAGCTGGGGGCCGTTGATTGCGGGCCACGCGCATCCGGAAGTCGTAGAGGCGATCAAGCGCACTGCGGAGAAAGGGACAAGCTTCGGCGCGCCGACCGAATTGGAGACGCTGATGGCGGAGCTCGTCTGCGAGCGGGTACCTTCCGTGGAAATCGTGCGTATGGTCAACTCCGGTACGGAAGCGACGATGAGCGCTTTGCGGCTTGCGCGCGGCTATACGAAGAGAAGCAAAATTTTGAAATTCGAAGGCTCCTATCACGGACATGCGGACAGTCTTCTGATCAAGGCGGGGTCCGGAGTGGCGACGCTAGGGCTTCCGGATAGCCCTGGCGTGCCCGAGAGCGTAGCCTCCCATACGTTGACCGTTCCATATAACGATCTCGATTCGGCGAAGCTGGCCTTCGAGCGGTACGGAGAAGAGATCGCGGCGGTTATCGTCGAGCCGGTAGCGGGCAATATGGGCGTCGTTCCGCCGCTGCCGGGTTTTCTGTCGGGTCTGAGGGAACTGACGACCCAGTATGGCGGCCTGCTTATTTTCGACGAGGTGATGACCGGCTTCCGGGTGGATCTCAACTGCGCGCAAGGATTGTACGGCGTAACGCCCGACCTGACATGCCTTGGCAAGGTGATCGGCGGCGGCCTTCCGGTCGGGGCATACGGCGGCAAGCGGGAGATTATGGAGCATATGGCTCCGGTCGGTCCGATCTATCAGGCGGGAACGCTGTCGGGCAACCCGCTGGCGATGGCTGCAGGCTATACGACGCTGAAGCTGATGACGCCGGAGGCTTACCAGCTTCTGGAGCGGCTGTCCGGTCGTCTGCAAGTCGGACTGCAGCGCAACGCCGATCAGCTCGGCGTTCCAATGACGATCAACCGCGTCGGGTCTATGGTCTGTCCGTTTTTTACGGACAAGCACGTCATCAATTACGACATCGCGAAGACGGCGGATACGCAGCGGTTCCGCAACGTGTTCCGCAGCCTTCTGGACAACGGCGTCAACATCGCTCCTTCGCCGTTTGAGGGCTTGTTCGTTTCCACAGCGCATACGGAGCACGACATCGATCAGACAATCGAAGCGCATCGAATCGCGCTATCCGAGCTATAAAGCCGAATTGAAAGATATGCAAGCAGCCTCTGCCCGTCTTGGTAGAGGTTGTTTGCATTTTCAGTCATGCTCGCCCATCCCCGGCATATAGATAATTAATGAATTGCACAGGTGTCGGTCTTATCGACCGAACGCTAATGCCGAAAGGAGGACTTCGTCGTGACGGATCAATTAAGCGGGCTGCGATTCGACATTTACGAGCGCGTGCATCTGCCTGATGATGTAGCCGCAATCGAAGAGCTGGAAGAAATCGAATTGGTACCTCATATGCAAGCATTGCCTCAAGACGATCAAGTGCTGTTAAGGGGGCACTTGCTGCTGACGGGCGTTTACCAGTCGCAGGGCGGTTCAGGCTTGTCCCAGCTTGAGCACTGGATTCCGGTGGAGATCGCCCTTCCGCTTAACCGCATTCAGAGTGTGGAAGAGCTGGCGGTGGAGATCGATAATTTCGACGTCGATCTGCTGACGACTCGCTCCCTTAACGTAACGGGGGTGCTGGCGCTGCGGGGGCTGCAGATGCAATCCGTCCAAAGCCCGGTTTGGCGGGACGACAGCTTTACGGTCGTGCATCAAGCGCAGCCGGAAGACGCTCAGGACGCAAGCGATCAGTTAAGGTCGGTTGAGCAGGAAGCTTCGTTCGGGTACGGCGATGTCAAGGCGGAAGCAGAGACCGAAGCGGCGGAAGAGGCATCGTTTCTTGGCGGGGGATTGGTCGAGCAGGAGCGCGTCGATGAATGGGGCTTGCAGCAGGAGACGGACGCGGCGTTTGCCCACGATGCCTCCAAAGAGGGCAAGGAGGCCAAGGAAAGTAGTTGGCTTTCGATGTTCCAGCAATTGGAGGAAGCAAGGAGCGATCAGGTTGAGACAGCGCAGGGATCTGCCGAGGGGGCGGATCTGACCGACAGCGGCGAAGGAGGCGTGCAGTGGGGCGACCTGTCAACGGGAAGACCCGCAGCAGAGCAGCTGGCCGAGGCCGGTCCGGGAATCGGAGCGGATGCCGAAAGCGATGGCGAAGAACCTCCCGCAGCGGAGTCCCAGCTTCCTGTGGCGGAAGAGAAGCAGGATTTGCGGGTAGCCTTGGGGGGCAAGCCCCTGGATTCTGCGGCGTCTTCCCAAGCCTCCGGAGTTGGATTGCTCAGTCAGCTTGGCGATAAAGGCGCAAAGCGGGAAGCGCAGCTTCGCAGTCAGGAGGCGGCGCTGGCGGAGCAGCAGTCCGAGCAGGAAAGCACTGCGGCGCAGAATGCGAGATCGGGCGACGAAATCGAGTGGACGCGGCTGTTTCTAAGCGGCGGCTCGGAGGGGCAATCGTTCCGTAAAGTCAGAATGTGCATCGTCCAGCGCGAGGAGACGCTTGAGGAGATCGCCAGCCGCTACAATCTCCAGATGCGCGAGCTTCAGCTGTACAATCGCTTGCAGGAGCCTTACTTGTCGGAAGGACAGGTGCTGTACATTCCCTAAGCCCGGAGCACGAAGGGGCTGTCTCATAAGCAGAGTTGCATGAGATGATCGATTAAACAAAGAAGGTATGTACCTCCCGGAGACTGCCTCATACGCTCCTGAAACCACCTCTTAACGGGTCTACCCATTCAGGTTTCAGGAGCGTATAGCATCGGAGGGAGATACATACACCTATCGCCTTGTTCATCGATTTATCTTTCAGAGCAACTTGTTCGGCTTATGGGACAGCCTCTTCGCCGTTGCTCCAAAGCGCCGTATTGACTCTCTTACGGGTGGAGGGTAAAATAAGTTACAATAACGAGGATAGGGAAGAGCAGTCAGATCATCCTTCAGAGAGCGGGACCGCTGCCAAGGCAGCGCTGAGAGGTTCCGCGGCAAATGAGCTGCTGCGAGTCGCCCTGGAGTTTCCCGCTTTCGAAAGTCGGCCTGGGGCCGGCGATAGAACGGGACGGTGGCAACCGTTACTTTGCGTCGAGTGCCGTTACGAATCCGTTTGAGGGGATCGTGCGGAACGAAGGTGGTACCACGGAAGTTTACCTTTCGTCCTTTGTGACGGGAGGTTTTTGTTTTTTTTACGGCTCTAAGCGACTGTACAGCAGGCGCCAAGCCCTACGCAAATCGCGAATTGATGTCTCTATGGAGGTAGTGTCACACATGTCCGAATCCACGAAAACCCCGAACGTCGAATTGCCGACGACCTACGACCCGACAAGCGCCGAGCGCAAATGGTACGACCATTGGCTGAAGAGCGGCTATTTTCAAGCCGGACGCCGACCTGACGCACCTAAATACACAATCGTCATTCCGCCGCCGAACGTAACGGGAATGCTGCACATCGGGCATGCGCTCGATTTTACGTTGCAGGATATTCTGATCCGCTTCAAGCGGATGCAGGGCTTTGACGCGCTCTGGCTGCCGGGAACCGATCATGCGGGCATCGCCACCCAGACGAAGGTGGAGCAGAAGCTGCGCGAAGAGGGCAAGAGCCGCTACGATCTCGGCCGCGAGGCGTTCCTGGAGAAGGTGTGGGAGTGGAAGGAACTGTATGCGGGAACGATCCGCGACCAATGGTCGAAAATGGGGCTCAGCCTCGACTATTCCCGCGAGCGGTTTACGCTGGACGACGGCCTGTCGAAGGCGGTGCGCCAGGTGTTCGTGCGCCTGTACGACAAAGGGTTGATCTATCGCGGCAAACGGATCATTAACTGGGATCCGGCAGCTCGCACCGCTTTGTCGGACATTGAGGTCGAACATAAGGAAGTAAACGGACATCTGTATCATCTCCGTTATCCGCTTGCCGACGGCAGCGGATCGATTACGGTCGCGACAACGCGTCCGGAAACGATGCTAGGAGATACGGCTGTCGCCGTTCATCCGGAGGACGAGCGCTACAAGCATCTGATCGGCAAAATGATCCTGCTGCCGATCGTTAACCGCGAGATTCCGATTGTCGGCGACGAATATGTCGACAAGGAGTTCGGCAGCGGCGCAGTCAAGATTACGCCTGCGCACGATCCGAACGACTTCGAGGTCGGCGCAAGGCACGACCTGCCGCAAATTACGGTGATGGACGAAGGCGGCAAGATGAACGAGTTCGCCGGTCCGTACAATGGACTGGACCGCGCGGATTGCCGCAAGGCGATCGTCAAGGACTTGCAGGAGCAAGGCGTCTGCATCAACATTGAGGACCATGTGCACCAGGTCGGACACAGCGAGCGCTCCGGCGCGGTCGTCGAGCCGTATTTATCCACGCAGTGGTTCGTCAACATGAAGCCGCTCGCCGAGCAAGCGATCGTTTCGCAGAAGTCGGGAGCGGGCGTTAACTTCGTGCCGGACAGGTTCGAGAAAATTTATCTGCACTGGATCGAGAACGTGCGCGACTGGTGCATATCCCGTCAGCTCTGGTGGGGACACCGCATTCCGGCCTGGTACCACGAGACCACCGGCGAGATTTACGTCGGCATGGAAGCGCCGGAGGGCGCGGAGCAGCCGGGCTCGCCGTGGAAGCAGGACAACGACGTGCTGGATACGTGGTTCAGCTCGGCGCTGTGGCCGTTCTCCACGCTGGGCTGGCCGGAGGACAGCGAAGACTTCAAACGCTACTATCCGACCGCTGTGCTCGTGACCGGCTACGACATCATCTACTTCTGGGTTGCCCGGATGATTTTCACGGCGCTGGAGTTTACCGATCGCATTCCGTTTAAGGATGTGCTTATTCACGGCCTTGTCCGCGACGCGGACGGCCGCAAAATGTCCAAATCGCTTGGCAACGGCGTCGATCCGCTCGAGGTGATCGAGAAGTACGGCGCGGATGCGATGCGCTTTATGATCTCGACCGGCAGCACGCCAGGCCAGGATTTGCGCTTCCGTTTCGAGAAGGTCGAGCAGGCGCGCAACTTCGCCAACAAGATCTGGAACGCTTCGCGCTTCGCGTTGATGAACCTGGAAGGCTTCACGCATGATCAGATCGATCTGAGCGGCGAGCTGTCGACCGCGGATCGCTGGATTTTGCACCGCTTTAACGAAACCGCCCGCGACATTACTCGTCTGATGGAGAACTACGAGTTCGGAGAAACCGGACGCTTGCTGTACAACTTCATTTGGGACGATCTATGCGATTGGTATATCGAATTTTCCAAGCTTACGCTGTACGGGGACGACCCGGCGGCCAAGCGCAGCACGCAGTCGGTGCTGGCCTATGTGCTGGATCGCACTCTGCGTCTGCTGCACCCGTTCATGCCGTATTTGTCCGAGGAGATTTGGCAGCATCTGCCTCACGAGCCGGGCGAGACGATTATGCTAGCGGCTTGGCCGGAATACCGCGTCGACTTCGAAGCTTCGGGCTCCGTCAAGGAGATGGAGCTGCTGATGGAGGCAATCCGCGCGGTTCGCAACATTCGCGCGGAAGTGAATGTATCCCCGGGAAAGAAAATCGAGCTGCTGCTGAAACCGACGGGAGAGGCGGAAGAAGCGATTTTCTCGCGAAACGAAATTTACATTCAACGTTTCTGCAATACGTCGGCCTATACGCTCGATCGCGCGTTGACGCCTCCAGACAAGGCGATGACGGCGATCGTGACGGGAGCCGAGCTGTACTTGCCGCTCGCCGGATTGATCGACATTGCCCAGGAAATTGCTCGCTTGAACAAAGAGCTGGACGGTTTAAATGCTGAAGTGGAGCGGGTCGAGAAGAAGCTCTCCAACGAAGGCTATATTTCCAAAGCTCCGGCACATGTCGTTGAGCAGGAGCGGGCCAAAGGCCAGGATTACCGCGACAAGCGCGACAAGGTGCTGGCGAGAATCGCCGAGCTGCAAGGATGACGGGAGGCGCAAGGCAACATGACTAATGACAAACAAGCCGAACAGATTGCCTTCCGCACGGCCGAGGAAGCGATGGCTTGGATTACCGGGCTGACCGCTTTCGGCATCCGTCCGGGCCTTGACCGGATCCAGGCGCTGATGGAACGATTCAACCATCCGGAGCGAAGGCTGAAGTTCATCCATGTGGCGGGCACGAACGGCAAAGGCTCGGTATGCGCCTATCTGACGAGCGTGCTGCTGAAAAGCGGATACGACGTGGGGACGTTTACGTCCCCGTATCTCACCTCTTATTCCAACCGTCTGCAATACAACGGAGAAGATATCGCCGATGAGCATCTCGTAATGCTCGCCAATCGGCTGAAGCCAGCGGCGGAGGAACTGGCTGGGGGCGAGCTAGGTGCGCCTACGATGTTCGAGGTAACGACGGCGCTGGCGCTGCTCTATTACGGAACGGTTTCGTTCCCTGATTACGTCGTGTGGGAGACCGGACTTGGCGGCCGTTTGGATGTGACCAACGTCGTCACCCCGGTGGTCAGCATTATTACCAACGTCGGCCACGACCATATGGACGTGCTTGGACCGACGCTGACCGATATCGCCCGCGAGAAGGCCGGCATTATCAAGTCGGGCGTGCCCGTCGTTACATCGGTCTCCCAGCCGGAGGTCGTGCAGGTCGTCGAAGAGACGGCGAGCGCGCGCAAAGCGACCGTATACCGGGCGGGAGAGCAGTTCGTCAGCGAAACGTTGACCGTGGCGGAAGATGAACAGAGCTTTTCTTTCCGCAGCCCATTCCGGGCTATTCCTGCATTGACGATTACGCTAAGCGGCGAGCATCAGATCGCGAACGCGGCGACGGCGGTCATGGCGCTTGAAGTGCTGCGCCAGTATTGCGCACTGATCGTCGACGATGAGCATTTGGAAGCCGGTTTGAAGGAGACCAAATGGCCCGGAAGGCTGGAGATGGTATCCCGCCAGCCGAGAATTCTAATCGACGGAGCGCACAATCCGGAGGGGATGGAGGCGCTTAGCCGCGCTCTGAAGAACGTATATACGTTCGATCGGCTGAATGTAATGATGGCGATGATGCCGAATAAGAATCATGAGCATTCATTGCGGCATATACTACCATTGGTGGATACGCTTGTGATTACGGAACCGGATTTTCATAAAAAAATGAATGCCGACGAGCTCGCCGCCGTCGCGGCGCGGGTGGCCGCAGAGCTGGATCTGTCGCCTACCGTGATCGTGGAGCCGGATTGGCGGCGCGCGCTGGAGTTGCTGCTCGGGGCTTCATCTTCAGCCGGGGATGCGAACGTGCTGAACGCGGTGACCGGTACGCTGTACCTGATCGCGGACGTCCGTTCTTGGCTGCTTCAAGGCACGAAATCTGAAAAAGGCTGGTGAAGCTTCGTTGCAGACTGCAGAACATGTGCATTTTATCGGCATCGGCGGCTACGGCATGAGCGCCATCGCCCGGGTTATGCTGGAGATGGGCTATCGCGTGTCGGGCTCCGATGTAGCGAGCCAGGAGCTGACCGAGAAGTTGGCAGCCAAAGGCGCGCAAATTTTTATCGGTCATGAAGCGGGTAACGTACAGGGGGCCGATCTCGTCGTTTATTCGACGGCTTTGTCCAAGGACAACGTCGAGCGTCGGGAGGCGGAGAGGCTTAACATTCCCGTCTTGCACCGTGCCGAAATGCTGGCTCGTCTGTTGAACGCTCGTACAGGCATCGCGGTTGCCGGCGCGCACGGGAAGACGACGACCTCCTCCATGATCGCTCTCGTCATGGAGAATTGTCGGCTCGATCCGACTTACATTATCGGCGGGGAAATTATGAACGTCGGTACGAACGCGAAAGCGGGTAAAGGCAAGTTCGTCGTGGCGGAGGCGGACGAGAGCGACGGCTCCTTCCTCCAATACGAGTCGGCGATCGGCGTCGTGACGAACATCGAGGCCGACCATCTGGAGAACTACGACGGCGATTTCAATAAATTGAAAGCGGCATACGTATCGTTCCTGCGCAACATCAAGTCCGACGGTTGCGCCGTCGTCTGCGCGGACGACGAGAACATTCGGGAGCTGCTGCCTCAGGTTCAGGACAAACGGGTAATCACTTACGGCGCAGAGGCCGGAGACGCGGATTACAAAGCGACGAATATTGAGCTTGGAGACCGCTGCGTCTCGTTCACGGTCAGCCATCGCGGCGAGGAGCTCGGCCAAGTGTCCTTGTCCGTTCCAGGTCGCCATAACGTGTATAACGCTTTGGCAACCATTATCGTATGTTTGGAGGCGGGTGCGCCGTTCCAAACAATCGCGGAAGCGATTCAGGAGTTCCGCGGCGCCAAGAGACGGTTTCAAGTGGTTGGCGAAGTGAAGGACATGCTGGTCATCGACGACTACGCGCATCATCCGACGGAGATTCAGGCGACGATCCAGGCCGCCAAAGCGACCGGAAAACGAATAATCGCCGTATTCCAGCCCCAACGATATACAAGGACGTATTTCTTGTTCGACGCATTCAGCAAAGCGTTCGCGGGTGCGGACGAAGTGTTTATTACCGACATCTACTCGCCGGCCGGCGAGCAGAAAATCGAAGGCGTCAGCTCCCGCAAGCTCGTGGAGATGATCGCCGAGAACAGTAATCCGAACGTTTCCTACGTGCCTACAAGGGAAGAAGTTCGAGACATTCTCGCCGAACGGCTGGCCCCAGGCGATCTTGTGCTGACGATGGGAGCCGGAGATATTTGGAAAACGGCTGTCGAGCTGTCCCGCTTGCTGAAGGAGCGGGAAACCGAATAAACGCAACCGCCCCGGCCTTGAGAGGACCGGGGCGGTTTTTTGTTCATATTTCTCTCTCTTCTCTCATATTCTATTTCATAGATTAGGACAAGGAGAGAAGCCGCATGCCATCCAACGCCAGAATGACCATTCGTTTCGAACCGCAGGCCAAACCGAAGCCGAAGACGAGCGAATTGCCCGCGGTCGTTCAGACCGAGCCGAAGACCAAATCGAGCGGGCTGCCTGCGGCCCTTCAACCCGAACCGATCGAAATAAAACCGACGTCGCAAGAGACAGTTCCCGCCGCCCCGCCGGCGTTCGAGGCCTGGAAAGGCGCTTATCCGGACGACATTCACGCGTTGGAGGAAATCATTCGGAAATCGGACTCGCTCCGCCAACCGCTGCTAGCGGAGAAAGCTTTCTCTTCCGATCCGAAGCGCAAAAAAGTTCGCGATGACCTTGAGGATATCACCGTGCTGGAATGGCTGGAGCGAGAGCGCGAAAATATAACGGACAAGCCTGCCGACGGATACGGGGACGGGAAAACGTCCGGAGCCGACAACGGCTGGTACGATTCGATTACGACAACCGAAATCGTCCGCGAACGCGGCCCTTCCTGGGGCAGAGTCGTGTTATCCGTAACAGGAGCAATCGCGACCGGCGTGCTGTTCGGCTACGTGGCGCTTGGTTTGTTCACCGGCGACTCATTGTTTCCTAAACAGCCGGAAGCCGCGCCTGCCGCGCTGCCGGCTCAGTCCTCCGCAGCGGTCTCCGCACCCATCGCATCGGCGGAGAAGGGGGGAGCGACAGCGACAGAGGGGACAAGCGGAGCCGTTTCCGCGAAGGCCGTTTCCGAGGCGGGAGCCAGCCGTTATTACTTGCTGCAGTTCGGCGTGTTCCGCAGCCAAGAAAGCATGGAGACTGCCGCGGGACAGCTCAAGGATAAAGGATACTCCTGGGGGACGGATGCGAGCGACGGCTACCGCGTGTATGCGGCGGCGGCGCTGACGAAGGAGGAGGCCGAGCTGCTGGCTGCGCAGATGACCGGTCTGGACGTTTACATCAAGCCAATCGAAGGCGCCGCGCTGGAGGTCGGCTCGGGCGCTTTGACCGGAGACGGAGCGGAGTTTATCGATGCGGGCGCGGCCATGATCCGCGAGCTTGTCCGGGTATCGGGTGCGGGATTGCAGGAGCGGCAACCTTCGGCGCTCAGCGATAAGCGGCTTGCCGAATGGCAGGCGGCTCAGGAGCGCTGGAAGAAGGCTGCCTCACATGCGGAAGCTTTGGGAAGCGGAGCCTCGGAAGAAACGGCGGCAATGACGCAAGCCCTAAAGGCCGGCGAGGCGGCCATGGCCGAGTATTTGCGCGAGCCGTCCCGAAAGCAGCTGTGGAATATGCAGACGGCGGCGATGAGCGCGCTGCTCGCGGACCATCGTTTGCGTGCGATTTTGCGCTAAATTTCGCACAATCGGCTTCCGTATGCTTCTTCGGGACTTTAGAACGGGACAGTCTGCATCGTTCAGGCTGTCTTTTGTTATATCCGTTGTGCGACTTGTACGAGGGCCGTATAATGAAAGAGAAGTGTTGAAGAATGGTGGGAGACAGGGATAAATGAAGAAAAACGGATGGATTCTGCTGCTGTTTATCTTTCTCGGACTGCTGGCCGGCGCGTTGCTCGCGAATTGGCTGAAGGAGGTTCCGGGACTCTCTTTCTTGACCCGCGCGATGGAGGTCAGTTGGTCGCCGGCTGCAGATTTGGCGGTAGTCAAATACAGCTTGAATCTTGAAATTCGGCTAAGCCTGCTCAGCGTGATCGGCGCGGCCGTCGCAATCTGGCTTTATCGTAAAATGTAACTGCGGCCGGAGGGCCGAAAATAAAAAAAGCTTCGGGGCTGTCTCCTGGCATTCCCGCAGCTTTTTTTAATCCGTATGATTATTATCGCGTCATTGAAGGCGATTCAATCCGCTTTTCTGGTTATGCTGATGGAGAAGACTTCGATGAACTCAATGTATGCCTATCGTTTGGGAGGAATTTATCGTGAATTCAATGTCGCCTTCAACAACCGATCATTCGCAGGGTGCCGACATTTCCGCGCCGCTGCTCATTCTGGCCTCCTCGTCGCCGAGACGACAGGAGCTGGTACGTACGTTCCGGCTTCCTTACAAAGTTGTCGTTAGCGATGCGGACGAGGCTGTCGAGCCGAACATGTTGCCGGAGCAGGTTGTGGAGGAGCTGTCTTTAAGGAAAGCGCAGGCTGTACTGGAGCATAAGCTGTCCGCGGAAGACAAGCCAGGCATCGTGATTGGTTCGGATACGATCGTTGTGCTGGAGAATCGGATTCTTGGCAAACCCGTTGACGAGGCCGACGCCTTCTCGATGCTCAAAGAGCTTCAGGGCCGTACTCATCGGGTATATAGCGGAGTGGCCTGCATCCATACGGATACAGGGGAAGAGCCAGACGGCCACGAGACTGCGGATGGCGCCGGCGGTATGAGCCGTCTGCCGAAGGAGGGCGAGTCTTCCGGCGAAGTCGGAGCTGTGGCGCTTGGAGATACCGGTCAATATCGCTTATGCGCGCGATTGCCGGGCGGGAGTCCCGGAGCTATTGTGGGCCATACGGTTAGCCATGTGACTTTCCGGCCTATGAGCGACGAGGAGATTTATGCCTACATAAAAACCGGCGAGCCGCGCGATAAGGCGGGAAGTTACGGGGTACAGGGACTTGGCGCGGTTTTTATCGAGAAAATCGAAGGCGATTTTTACAGTGTCATGGGGCTGCCCTTGAATATGCTTTATCAGATGCTATTAACGTTTAAAGCCGATCCCTTTAAAACATTCTATGAGCGTTGATCCGTGCGATTCGTATTAGAAAATTTTAAGGATTACCTTTGACATCCGATTTGAACTTATCTGAAGCTAAATCCGTCGAATAGGGAAGCGTCTCTACGCGGAAAATATACGATGGAGGGTTGTTTTATTTTACGATTTGGAGGGAAGTCGGAGATTCGATTCCGGGTATGAAATCATGATATAATAAAAGATACAAGCATAAACGGCTTAAGCCGTCCTGAGGATCGGTAGGGATAACGTTTATGTCGGAGACGATTTCCAAGAAGGCTCGCGAATGTCATCCTTTCTGAATCATGCATCAAGGGATGCCCCCTCTTCGAACGACGAAGCCAATTCCGCAGCCGATGCGGCGTACGAAAGCTGGTTATCTCATTGGAGCAAAGATCTTTTCGCTTGAGAGAGCTTCCTTCCGGGGAACGCCCGCGGGAGCGCATGCAGCAGCATGGGGCGCAGGCGCTCAGCCATGCCGAACTGCTTGCTATTTTGCTGCGGACGGGAACACGGAACGAATCGGCGGTTTACTTGGCTCAGCGCATTCTGAACGAATGCGGAGGACTGAGAAAGTTGGCCGAGAGCGGCTGGGAGGATTTGACCCATATTCGCGGGATCGGTCCGGCCAAGGCGCTTCAGCTTCAGGCTTCCATCGAGCTGGGCCGAAGAATTGCCCGTTCCAAGCTGCCTGAGACGGTCAAGATTACTTGTCCTCAGGACGTTGCCGACCTTCTTATGGAGGAAATGCGGCATTACCGGGAGGAGCAATTCGTCTGCTTGTTCCTGAACACCAAAAATCATGTCATCGGCCGTCAGACGTTATCGATCGGCAGTCTTAACGCTTCCATCGTTCATCCGCGGGAAGTGTTCAAGGCGGCTATCAGGCGCAGCAGCGCATCGATTCTTTGCGCGCATAATCACCCCAGCGGCGACCCGACGCCGAGCGCAGAGGATCTTCAACTGACAAAGAGGCTGGCGGAAGCCGGTCAATTGCTGGGCATCGAGCTTCTCGACCATTTGGTAATCGGTGACAGCAGCTTTATTAGTTTGAAGGAGATGGGCTGCATATAATATAATGAGTTAGATTGTCCCGACGACTGAAGCGCAGCCTGAGCGTCAACCCAGCAGTCGCGGTCATAGCAGGAGGTAGCTAGAATGGTTGGAGGATTCACGCGTGATCTGGGCATCGATCTCGGAACCGCAAATACGCTTGTGTACATGAAAGGCAAGGGAATAGTCGTCAGAGAGCCGTCCGTGGTCGCTCTGCGTACTGATACAAAGAAAATCGAAGCGGTAGGCTCGGACGCGAAGAAAATGATCGGTCGTACGCCTGGCAACATTGTAGCCATACGTCCGATGAAAGACGGCGTAATCGCGGATTTCGAGACGACGGCGACGATGATTAAGTATTTTATTCGCAATGCGCAGAAGCCTCGGGCCATGTTCCCGCGCCACCCGGACGTGATGGTATGCGTGCCATCCGGCATTACGGCCGTCGAGAAACGCGCTGTAGAGGATGCCACGAAACAGGCGGGAGCCAGGGAAGCCTATATTATCGAAGAGCCGTTCGCTGCGGCCATCGGAGCGGATTTGCCCGTGTGGGAACCGACCGGCAGCATGGTCGTCGATATTGGCGGCGGTACGACGGAAGTCGCCGTCATCTCGCTCGGCGGCATCGTTACAAGCAAGTCGATCCGCATTGCGGGAGACGAGATGGACGATGCGATTATCGCTTATATTAAGCGTCTGTACAACTTGATGATCGGAGAGCGGACCTCTGAGCAGCTCAAGATGGAGATCGGTTCCGCCATGCCTTTGGATAAGATCGAATCGATTGAAATTCGCGGGCGCGACCTTGTGAGCGGCTTGCCGAAGACGCTTGCAATCACTTCGGACGAGGTGACGGAAGCGTTGGCCGATACGGTCAATTCGATTATCGAGGCGGTTAAGGCGACGCTGGAGAAGTGTCCTCCGGAGCTGTCTGCGGACATTATGGATCGTGGTATCGTGCTGACCGGCGGCGGAGCTCTGCTGCGCAATTTGGACAAGCTGCTCGCCCGCGAGACGGGGATGCCGGTGCTGGTCGCCGAGAACCCGCTCGATTGCGTGGCGATCGGAACCGGCCGTGCGCTTGAGAACATCCATCTGTTCAAGTCCAAAGGCGGTTCGTCCCGATCCAGCCGATAAATCTTTAGATCGGGAAAGCAGGTGAGCGCGATCTTTCGCTTAATGCGCAATAAGCGTTTGTTTATTCTCATGATAGGGCTGATCCTGTTTATCGCCCTAATGGGGTTTACGTTCGGAAGAAACCGGTTAACTTGGCCGGAGAAGTTCGTCAGCGATGCCATCGGGACTGTGCAAGGCGTGTTTTACCGGCCGGTCGGAGCGGTTGCGGATTTCTTCCGCGACCTCGGCCGGCTTTCCGATGTCTATAAGGAGAATGAACAATTTCGTCAGACGGTTGCCCAGTACACGCAGGACCAAATCAAGTTCAACATGCTCGAAGCGAGAAATAAGGAGCTGGAAGAGCTGCTTGGTTTTACGGAGCACCAGAAGAACATGGACAACTATCGCTATCTTCCCGCGCAGGTCGTCGGCACCACGTCCAATCCGTACGAGAAGACGATCACGATCAACCTCGGAAGCAAGAACGGAATCAAGTCCGATATGGCTGTTCGTACGTCGGACGGGCTGGTCGGGATGGTAAGCAAAGTTAAAAATTTCACTTCCACCGTCACATTGATCACGAATTTGGATCCGAGCTCGTCCAAAGGCACACCCGTATCTGCGACTTTTTTAAGCAAACCGGACTCTTTCGGCATTATTGAATACGATGAGGAAACGAAAACACTGCTTATGTCTAAAATCGAGGAAAAAGACAAGCCGACGGACGGTGATACGGTCATTACTTCCGGACTCGGCAGCTTATTCCCGAAGGGCATTATTGTCGGGACGGTGAAGAGCAGCCAGGTCGGCGACTTCGGGCTGACCTATACGGCGGTAATCGAGCCTGCGGCCAAATTCGATCATCTTAGAGATGTGTTCGTCATCGTCGTGCCCGAATTGGATGATGTGAATGACGTGAATGAGGTGGATGAGCCGTGAGCATGCGCATCAACTGGGCGATTTTGCTGGGGCTTGTACTCGTAATTTTGGAAAATACGGTCGTGCCCTGGCTGATTCCGTCGGGCTGGAGCGACAGGCTGCTGCCTCATTTGACGTTCATTTTAACGATTTTCGTAGCAGGCTACGCAGGACGCCACCCCGCGTTTCTCTTTGGCCTCGGCTTCGGGTTGCTTCAGGATATGTTGGCATACGGGTACCTCATCGGGCCTTACGGCTTCGGTATGGGCTTGATCGGGTATTTCGCAGGCTTGCTCTCGGAATACAAGAGTTATACGATCGGTCTGTTCTCTTGGGTGATTCTGGTGTTCGGAATGATGCTCGATTCTATCGTCTATTGGATTTATAATTTGTTTCGCCTTACGAATCTGCAGTTTGCGCATGTTTTTTATTGGCAGGTGGCGCCGACCGCGCTCCTGCAGCTGCTGATCGCTCTTCTGATGTACGTTCCGGTGCGCCGCTACTTGGTCAAGGCATTGCCATCCACGGGAGAAGACAGTTCGGAATAAGGCATGTTTGACCCGGTAGGCAGGAATTCCGCTTTGCGAAGCCGAATTTCAAATAGCGTAAGGAGGGCGGGCATCGTGACGGGCAAATCTATTATTACGATCAAAGGCGTCAAAGAGGGACTCGTCTTTCAACTGGACGATCAATGCGACTTCGTTGAACTGCTGGACGAGTTGAGCGCGAAATTGGACAAACACGGTCAGCAGTTCAACGGGCCGATCGTTCATATTTTTATAAAGCTTGGCGCAAGGCAACTGAGCGAAGAGGATAAGGAACGGCTGAAGGCGATTTTGCGCAAGCAGGGCAATCTGCTTGTTCAATCGATTGAAAGCGATCCGCCGGAGGCCGATCCGGATGCGAAGCCGGCTGCTCATCTGCATACGATGACAGGCATTATCCGATCCGGGCAGACGGTCGAGTACGAAGGGCATCTGCTTCTAATCGGAGACGTTAACCCCGGCGGCACGATCCGCTGCAGCGGGGACGTCTATGTGCTCGGAGCACTTCGGGGGAGCGTGCATGCGGGGACGCAGGGCAATGCGGAGGCTATCATTGCGGCCTCGCTCATGAGACCGACTCAGCTTCGTATCGCCGACATTATCAGCCGGCCTCCGGACGAATGGGCATCGGCCGAGCCTTGGATGGAATATGCGTTTCTGAACGAAGGCAAGATGTCCATCGATAAGTTGAGCGGCCTGGGACGTCACCGCAAAGAAGTCATGCTGTTCAAAGGAGTGTAGATCATGGGAGAAGCGATCGTTGTCACATCGGGCAAAGGCGGAGTCGGCAAGACGACGACATCGGCGAATTTGGGCACCGCCTTGGCGATTCTGGGACAGAAGGTATGCATGATCGATACCGACATCGGCTTGCGCAACCTGGACGTGGTCATGGGGCTTGAAAATCGGATCGTGTACGATCTGATCGACGTGGCCGAGGGACGCTGCCGGGTGAATCAGGCTTTAATCAAAGATAAGCGTTTCGATGAGCTGTATTTGCTGCCCGCAGCGCAGACGAAGGATAAAAACGATATTTCTCCGGATCAGGTGCGCCAGATCGTCGAGAGCTTGAAGCCGGATTTCGATTATATCATTATCGACTGTCCGGCGGGAATCGAACAGGGCTTTCGCAACGCCATCGCCGGCGCTTCCCAAGCGATCATCGTTACGACGCCGGAGAACGCCGCCGTTCGCGATGCGGATCGGGTAATCGGGCTGCTGGAGAAGAGCAATTTCCCGTCGCCCAAGCTGGTGATCAACCGCATACGTCCGGGCCTTGTCCGCAGCGGGGATATGCTTGAAGTGGACGATATTTGCCAAGTGCTTGCTATCGATCTGATCGGCATCGTGCCGGACGACGAGTCCGTCATCAAAGCTTCGAATTCCGGGGAGCCTACGGTGATGAACGTGAACTCTCGAGCCGCGCTCGCTTATCGCAACATCGCGCGGCGCATTTTGGGTGAAACGGTTCCTCTCTCCCATCTTGACGAGAAGTCGGGCATGTTTAGCAAAGTAAAGAAGTTTCTTGGAATGGGATGATCGGGCTTGCTTAACCGATTGAAGAATATCGACTGGATGATGCTGACGATCCTCCTGATGTTTATGGGAATCAGCACGCTCGCGGTCCGCAGCGCAACGTATAACAATCCCGCGTATGTGAATCATGATCTCAAGACCATGATCTTTTACGGGATTGGTTTCGGCGTCGTCCTCTTGGCGACGTTGGTCGATTACCGTTTGATTTTAAAAACGTGGTATGTCTGGTACGCCATCGGCATCATTATGCTATTGCTTATTTTCGTGCTGGTGGAGCCGAAGAACGGAGCGCGCAGCTGGTTCGAATTCGGCGAAGTGTCGTTTCAGCCGGCAGAGATCATGAAGCTGTTCCTCATCATCGGGATCGCGGCCATTATGGGACGGAGGCAGGGAGACCCGCTGCGCATGCGCAGCGATGTGATGGTTGTGGCGGCGTTTTCCTTCGTGCCGTTCCTGCTCGTCATGCTCCAGCCGGATTTGGGCAACGCGATGATCTACATTTTTATCGTGCTCGGCATGTTGTGGATCGGCAATGTCCGCTATTCGTACGTCATGATCGGACTTGCTGCCGTGCTGGGCGGTTTGCTGCTGTTCGTTACGCTGTTTAATTCCTACAATGCGGAGATCGAATCCTATCTGAACGACCGCAAGCTAGGGCACTGGTACGAGAGGATCAATACGTACATTCACCCGGAGGAGGCGTCGGCCGATGCCAGACGTCAATCCGAATACGCAATGATCGCCATCGGTTCCGGCGGGCTTGCAGGGGACGGCTACCTGCAGGGCGAATCCAAAAACCGCAAGTTTATTCCGTACACCTATTCGGACTCCATCTTCGTCGTCATCGGCGAGGAGTTCGGCTTTCAAGGCGCGGCGCTGCTGCTGCTGCTGTACTTCCTATTCATCTACCGGATGATTCTGATCGCATATCAATGCTACGACCGACGAGGGTCATTCATCATTATCGGCATTGCGACGATGATGGTGTTTCAGATTTTCCAGAACATCGGAATGATGATCGGGATTATGCCGATTACCGGCATAACGCTGCCCTTCATCAGCTACGGCGGCACATCGCTGCTGCTGAATATGCTGTCGATCGGACTTGTGTTCAGCATTAAAGCGCACCAGGAGAAAAACCAACTGGATCAATGACGAGCTTCATAGCGTCGGCCTGAACGGGTCGTCCTTCCGCCATTTTCGACGATGGCGCGAGGACGGCCCGTTCGTCGTTTGCGCCGTCTCTCGGCAAGGTCTATTCCCCGCTTGTCCGCCATAAAATAGTACAAACGGAGGAGGGGCTGGCGATGCAAGTACGGGACAATGTACGCGAGCGGAGACGGGAGAGAATTGCTCGGCTGGTGGAACGACAAGAGGTACAATCCGCGCCTTCGCCGGATCGGGAGCAGCAATCAAAGGATAGCTTGGCTGTGGATGCACGAGAGGAGATACCTGCGTTTTCCGAGTTGGAAGCGCCGCCTGCCGAGTCTAGAGGAGAGCTTGTCCGTCCGGACAAATCGTCGTCCAACCCGGATCCCGAGCTGTGGTGGAGGGAGCGGGAGAAACGGTTGAAAACGGGACAAGCGCTCGGATGGGAAGGACTGAAAAGCCTTCCTCCGACATCGGACGGCGGCGGGGGAGGCAGTGGCGGAGTTCATTCGGATCGGTTTCTTCGCGGAGTCGGCGTGAGACTGGTCATCGCCGCGCTCGCGTTCGCAGGCTTCTGGGCTTGGATGAAGCTGGAACTGCCAGGCAGTGGGCCGGCGAAGGAATGGATGGTCGAATCGGTGTCGCGTGATATGGATTTCCGTGCCATCGAAGCCTGGTACGGAGATACGTTCGGAGGGTCGCCGTCCTTCCTCACGTTCGGCCGCGAGGAGCCGGATACGCTTGAGGTCGCAGCATTGCTTGACCCGACGGCCACCTCGGTGCCGGTTCGAGGGACGATTGTTCAGACGTTTGCCGATAACGGGAAAGGGGTGCAGGTGGCCGCGCAAGGAGACAGCGAAGTGTTCGCCGTCTTTACCGGCAAGGTACAGCAGGTTACCCGGGACGACAAGAGCGGCGTGACGATCCTCGTGCAGCATCAGAATCGCGTTCTGACGGTGTACGGCGGTCTGGCGGAAGCCATCGTCAAGCCGAACGAGTGGGTCCAAACCGGACAAGCGATAGGCCGTCTCGGCCCGGCCGCCAGCGATCAATCCGAAGCGGTGCTCAGTTTCTCTGTGCAGCACGACGGCAAAGCAATAGATCCGGCGGAAGTGGTCGGCCTTGATTAAATGGAAGGGGATCGGGTTCCGGCTGCATCCGCTTTTTGTGCTGATTATGATCGGCTCGGTCGCGACCGGCCGATTTGCCGAGCTTATCGTTTTATTTTTTATCGTTTTATGGCATGAATTGGGGCATCTGATAGCAGCCTTGCGGTTTGGCTGGAAGGTGAGGGAGATCAAGCTGCTGCCGTTCGGCGGAGTAGTGGAGGTCGAGGATGCGGGCTCGGTTCCCGTACGCGAGGAGTTATGGGTTGCGATAGCCGGACCGGCTCAGAACGCCGTTCTGGCGGGGATTGGATTGCTGCTCGGATACGTGGGCTGGATCGACAAAGCTTGGTCGGAAGATTTCGTTCGCGCCAATGCGGTAATCGCTTTTTTTAATTTGCTGCCCATATTGCCGCTTGACGGAGGGCGGATGCTGCAATCGTGGCTCAGCCTGCGAATTCCGTACCATCGGACGCTGCTATGGAGCGTGAAGATCAGTCTGCTCTTCAGCGGGATGATGGTTGCCGTATCGCTCTATCCTCTTGTCAGAGGCGGATTGCTTCATCTCAATTTGCTGGCCGTTGGCCTATTTCTCTGTGCGTCCAACTGGACTTATTTTCGCAATATTCCGTTTGTTTTCCTGCGTTTTCTCGTCCATCGCAGCGAGCGGGCGGAGCTGCATTTTGACCGGGGAAAGCTGTCGATGCCGATTGTCATTTCGGAGAATCGACCGCTTGCGCGTATTTTGAAGCTGTATATGAAAGAGCAATACCATCTCGTTTACGTGATGAAGCAGGGAAAAATCGCTCGCGTTGTTCCCGAGAAAGCGATTATTGACGGATTTCTTGGTCGAATGTCATCCGGGCATGCGGATTTGAGATTTTTCATGTAAAATAAGAGGAGAGATAATTTTCGGATGCTGAAAAAAAGTCCCCGTTAGGGAGGTTGGCATGAAGCAGCTGTTTATCCATTGTTCGAATCAGGTGACGCAATCGGCGCTTATGGAAGACGGAGTTCTGACCGAATTTGCCGTGGAGCGGACGGAAGGCGCTTCGTTGATCGGCAACCTGTACAAGGGGCGAGTTGTCAACGTTCTACCCGGCATGCAGGCGGCTTTCGTCGATATCGGCTTAGCGAAGAATGCGTTTCTTTATGTAGACGACGTGCTGCATCCGCATCTGGACAAGCAGCCGAAGGAGAAGCCCCCAATTGGCGAACTGCTGAAGCCGGGAGACGAATTGCTTGTCCAGGTGATGAAGGAACCGCTCGGAGGCAAAGGGGCGAGGGTAACGACCCACTATTCGATTCCCGGCCGATGGCTCGTCTATATGCCGGATGCGGATTACATAGGCGTATCGAAGAAAATCGAACAGGAGCCCGAACGAAGCAGACTAAGAAGCTTGGCCGAAACGATTCGTGAGCAGGCCGAGGGCGTCATTCTGCGGACGAATGCGGCGGGGGAAAGCCGAGAGGCGTTGGAAGAGGACTTAAACGGTCTGCGCCGGGTATGGCGGAGCATCGCCGAACGCAGCGGTCATGCGAAGGCGCCGTTCGAGCTGCATCGGGATACTGGACTTGTAGGCCGAATGGTCAGGGACGTGATCAGCCCGGATACCGAGCAACTGATTGTCGACGACGAGGCTAGAGCCGAGGAGGCGAAGTCGTATTTGCGGCAGACGGCTCCCGCGCTCGAAGGGCGTGTTCAGCTGTATCGAGAAGCTAAACCTCTGTTCGAGAGGTTCGGCATTAAGGAGCAGCTCGACAAAGCTTTCCAGTCGAGAATATGGTTGCCAAGCGGCGGCTATCTGGTATGGGAACAGACGGAAGCGCTCACGGTCATCGACGTCAACACCGGCAAGTATACCGGCTCCGTCGATCTGGAGGAAACGGTTTTTCAGACGAACGGGGAAGCGGCGGACGAAGTGGCTAGGCTGCTAAGGCTGCGCGATGTCGGAGGCATTATCATTATCGACTTTATCGATATGGAAATCGAAGAGCATCGCCATCAGGTCGCACAGCGGTTGGAGACGCGCATTAAGCGCGATCGCACGAAATGCCAAGTCGTCGGCTGGACACGACTCGGCTTGATGGAGCTAACGCGGAAGAAAGCGCGGGAGAACGCGATGAAATATTTCTACGAGCCTTGCGCGGCATGCAAAGGCAGCGGTAAGATCTATATCCGATAATTAGCGGAACAGAGACTCGGGATGCCCGGAAGATCATCGGCATCCCGAGTTTTTGTTTCAATGTTATTCTCCCAAGCTATGATCCATAAGGCCGAGCGGGAATGGAGCAGGCCGCTGGCAGGTGCTGTGCATGGCATAATGCGTTCCTTGCTCGGAGGCGTCCAGAATGCCGAACATCGCTTCGAGCACGTGATAGGCCATCTCGCCGCTCGCCCGGTGGCTGCGGCCGGTCAGAATCGCCTTCGCCATGTCCGCGGCTCCGACTCCTCTGGCATTCTCGGATTTGCCGTGCGTAAGCGGAATGTCGGACCACTCCTCGGAATCGAAACGCCGGACGCGCACTTTGCCTCCGAACGTGTTGGGATCGGGCACTTGCATCGTTCCTTCGCTTCCGTACAATTCGATCCGCGGCAGCACGGAACCGCCCTTGACATCGAAGCTCGTCAGCAGCGTTGCGATCGGACCGGACGCGAAATCCAGCACGCTGGCGATGTGGGTCGGCGTCTCCACCTTGATGATCTGTCCGAAGCGCTCTGCGCTTGTAGCGACTCGTTCCGGGAACGATATTCCGGCCGACCCGGTCACTCTGGAGATTGGACCGAGCAGCGACACGAGAGCCGTTAAATAGTACGGTCCCATATCGAACAGCGGACCTCCCCCCGGTTTATAGAAGAATTCCGGATTCGGATGCCATCCTTCAGGGCCCCCTCCCATCATAAACGCAGTTGCGCCGACCGGCCTGCCGATCCACCCGTCCTCCACCAGCTTGATACACGTTTGAATTCCCCCGCCGAGGAACGTATCCGGCGCACAGCCGACGCGCAGACCTTTGCTGCGGGCGAGCTCAAGCACTTGCTTGCCCTCTTCGCGCGTTGCGGCCAGAGGCTTCTCCGAATAAACGTGCTTGCCCGCCTCAAGCGCCTGCAGGGCAACCGCAGCATGCGCTTGGGGCACTGTCAGATTGATCACCATCTGAATTTCCTTGTCGGCCAACAGTTCCTCTACCGTGCATCCCCGTACGCCGTATTCCGCCGCTTTGGCTAAAGCGCGTTCCTTGTCCAAATCCGCGCAGGCGACCACTTCCATCGATTCGAAACGTTTGCCGTTTTTAAAATAGATGCCGCTAATGTTGCCTGTACCGATAACGCCGACCTTTAGTTTGCTCATTCCGACCTCTTCCTTTCTTCTTGAGGAATTGATTAGGATTAACCGATCTTGTCCATCAGCTTGGACAAATTCGCATAGCTCGTCTTAACGCATTCCAGCGGGTCAGACTTGCAGCTGTCCTGCTCGACGACGTACCACTCGACGCCGGAGGCTTCTCCCCAGCGGATAATCGCTTCGAAATCGATTGTGCCTGTGCCGACTTCCGCGTAGGTTTGCTCCTCGTCGTCCGTCATATCCTTCATATGCAGGATCGGAGCTCTGTCGGCATAAGGAGCGAGGAACGCAACCGGGTCGCGTCCGCCCTTCTTCAGCCAATAGACGTCCGGTTCCGCCAGAATGAGATTGTCCGGCGCTGCTTCAATTAAGAAGGAAAGCCCGTCTTTGCCGTCAACGGTCGTGTCAAACTCGAAAGCATGGTTGTGGTAGCTGACCCGCAAGCCCTCGTCCTGCAAGCGGCTCGCAACCTCGTTAAATCGGCGTTTAACCGACCGGTATCCGGCTTCGTTGCGATTGTCCGCGCCGATTCCGGCGCAGACGATGTCCGGAGTGCCGAACAGTCTGGCCTCCGCGATCAGCCGTTCCCAATCATTCAGAAGCTCGCTTTCGCCGACATGCAAACCGGACACCCGGAGCCCCGTTTCTTCGATGACGGCTTTCAGCGAGGCGGGCTCGTGCCCGTGATATCCGGCAAACTGAACTCCGCTGTAGCCGATCTCTGCCAATTTGCGAAGTGTGCCCGGGAAATCTGCGGCGCATTGCTCGCGCAGCGTGTACAGCTGTACCGAAATTTTGTGTTTCATTTCATAATCCTCCCCCGTATGATGGTTCCGCAATGAGCATAACCCCGAAAGCCGAATGGGTGAATAGCCTATCCGATAACGGTTGACTTATCTTGCAAAATGTTATTAAGCTAAATCATCCGGACCAAGCTGCATCGAAGAGATGATCCAATGAAATGGAGGAAGGGAACCTTCATGGCGCATAATGCGATCGAGCTTCACTCGCTCGGCTACTCCGTTCATCGCAAGCCTTTTTTCAACCTGCAGAAGAGCGTCTCTTCCTTATTGCTTCTGCGGCTCCAAGTGAAGGGAAACTGCCGAGTGAGCCTTAACGGCCGTCCTTACGAGGTCGGGCCAGGCGACTTGATTTTTTCGAAGCCTTCGGAAACCTATCAGCTTACGGTAGACGCCTCGCCCGGCAAGGAAAGCGCGGACTACTACTTATTTTGCGAAGGGGAATGGATCGAGCGCTGGCTTGCGCAGGGCGGTTTTCCCGATTGCGTGCGCATCGAAGTAAACGACGATATTTTGTCTCTATGGAGAAGGCTGATCGACGAGAAAAGGAATCTGCGCGAGGATAATTCCGAGCTGATGGATTATCTGCTCAAGGCGCTCTGCCTCACCTTGGAGCGATCGATTCGCCGCCGCGCCGGTCATGACGCCAGCTCCGATCTGTATATGCCTTATCGCATCAAGAGATACGTCGAGCAGCACGCGACCGAGCCACTGACGCTTGAGGAGATCGCCAAGCAGCACGGCATCAGCGTTTCCAGCGCGTCTCATCTTTTCAAGAAAACGTTTAAGCTGTCGATTATCCGCTATGCCGTGGAAGTGCGGCTGGCCGTCGCCGTCGAGCGTATTCTGCATACCGAGCTTCCGCTAGAGCATATTTCGGAGTCGTGCGGCTTCCGCAGCTATCCGTATTTCTGCCGAGCTTTCCGGTCCCGCTACCGTATACCGCCCAGTCAGTATCGGACGGACCATCGGGCGAGTCATGCGTAAATCGTCGATAACGACAGGCGCGCAGCGAAATTCTCGCAACAAATTTCTTGTGTTCCTAGACTCGATGTGCTAAAATCCTATAGTGCGTGCAATCTGAGGATTTGCAGGCTACAACCGCACTCCACCGGGTCGACAAGATCGGCGCTGCTCTGGCTTATCGAAGCTGCGGCATCCGACACCCTATGAGGCGAGTCTTAGACACAAGGAGGTGCACCAGATGTACGCGATTATTCAAACGGGCGGCAAACAGTACAAAGTCCAAGCGGGCGACGTTATCTTCGTTGAGAAGCTTTCCGCTAACGCAGGCGACAGCGTAACGTTCGACCAAGTTTTGGCAGTTTCCAAAGACGGAGGACTGACGACGGGTTCGCCGACGATTGCCGGAGCTTCCGTAACGGGCAAAGTCGAGCAGCAAGTCAAAGGCGAGAAGATTATCGTCTTCAAGTACAAGCCTAAGAAGAACTACAAGCGCAAGCAAGGCCATCGTCAACCGTACACGAAAGTGACGATCGAAAGCATCAAGGCGTAAGAGGGTTGCCGAGATGATCGCGATTACGATCGTGCGCAATGACGAGAGGGCTATCGTGCGGTTCGCCGTATCGGGGCATGCTTATTATAACGATCCTGGCAAAGACATCGTCTGCGCCGGAGTATCGGCTGTAACCATCGGAGCGGTCAATGCGATCGAGAAGCTGACGGGACTTGTCCCGGACGCCGAATCGAAATCTGGCCTGCTCAAGGCGGAAGCTCCGCTTAGCGCGGACCCCAGGCGGAATGATCAAGTCCAGCTACTGCTGGAAGGAATGGTCGCCGCTCTAGAATCCATCGTGGAATCCTACGGTAAGTACGTGACCATAAAAGAAACCTTTGAGAAAAAAGGAGGTTGACACCATGTTGAAGTTAGATCTTCAGTTATTCGCCTCGAAAAAAGGGGTCGGATCGACGAAGAACGGACGCGACAGCCACTCCAAGCGCCTCGGCGCCAAAAGAGCGGACGGTCAAGTCGTAACGGCCGGCAGCATCCTGTACCGCCAACGCGGCACTAAGATCCATCCGGGCACAAACGTCGGCATCGGCAAAGACGATACGCTGTTCGCTTTGACGGAAGGCGTAGTGAAGTTCGAGCGTCTCGGACGCGATCGCAAGAAAGTCAGCGTCTATCCTGTAGCGCTAGCTCCGGTAGCTGCTGCGGTTGAAGCTTAATAGAGCATCTAGAACCCCGGCCAATGCAAGTTGGTCGGGGTTTTTGCGTGACGCGCGCCGTATTGCGTTCACAACGACGTGGTGATGCATGTCCCGCCATGGTATACTGAACGGGTAGACTGCCGTACCGACGTTGACGGGAGAGGAATTACGAAACGGGGATGCAGGATGAGATTTGGGAAAATGTCACTAAGGGAGCCTATGGCTCTCGCATCGCTGTGTTTGCCTGTCGCGGCTGTCCTGATCTGGCCTCGTTCATGGTGGGCGCTAATCGTGTTCGTTGTGTGGACTGCAGCGGTGTTCGCCGGCCTTGCCGTATGGCAGCGGAAGGCGCATCGCGAGCATTGCGATAAGCTGCTGGCTCATGCGCAATTATCGACGATTCGCACGCTTAGTCATCATCGTCACGACTGGATGAACGAGCTGCAAATCATATATGGTTATCTTAAGCTAAATAAGCTCGATAAAGCGGTCGATGTAGTGGACAGAATAAGAGCGAAGATGGAGCAAGACAGCCGGATTTCTCAGCTTGGCTGCCCGGAGCTGTCGTCTTATTTGCTGTCGTTTCGCACGATTTGCGATACGATGCGTCTTGAAGTCGAGATTGAGGACGGTTTGACCCTCGATAAACTGCCGCTTGAAGCGGAAAAGCTGAGCCAGGCGATGATCGGCGCAATCAACGTCATCCGCTTCCGTGCATCTGTAACGTATGCCGGGGAGAACGTGTTGCGAATTGAGCTGGCTCGTCGGGATGAAACGCTGGAAGCTATTATGCAATACAGCGGCGAATTGGCGGGAGCGGACAGCATTGCCGAGGAATTGGAGCTATGCTTGCAAGGCGCAGGACAATTGGCGCAGGGACTAGAGCCGGCGGAAAATTCACCGCAGGCGCGGACGATGATCATTCATTTTCCTCTGCCGGCATAATGGAGTGAAGACATCATGTTTGTGGATAAAGCGAAAATATTTGTTAAAGGCGGGAATGGCGGGGACGGCCTTGTCGCCTTCCGTAGGGAGCTGTACGTACCCGAAGGCGGACCTGCGGGCGGAGACGGGGGAAACGGCGGAAACGTCGTGTTTCGCGTGGATGAAGGCCTGCGTACGTTAATGGACTTCCGCTACCAGAAGCATTTCAAGGCGACCAGGGGCGAGAAGGGACGCAACAAGTCGCAGCACGGAGCCAATGCCGAGCATATGGTCGTTCGCGTCCCTCCGGGAACGATCGTGATGGACGACGATACCGGGGAGCTGATTGCCGATTTGACTCGGCACGGCCAGGAAGTCGTCGTCGCCAAGGGCGGCCGCGGAGGTCGCGGCAATATCCGTTTTAAAAGCTCGGTGAATACGGCCCCGGCTATTGCCGAGAACGGCGAGGAAGGGCAAGAGCGCTGGGTTACGCTTGAGCTGAAAGTGATGGCGGACGTCGGTTTGGTCGGTTTCCCCAGTGTCGGCAAATCGACGTTGCTGTCGGTCGTATCGGCGGCCCAGCCGAAGATCGGCGCTTACCATTTTACGACGATTACGCCTAATCTGGGCGTGGTGGATCTGGATGAGGAGCGCAGCTTCGTCATGGCCGATTTGCCGGGGCTGATTGAAGGCGCTCATACCGGGATCGGACTTGGACACGAGTTTCTGCGCCATGTCGAGCGTACCCGCATCATTTTGCACGTCGTCGACATGTCGGGCATGGAAGGCCGCGATCCGTTCGACGATTGGGTGAAAATCAACGACGAGCTGCGGCTGTACAACGCGAAGCTGGCGGACCGTCCGCAGATCGTCGCGGCCAACAAGATGGACATGCCGGAATCGGAGGAGAACCTCGCCGCATTTCGCGATAAAGTAGCTGAACTCAGACCGGATATCGAGATTATGCCGATCTCCTCTCTGACGAAGCAAGGGATTCGGGAGATGCTGTATCGCGTAGCCGATCTGCTCGATTCCTTGCCTGAAGTTACGGAGCTGGAAGCTGAAGAGCAGGCTGCGAAGGCGGAGGAGGGTGTCGTTTTCCGCTTTGAGGCCAACGACGATATGGCGTTTACGATCGCGCGCGACAACGAAGTGTACGTGATCGAGAGCGAAGGCATCGAGCGACTGATGCGGCGGACGCAGTTCAACTCCTATGAGGCGGTTATGCGGTTCGGGCGTATTTTGCGCGGCCTTGGCATCGACGAGGCGCTTCGCAAGCGGGGAGCCAAAAACGGCGATACGATCCGGATCGGCAAATTCGAGTTCGACTTCTTCGAAGGCGGACAGGACGACTATTTGTTTGATGAGGAATAAGTGAAGCCCTGCTGTACGAATAAGACCGATGCTGCGGCGCCGATGCGTTTGCGTATCGGTCTTTTTTTCGTGTGAACAGACGTTGTATTGCTTTCTGTAAGTGTGAAGAGTATATAGTACGAATTAACGGCTGAACCGGACGATTGCGCTGAACGCTGCGAGGAGATTTGATCTGGCATTCACAGCTTTGCTAGCAGCGTGCAGGACCATTACAAAAAAATGTTCCAGATGGTCGGAATGACGGAATCTCTTATGATATACTCGGACTGGCAAGCTGATATGCAGTGGATTAAAGAACTCGAAGCGGCGAGCTAGTTGAGCGGTTAGCGGCCGTACGATCGTTTGCGGCTTCGACATGCCGGTGGTTATCTGCTGCAGCCGACGCAATCGGGTAGTGTGAGTTGCCTAAACGGGTATTGCCTATTGCCGCAGGCGGCTTGTTTCGCTATAATGTCCTCTATGTATACACAATCGTCTTTCCTGGGAGGACGCACAGTGGCGGAGCGTTATTTTGTCGTCCGCGAGGACTTGCTGCCGGAGGGCATCCTGAAGACGGAGCAGGCGAAGGAGCTGCTGCGCCGGGGGGAAGCGGCCACGATTCACGAAGCCGCCGAACGCGTCGGCTTAAGCCGCAGCGCCTATTATAAATACAAAGACGGAGTATATTTGCTTGAGCAAGCTTCGCGCGAATCAATCGCGACGCTGTCGATGGATTTGGAGCACCGTTCGGGCGTTTTGTCCAAGGTGCTGGGAATGCTGGCTTCCAGCGAGGGTAATGTATTAACGATTTCACAGTCGATTCCGCTTCAAGGAATGGCGAACGTCGTCGTCTCGATCGATGCGGCGAGGATGGGCGAATCGTTGAAGGAGCTGCTGGAACGAATTCGTTCATTGGACGGGGTCAAACGAGCGATCGTCGTCGGACGAAGTTAAGATTAACGATTACGGGAGACAGTCGGAAGCGGAGGAGCAGGGATGAAGCCGATAAAAATAGGTTTGCTTGGATTGGGTACGGTCGGGACGGGCGTCGTCAAAATCGTTGAAGGTCATCAGGACGATCTGTCCAATCAGGTCGGTTCGCCGATCTCGATCGCGCAAATTCTCGTTAAGGATCGTCGCAAGACGCGCAGCATTCCAATCGAGGCCGCGAAGCTGACGGAGGATCCGTGGGATATCGTGCGCAACCCGGACATCGACATTATCGTCGAAGTAATGGGCGGAATCGCCCAGACGAAGGAATACATTCTTGAAGCGCTGGAGCGCGGCAAGCATATCGTAACGGCCAATAAGGATCTGATGGCGCTGCACGGACAGGAAATTTTGGCGAAGGCGCGGGATAAAGGCTGCGACGTGCTTTACGAAGCGAGCGTAGCGGGCGGAATTCCGATTATTCGCACCTTGGTCGAGGGTTTTTCGTCCGACCGGATTACAAAAATAATGGGCATCGTCAACGGAACGACCAACTACATTTTGACGAAGATGAGCCAGGAAGGCGCCGCCTATGCCGACGTGCTGAAGGAAGCGCAAGAGCTGGGCTACGCGGAAACCGATCCGACATCGGACGTCGAAGGGCTGGACGCTGCGCGTAAAATGACGATCTTGTCGTCGCTTGGCTTCCGTTCGAACGTCGATCTCGACAATGTCAGCGTTAGAGGCATCAGCGGCGTGACGCAAGAGGATATTCGCTACGGGAAACGGCTCGGCTATGAGGTTAAGCTGCTCGGCATCGCGGAGCGCCAGGACGATCTGTTCAGCGTCAGCGTGGAGCCGACGATGATTAAGACGACCCATCCGATCGCGGCGGTCAACGGCGTGTTTAACGCGGTCTACGTGCACGGCGAAGCGGTTGGCGAGACGATGTTCTACGGAGCGGGCGCTGGCGAGTTGCCGACCGCGACGTCTGTTGTCGCGGATTTGGTCGCCGTGATCAAAAATATGAAGCTCGGCGTTAACGGTCGTCAGGCGCAGCTTTCCTACAACGTGATGAAGCTGAAAAGCGACGATCAGATCGCCTCGAAGTTTTTCCTGCTGCTGCACGTCGAAGACCGTGCAGGGGTGTTGGCGCAGATCGCCCAAGTGTTCTCGGATTGCGACGTCAGCATCGAATCGGTTATGCAGCCGTCGACGCCTCACCAGTCGAGCACGGAAATTATTATTATCACTCATCAGGCCAGCAAAAAAGCGATGAACGAGGTGCTGAACGCGTTCGAAAGTCTGTCCGCCGTTCGGCGCGTCAAAAGCGTCTATCGCGTGGAAGGCTGAATGCAAGATTCGACGTCGAATAGACTTCTCGAATGGCTTCGTGATCAAAATCGGACTTTTTGAACAACCTCGTTAATTAAGAGTTTAAAAAGTTCGGTTTTCAGCACCAAGAAGGTTGTATGAAGCTTAGGAAATGAGGAGCGGAGCGTAGTGAGAGCTACGTGAGCACCGGAAGTTCCGGCTGAATGCAAGATTCGAAGTCGAATAAGCTACCTGAAAATGCTACGTGATCAAAATCGGACTTTTTGAACAACCTCTTAAAAGGAGCTTTAATATGCAAGCAGCATCTGCAACCGAGCCGGGACGAGTCGTCGTCCAAGTACCTGCGAGCACGGCCAATCTGGGACCGGGCTTTGATTCTCTCGGAATGGCTTTGTCCTTATTTGAATGGGTCAGCATGGCGCCGGCGGAGGAAACCCGGATTACGCTTGTCGGCGACAATCTTGAAGGAGTGGCCACCGACAAGACGAATTTGATTTACGAAGTGGCGCAAGCCGTATTCCGCAAGGCGGGGGTTGCGATGCCTGAGCTGGATATCGGCATTCGCAGCGATATTCCGCTTGCTCGGGGACTCGGCAGCAGTGCGACGGCGATTGTCGGAGCGCTTGTGGCCGCCAATGCGCTGATCGGCAACGTGCTGTCGGACGACGACTTGTTTCAGATGGCGTCTGAGCTGGAAAAGCACCCCGACAATGTCGGCGCATCGCTGTTCGGCGGAATTATTGCGGCGTCGTGGGACGGCGAACGGGCCGACTATGTGCGCATCGAGCCTCCTGCAGGCATGGAGGTGCTTGCGGCGATTCCCGAATTCGAGCTGGCGACGAAAAAAGCGCGAAACGTGCTGCCGGAGCAGGTGTCGATGAAGGACGCGGTGTTTAACGTGACGCACAGCTCTCTGCTGACGGCCGCGCTCGCTTCGGGAAGATTGGATCTGCTGGGGCGCGCAATGCGGGATCGTCTGCATCAGCCGTATCGAGCGGCGCTTATTCCCGGGATGGAGACGATTTTGCGCGAGGCGACTGAGCACGGCGCGCTTGGCGCGGTGCTGTCGGGCGCAGGGCCGACGCTGCTCCTGATCGCGGAAACCGAGCAAATCGCGGACGGAAGCTTGGTCTCGTTCGTGAAGCGGGTCATGTCGGCGGAAGGCATTCAGATGGACGCGCGCTGGTTGAAGCCGTGTCTGCACGGTCCGCAAGTGCGCTATATTGCCAAGGATGACCCTCGCTACGCGGAAGAGCCGCTCCTGGTGCTGCAGAACGTTCAAGCGGAGGTGGGCGTATGAGTCGGAAAAAGGTCGCTTTGCTTCCGCAAGGAACCGTATCGGATGAAGCGGTCCGTTATTTGTTTCGAGGCGAAGACGTGGAGTTCGTTTATTGCAAAATGATCGCCGACGTGTTCCAATCGACCGCGAACGGTCATACCGACTGGAGCGTTATTCCGATCGAGAATACGATCGACGGCTCGGTGAACTTGCATACCGATTGGCTTGTACATGAAGTGGACTTGCCGATTCGGGCGGAATGGGTGTATCCATCGATCCAGAATCTGATCGGGTTCGGCTCCGAGCTCAGCGGCGAGGACGGCCGGTGGAGTCCGGATAAAATCGTCAAAGTGATGAGCCATCCGGTCGCAATGGCGCAATGCCTGCAATTCGTTCGTTCCAAACTGCCGCATGCCGAGCTGGAGACGCTCAGCAGCACGGCGGAAGCGGTCCGTACAGTGAAAAACAATCCCGGAAAAGGCTGGGCGGCATTCGGTACGGAGCTTGCCGCGGCGGATATGGGACTGGACGTGCTGGAACGCGGCGTAACCGATCACGACAACAATTTTACCCGTTTTCTGCTAGTCGGCCATACGCCCTACGAGACGCAGGTTTCCTCTACGCAGAAGACAAGCGTGCTGATTACGCTGCCTGAGGATTATCCGGGCTTGCTGCATCAGGTGCTGTCGGCGTTCGCGTGGCGCCGGATCAACCTGTCCAAGATCGAATCGCGTCCAACGAAGAAGAAGCTGGGCACGTATTATTTTTACATCGATATTGTGTATTCTCTAGACTCGGTGCTGCTCCCCGGAGCGTTGGCCGAAATCGAAGCGCTTGGCTGCCAGGTGCGTCTGCTAGGCTCCTATCCGAGTCTGCCTTACGAGCCCGCGAAAGCCGGGAACGGCGCTTCATCTCGATAAAAAAACGATCCGGCACGCCGACAGGCTGCCGGATTTTTGTCGCAATAGATGTCAAATGCCTAGAACCTGCATAGGATGTAAGGATTGCGCGAGGGCATTCGCCCGGTCGTGAACGATTTCATCACTATCAGGAGGGAACGGCGTGAAAATCCATATCGTTAAACAAGGGGATTCGCTGTATTCGATCGCCCAGAAATACGGCGTGTCGCTGGAAGACGTGTTGAAAGCCAATCCGGACATCAGCAACCCCGACGCGATCGACGTGGGAATGAAGGTTAAAATTCCAACCCGTCCGAAATCGACGTTCGGCGTCATTCACCAGCATATCGTACAGCAGGGAGATACGCTGTGGAAGCTGTCCAAGGCCTGGGGCATTCAACTGACCGACTTGATCAAAGCGAATCCGCAGCTTAAAAACCCGAACGCGTTGCTGACCGGGGAAGTGGTCAACATTCCGCAAGCTTCGTCGGGCGACGGGGAGAAGACCGCAACGATGCACGGAAAAGCGCCAACTGGCGCGGTGTCGGGAGCGGGCAAAGCCAATACCGGCGTGAAGGCACAGGAGACGGCCCCGCCACCGGTGGTCATTACGCCCATTGAAACTGTGCCCGCTCAGCCTGCTCCGGTCCAGCCGGCGCCTGCGCCCGTAGAAGTCGCGCCGCTGCCGGAGACGAAGCCGATATACGGGATTGAAGTTCATGAGAAAATCGAATACATCCACTATCCGGTGAACATCGGAGGCGAACAGGGCGGGCATTCGATGCCGCATCAAGGGTACGGCATGGAGGGCCAAGGCTACGGTATGCCGCAGCATGGATATGGCATGGAAAGCCAAGGCTACGGTATGCCGCAGCATGGATATGGCATGGAAGGCCAAGGCTACGGTATGCCGCAGCAGGGATATGGTATGGAAGGCCAAGGCTACGGTATGCCGCAGCAGGGATATGGCATGGAAGGCCAAGGCTACGGTATGCCGCAGCAGGGATACGGTATGGAGGGTCAGGGCTACGGTATGCCTCATTATGGGCATAGCATGCCGTATCCGGGCGTCGGAGTGCATCAAGGCTACGCCGATCAGGGCTATGGTCATGGCCACGCTCAGCCTATCGTCGGCGGAGTGGAAGGACACGGCGGCTACGGTATGCCGACAGCAGGGGAAGCCGATTGCGGGTGCGGAGCTCCGTCCGGCATTTCTCCGCTTACCGGCGGCATTCCCGCCGATTTGGGCGGATTGTACGGGCAGCAGGACATTTCCTACAGCGCGCCGGATGTCCCTCAAAGCTCTATGCCGAGCGGAAGCATGACAGGTTGCGCGCCGTGCGGAGCCAAGTCTGCGCTTCCCGGCAACCTGTATGCCGCCGAGGCTCAAGCGAAAGCTGCGGGCTACAGCGACGGCAGGTATCCGTACGGTCCGACTCCTTTCGTCGCAGGAGCTCAGTCGCCTAGCTCGGTGAGCCCGGCGTCGGGCGGCTACGGAGCGATGCCCGGCATGGTGAGCCCAGCGTCGTCGGGCGGCTACGGAGCGATGCCCGGCATGGTGAGTCCGGCGTCGTCGGGCGGCTACGGGGCGATGCCTGGCATGGTGAGTCCGGCGTCGTCGGGCGGCTACGGAGCGATGCCTGGCATGGTGAGTCCGGCGTCGTCGGGCGGCTACGGAGCGATGCCTGGCATGGTGAGTCCGGCGTCGGGCGGTTTTCCCGGAATGCAGCCCGGCTACGGCTACGGGGCTCAAATGGGAGACATCCCGGTAGGCCTTTCGCCGATGGCCGAAGGATTGCCGGGAATGGTGGCCGGAGCGAACGTTGCTCCCGGGTATTACGACCCGAACTGTGTCGGAGGGTTTCCCCCAATTCCGCCGATGCCGGGATTTCCTCCAATCCCGCCTATGCCCCCGCTGAGAGATCATATTGACGACGATCATAGATCTATCGCCGACGAGGAGGAAGTATCGGTCAAAGCCGCTCCCTCGGCCAAGAAGCGTCAAGCTAAGCCAAAACCCAAATCGGCAGCGGCTCGGGTCAGCAAACCGAAGCGCAAAGAAAGCATGCCCTGGATAAAATGGTAATATGAGCGCATAGCGCCGGAATCCCCAGGCAACACTAGAGGAAAACGAAGAAAAAGAAGGGGATTCCGGTGTCGCGCTTCCGTATTTTCAAGGAACTGAAGAAGTCGCTGAAGAGAAAACGCCGCCACGTCTGGTCGCTCGGGATGATTGCGTTCACTTTCGTGATGGCGTCCCTGGCGGGAACGTGGCTAGCAGGTCGAGTTGTTACCGATATGAGCATGGAAGTCGTTCAACAGGAAGTTGTTCAACCCGTGGACGCAACCCTTGTCGGGGCGGATATCCAGTGGATCGCACCCGAGCTTTCAAACCGCGATCAAGCGCTGTTGGCGCTCCAGAAGCGCAGAGGCGAAGTTCAGCTTATTCTGCACCGTTCTTATTTGTGCGGGGAGGAAGTTAGGCAGCTCGGCACGCATTCGGCATCGCAGGCGGCAGAGCTGCTCAGGTCTCATCGGGAGTGGGACGTCCTTTTTAATGCGGAAGGGAAGCTGACCGTCAAGGAAGAGGTGGACGATTTTTCGCCGCAATGCCGCAAAACGGCGTATATCGGTATGGACAGCGACGGAAACCTCAGTTTGTTCGACGGACCTCCGTGGAAGGACAAGGTGATCCGTACGTTTTTTCAACTGGACGTGGACATGCTTGAATCCCGTTTAGGCGATGATCGCGTTCGGGAATTGGCCGAAGGCATTCGGGTATCGGACAAGGAAGAGTATAACAGCGTCTTGTCTACCTTTAACGAATATGCGGGAAGCTTGCACTCCCAGGCCAAGCCCCAGCCGTAACCTTCGAATTTTAGCCAACTAACGACAGCAGCATATTGTAGTATCGACGTCCCGCAGCACTTCGGGACGTCTTTTTGCTGTTTACAGCCAACCGAGCCGTCGTTTTCGGAATGTAATGGAAGAAGGTGTTCTCCTTCTGTTCTCATAGAGAGGAACTTTTGCTATAATGAAGAGTATTATTTTTATCGGAGTCTCGCGATTCTCTGACCGATAGGGATAGAAGGCGTTACTTGCGAGAATAGAGCTGCTAGAATCGGGGGATCGTTTCATGAGGGTATTGGGAATCGACCCTGGGATAGCCATTATGGGATTCGGGTTTATCGATAAGTCGGGACATAAGCTGACCCCCGTGCAATACGGCTGCATCGAGACGGCGGCCGGTACGCCGCAGGAGATGAGGCTTAAGCAAATCTACGAGGCCGTGTGCGATCTGCTGGATCAGTATAAGCCGGATACGGTAGCGGTCGAGAAGCTGTTCTTCAACAAAAACGTAACGAATGCGTTCAGCGTCGGACAGGCGCGCGGTGTGTTTATGCTGGCTGCAGCCCAGCGAGGGCTGCCGATCTCGGAGTATACGCCGATGCAAGTGAAGCAGGCGGTTGTCGGGTACGGCGGTGCGGAGAAGAGGCAAGTTCAGGAAATGGTCAAAATGCTGCTCAAATTATCAGCGATACCCAAGCCGGACGATGTCGCCGACGCGCTCGCGGTTGCGATCTGCCACGCCCACTCTATCGTCCTGAATGAGAGAATGAATGGAGCGATGCGCCGGTGATCGACTATTTGCGAGGCAAAGTGGCTTATGCGGAATCAGAATATGTCGTACTCGATGTACATGACGTAGGCTACCAAGTGTTTACGCCGAATCCGTACGGCTTATTGAGAACCGACGAGCCGGTTCAACTGTTTACATACCATCATGTTCGCGAGGACGCGATGCAACTGTTCGGCTTTACGACAAGAGATGAGCAAGCGCTGTTCCGGCGGCTGCTGGAGGTGTCCGGCATAGGCCCGAAGGTGGCGCTGGGGGTGCTGGCGGGAGGCCGGCCGGAGAACGTCGTGGCGGCGATCCAACAGGAGAATCTCGCTTTTCTAACGAAGCTCCCCGGAATCGGCAAGAAGACGGCGCAGCGAATGATCCTCGATCTGAAGGACAAGCTTGGCACGATCGACAGCCGTTGGGCCGTCGCGTCGATGATCGATTTGCAGCAGCCGCAGAACCAGCCCGAGGAAGGCGGTTCGTCATGGGCGGCCGCGCGCGAGGCGCTTGCGGGTCTTGGTTACAGGGAAGCGGAGATGGATAAAGCCTGGCTGTCCATGAAGGATCGGATTACTGGCGAAGAGTCGCCGGATACGCTGATCAAGCTTGCGCTGCAGCAATTGTTCCAGGGATGATCGGCAAGCGGGAGAGGAGACCGGAGCAATGGAAGAAGAGGAGCGTATCGTCACCGCGCATCTGATGATGGAAGACCAAGCGGTGGAATACAGTCTGCGTCCTCGCTATTTGGCGGAATATATCGGCCAATCGCAGGTGAAGGACAATCTGAAGATTTACATAGAGGCGGCCAAAATGCGGCGAGAGCCGCTTGATCATGTGCTGCTGTACGGCCCCCCGGGGCTTGGCAAGACGACGCTGTCCAATATTATCGCCAACGAGCTGGGCGTGCACATTCGCACAACGAGCGGACCGGCAATCGAACGGCCGGGCGATCTGGCGGCAATCCTGACGAATTTGCAGGAGAACGACGTACTGTTTATCGACGAGATTCATCGTCTGCACCGGACGGTCGAGGAAGTGCTGTATCCGGCGATGGAGGATTTCGCGCTGGATTTCATTATCGGCAAAGGACCGAGCGCGCGTTCTGTGCGGCTTGACCTGCCGAAGTTTACGCTGATTGGAGCGACGACAAGGGCGGGGCTGCTGTCCGCGCCGCTTCGGGATCGCTTCGGCGTCGTCAGCAGACTGGAGTTCTATGGCGAGGATGAGCTGTCATTCATCGTGACGAGGACGGCGGAAATTTTCGGCGTAGGCATTATCGGCGAAGCCTCCAGAGAGATCGCTAGACGCTCAAGAGGTACGCCGAGGATCGCCAACCGGCTGCTGAAGCGCGTTCGCGATCATGCTCAAGTCAGGGGAGACGGCATAATTACGGAGGAAGTCGCACATGACGCGCTGGAGCGTATCCAGGTTGATCCGATGGGCCTGGACAGCATCGACCATAAAATGCTCCGCGCAATGATCGTCAGCTTCGGAGGACGTCCGGTCGGCTTGGATACGTTGGCGGCGTCCATCGGCGAGGAAAGCCAGACGATCGAGGATGTGTACGAGCCGTACTTGATGCAGATCGGATTTCTGCAGCGGACGCCGCGCGGAAGAATCGCCACCCCGGCAGCTTACGGACATTTAGGACTTCCGCTGCCTGACGCAGGCCGTTGAAGACGCCCCGTCGACCACAATAGGACTGGAGGTACTTTTATATGATCCCAAGCGCTACCGGGAAAACAAGATCTGCTCGCCTGCTCCTGTTCGCTTTTCTCTCCGCGGTTCTGGCTCTGAGCTCTTCGCCGATCGTTGTGCGGGCGGCCAGCGTCATTCCGGATACGATTCGCGTCGCCCTGTTTCTAAATCTCGGCGCGGGCAAGTATCAGGCTATTACGCAGACGGCGACGCTATCGTCCGAAGGCGGCATGAATCTAGTCTGGCGCGACGCGCAGACAAGCACGCCATTCGGCAGCGTCCCGGCGGGCCAGACGGCGGTTTTCACGATGGACGTCTACCGCGCGCTGGTGCTTGAGACGGCAGATTACAAAGCCGCCGCCGCATCATTGAAGAAAATTCAAGCCTCGTCCAACGCCGGGGCGATCATCCAACTGGCCAAATCCGGCAATACCGTCTATCAGGTGACGGAGGGCGCCTATTCCAGCGTGGCCGGAGCAAGCGCGGCATTGGCCAAATGGACAAGCGCCGGCGCCGGTGCGGGTCCGGCGCTGTCAAAGGCGAGAGTGCTTGGCCCTTGGGCTGTAGAGACAGGTTCCTATGCGAGCCTGGCGGAGGCGCAAGCCGCCGCTGATCGGCTCGGCAGTTCGGGCTTGGAGGCGTTCGCGGCGTTGAAGCCCCTAGGCGGCGCTGTGCAGTACGTTGTGCGGATCGGCCAGGAGCAGGACGCCTCCAAGCTGGGCGCGCTGCGGCAGACCGCGGCGGCCGCCGGAGCGGCCAACGTGCGCGTGCCTGAAGCCGGGGAGTCCTATGCGACGCTGCGCCAGACGGTCACGCAGGCCGATTCGGCGGGAACGATGTACGCGCTGCCTGCCGGCGCTTCGTCCGCCATTCGAGCGGAGCCAGCCGGAGCGGAAGGCATTTTGCTAAGCGAGCGAAGCAAGAGAACCTATCGAGGCAGCATGGAAATCGGCACCTTGAATCAGTCGCTGTCGGTTGTTAACGAAGTCGGCTTCGAGCAATATTTGTATTCCGTCGTCGGAGTCGAAGTAGGAGCGAGTTGGCCGCTTGAGGCGCAGAAGGCGCAGGCGGTCGCGGCTCGCACCTACGCATTGTTTGCCGGAATGGGTTTCCAGATCGCCAACGTCGTGGACACGACGGTTAGTCAAGCTTATTACGGAATCGGCTCGGAAAATCCGAATTCGACGGCCGGAGTAGACGCGACGGCCGGAGAAGTGCTGACGTACGGCGGGAAGCTGATCAATGCGGTATTTTCCGCCAATGCCGGAGGCATTACCGCCGACAATAATCTTGAAATCTGGGGCGGAGAAAATGCATATTACGCTCCGGCCGTAAAGAGTCCGGACGAAGGCCCGCAGCAGGGCAAGCTCGATTGGCATCATGTCGCACTATCGAGCGGCGCAAACGGATATGTCCGTTCCGATCTGGTCGAGGACAGCGGACGCAAGCACGACAGCGGAGCGAAGCTGCTGAAGGTGATTGGAGACGGTGCCGCGGTTCGTTCCAAGCCGAGGATCGTCGACAAGGAGGAGCCGCTTGCGCGGCTTAACGCCGGCGAGCTCGTCGTGGAGCTGAAGCAGGTTCCCGAATACAACGATTTCAGCTGGATCGAAGCTCCGATGACGGCAGACCAACTGCTTGAGGCGTTGAATAAGAGGGCAAAAACTCCGGTCGCAGGTCCGCTGCGCACGCTGGAGGTGTCCAAGCGCGGTCCGTCGGGACGAGTGACGGAAGTGAAGGCGAACGGCACCGCCGTGAACGTCGGCGTCGGCGACAACCTGCGCAGCGCCCTCGGAGGCGTCAAAAGCACGCTTTTCTCCATTGAGGAGACCGGGCGCTTCACGATTATCGGCGGGGACGGCAAAACCCGCGAGGTCGCCGGACAGGGAGGAGCGCTGCAGGTCGTCGGAGCTGACGGCAAGGCGCGGGCCTTAACCGGTCCGAATGTGTACGTGATGGACGGAGACGGGGGGCTTCGCGCCGGCACGACCGCTCTAGGCTTTGTCATTTCGGGCAACGGCTACGGCCACGGCGTAGGCATGTCTCAATGGGGCGCGCGCGGACTGGCCGAACAAGGGTATGACTACCAATATATCCTGCAATACTACTATCAAAACGCGACAATCGAAAAGGATGCCTGGGGATGAACGTTAGCGATTACGATTTTGAACTGCCGGAGTCTCTGATCGCGCAGACTCCGTTATTGGAAAGAACCTCGTCGCGCCTGCTCGTACTGCATCGGCAGACTGGGCGCGTCGAGCATCGCGTTTTTACCGAGCTGGAGGATCATTTGCAGCCGGGAGACACCTTGGTTCTTAACGATACAAGAGTGCTCCCGGCGCGCTTGTTTGGAAGCAAAGCCGATACCGGCGCCAAGGCGGAGCTGCTGCTGCTTAAGCGGCTCGATGGCGACCGCTGGGAGACGCTTGTCCGGCCGGGCAAGAAGCTGCACCGCGGCGCGCGAATCGTCTTCGGCCCAGCCGAGCAGCCGCTTCTTTCCGCGACTGTGGAAGAGGAAGGCGAGCTAGGAGCGCGAGTCGTCCGCTTCGAGTACGAGGGAATTTTTAACGAACTGCTGGACAGGTTAGGCCACATGCCGCTTCCTCCCTATATTAAGGAGACGCTTAGCGATCGCGAGCGTTATCAGACGGTGTATTCCCGCAATGAAGGTTCGGCCGCGGCTCCTACGGCTGGGCTGCATTTTACGAAGGAGTTTCTGGAACGGCTGCAGGCAAAAGGAGTAAAGCTGTGCCCCATTACGCTGCATGTGGGACTAGGCACGTTCCGTCCCGTATCGGCGGAAACGATCGAGGAGCACGAGATGCACGCCGAATGGTATTCGGTGAGCGAAGAGAGCGCCAAGCTGTTGAACGGGGCCAAGGCGAGCGGGGGGAGAATCGTCGCCGTAGGCACGACTTCCGCCAGAACCTTGGAAACGATCGGACAGCGGTTCAAGGGCGGCCAAGTCGAAGCATGCAGCGGATGGACGAGCATTTTTATTTTTCCCGGATACGAATTTACGATGGTCGACGCGCTGCTGACGAATTTCCACCTGCCTCGTTCGACGCTCGTCATGCTGGTCAGCGCCTTGGCCGGACGGGAAAATATTCTCGCGGCATATCGCGAAGCGGTCGAGCGGGAGTATCGGTTCTTCAGCTTCGGAGATGCCATGTTCATTAGCTAAAGCGGTAGTTCGTCCAGCCTTCCAGGATGCATGGGCGAGCAGTTCGCCGAAGGCGAACGACCAGCCTCGGTGCTGAAAACCGAACTTTTTGAACACGGTTTAAATAGCACCAATCTCATCTTTCCTCTGAAAGGATTACCCACACGATGGCAGTTAAATATGAATTGATCAAAACATGCGCCCAGACCGGAGCGCGGCTCGGCAGGCTGCATACGCCGCATGGCGTCATCGACACGCCGACGTTCATGCCGGTAGGCACGCAAGCGTCGGTCAAGGGCATGAGCCCCGAAGAGCTGAAGTCGCTCGGTGCGCAAATCATTCTCAGCAACACCTACCACCTGTTCCTTCGTCCCGGCCACGAGCTGGTGAAGGAGGCGGGCGGCCTGCACCGCTTCATGAACTGGGATCGCCCGATTTTGACCGATAGCGGCGGTTTTCAGGTGTTCTCTCTCAGCGAGATGCGCAAAATTACCGAGGAAGGCGTAGAGTTCCGCTCCCACATCAATGGCGACAAGCTGAGCTTGACGCCGGAGAGCGCGACGCAAGTTCAGAATGCGCTTGGATCCGATATTTTGATGGCTTTCGACGAGTGCCCGCCCTATCCGGCGGAGTACGAGTACGTCAAGCAATCGACAGAACGGACGAGCCGATGGGCCGAAAGATGCTTGAAGGCGCACCAGCGGCCTCACGATCAGGCGCTGTTCGGTATTGTACAGGGCGGCATGCACAAAGATTTGCGCAAAATGAGCGCCATGGATTTGACTTCCCTTGATTTTCCGGGGTATGCTATTGGTGGACTAAGCGTGGGCGAATCCAAGCCGCTTATGTACGAAATGTTGGAAGAGACCGTTCCTCATCTGCCGAGCCATAAGCCGAGGTATTTGATGGGAGTCGGCTCTCCGGATGCGCTTCTCGAAGGAAGCATTCGCGGGGTGGATATGTTCGATTGCGTTCTGCCGACGCGCATCGCGCGCAACGGAACGCTAATGACGAGCCAAGGCCGCATGGTCGTCCGCAACGCCAAGTACACGAACGATTTTAGTCCGCTCGATCCGGAATGCTCCTGCTACGCATGTCGCAACTATTCCCGCGCCTATATTCGCCACTTGATTAAAGCGGACGAGATGTTCGGACTCCGCCTGACGACCATACATAATCTTCACTTTTTGGTGCAGTTGATGGCTCAGGTGCGCGAGGCGATTCGGGAAGATCGACTGGGAACGTTCCGCGACGAATTTTTTGAGAAATACGGCATGGCGCACAACGAAAGCGGTTTTTAAGAGAGGAGGGAAAACAAAATGTGGTTGGCAGACCAAGCAGCTGGCGGAGGAAACATTTGGATGACGCTGGCGCCGTTTATTCTGATGTTCGCCATCTTTTATTTCCTGTTGATCCGTCCGCAGCAGAAGAAGCAGAAGCAGCGCGGATCGATGCTGAACGCTCTGAAGAAAGGCGATAAGGTGGTAACGGTCGGAGGCATGCACGGGACGATCGCCGAAATTACGGACGATACGGTTGTGCTGAAGGTGAACGACGTTACGAAGCTGACGTTCGACCGTTCTTCTATCAACAACGTGTCGGCAAAGTCCGAGACTCCGTCTTTGGAGAAGTCCTAATCGCCGTCGTAACAATGAAAAAGCCTTCCCTTTCCGGACGCTATTCCGGAAAGGGAAGGCTTTTTTTGACGCTGGGCATTCAGGATTCAACGGGAGAAGGCGGATCGAGTTTGTTGCGGGATCGAGAGAGAATGCCTGAATGGGGATGGCTTTCCATCCGAGCCGCTATTTTTAAGCCGACGTACACGCTAACGCTGGCAAGAACCAGCCCTGCGACCATATCCGTAAACCAGTGAATGCCAAGATAGAAAATCGCGAATATGACGACGATCGCGTTAATCCAAGCGAATATCGACCATCTTCGGATGCCGGACCTGCTGGCAATGAGAGCCATTGTGACCGATAGGGAGGTATGCAGGCTCGGAAAGCAGTTGTTGATGCCGGACAACGCACGATAATGCTGTTCGAAGGTCGGGAACACGTTAAGCATGAGAAAACGGATCTGAGAATCGGCGTACCAGGCTTCGTTGACGGGGACGTACAGGTAAAAAGGCACGGCCAGCAAGTAATTCCCCAAAATCGCGAAGCTTAGGGCGTAGTAGAGCTTCATGTTCCCCGCATAGGTGTAAATCCCGAACGAAGCCATCATCGTCGCTTGGAACAGCACAAGGTAAAATATCGCAGTGAAGCCGATTAGCGTATCGGACGGCAGGCTCGCCTGCAGCTTGGCTTGCCAGGCTCCTTCCCATCCGGTAAGCGCCGCAGTCAGGTCGTAGGAGACGTTGAGCCAGTTTTCCAAATGCAGCTCGTATTTGTTCAGGAACAGGATCGCGATGACGGCGATGAAAACCAGTAAATATTGGCGCGACTGGAATAGCGCTCGGAAGAATGCCATTCCGACGGCGAGCGGCTGCCGGCCCGCGCCGAACCAGATTAGAACCGCGACTGCTAGGGCGGTGGAGTATGTCACGGTAGACATACTGTGAAATAAAGTCATATTGGTCCTCCGAACCCGATGTTGACAAGCACCCGCATATTATATCATAGGAGTGGCGCTTTCACCTATTAACGGGTTTTTGCCGCGGAGCCGGCGTTTACGCCTAGCATCCCTCCGACGGCTCCGGAGAGACAAGTAACGAGCAGCAAAATCGGAACGGCAGTCGACCATCCGGCGTCTGTCGCCAGAAAGCTGATAGCCAGCAGCAGCGCGGAATAGAGCAGGCCGTTGGCCATTCCGAAGTACCAGCCTCTGCGCCCCGATTTTTTGGCCGAGACGAAACCGCCCGCCAGAGTCGCAAAGCCGTGTACGCCGAATACCCAAGGCAGCATGCCCGATTCCTTCAGAGAAGAGCCGGCGAGCAGAATGGACAGGATGATAGCGCCGACGGCAAGCCAAATTCCGGACCAATAAAGACCGGAAGCGACGGGAGAAGCATTGCGCAGTCCGAATATGCGGGATAACGAACTCAATGCTGATCACTCCTAACGAAATAAGTTTTGTATCAGCTTATGGCGGCGAAAGGGTTCGTAGTACAGGCCTGCCGTGTTTTCGAACGATTCGGGCGGGGATTTACCATATTTTCCGCAGGGCGGAACGGAATGAGGCTCTTGACAGGCGGTGACACTATAGGTCCGAGCTACCTTACCCGGAATGGCTGAGCGGTAACAAGCGCCGCTCCGGGGCGAATGACGGAGGGAAACATGGAACTGACGGCGATATTGCTTCGGACGATCTTCATGTATTTCTTCATCTTCCTGATTTTGAGGATGATGGGCAAGCGCGAAATCGGCAAGCTGTCGGTGTTTGACCTGGTCATTTCGATCATGATTGCGGAAATTGCCGTTATCGTAATCGAATCGACCGAGAAGACGCTGATAACGGCTGTGGCGCCGATTATTCTTCTGGTGCTGATCCAGATCGGGTTTGCCTTCCTTACGTTGAAAAACCGGACGATGCGGCTGCTGTTCGACGGCAAGCCAAGCGTGCTTGTTCAAGACGGCCATTTGAACCGCAAGGAGATGTTCCGTCAACGATACAATTTGGACGATCTGATGCTCCAGCTGCGGGAGAACCAAGTATCCAGCCTGCATGAAGTCAAACTGGCCGTATTGGAATCAACGGGCAAGCTGTCGGTGATTTTGAAGGAACGAGACGAAGGCGGCAATGAGGGGACAACGGCCAACCGTTCTCCCGGAAATTCCGACGCTTCGCACAGCAAGGCCGACTCCTGGCCGAGGGTGCGATACGAGGTGCTGCCGCTGCCGCTAATTATGGACGGACAGGTTCAGGACGACAATTTGGAGAAGCTGGGGAAAACCAGGTTTTGGTTAAAAAGCGAGCTACAGCGGCACGACGTGGACAACTTTAAGCAGGTATTTTTTTGCAGCATCGACCATAAAGGCAAGTTGTATATAGACAAGAAGTAGTTAAACCAAATCTTCAATGAGCAGGCCCAAATGCAATGGGGACGAGCTCATCGAGGATTTCGAGGAGTCAGATAACGTCCGATCAGCGGTACTCTTGCGACATCTTCGCGATTGATCAGCCTTAGCGGTACGAGCAGCAGAATATAGACGACAATCCCGGTCGCGCCTGCGAGAACAAGATTCGCCGAGCTTGGGCCGAACCAGTCGAACTCCCATATTCGCAAAGCCGCCGCACTCATGACGATCATCGCAGCGGTGACTTTGAGGAAGTCGAGCGGGTGCATGCGAAATCCGGTAAGCCGCGCGACGCTGATCCAATGAAGCAGCGTGACGAGCATCATATTGACGCCGATGGCGATGACGACGCCGACGATACCGAGCTGCGGATCGGTCGCCAGTCGCATGATAAGCACGAGCTTTATGGCCGCTCCGGCAAAGGTGTTGAACAGAGCGGTTCCCGGGCGATTAAGCGCCTGCAGCGCCGCTTGAAGCGGAGCTTGCATATATAAGAAAACCGCTAATGGCGCCATCCATCTGAGCATATGGGCCATCGAGTCGTCCCCGTACAGCAGCTTGCACACCGGAGCGGCCAGCAGCGCGAGTAGAACGGCGAACGGCGCCCCCGTTATGACCGCCAGCTTCATCGATTGCTGGAGACGCGCGTGGATAACGGCCCAATCGCCCCGGGAAGCCGCTTCGGACAAGGAAGGCACTAGCGATACGGCCAAGGAATAGGTCAGCGCCCCCGGCAGCAGCAGCAGCGGAATGACCATTCCCTGCAGCGCGCCGTATTGAGCGGTTGCGCCGGCAGCGGCGACGCCGGCGATTGTCAGGCTTCTTACGGTCATGATCGATTCCAGCAAGTAGGAGAGGGAACCGATCATTTTGCTGCCGGTTACCGGCACGGCCGTATTCAGCAGCTCTCGCAAATAGCTTCTCGGCGCCGGGGCTGCGGAGCTGGTCGCCGAAGGCGGCCGTTCTTTCCGGCGATCGCGGACGAACTGCCGCCATAACACGAGCACTCCGGCGCATTCGCCGACCACCATACCGAGCACGCCTCCCGCAGCGGCGGCCTCCAGACCGAAGGGCAGCAGCAGCCAAGCGAGCAGCAGCGTAAAGACAATGCGAAACACCGTCTCCGCCGTCTGAGACATCGCGGTGGGTACCATGTTCTGTTTTCCTTGAAAATATCCGCGCCAGACGGACGAAACCGCCACGAGCGGAAGCACCGGAATCATGGCGAGGAAAGCGCTGTGCACCCTGGAATCCGTCATGATCCGGGTGGCGATGAATTCCGACAACAGAAAGCAGACGACGACGGCAACGAGGCTGATTCCAAGCGATATCGCAACCGCCAGCTTAAGAATGCGGCCAGCGCCTGCCGAATCGTCCTTCGAGTCGGCTTCCGCGACAAGTTTGGCCACTGCCAGCGGGATGCCGCCGGATATTAACGTTAGAAGTACGATTGTGAAGGGAAATACGAGCTGGATCAGCCCGACGCCCTCCGCCCCGATCATTCTCGGCAGCGCGATGCGGGGAACGAAGCCGAGCACCCGGTTGAGCAGTCCGGCCGCTAGCAGAATCATAGCGCCCTGGATGAACGATTGTTTGCGCAAGCTCAAAGAAATCCCTCTTCCCTAGCATGGGTTAGTTTCATATGTATGCGATGGTTGTCCATCTTCATGCATTGGGAAGGAAAACTAGGGTCCCGCGGAGAAGGATTAATAAGCGAGTGTACAACATTTGCACCGGACAGGAGGGAATCGCGGGTGGAGGAGCAGGATAACGGCGAGCCGTCCATCAAACTGGACAAACTTGAGGCCAAGTCCGATTTGAATGAGGACCAGTTGAATGGAGACGGGCTTAACGAAGAAGAGCTGGACGAATCGAGCGGGGCCGATGAACCGAGCGAAGATGGGCTGGACGAATCGAGCGGGGTCGAAGAGCCGGGCGAAGGTGAGCTGGACGAATCGAGTGTGGCAGAAGAGCCAAGCGGAGATGGGCTGGACGAATCGAGCGGGGCCGAAGAACCGAGCGGAGATGGGCTGGACGAATCGAACGGGGTCGGAGAGCCGGGCGAAGAAGAGCTGGACGAATTGAGCGGGGCCGATGGACCGAGCGAAGAAGAGCTGGACGAATTCAGTGGAACAAGTGTGCTGAGCGAGGACGAGTTGAACGATACGATCGCGCAGCTATGCTTAAGCAAAGCTGAGGAATTCCACTTGATCGGATACGAGCAGGTAACCGGGGCGGATGTGTGGGAATGCGTCAGCGACAAGTATCATAAGAAAGGCGTCCCCCCGCTGTACGAGATTGTGAACGATATTTTATCGTTGAAGATCACTCAATTTATGAACTTCGTTACGCTTAATATGTATAGAGGAGAGTACCGCAAATAACGGCGGACAGCGCGGACGATCCCCGACATCTTTCAATGTCGGCGAGGGTCGTCCCTTTCTTTTTGACTTCTTTTTGATCGCGTAGGTATAATAGGAACATTGAGAATCGAAAGGGGACCGCACCAGAGATGAAACGTATTGTAGCTTTCGTGCTCGTCGTTCTCGTCAGCTTCGGAGTTATGGGTGTATTTACGCCGGGGCTGCTGAACGGGACGAAGCTTGGGCTCGACCTGAAAGGCGGGGTCGAAATTTTGTACGAGGCCCATCCGCTGACGGAGGGCGGCACCGTTACGAAGGAATCATTAACACGGACCGCGCTCAGCTTGGAGCAGCGGGCTAACCGGAGCGGCGTAGCCGAGCCGGAGGTTACGACAGAGGGCAAAAACCGCATTCGCTTGAAAATCGCCGTCTCGACAGGCGAAACCGCCAAGGAACGCGACGATGCGATCCAGAAAATCCGCGACCTGATGAAGCGCCCTGCGGAGCTTCAATTCCGCAGCTCCGTAGGATGCGAAGGCGGCGAGTACTGTAATGTGGAACTGTACGGATCGGACTTCAAGGAAGGCGCTGCGAAGGTTGAAATAGGCGACCTCAACAGCTATATGGTTCGGATCGAAGTGAAGGACAAGCAGAAGCTGGCCGACGCTTCCAGCAAGCTCGTTGGCAAGCAACTGGCGATTTTCCTCGATGACGCGCTTCAATCGGCTCCGGTCGTGCAGCAGGCGCTGACCGACGGAACCGCCGTCATTACCGGTCAGGATTCGCGCCAGGAAGCACAGGATTTGGCCGACATCATCAACCTGGGCGCCCTTCCGCTTAAGCTGACGGAGAAATATACCCAGAGCGTCGGAGCGACGCTCGGACAGAAAGCTCTGGAGGACACGCTGTTCGCTGGCATGCTGGCTTCAGTGCTCATTTTGGTGTTTATGATCGTCGTCTACCGGCTTCCGGGCTTTGTAGGAAGCATCTGTCTCATCGTGTTCGTATGGGTGCTGCTCGGCGTTCTCTACTTGATGAACGCTACGTTGACGCTGCCGGGCATCGCAGCATTCGTGCTCGGGGTCGGCATCGCCGTCGATGCCAACATCATTACGGCCGAGCGGATTATGGAGGAGCTGCGCAGCGGCAAGTCGATCGCGTCCTCTCTGCGCGCCGGCGCCAAAAACAGCTTCCGTACCATTATCGATGCGCACTTGACGTCCGCGATCGCCGGCTTCGTGCTTCTGTTCATGGGCCACGGCATCGTTAAGAGCTTCGCGGTCGTTTTCCTGTGGAGTATCGCCGTCAACATTTTGACGAACGTATTCCTGCCTCGCTATTTGCTCAACCTGCTCGTGAAGAGCTCTTACTTCACTAAGCCGAAGTATTACAATGTGAAGGAGAGTGAGATAAGTGCGCTCTAATCGCAAATTCGATTTTGTCAAATCCAGCCGCATTTTCCTTACGATCTCCGCCGCTGTGCTGTTGATCGGCTTGATCGCGCTCGGCGTATTCGGAGTGAATTACGGCATCGATTTCAGCTCGGGAACGTCCGTGGACATCACGACGACCAAGAAGCTGGAGGACACTCAGGTCAAAGCGTATCTAGACGAGCAGAACCTGGGGGACTATACGCTCGTATCCGGGGAGAACCGGGAGTCCATTCGCTTCAAGACGGCGCTGAACGAGCAGCAGGAGAAAGATTTTAAAGCCAATTTCTTGGCTAAACTGGATCCGGACGCCTCGTTCGAAATCAATATCGTCGACGTCGACATCGCCAAGGAGCAGGAGCGCAACGCCCTGATCGGAATGGCCGTGGCGAGCTTGGGCATCATGCTCTACATCGTTATTCGCTTTGAATGGCGCTTCTCGATCGGAGCGATCGTATCGACCGTCTATGACGCCTTGTTCGTCATCTGCGTGTTTTCGATATTCCGGCTCGAGGTCAATTTGCCGTTCATCTTAGCGGTACTGACGATTATCGGCTATTCGATCAACGATACAGTCGTTATTTTCGACCGTATCCGCGAAAATCTGCGGTTCGCCAAAATCAAGAGCCATGCCGATTTGGACAAGCTGGTAAACGACAGTATTTGGCAAACGCTGGCGCGTTCGATCAACACGGTTATTACCGTATTGGTCGCGGCGGTCTGTCTGTTCATTTTCGGCGGCGGGTCAATTAAACTGTTCTCGCTGGCGATTATCATCGGTCTGGCAAGCGGAGCTTACTCTTCTATCTTTATTGCCAGCCAAGTATGGTTGTACTTCAAGAAGAAGGAACCTTTGAAAAAGGTAGCCGTTAAACCGCAAAGCTCGCTATAGAAAGCTTGAAAGGGGGGGCTCAGGTGACTACGGTTCGACGTTCCCTTGCTGCTGAACGCGGCTCTCTCGTGTCCGTATGCGGGCTGCTCGGCCTCTCAATTGTGAAAGGCTCTGTCGGCTGGCTGACCGGAAGCAAAGCGCTGCTGGCCGACGCCTGCCATTCGGCGGCCGATTGCGCCGGCACGTTCGCCGCGTATCTCGGCCTGCGCAGAGCCAGGCTTGCTCCGAACGCGGCAAGCTCTTCCCGCCATCCGGAATCGGTAGCGGCGATAGTTTTGTCGGCGATCCTGCTTGTCGCCGGTCTGGAAATGGGCATTTCTTCGATTCGGACGGTTGCCAACGGCGCGGAAGAAGCTCCGGGAGTCGGCGCAGTCGTCGTCATTGCCGCAGGCATCGGTACGCGCGAGGCGCTGATTCGCTATAAACGAAGGTGCGACAGCCGCTGCGGCATACGCGGCGATCGCGCCGGAGATAACCGCTCCGATATTTTCGCATCGTTGACCGCGTTAGTCGGCACTTCCGGAGCAGTCGTCGGTTCCTGGTACGACATGCCTTTCCTGTATGTGCTGGACCCTGCGGCAGGTCTGGTCATCTCGGTGTTTGTCGTCCGCATGGGCTATCGGCTGACTGCGGACGTCGTCCGTGCGTCGAACAGGACTTCAATCGACGACGCCGACGTGAAGACGCTGCTGGAAGCCGTACAGAGAATTGACGGCGTCGTGGCTGTAGACGAGGTAAAGCCGCAGGAGCGCGGACATTATATCGTGCTTGATATTTCCATAAGGGTAAACCCTCGCATCAGCGTCTTCGAAGGCCAGGACGTAGCGAATCGGGTGCGGCGAATGTTGACTAAGCGGTTCCTGCACGTGATGGACGTCAACGTCAAAGTGCAGCCATACGACCCGGGATACCCATATAAGTCGAATCATCAAGAGGAACAGCTATCTTCGATGCTGCAATAACACGCGATGGGACTGTCCTATACAGAGCCGTCTAAGATTATCGATGAACAATAAGGGGCTGCCTCATAAGTAGGGTCGTACAAGATGATCACGACAACATTCTCTATCGATCATCCTTTCGTACGACTTTTTTACTTATGAGACAGCCCCTTCATTTGGTATTCGGTGTAGGAAGCGGGAAGGAAGACGCAATTATGATCAAATCGAAGTACAGATGGGATATGCCGCAGCGCGCGGCGGAGCGGGAGGAGGAGCTGACGGCCAAGCTCGGCCTCGGCCGAATGGTCGCCGGCGTGCTTGCACGGCGGGAATGGGACACGATCGAAGAGGCGCGATCTTTCCTGGAGCCGTCCGCGGAGGAATTGCTTGATCCTTTTCGAATGAAGGGAATGGCGGAGGCGGTGGACAGAATCGGCCGAGCGGTGCGCGACGGGGAACGCATTCGCGTCTACGGCGATTATGACGCCGACGGCGTAACGTCTACCGCACTTATGATTCGGCTGTTGACGGAGCTGGGCGCAAGCTTCGATACATATATTCCGCACAGAAGCCGCGAAGGCTACGGACTGAATAACGCCGCGCTTGATTTGGCCGCTGCAGCGGGCGTCAGGCTGCTTATTACGGTGGATAACGGCATCAGCGCGGTCGAACAAATTGCGCATGCAGCTAGTTTGGGCATTGATGTCGTCGTTACCGACCATCACGAGCCGCCGGAGAAATTGCCTGCGGAAGCGGTCGCGCTTGTGAATCCGAAGCAGAAGGATTGTCCTTATCCGTTCAAAGGGCTATGCGGTGCAGGGGTTGTGTTCAAGCTGGCGCATGCCATGCTGGGTCGTCCGGCGCTGGAGTACGCGGATTTGGCCGCAATCGGCACAATTGCCGATCTGATGCCGCTTATGGGCGAAAATCGGATTATCGCTCGGCTCGGACTGAAGCAGCTAAGGCAGGCTCCGATTCCGGGCATTCAAGCGCTGGCTCGGGTCGCAGGCATCGAAATCGCGGAAATTTCCAGCGGAAGAATCGGCTTCTCGCTAGCTCCCAGGCTGAACGCCGGAGGCCGACTGGAGCATGCCGACAGCGCGGTTAAGCTGCTCGCTGCCGCCAGCGAAGCGGAAGCGGAACCGTATGCGATGGAGCTGGATCGGCTGAACGCGGAGCGTCAGCAGTTGGTTGAACAAACGACGGCCGAGGCGGACGAGCTGTGGCTCAAGATGCGCGAAGCGGACGGGGAGAAGCCAAGACGCGCCATTGTGCTTGCGAAGGAAGGCTGGAACGCCGGCATTGCCGGTCTTGTCGCTTCCAAGCTGGTGGAACGCTATTACTTGCCGACCGTTATTCTTGCTATCGACGGAGAGACGGAGCTGTGCAAGGGCTCGGCGCGTTCCATCGACGGTTTCGATCTGTATGCGGCGCTGACGGATTGTGCGGATTTGCTGGAGCATTACGGAGGACACCAGGCTGCGGCGGGAATGACCTTGCGCGCGGATAACGTAACGGCGCTGGGAGACCGGCTCGATCTGCTTGCCGCAGAGCGACTGACAGAGGAGGATTGGCAGCCGAAGCGACGCGTCGATCTTCAGGTATCGCTAGAGGACGTCACGCTGAGCGCCGTTGATCAGCTGGCGGCTCTGGAGCCCTTCGGCAACGGCAATCCGACGCCGCGCGTCGTATTGGAGGATGTCGTAATCAAGGAAGCCCGGACGATGGGCAAAGAAGACAAGCACTTGAGATTAACGATCGAGCAAGCCGGCCGATCCTTGGAGGTTGTCGCCTTCGGCATGGGGCCGCAGCGGGAAAGAATGGCGCCGGGAATGCGCATGGATCTGCTGGGCGAGCTAAGCGTAAATGAATGGAACGGAAATCGAAAGACGCAGATGATGTTTCAGGATTACCGCTCCGGACAGCTCATCGTAAACGACCGGCGCGCGGAAAGAGGCGTATGGACGGCGTTGGAACGTCTGATTGCGACGGAATCCGAAGGGCTTGCCGTCGCATGCGCCTCCAAGGCGGCGTATCATGAGGCCGTCAGCCGTTACGGGATGACGGGTGTAACGATAGGTTTGTACGAGATGGCCCCCGATGTCGGAATAGACGTCTCTTCCGAGAGCGCTGCGGCTGCGTCAGGGGACAAGGCCGGCTTGCCGTCCGGCGTGCGCCATCTGGTGCTTGTCGGGCTACCGACTGAAGAGCGCGAGGTCGGCAGCCTCCGAAGCTGGCTGCGGCCGGAGCGCGAGTTGGAACGAGTCACGGTTCTGTCGGACGGCGAAGGCGGGAGTCGATCTTCGGTCGGTACGGCCGGCAAGTTTCCTGAGCGTCGACACTTCGCGGAAGTATATACGATGTGCCGACAGCGGGGGAGCTGGCTGGACAGTCCGGACGGCTTTGTGCGGGAGACGGCGGAGGCCGTTCGTCTGCCTCTGGCTACTGTCCGCATGATGCACGAGGTGTTCGTCGAGCTTGGCTTTATCGCCGCAAACGGCGTATCGCGCAAGGCGGTGGCGAATCCGCCGCGCAAGGAGCTGAGCGAATCGGCGCGCTACCGTAGAGCGCAGGAGCAGGCTGCGGTGCGCCAGGTGGCGGAGATGACGACGGAGGAGCTGCGAAGCTGGATGGCTGCTTGCCATTCCAAGGCATAGCAAACTCGGCGGGATTGTGCTCGTATCTATGTAGCCAAATCCCGTTCAAACAGTGTATAATGCTACTCGTAAACTTGAACGATTCTGTTTTATGCCGATAAAAGGAGCCTGATATCCGTGAACTTCAAAGATTACATTCGGGTTATTCCCGATTTTCCGCAGCCGGGCATCCGGTTTAAGGATATTACGACGCTGCTGAAGGACGGGCAAGCTTATCGCGCCGCCATCGACGCGCTTAAGGAGCTTGTCAAGGAGAAGCAAATCGACCTGATTGCGGGCCCTGAAGCGCGCGGTTTCGTGATCGGCGCTCCGCTCGCGCTTGCGCTTGGCGTCGGCTTCATACCGATTCGCAAGAGCGGCAAGCTTCCCGGCGAGACGGTGGAGGCGGCTTACGATCTGGAGTACGGCAAAGACCGTCTGGCCATTCACAGCGACTCCATCCAGCCGGGGCAGAAAATTCTGATCGCCGACGATCTGCTCGCTACCGGAGGTACGATCTCTACAACGATCGGGCTGATTAACCAGCTTGGCGGAGAGATTGTGGGGGCTGCGTTCCTCATTGAATTGAGCTACTTGAACGGACGCGACAAGCTGAACGGAATCGATGTCGCGTCCCTTGTCACCTACTAATTGCCGCGTTTTGGCGCGGCGGAGAGACACTCCACGGCGGCTTGCCGAGCGGGGTGTCTTTTTGCTTTAGCGAATCTAGGACTAAAGCCTCGCAGCCAAGGTTGACGATTCCCGTCGCGAAGAGGCATAATGGTAGCAACACTTCTGGGGAAATTACCGGCGTAAGGCGTCGGCGGAAAGGAAAGTCGGCATGGGCATGGAGCTGCTTCTCGAGAAAGCATCTACTTATATGAAAGAGCAAGACTTGCAGAAAATCCGGGATGCTTACGTGTATGCCGAAGAAGCTCATCGCGGTCAAGTTCGCAAATCGGGCGAGCCTTATATTTTGCATCCGGTAGCCGTTGCCGAAATTTGCATGGGTATGCAGATGGACGTCATAACGGTGATGGCGGCGTTGCTTCATGACGTCGTCGAAGATACTAAGGTCACCTTGGAAGACTTGCGCGAACGGTTCGGGGAGACGCTGGCCGGCCTTGTCGACGGCTTGACCAAGCTGGAGCGGATTCAGTTCCGGTCCAAGGAGGAGCAGCAGAACGAGAATTATCGCAAAATGTTCGTGGCGATGGCCAACGATATTCGGGTTATTCTAATTAAGCTGGCAGACCGGCTTCACAATATGCGCACGCTGAAGTTTCAATCCGAAGAGAGTCAGCGCCGCATCGCGCAGGAGACGCTCGACATTTTCTGCCCGATCGCGCATCGGCTCGGGATCAGCGCCATCAAGTGGGAGATGGAGGATATCGCGCTTCGGTTCCTCAACCCCCAGCAATATTACCGTATCGCGCATCTGATGAAGATGAAACGGACGGAGCGCGAGAAACATATTACCGAGCTCATCGACAAAATTCGCGAGAAGCTGGAAGAGATGGGCATTCAGGGCGACATTTCGGGGCGTCCCAAACATATCTACAGCATCTACAAAAAAATGACGTCCCGCAACAAGCAGTTCAACGAAATTTACGATCTGCTGGCGATTCGCATTTTGGTCGAGAACGTGAAGGATTGCTACGCCACGCTCGGAATCATTCATACGCTATGGAAGCCGATGCCCGGACGGTTTAAGGATTATATCGCTATGCCGAAGGCGAACATGTACCAATCGCTGCATACGACGATTGTCGGTTCGACGGGCGAGCCGACCGAGGTGCAGATTCGCACATGGGAGATGCATCGGACGAGCGAAATCGGGATTGCGGCGCACTGGGCGTATAAGGACGGCAATCCGGCGGGAGCCGTTCAGGACAGCTTCGGGGAGAAAATGAACTTCTTCCGCGAGATCATCGAGCTGCAGCAGGATACGCGGGATGCTGCCGAGTTCATGGAATCGCTGAAAATGGACTTTTTTACCGACCTCGTATTCGTGTTTACGCCGAAGGGCGAGGTGTTCGAGCTTCCGGCCGGATCAGTGCCGCTGGATTTCGCTTACCGCGTGCATACGGAGGTCGGCAACCGGACAATCGGCGCCAAGGTCAACGGTCGAATCGTGCCGCTTGATCATAAGCTGAAGACTGGCGATATCGTGGAAATTTTAACCTCCAAGCATTCCTACGGGCCGAGCCAAGACTGGCTCAAAATCGCGCAATCTTCCCATACGAGAACGAAAATCCGCCAGTGGTTCAAGAAGGAGAAGCGCGAGGAAAGCGTCGAAAAAGGGCGCGAGCTGCTTGAACGCGAGCTGAAAAGACTTGGCCTGGAGCCGCACGAATGGACGTCGGACGAGAAGCTGCTGGACGCGGCCAAGAAGTTTACGTTTAACGACGTGGAGGATATGCTGTCCGCGATCGGCTTTGGCGGCATTACGGCGGCGCAAATTTGCACGAAACTGACCGAGAAGCTCCGCAAGGAAGCGGAGGAAGCGCAGCAGATCCAGCTCACCTCGGAAGTGAAGGAGATGAGGACGCCTGGCTCTTCGGCGGCGGAGAAGAAACGCGCGTCCAACGGCGTCAGCGTTAAGGGCGTAGACAACTTGCTGGTTCGCTTCGCGCGCTGCTGCAACCCGGTGCCGGGAGACGACATCATCGGTTATATTACGAGGGGACGCGGTGTGTCCGTACACCGTTCCGACTGCGCCAACATTCCGACGGGCGAAGAAGGCGATGAAGCGGCGCGAGTCATTGAAGTGGAGTGGGAAGGCTCGGTCGAAGCCAATTACAGCGTCGATATCGAAATTCTCGGCCACGACCGCCGCGGGCTGCTGAACGAGGTGCTGCAGGCCGTCTCGGAAAGCAAGACGAATATCGCCGCCGTATCCGGACGGTCGGACAAAAACAAAAACGCGATTATGCACATGACGATTCTTATCCGCAACAAGGAGCATTTGCAGTCGGTTGTGGATAAGATCAAGCGGGTGAAAGATATTTTTTCCGTGCAGCGGACGATGCAATAGAGGCGTGGAGACGGAGGATTCTGAAGGATGAAAGTCGTATTGCAGCGGGTATCCGAAGCCAAGGTAACCGTTGAGAATGAAGTCGTAGGCGCAATCGGCAAAGGGTTGATGCTGCTCGTCGGTGTCGGACAGGAGGATACGGAGCAGGATCTGATCTGGATGGCGGACAAGCTGGCCGGGCTGAGAATTTTCGAGGACGACGGCGGGAAAATGAACCTGTCGATCGAAGACGTCGGGGGCGACGTGTTGTCGGTATCGCAATTTACGTTGTACGGCGACTGCCGCAAGGGCAGGCGGCCGAACTTTATGGGCGCGGCGCGGCCTGAGCTGGCCGAGGCGCTGTACGACAAGTTTAACGGGCTTCTGCGGGCGCGGGGCTTGCGTGTCGAAACGGGTCGATTCGGGGCGATGATGGATGTCTCGCTGGTTAACGACGGCCCGGTAACGCTTATCCTGGAAAGCCGCTGACGGTTTGGCCGGGCTGCGATTGGGCCATAATACATGTCAAAACCATCTGTTAAGGCGGGGAACGACATGAGGCAATCGCGCAAGGAACAGACGACGCAGTGGCTGATGAAGGAAGGGCTAATGCCGGAGCGCAGGGAAGCGATGGCTTTGGCGGCGCAGAGCGAGGAATTCGGAGGCGAGCTAGGCGCCGGACCGGCAGCTGGTGCGTCAAACGGGCGGCGGCAACCTCCCGGCGGCAGGGGATAACCCAATGTTGCCAGGTTAAAGCTTGTCGTTCCATGGTCGGCGCTCGTCAAGCGGGGCAGCGGAGGCCAAAAAAGTGCCTTGACGAGACCTGAGCCGGGGAGTGGAGGCCAAAAAAGTGCCTTGACGAGGCCCGAGCCGGGGAGTGTA